>VFQP010005489.1_pt1 | contig 11035 bp, 10 predicted proteins | sample 3512351 | NCBI WGS metagenome assembly VFQP01 (sample SAMN10412372, study PRJNA504923) | tailings metagenome | isolation source: Relicate 1 Philex TSF1 revegetated site | place: Philippines: Tuba, Benguet | collected 2017-08-29
CGTGAAAGTCACAGGTGGACTTGCCAGGCCGGCTCCAGCTGTGGGACGCGCGGGACGGGGGCGGGCTGGGCGGCAAACCCAGCAGCAGCGCGGCGCCCTGGGCCTGGGGGCACGGCGCGCCGCGCGCCGGCAAGCCGCTGCCGCCGGCCGGCAGCCGGTGCTGCTGGTGGCTGGACGTGCACGCGTCGCGGCCCAACCTGGCAGCCACCAGCGGTTCGCTGGGGGAGGTGGCGTTGTGGGACCTCAGGTTTGCGGCACGGCCCGTGGTGGCCACGGCGCCGGGCGGCGACCTCGGGGACGTCTGGGAGGTGCGTCCAGAATGGGGTGAATGCTCCGTTCGCGTCATGCGCTGATCGGCCGCAGATGGCAGGATGCTTCTTTGCGGCGATGAATCACAGGTGCGCTTCGACCCTCTCCAGCAAGGTGGTGCTGCCGTCTCGTCCGCTTCAACTGCCGCCGCCGCCCCTGGGCTGCTCTTCTGCACCAGTGAAGGCACGCTGGGCCTGGCCGCTCCAGGCTCTGCGCCCAAAGTGGGCCTGCCGCGGCAAGGGGACGGCGCCTGGCAGGCGTGGGGCTCTGCGGCGGGCGACGGGGACGGCGGCGGGGCGCGGGCGCTGCACCGCAGCGCGCTGGGCGCGTCGGTCAACTCGGTGGACGTGGGCGGGCACCTGGGCGCGGACGTGGTGGCGGTGACGGACGCCAACGAGCTCGTCTTCATCCGCAGAGCGTGACGGTGCAAGTCGTGATGCGCTCGTGGCGCTCTCCCCGTCGTCCTGCTGCATTCCACCTGAACCGCCGATCTTGACTCAAGAAAAGGTCGACCAGCGCGCTAGCGCGACCGACAGGACACGATGGAGCAGTGGGACGGCGAGCTGCAGCGCACGCGCAGCCGCACCTCGAGGCTGCTGCACGACACGGCCTTTCGGACGCGCGCCGTGAGCGCCAAGCGAAAGCAGCAGCAGGACTTGCAGCAGCAGCATGACTATGCGGTGCCGCGCATCTACCCGCGCGTGCCAGCCTGGGTCGACTTTCCTCGCGCGGCGCCCGTCCTCCCCGCGCACGACATGCTGCATCTTGCCGCACCACGGCAACCTCAGCATCAGGCCGGGGCGCACAACACGCCGCAGCAGCAGAGCAGAGGCGCGCCGCTGACGACGCTCGTGCCCCCAGAGGTCAGCGGCTACCACGTGCTGCACCCGCCGCGCTTGCGCCCGGCCCACGCGTCATGCGCCGTCCCCAAGCAGCCGGCCCCCGGGCCGCAACCGTGGACCCACAGCAACCCGCAGCAGTGCTGCTGTGCGACCTTCCCGCCTCCCAACAGCTACCACCGCTGCCCGGCCTGCGCCTGCTTCAGCAACGCCGCCGCGCACGCCCCGCCGCCGCTCTGCCTCCGCTCCCCAGCCCGCAAGGACCGGGGCGTCCGCCGTCTGCAGCACCCACCCGGCGCGCCGCTGCCCACGCGCACGGCCTGCTGCCAGGCGCACCTCTTCCCCGTCCCGGACGCCATCAACCAGGTCGAGCACCTGGGCGTGCTCACCCACGCCACCACCTGTGCCTGCTGCCCCCAGTGCGGCGCGCCAAGCGAGCAGCAGGCGGCGCGGCCGCTGTGGCACGTGGTGGACCAGCTCCGGCCCGTCGCCGAGCTGCCCACGCTGACGGCGGTGCAGGCGCGCCTGGACACCATGCACTGGAGGCTGCAGCACGCCCTCGAGGTGCGGTTGGGGTGGCAGGGTGGTGCGCACATGTAGGTGGCCAGGGGGCGAACCCCCCGCCGTGTCAGGTGCCGAGCGCACTACCAAAAAGCTTGTGCCCCCTGCGTGCTCTTCCTGGCTCGCGTGCAGTGCATGGAGTCGCTCTCGTGCCTCTCGTCGCTCGCCGCGCTGGCGCACCTGGCGCCCCAGCAGGGCGCACCTGCCCCGCCACACGACGCCGCGCCACCCTCGCCCGCGCCCGACTGGCGCTTCCCCAGTCCTCCTCCTCCTCCTTCTCAGGCTCCTCAGGTACGCCCCACCGACCAGCCTCACGCAGCGCCCCCCAGAGGCTTCTCGCCGCACGCAGCACCGACGCCGACGTGGCCGTACGGCACGGCGCCGTCATCCGCCTCCCCCGCCCGCCCTGGCCCAGGCGACGCGCGCCGCCTCCCTCCTCGAGCCGCCCCCGCACCTCTGCCGCAGCAGCCCACAGCGCCAGAGCCCCCCACCGCCGCGCCGCCACACGCCCCGGACATCCTGGTCGTGCACCACGACCCCATCGCTCCTTCCCTGGGCCAGCAGCTGGACTACTTTGACGCCCTCCCGTACGGGCTCTCGCCGAACCAAGGGGACGACGAGGAGCCCTCAGCTCCGCCGCTTCCGCTCGACGCCTCCCACGGCCAACCGCCTACCAACTCCTCATCGGGTGCCGCGGCAGCACACGCCCACGCGCCGCCGCCACCACCAGCACGCACCGGCGGCACGGGAGGGCGGGCGGCGCTGCCCCCGCGTCCCCCCAGCGCCAGTGGCAGCAGCAGCGGCGGCGGCAGCAGCAGCAGCGCGGGCGGCAGCCGTCCCCGCTCGCCGCCGCAGCCGCCGCGCTCCGCGCCGCAGCCGGCGCCGGCGGTGGGGCGCAGCGTCAGCCGCCTGGCCCGCTCCTCCTTTGTGGGGCGCGACGCCGACGGCGAGCCCTGGCACAACGCCACCTCCTCTGACGCCGAGGGGGGCTCGGCTGGCCTGGATGCACCGGCTGCGCCCTTTGCTGGCCTGCTGGGGCCTGGGAACGACGAGCAGGAGCGGTCGGCGCCAAGGGACCAGGAGCGAGAGGGCGGCGGCGAGGCGCGCGCGGGCCGGGTGGTCGACGTGCTGAGCATGACGTCGCTGGCGAGCTGGAACAGCCAGGCGGCGCCGGAGCGGGCCGACAGCGGGCAGACGGACAGCACGGTGCACTTCTCCGACCAGCAGGGCACCAGCTGGGCGGCCGGCAGCCCGGCGGGCGCGGCGCCGCCTCGCTTTGACGACAGCGCCCGGCGGAGCGCGGGGAGGTTTGCGCCGGAGCAGCAGCAGCAGCAGCAGCAGCAGCAGCACCGGCGGGGACAGCGGCGCGCGTCCAGCGAGGGGGGCGGCCCGCAGGACCCGTTCGACGGACCCGAGGAGAGCGCGGCGGACGGGCTGCCGCAGGGCGCACGGCCCTGGGCCGTGGCGGCCAGCCACCCGGCCCAAGCGCAGCAGCAGCAGCGCGGCGCCGAGCGCGTGTGGATGCGATCCGACGCGCCGCACCTCGGCCTGGACCAAACGATGGAGGTGGCTGCGGCCGAGTCGGGGCGCATCACGGACCTGGCCACCTCGAGCAGAGTTGGGTCTGACGCGGCAAGCATGGGAGCGGCAGCTGCCACGTTCAAAGAGGGCGGAGCTCCTGACGCCGTCCTTCTCGCCCAGGGAGCGCCTGCGCGGGACTCGCCCTTTGCGTCCGTTGAGCAACCCAGCGGCAGGGAGGGCAGCGCCGGCGGCGGTGGCGGCGCTCTGCAGCAGCAGCCGCTCGCTTCCCCAGCCGCCGCCTCCTCGCCCACAGCGGAGCAGCGATGGCCGCCACCCGCTGCGTCAGGCGTACCCACGGCACCAAACAGCACCAGCCTCGGCGCGCTGCCCTCCCTCCGCGGCCAGACGCCCCGCCAGTCAGCAACCCAGGACTCCCCTCCTCATCAGGACCACGGGCCCCCCACCCGTGCCACCCCGCCGCACCTGGCCAGCTCGCTCCCAGGCCCTGCGTCGCCTCAGCCCAGCGGCGCCGTGGGGCGGCTCGGCAGCGACAGCACCACTTCCCCGGGGCACGCCCCCTCCCTGCCGAGCCAGGGCGGCTCCAGCGCGTACGCCGCATCAGCCAGCCCCCGCACCATGGCCGCCATCGCCGCGCTCGGCGCCGGGGCCGCCACCGCCACCACCGCTAGCGCCGCCGCCGGCGCCTTCCGCGGGGCGGGCAGCAGCGTGCTCTTCGGCGACGACGACCTGGTGCGCACCGGCGGGTCGCGGGGCACCTTCTACTCGGCTTCCTCCTCGGCGCTGCAGCAGCACCTGGGCGGAGTGGCCACGCCGTCGTGCGATAGCGACATGTCCACGGCCGTCTGCGCGGCGGGCGCCGCTGTGCTCGCCCAGCAGCAGCAGCAGCACCACCAACAGCAGCAGCAGGCGTCCCCGTTCCTGCTCAGGGTGGGGACCGCGCTGGAGGCGCCGCAGCGAGCGCCGGCCGTGGGCAGCCCGGCGTCGCTGCCGCCCGCCGACGACGAAGGCGTCCTCATGGGCACGGTGGACCCGGCCAGCGCCTCCTTCCCTACGCTCGACCCCTCCCTGCTGCTGCCCCTGCCGGGCGACGAGCCCGCCAGGTTCATGGCGGCTGCGGCGGTCGGCAGCGCGAGGAGGAGGAGCTCCGTGTCGGGGGGCGCCGCTTCGTCGTCTGCCGGGGCCGCTCCACACGCCGGCGCGGTCCCCGGGCTGCAGCGGCTGCCGTCGTCGTCTTCTGCGGCGGCCCGGGGCTCACGTGAACAGCAGCAGCAGAGCCCACGCGTGCCGACGGGCATGCAGAGGCAGGGCTCGTCCAGGCTCAGCAGGCACAGCAGCGCGGGCTCGCAGCAGCTGCAGCAGGGCGCCACGGGGACTCTGGGGCTGCAGACGTTCCCGCCGGGCGACGACGAGGGCGTGCTGATGGGCACGGTGGAGGGCGGCTCGGCCTTCCCCACGCTGCCCGCCTCGATGCTGGCGCCCCTGCCCGGCGACAACCCCGCCAGATTCGCTGCGCTCTAGTGCTCGCTCCGCCCTGCCACTTGCAAGCGAAACCTCCCGAGCACGCGCTCGCCATCCTGCCAGCAGTCAAGTGCACATCCTGCAGCAAGAGGGTCCCCGTCAGCGGTCAAGGGAACGCAGCGTCACGGCGCGCCGCCCCGGCCGCTCGCGCCGGCGGGCGCCCAGCCCAGCTGCTGCAGCAGCACCACCGGGGAGGCGTAGTAGCACGCCGACAGCTTCTGCTGGGGCTGCGGATTGCCAGCGCCGCCGCTGCTGCCTCCCTGGCCCGCCGCCGCCGCCGTGGTGGTGGCGCGCCGGCAGGCTGACACGATGCGCGCGATGTCGGTGGAGGCCTGGGACAGCGCGCGGCAGGCGCCCAGCAGCAGCAGGTGGCGCTTGGCGCGCGTGAGCGCCACGTTGAGGCGCGCCGGGTCCGAGGCGAAGGCCTTGGCGGCCTCGGCCGACGTGACGCTCGTCGCCACCAGCACCACCTCCTTCTCGGCCCCCTGCGCGATCGCGCGACGACAAGGGAGCGACAAGGAGCGACGATCATTGGTCAGAGATCTGACGGCCCTCGGTCGCTCGCTCGCTGGCACTGGCACAGGGGGGACGTGAGCGAGCGAGCGCGCACCTGAAAAGAGTCCACCGTCGCCACCTGCACGGCGGACGGCTTGCGACCCGACGCGGCGCGCGAGGGCGCCGCTGGGGCCGCAGGAGGAGGCGGCGACGGCTCGCGCCCGTCCTCTGCCTCCGAGGCGTCGAGCATCATGAACGCGTCGTTGCCGCCGTCCTCGGCCTGCTCAGCGCGCAGGGCCGCCTCCTCTGCCGCCTCGGGCGTGAGGTCGGGCGTGGCCTCGAGCGCCAGCATCGCCTGCACCTTGGCCACCTGCGAGGAGTGGGTGAATGCGAGGAGGGCGTCGAACCAGCGCAGGCTTCTGTGTACACGGTCGGCCGACTCCGCACAGCTCGCATTGCGCACCTGGGCACGGTAGAGGCAGATGACGCCGATGTCCGAGGCCGGCACGCCCGCCGCCAGCAGCGCGCACACGAGCTGCGCCACGTACCGCGCCTGCACCCACCACCAGCACAAGGAGCCGCACAGCTCACTTCACGCTCAGGCACGGCTCACCATGCGCAGCAGGAGCGCGGAGGCGCCTGCAGCGCCCCCTCCTCCTCGGCTCCCTCACCTCGGCCAGGTTGTAGGTGCTGCGCGTGCGCTCGTCCACCTGCGCCTGCGCCGTGCTGGGCAGGTCCAGCACGCACAGAGCAGGCAGCCACGCCCTCCCGCGCCCCTCCCCCTCCTCCTCCTCCCCTCGGCCCTCCTCCGCCATCAGCACGTCCGCCCCGCCCCCGCCAACCCCGCCACCCACAAACGCGCCGGGGGCGCCCCAGAGCGCGCCCACGGCCCCGTTCAGCACGCCGAGCGGCGAGGCCGGCGGCGGCGGCGGCGGCGGCGGCACGAGCGGCACCAGCGGCGCGCGCTGCGCGGCGGTGCACCCGTCCCTGAGCCTGCCGCCGTAAAAGAGCTGGTTGGGCAGCGCCGACACGCTGGGGTGGCAGCGGTACTGCGTGCGGAGGAGGTGCGGCACGTGGCCCAGCTGCTGCAGGCGCACGAAGAGCGGCCTGAGCAGGCCGTCGCTGGGAGGTGCGTCGCCGTCCAGGGCGGGCGGCACGGGGGAGGACAGGCGTGGTGGGTTGGCGACGACGGGCGGCAGCTGCATTGGGTCGCCCGCCACGATGACAAAGCTGCGGCGCGACGCAGGGGCGCGAGTGCATGCAAGTGTGGGTGGAGGGCAGGCGCACGACCAGCGGGGGAGCGAGTTTTGGTAAGGAGGAGCGGGCACACCTGGCCTTGGCGCGCAGGAGCGGCACCAGCGAGGTGGGCTCGGTGATCTGCGACGCCTCGTCCAGCACCACGATGGGGAAGTCGCCCGCCTGCTCCCACAGGTCCGACTGCGACCACGGAGGGGGGACAGCGTGGGTGAGAGCACAGCTCGTGAATGCGTTGTGGAGGGGGCGTGCCCGCCCTGGCAGCGGGACGAAGACAAGCCCGCTCACGTGCAGCAGCGCGGCGCAGGTGGTGCCGACGACGGGCGCGCTGGCCAGCGCCTTGCGCCGCTGCCGCTCGGCGCCCGCCTGCAGCGCCGCCAGCTCCTGCCTGCACCACATCAACGCACGCACAGACGCACACACACACACACCGGCTCAAGCACTTTGAACAGCTGCGCTTTGCGCGCTGCAGAGAGAGACCAGCGCGCGCCGGCGGCCAGACGGCTGCAGCGGCGCAGCGCGTGCGGGTGCCCCTGCTGCGCTCTGCTTGCCAGAGACGGCTGCACACGAGACGTAAAGCTCGGCGCGCTCACTGCAGCACGAGCCTCTCCCGGTCGTCGTGCTCGGCGGCCAGCATGGCGCGCAGCTGCGTGGCGGCGTCGCGCGTGTCGTCGGCGGCATGCAGCGAGCGGGGCAGCACGGCGCGCGCCATGCGCGGGAGCGACCCCACGCGCAGGAACGAGGTGAAGCCGCGCTCCTGCGGCCATGCACGTGTGCACGCGCGCGGCGGTGCGAGGGCCGCCCAGGGCTCCCTAGGTGCAGACGCTACGCTTGGTGGTCTGTCCGTACGCAACGCAAGGGCATCGCAAAGTCAGCAGGCGCGTCGGCAGCGAGGCAGCGCAAGGGCCGCACACCTGCAGCGAGAGCAGCACTCGGTCCACCGCCACGTTGGTGTGCGCCGCCACCAGCACCCGGCACCGCTGCGCCAGCGGCGGCGCCGCCGTTGCCTTGCCGCCGCCGCCGCCCGGCGCCTGCCGCCGCTTGCCGCCCGCCTGCGCGTTGAGGCTGGCGGCGGCGGCGCTGGTGGAAGGGGAGGTCGCGTCGTGGTGATGGTTGAGGTCGCGGGCGCGCACGATGAACTGGATGACGCAGGCGAGCAGCGTGGACTTGCCGCTGCCAAACTGCACGCACGCGAAAAAAGGGGCCAGCGTTCGAGGCGCACACAGGTGCAGGCGGTCTGGCGCGCAGAGGTGCTGCGCTCAGCCCCGGGCACAGCACGCAAGGAGCGAAAGGGCGCCTCACGCTGCGCTTGTCGTGGCCTGCGCTCACCGGGCCGTGCACCAGGCACACGGGCGACTGCACCACGTGCATGCCAGTTCCAGGCCCAGCGCCCAGCGCCGCCTCCTCCCGGCCCACGCGCGCAAACCACGACGCCACGTGCCGCAGCACGCCCGCCTGGTCCTCGTTCAAACGGAAGGCCGCCGCCAGCTCCGCCGCCAGCACGTCCAACGGCGACAAGCCTTTTGCCGCCGCGCCCGCGTCGCGCCCCGCCCCATCCTCCTCCTCCGTCACGCCCGCCGGCAGCGCGCCCCCTTGCCGCTGCCCCGCTGCCCCCTTGAGGCGCTTGAGGCGGGCCGCCGGCTGCTGCTGCTGCTGCTGCGGGGACGCCAGCAGCCGCCGCCGCTGGTCCCGCTGCTGCGTCGCGTCTGCGACGTCGTCCTCCCCCTCGCCCTCCACGTCTCGCGCGCCCTCCTCCCGCTCGCCGTCACTGGCAGGCAGCTCGTCCTCCAGCCCCTCCCACGCCCCCTCCTCCACGCACGCCGCCTCCGCCTCCACCTCATCCCCTGCGCTTGGCCGCACCGTCTCCGGCGCCACCGCCGCGCCCCCGCCCCCACCTCCACCAGCCGCGGCGAGTGCAGGCCGCCGCCTCAGGCCCGCCCCGCCGCCCCTGCCCAGCCCCCCGCCCCCCGCCGCCGGCGCCGCGCACACGTCGTGCAGCGAGTACGAGGGAGGCAGCAGCTCGCACAGGTGCGGCAGCACCCGCACTGCCGCCGCCGGCGCCGCCCCCCGCGCGCCCGCCGCCAGGGCGGTGGACGGGGAAGGCGGGCAGAAGCTGGCCAGAAGCTGCAGCACGCGCAGCTCGCTCGAGACGTCGGGGCCGCGCCATGCGTGGAGGCTCTGCTGCCTGCGCATGAGGGATGGCGGGTTCAACAGGTGCGGGAGCAGCTGCGTTCCTCTGCGACCCACGGCTTTGCGTCGCGCACGGCGAGGTGAAGGTGGCCGCCTCACCTGGCCAGTTGCGCGAGCGCGTCCGTGCCGCCGCCGCCCGGCGCCGTGCTGGGCAGCAGCTCCACCTCCATCTTGCCGTCCCGGTCTGCGCCACATCACGCGCGGCGGCACAGCGGGCCATAGTGAGACAGGCAGCCAAGGTCCAGCGGTGTGTGTGTGTGTGTGCGCCTTGCGTCAACGGAACGGGCCACCGCCCGCGTCATGCACCAAGGACCAGCAGCGAGGAAGATTAGGCACCAGCCCAGGCCAGAGCATGCGGCACCTGGCTGCACGACACGGATGGCGGAACAGCATAGCTGCGGCGCACGCCCGCCCGGAGCAGCAGTGTGGTTCAGGCAAAGCGAGCCCCAGCCATGAGCTTGCTGCGCTTTGCTGCGCGACGCACCGGGCGCGTGCCACAGCGAGCGCACGGCCAGCAGCGTGCGGGGGGGCCGCGACAGGCCCGGGAGCAGCGCCTGCAGCGCCGCCGCCGCCGCCGTCAGCGAGGGAGCGGCCCCGCCGGGCGCGGGGTGGTCTGGGTGCAGCGCCGGGCGGATCAAGGGGTCGCTGCTCAGCACCCAAACGTCGCCCTTCCTGCGGTGGTGGGTGCGCGCATGCACACACACAAAGCGCACCCTTCGCCCAGGTGCAGGTGCCGTGCGGAGAGCACAGCATTGAGCAAACGCGCCTCTCCTGACCTGAACTCCTTGATGCATGCCCGGGCGTTGGGCACCGCCAGGAACAGCCGCCGCCCCGCCCCGCCCCCCGCCTCCTCCCCCTCCTCCTCTTCCGCGCCGTCCTCCTCGTCTCCCTCGTCCTCGCCGCCCCCGCCACGCCTGCCGCGCCCGCCCCTCCCGCCCCGCGCCTTGCGGCCCCTGCCCCGGCCCCTCCCGCCCTCCCCGCCGCGCCACGGCGTGAAGACCGACAGCTGCGCCGCGCCAAAGTACGCCACGTGTGACCGCGCGCACGCCTGCTCCAAGGCCGCCGCCAGCGCACCCGGCGCCGCCGCCGCCGGCCCTCCCGCCCTCGCCAGCCCTCCGCTCCGGCCCCCGCCCTGCCATCCCCCACGCCCGCCGCTGCCCTGGCCCCACGGCCCGCCGACTGCGACCGCCCCCTGTTGCTGCTGCTGCTGCTGGATCAGGGGCAGGACCACGTCCGCCATGCGGAGCACCAGCGGCAGCGCGGCCTCCTGCATCCGCAGGCCCACCTCCTCCGCCAGTGCACCGGACAGCGCCCTCAGGTGCTGAGCGGGGCCGCCGGCGAACCGCGTGGGCACCGCCACCAGCCGCCGGGGCGCGGGAAGCGCCGCCGCCGCCAGGCTGCCGCCGCCGCGCGCGCCGCCGCCCGCTGCCGCCGCCAGCGCCGCTGGGAGCAGCGGGAAGACCGGCAACGGGAGGGCGGTGGCCGGGGGCGGCGCCGCCGCTGCGGCCGTGGCCCGCCCAAGGGGCGTGGTGCCAGGGCGAGAGGTGAACGCCTGTGGGCGGTGGGCGACGGAGGGCGCCCTCGCGGCGTGCAGCGGCGGCTGTGCGGCGGGCCCCGTGGGCTGGTGTTCGTGCGGTGGCGGCGGCTGGGCTGCCGGCGCGAACCAAGGGGCGCTGTGCGCGCCCCAGGCGGCGACCCCTGGAGGGATGGCGGCGGAGGGCCGCCGGGCCTGCCGCTGCTGCAGCCAGGTGGACGGCCCGGGGACGGCGTCGCCCAGGGACGGAGGCGTGGCGTCGACATCCTCCGCGATGTCCACCTCGCCGCCGCTGGCGACAGCAGGCAGGGCGGGGAAAGGGGCCGGGCCGGGCCGCGCCTGGCCCCACCCTCGCAGCGGCCCTGCGGCGGCAGCCTGCACCTCTGGGCCCTGCCCTTGCTGCTGCGGCGGCTGCTGCTGCTGCCACGACGAGGCGTTTCTGCTCTGCTGCGGGCCGCCCCAAGTGCCCCACGCCTGCCCCGCCGCCGTCGCCCCGCCGCCGGGCGCCTTGCTTCCCCACTGCGCCTGCGGCTGCGCGTGGAGTGGTCCGGGGGCCCAGGCGGCGTCAGCAAGCAGCTCCTTCCCCTCCTCATCCTCCGCAGGCAGCTCCCACCCGCCGTCCTCCTCCTCCTCCTCCTCCTCCGCCCCCGCCACGGACGCCCGCCCGAATAGCTGTGGCGGGTGCGCGGCGGCGTGCGGCGGGTGCGCGCGTGCGGCGGGCCGCAGCATCTGCTGTGGCGCGAGGCGGGGCTCCGGTTGAGCGGGGGGCGGCGCATGTGTGGGCGCCAGCCAG
>VFQP010005490.1_pt1 | contig 11035 bp, 15 predicted proteins | sample 3512351 | NCBI WGS metagenome assembly VFQP01 (sample SAMN10412372, study PRJNA504923) | tailings metagenome | isolation source: Relicate 1 Philex TSF1 revegetated site | place: Philippines: Tuba, Benguet | collected 2017-08-29
GGGGGGGGGGGGGGGGGGGGGGGGGGGGGGGGGGGGGGGGGGGGGGGGGAGGGGCACGCGTGCCTGCAGAGGGCCAAGCACGTGAGGGGAGGGGAGGGGCACAAAGCAAGACGTTTGGCGCAGGTGCAGCACCAGATGGGGGGAAAGAAGAGCACGTGAGCGGCGCTGCGCCTGCTCACAAGAGAGAGCCCGCCGCCGCCGCCGCCGCTGCTCCCATGCAGAATTTCTATCCGTTTGCCTACATCCTGCCCACCGGGGACATGTTCAACTTCTGCAACCGCTGGAGCCGCATCCTACACGGGCAGACGGGTGAGCCGGGAGGGAGGGGCCAGGACACACGCCACGTTGCGCCCCACAGCTCAGTGCTCGAGGGCAGCAGTGATGCCCTCCGCGCCTCTGGGCGGCGGCGCGTGCTCCGCCCAGCCTCTGCGCCCAATGCAGGGCCCGTTGCGCACGTGCACGGCGGCGCTGGCCTCGCCGCCCGCGCGAGCCACTGACGCGAGCTGCCTGCTGGGGCCCCCTTGCCCTCAGGCGTGTACGTGACTGAGGAGGACGGCTCGCTGGTGGAGGGGCCCATCTACCCCAGCGGCTTCAACACGCAGTTCCCCTTCACGGGCACCTCGGTCATGCTGCCGCTGTCGCCCGACAACAACTACTCCTCGGTGAGTGGCGGGGCCAGGGCCGTGCTGCATCGCGTGCGCGTGCTGGTGGTCGGGCGTCACCTGTTTCCAAAGAGAATGGCAGCCTGGGGAGCAGCCTCGCCGTCCAGACGGGCTCCGTGGCTGCGGGTTTGGTTGCCGCCGCCCCTGCTTGCTTCCGCCGCACGTCGCCGCGCATCGCGGCGCGACGCGGTCTTGCCCGGTGCCCTGCCCCGGGCTGCTCCGCAGGTGGACGTCGTGGTGTTTGGCGGCGCGCCGGTGCGCTCCAACAACGACATCATGGTGGTGGCGGCCCGCAACAGCCAGCGCATCACCGTGTCGTGGAGCCGCGCCAGTGAGTGAGGGTGCTGACGGGTGGCGTTGGGAGCCGGGCGCACGGCTCAGCCAGCCAGCGCGTTGCAGGAGCGGCACTGCTGTGGTGGGTGGGCTGGGGGCGCGGCCGGAGCAGCCCATTGACTTGGCACCTGACGCCCGCCCTTGGAGCCCCCTTCCCCTGTCCCGCAGGCCCCACGTCCCCCTGGCGCTATACCTTCAGCGACTGGGTGGAGGAGGACATGAGCGTCCCGCGCGTGATGGGCGACGCCACGCTGCTGCCCAACGGAGACGTGGTGCTGCTCAACGGAGCGCAGGTGCGCACGCGGGCGTTGGAACTTGCATCCTGTCTTGTGTCCAGGCGTGTCTGATGTGTGCGTGGGCTAGGAAGCCACCCGCTCCCACTGTGCCCCCCGCTTTGGCACGCTCGGCACGCACGCGCCCATCGGGAGGCGGCGCTGCCCGCCTCCTGACGGCTGCGGCTTGGCCGCCGCTCCTTGGCACCCTGCCCTGGCCAGAGCGCACACACGGCGCGGCGTGTCGCCCACTCTCCTCGCGCGTGCGTGCGTGCAGACGGGGTGCGCCGGGGACTCTGCCAACGGCGGCAACTCGCGCGCCTCGTACCCCGCGCTGTGGGCCGTGCTGTACCAGCCCGACTTGCCGACCGGGCAGCGCTACACCATGCTGGCCGCCTCGACCATCGGCCGGCTCTACCACTCGACCGCCGCGCTCACCACCAACGGCACGGTGCTCGTGTCGGGGTGCGACCGGTGCGGGTCGAGCGTGGTGTCGGACGTGGCCTTCTTCGACCCGCCGCCCGTCAAGGTGATGAGGGGAAGGGGTGAGGGAGCGCGTGCGTTGAGCGGGGGGGCCCACCGCTGCAGCCTTGGCCTCATGCGCGGCCGCACCGCGCGCTTTCGACGGCGATCCCGGCCGCGCGCCGCCCGCTTCCGCCCTCCACTCGCAACCGCGCGCCCTGGCGCCCTTGACCGCAGGCCGAGTACCGCAACGAGATCTTCTACCCTCCGTACTGGTACGACGAGGCCGCCAAGCCCCGCATCGAGTCGGTCAACGGCGACGCCAACCGCTCGTCCATCGTGGTGCTGGGGTACAACGAGACGTTCACCGTGTCGTGGTCGGGGGGCCAGCGGCCGGGCGCGCTGGGCGGCGTGCCCGTGACGGGCGCCAGCCTGGTGGCGCCCTCGAGCACCACGCATTCTTACAACACCAACCAGGTGAGGGAGGGCAGGAGGAAGGAAAGGAGAAGGGAAGGGAATGCGACTAGGCGCCCTCGAGCACCACGCACTCGTACAACACCAACCAGGTGAGGCAGGGGAGCGAGGGTGCGCTGGGAGGGCTCGCTAACGAGGGCCACGAGAGAGGGCGAGGTCTGCGTTGTGGGGGCGTGCGTGAGCTGCGGCACTCAGGTGTTTTCGTTGCTCCCTGGCGGAGCCTCCGGGCCCTCCCCCGTTGTTCAACGGACGGCAGGGGGTGTGGCAGTCCCTGTGCGCTGGGTCAGACGCGCGTCCGCAGTGCTCACTCGCTGCGGCTGTGGCTGAGTCTGAGATGGCGGTGCAGCTGAGACGCCGTCGTGCGCCCTGGTGCTGCCTCCCGTGCCGCCCACCGCCGCCTGCGCAGAGGGTGGTGCGCGTCGAGGTGGTGTCGGCGGACCGCGCGCGGGGCGTGCTGACGCTGCGCACGCCGCCGCACCCCAACGTGGCGCCGCCGCAAATGCTCATGCTCTTCCTGCTCAACCAAAAGTGAGCGCGGGCGGCAGCGCAACCCTCAGCAGCTTCCTGGGGCGGGCCGCTGTCCAAGGAGAGGGCCCTTGCGGCGCTCAGGCACCGGCCGCCGCTGCGCGTGTGTGCGCACTGCAGGACGTACGGGGCGAGCCGGTGGGTGCACCTGGTGGACCGGACGGGCCTGGCCAAGGCCACCCGGTGATGCACTTCTCTCCCCTCTCCTCCTTGGAAAGGAGGAGGAGTGCAGCGGCATCGATGTCCTGAGCATGTCGGCGCCCCCTAGTGGGATCCCGCTGTGGGGGCCGCACGCCGGACGCTCGACGTGTCCATCCGGTAGTCTACAAGGAGTGTGGTTTCGCGGGCGGCGCACGTCGCCGGTTTGCGTGCGCAGAGCAGCAGGAGGTGTCGGCGTGTTTTCCTCCCCCGCCCGCACTTGCCCGAGGGCACTGCGCTGTGGTGGTCAACCCAGAGCAGTGACCGGATCACCCCGTGCCGTTTGGCGCGAGTGTGTGATGACGCCGGGCCAGCTATGCCCTTCCGTGTGAAGCAAGAAGAGGCCTGCAGGTGGAATGCCAACCCGCATTGATTGAGCGTAGGGAGCAGCACACACACTGCACGCCGGGCCGCAGTCGCCGCCCCCCCCTCCCCTGAACTCTGGCCTTGATGCCTGCCATCATCTGTCCGACGATTTGTGGTAGGGCGACCGCACGAACGGCTCTGCAGGAGCTGCTCTGCTGAGAGAACTGCATTGCCGCCACCGGCCTGCGTGGTGAGGAATATTGACGCCAGTGACGCCTTAGGGCCAATGGCCCTGTGATTGACCGACCCATTCTTGCACTCTTTGTTTGCTCTCTGCTGCTCCTGCAAGCGCGCCAGCGCACGATGGAAGCCAGCGCAGTGGAGAGCGCCCTGTGCACTGCGGTCTGCCAGCGCCAGCGGCAGCTGCTGTTGCATCAGCTGCAGCACCCCACCAGCATCAGGCCCCAGGGCAGCCGCAGGGCAGCGCGTGGCACTGCCCGCCGGTGCGGAGCCTGCTCAGCGCACCCGCGGACGCCGGCTCGTCGTGAGCCATCGTCAGCCCGCAATCATCGCGCATGCTTTCATCCATTTGCCCTCTGGTAGCACAGGGCCCCTGCTTGCTGCTTCTGCTGCCCGTGGCGCAGTGGCTGTTGGCGGCGCGGCTGCCGCACGCCAAGGAGCGGTTCGGGGCAACGGCTAGCCCCTGAGCAGCGAAGTCGCGGTGGCAGGAGCACGCACAAGGACAGAGCAAAGGCGAAAAGCGAGGCGCCTCGTTGCGCAGAGGTGCGCCCTGCGCTGCGACCACATCGCTCCGCATCGTCCCCGCCCACCTCTTCGGGCCCCTCCACGAAAAACTCCCTGCCTCGCCCTGAACACACGCGCAGGAGCCAGCAAGCGGCACTGGGGTCTTAGAGGTTTTGCCTCTGCAGAGCCCGTCAGCGCAGCCCGAAGCCCCGGAACCGTCATGCGGAGGACGACGTCCCTGCGCGCATCCAACGGCGGGGGCATCAGCACCAGCGAGTCTGGCCATGAGGAGCAGCGCGCTCTCCTCGCGGAGACGTCCAGCATGCTAATCAAGGGCAGCACAGGCACGTGGCACCCGCCATCGTGCGATGTTAGCGCCGCAGTGGAAGTTGTGGGCGCAGCCCCCCCAAGCGCACGCACCACCCTGCCCGCGCCACCAACGAAACCAACCCGTTCTGGACCCTGCAGGCCCCTGGACGCCGCTGCGCCCGACGCGCTCCAGCCACGGCGGCAGCAGCGGCGGCTCCCCCTCGCAGCTCTCCTCGGGCGGCGCCTCCGCCCAGCTTGCGCAGAGCGCCGGCAAGCACCGCCGCCTGGCGCTGGCCGCCGCCGCCGCCGTCGTGGCGCTGGCCGCCGTCGGCACCCTGCTCGCCCTCCTCACGCCGCCTGCTGTCACGCCGCCGGCCGCCCCCAAGGGCCCCTACCTGACGCCCCTGGGGTCCATCTACCGCGGCCCGCAGAACCCCGGCGACATCGTGAGCGCCATGACTGCTGTGTGCCCCCTACGGCAGTTGGGTGACGCCCGCTCTGGCCTGGGCTGGTGCCAGTAATCTGCCTCGCTGCGGATCCGGCTGATTCCGACTGACGCGGGCGGTGGCCCGTTCCGTCAACACAAGATGCACACGCAGCAGTCTGAACGGCCTCTGCCGTGCTGCGCCTGCTGCACACGCAGCTAGCTGCGCAGCTGCCCAGCAGGTACGAGGTGGTGGAGGGCGCGCCGCCCGTGTCGGCCGCCCACCTGGTGCACGTGCCGGGCACCGACCAGTACCTCGTCGTCCAGGGCAAGGGGTGCGCCGGCGGCAGGGGCCGGCTGGCGGCGGGCGTGTGGGACCTGGCGTCGCACGTCTACACGCCGCTAAACCTGCACGAGAACGCCGTGGGGGCGGGGCACGCCGTGACGGCCGACGGGTCCATTTTCATCGCCGGCGGCGCGGCGCAGGTCCGCTTGGAGCGCAAGTGGTCTTGGTGCCTCCTCCGCTCACGCAGCCGCTGGCATCTTTGCGCAATGTCTGCGGCAATGACGCGTGCGGGGCAGTCCATGTTGCTTCGTCGAGGTTGTGGCGGCATCATTCGCACTCGGCAAGATTGGCGCCACGCTACGCTCCTGCGCGCAGGAGGGTGACATGCCGTCGGGCCTGGCGGGCGTGCGGGTGCTGCGCCCCCTGCACGTGCCCGACGTGGCGGCGGCGCTCCGCACGCCCGGTCAGCTGCGCACGCCGCGCTGGAACCCCACCGTCACGCTGCTGCCCGACGGCGGCCTGCTCGTCATGGGCGGCACGCCTGGCTCAGACGGCGCCCCCGAGGGCGAGGGCAGCAGCCTCGGCACCAACCAGGTGCGCCGGATGAGGTACCGGGTGGGTGAGAAGAGCCAGGTGGGCGCGGTTGGGTGTGGTGCCTCAGTGGGGGAGACGACGAGTTGCTAGGGTTGGCCAGAGCAAGTGCCGCACGGGCAGCAGCGCACAAACTTGTGCAAGCTGCGCAGGAGTACGAGATTTGGCGGCTGCCCAACTCCACGGCGGCGTTTGCACTGGAGCCCACGCACCTGGCGGCCTTCAGCCAGGTGCACAAACGGGCCTGATGTGCAGCATGACCCCGCTGGGGTGTGCGATGCGGTCGCAGCGACGCCCACCCCACACAGCGCGCGTTGCTCGCGCGCACCGTGCCGCACTGCAGAACTGGTTTCCCTTCAACTGGGTGCTGCCGACGGGCGACGTGTTCACCTTGAGCCACCGCACCAGCCGCGTCCTGGCTGCCCAGTCAGGTGCGGCATGCTGGGCGCGCTGCTGACCAGCCCGCCCTCTCATGTGCAGCAATCACCTTGACATCCTCTGGCACTATCATGTGATTGCCGCAGGCCTGTACCGCCGCACGCGCCTGGCAAAGGCGGGCGAGGCGGGCGAGTTCCACGCCGCGCCGCTCCTGCCGGGCCCCACCACGGCGCGCTTCCCCTTCAGCGGCACTGCCGTCATGACGGCGCTGCGCCCACCCTACACCTCGGTACGTGCGGCTTGTTGGACAGCCGCAGCAGGGCGCCGCCAGCGCCCTGCTGCGTGCAGCTTGCCGTGAGCCGTGGGCTCGCAAACGCGCGCACCTGTGGCCCCCGCAGGCGGAGGTTGTCATCTTTGGCGGCGCGCGCGAGGAGGGCAAGTGCGCCAACGCCAGCGAGCCGGCGGGGCGCTTCAGCTACAGGACGACCGTCTCGTGGGAGCAGAACGAGGGTGCGCACCGGCGCCGCGGCCGCCCTGCAGCAGTGTGTGGGCTGCTCAACTGTGCACCACTGGGCGGCTAGACTACATTTTGCACGCCCGCAGGGTCGGCGCCGAGCTACACGTTCAGCGAGTGGGTCGAGGAGGATATGGGCATCCCGCGCGTGATGGGCGACGCCACGCTGCTGCCCAACGGAGACGTGGTGCTGCTCAACGGGGCGCAGGTGCGCACTGCAGCGAGGACCACAGGCCTGAGTGCACGCACTCGTTGGCGGCTCGTCCCACACCCAACCGACTAGCCTACTACCGCCCAGCTCTGCTCGCAGACTGGGTGCGCCGGGCTGGGCGATGCCAGGCCCCGCGCTGGCCACCCGGCGCTGTGGGCGCAGCTGTACCAGCCCGACCGGCCGGCGGGCCAGCGCTACGCGCAGCTGGCCGCGTCCGCCATCCCCCGCCTGTCGCACTCGACGGCGGCGCTCACCACCAACGGCACGGTGCTCGTGTCGGGGTGCGACGATGCCGCGCCGGCGGCCACCGGCGGCGGCGCAGCAGGGCGGTGCGAGGTGCGGAGCGAGATCTTCCACCCTCCAAACGCGCTGTCGGCGCTCAACGGCGGGGAGCGGGCGGCCGCCGTGCCGCGCATCCTGTCCGTCAACGGCGAGGTGCTGGACGCGCCGCACGTGGGCTACGACGCGTTGCTGGAGGTGGCGTTTGGCGCGCCCGGCGGCGGCGCGAGGGTGACGGCGGTGTCGCTGGTGGCGCCGTCCAGCGCCACGCACGGCTTCAACAGCCACCAGCGCGTGGTGTTCCTGTCCCTGAGGGAGCTGGACGAGGGCCAGGGCCTGCTGCGCGTGCGCACGCCGCCCAGCCCCGGCGTGGCTCCCCCCGGGCTCTACATGCTTTACCTGATCAACGGCCAGAAGGACTACGGCGCGGGCGCGTGGATCCACCTGGTGGACAAGCGCGGGGACGGCAAGCGCCTGTCGCCGACGGCTGTTGCCGTGGCGTGACAGATTTGGATGGACTTCGTCACCCTGACTCATCTTGATCGAAGCGGGGGCGAGCCCTCCCCATTCGATCTCCCTGCACACGCATTAGCTTGCGCAGTCGTCGTCGCTGCAAGTGAGTTGAGCTGGCCGCGCCGCCGCGATCATCAGCCGCGGCCGCGGGCGGCTCGATGGTGACGCGGAGCCACGCCACTCGCAGAGGCGGGAAAGTGCGCCAGCTCGTGCTGGTGCTGCTCATCGCCCACGCTCTGCAGCATCAGCACGGAGTGCAGAGCGGCCGCTTGCTAAAGCAGCCTGATGGCTCTGAGCTGCTGCCTGGCGGCGCTGGTGGCGGCGGGGGGGCAGCAGGGGGCGACAGCCTTTTCCAGCTCATGCAGGCGATGCTGCCACCAGACAGGGCGCATTCCTGCACCTTGACCGAGCACTTTGCCGTCACGGACGACGGCGCCGTGCTGCGGATGTTCCGCCTGCAACGGCGGCGCGACGACGGCAACGACATGCAGGTCCAGCAGCGCAACGTGGTGTTTGTGCAGCACGCGCTGCTGGACAGCAGCCTGGGGTGGATGCTGCTGGGCAACGGTTCGCTGCCGTTCGCGCTCCTGGATGCTGGTGCGTGGCCGGCGGGTGCACTCTTTTGCGGCCCAGAGTAGGCGCGATGCGTACCGCCAACCCGCCGTTCCTCCTCCCTGCTGTGGCCATTGGCCACGCAGGCTACGACGACGTGTTCCTGGGCAACCTGCGCGGCAACCGCTTTTCCCGCAACAGCACCGTGTGGGACCCTGACGCCGACACGCGGTTCTGGCGCTTTTCCTACGACGAGCACGCCGAGCACGACGTACCCGCCATGGTGGCCGAGGCGCTCAGGGTGTCGGGCGCGCAGGACCTCCAGTACGTGGGCTACAGCCAGGTGCGTGCTTGCCAGCTGCACATTCAGAGCACCTCGGGGGTAACTGCCCCGTGCACGGTGTGCCGCCCGGCGGCGCGCGGTGGTTCTCCTGAGGTCGTGGGGCAGCAGCTGGCGGCCACAAGATGGACCACGCGCGGACCACGGCGCGGTTCACCGCTGCGGCAGGGCAGGAAAGATCAGCAGCGAGGCAGCTTGGGCACCAGGCCAGAGCAACGTCACCCACTGCCAAGACGCGGTGTGCTGCGTGCATGCAGGGGGCGCTGGTGCTGCTGGCGGGTTTGGCGTCGCGCCCGGCGCTGGCGCGGGCGGTGCGGTCGGCCGTGCTGCTGGCGCCCGCCGTGTTTGTGGGGCACATCACCAGCCTGCCCTTCCGCACCCTGGCGCACCTGCAGACCGCAGAGGTGCGCGCGCGCTGCGGTTTTCCCCGTAAGGACGCGTGGCGCCCCCCCCCTGCAAGCTTGCAGGACTGGGGTGAGGGCGCGCCATGGGTGCACAACGACCCGCCGGGTGCCAAGCGCCGCTTTCCCCCCTTTTGCTGCGGCGCAGGTGTTCCAGCGGTGGGGCATGACGGAGTTTGGCGCGCACGACCCGCGGGCGGCGGAGCTGGCGGCAAAGGGCTGCTCGCTGCTGCCCTCGGCCTGCGTCAAGTGAGCAGCTTTTGGTAGCGTCCCGGAGCGGCAGGTGCACTGCGGGTGCCAGGACACACGCACTGCGCTCCCCCCCGGCCTCCCGCGCTCAAAACCATGACGTGCCTGCACGCGGTCGCCTGCTGCGTGCCACCCAAACCACTCAGGTGGCTGCAGTTCCTGTGCGGCGCCAACCCAAGCGGCAACCTGGCGGTGGTGGAGGACGTGATGCGGTACCTGCCCGCTGGCACCAGCACTCACAACATGGCGCAGTGGGGCCAGGTGAGGAGAGCGCGCGGCCGGGGGCCAGGGAATTTGTGGGCGGGCCACGCAGCCAGCGCCGCGCAGCAGGACCCAAACCATGCTGCGTCCGCCCACTCCTTGCCCATGGCAGGCCGTGAGGCAGGCTGGGTCGGGGCCCTATGGGCTTCGAAAGTTCGACTACGGCACGGCGTGCCCGCCTCCCGAAGGCGACGGCGCGGGCGCGGCGGCTGCGGCGGTGCTGACGTTGGGGCGCGCCGCCGGCGCGGGTGGGCGGGCGGCGAGGGCGCCGGACGGCGGCACGTGCAACCAGCGCGAGTACGGGCAGCTCGAGCCGCCCTCGTACAACTTCAGCGTCATCTCCACGCCCATGGTGGTCTTTTCCGGTGCGAGCGGGGCGGGAGCGGGCGCTTGGTGCCTCGGGCTCCCGCAGGCTGCTGTGTGTGCACGGATGGCGCAGGCAGAGGGGGATGTTTTGCGTGGTTGAGATGGAGTGCAGGCGGCCACGACACGCTGGCCAACCCCGTGGACGTGGAGCTGCTGCTCGAGGCGCTGCCGCGAGGCGTGGTCCACGCGGCGCACCAGGTCCCCGCCTACGCGCACCTGGACTTTGGCCTGGGCGCCGACGCGCACGTCGCGCTCTACCCCAGCGTGGTGGCGGCGCTGGCGGATTTGGAACTGTTGGCGAGGGGCGCGAGCGACCAGCCTTTTGACTCCGCGTGATCTGTGCCTCTCTGTATTTGGTGTTGAGCTTGTATCACGTGCATGTGAACGTGCATGTTGTGGTGCGCTTTGAGGCTGTCTTCGTGGTTCAACTGACGGGGTCCAGCGTGGTAGCTAGCCGGACTCCTCGTCCCAGAGACCGCGATTTTCGAAGTCGAGCGAATCGGGGCGAGTCAGCGTGCACAAACGCGAGGCACTCCACACGTCTTCGCTCACGCGCATTCGTTCGCAGCAGAGCACTTAGCGCGCCCGTTGATCTTCCGCGCCCAGGGCGCACCGCAACCCGCGCTCGCCGCAGCGACTGCCCCCGCGCTCGCTCCGCCGCCACCTTCGCAGCATGCCGAGCAGCATGATGACGACGCGCGCAGCGCTGCTGGTCGCCTGCGTGGCCGCCGTGCTCGCCTTTGGCGCGCTCCCCGGGGCCGGCGCGCGGAGCCTCTTCCAAGCGCCTGCGCAGGAGCAGACGTGCCCCGTCGCAAGCACGGCCGTCCAGCTTGACTTCCAAGAGATCAAGAACGTCTGCGGTGAGTGTGTCAGGGGTGGGGCACGTGCCGTCGCCCAGCACACCGCGCTTCCGCTGCCACGCTCACCGCTGCCACGTGCGCACCCTGCCTGTTTGGATCGCAGTGTCCGCCAGCATCAACACGACGGCCTTCTGCGACGCGTGCTCGTGCGCCCTCTTCAGCGCCTTTACACCGGCGCTGAGGGCGGCCAACATCCTGGCCAACAGCACGTGAGCCTTAGTGCACCGCTCGCAGCGTGCTTCAGTGCCACCGCCCCCAAACTCAACCGCGCCTCAAACCGTCTGCCTGTCTGCCTGCGCAGGAGCAACACGGCGGCCGTCAACAAGGGCGTGGACGTGGTGGCGGCCTGCTCGCCGGCGTTTTTGGCGCAGTTTGTGGCCGCCGGCGTGGACGTGCAGGCGCTCGTGGCGCTGGGCGAGTGCGAGTACCCAGGTGCGTACGCTCTAGCCAGAAAGGGAGCGTCGGATGCAGCGTGTGTGTGCATCTTGCATCAACGGAACGGGCCACCGCCCGCGTCATGCAGGA
>VFQP010005491.1_pt1 | contig 11024 bp, 12 predicted proteins | sample 3512351 | NCBI WGS metagenome assembly VFQP01 (sample SAMN10412372, study PRJNA504923) | tailings metagenome | isolation source: Relicate 1 Philex TSF1 revegetated site | place: Philippines: Tuba, Benguet | collected 2017-08-29
CCCCGTCGCCGCCGCCTCCGTCGCCCACCCCTCCCCCCCCCACGCCGCCCTCGCCGCCGCCGCCCACGCCCCCGCCGCCCGCCGCGTCCCCTCCTCCCTCGCCCTCGCCGCCCCCTCCCCCACAGATCAGCTCGCTCTCGCCGCCCGCCGGAGCCACGCCCCCGCCCTCACCTGCCGGCGACGGCTGCCAGGTCGTCACCTCCTGGTGCGCGCCTGCAGACCGCCTCAACACCACCAGCCGCTCCCTGAACCTCACGGCACTTCACTTGCCACTGCTCGCATCACGGCACGCTTTGGCGCTGCGCGCAGGGACGGGTACAAAAAGGTGACCAAGACCGTGTGCCCCCCGCCGCCCTCCCCCAGCGTCTCCGCCACCAGCCCACCCTGCCCGCCGCCGTCGACCGCCGCCGGCAGCCCGCCGCCCGCCGCCGGCGCGCCGCCCACCCCGTCGCCCGGCGTGTCGGCGGGCACGCCGCCCGCGCCGACGCCGGCGCCGCCGGATGGCAAGTGCGGCAGGCGCCGGTGCAAGCGCGGAGAGGTGCGCGCCGGTGCAGCTCCCAAGTTGGGAAAGGACAACGCCGTTGCCGTACCGCCCAGCGCAGAGTGCGGCATCGCTGAGGGCGTGCTGCGTGCGCCATGCTGCTGATCACGAGCAGGTGTGCGGCATCAAGTCCGTCAAGTACCGCGGCGGGCGCAAGTACGGCCACACCTGGCAGGTGCAAGTGCAGTACAAGTGCTTCCGCAGCCGCTGCCCGGCGGGCTGGAGCCCGGCCTATTGATCTCTTGAGCCGTCCGCACCGAGCAAAACCTTTTCGATTCTTTTTGGCCAGCAGCTTTTCCTCGAGCGCACGATAGGTTTGCTGTTGTTTCGTCCAGTGCAGGAGTTGAGGTGTACGTTGAGGCTTCTGCTTCTGCTTTCTGGACGGATTGTCTTCTTCTTTTCGAACCGCAGCGTGCGGTGCACTGCTTGAGGGGATACGCCTCCTTTGCACGCCGCCGCCCTATTCCTCCTGCTCTGTCCGCGCCGCTCACAGGTGCCCTGCTGGCTCGCTGCAGGGCTGCTGTTGATCCACTGCGCGCGTTGCAAGACACGCTGGGTGCACCTGACCACGTGACCGCAAGGGAAAGGGATGTGATCAATCGGCCCTGCAGCTACACATGCACACACAACTCCGGCTCTAGAGGAGCTTTGGCTAAGCAACACGACGCCGCACTGCCACCATCCTGGCGACAGACCTGACCCTACATGCATCCCCGGCCGCACAAAGCGCCCCCCTTGATGACAAGCCGGCCCGCCATGCGTAGCCACTGTCTACGCAAGCACAGAGCAGCACGCCGGTGGCGCGTGCTCGCAAGCTTTCAAGGCAAGAGGAAAGGGTGGCGTCACAAAGATGAATCTGCTAGCGGCAATGTCCTATCGTCTGCGCCTGCCGCGGGTCGCGCTCCATGTGAAACCGCTAATCGTCTGAGAATCAGGCCGAACGTCCTACCGCCGCATGAAGTCCACGAGATGAAGGGTGGTCCACACACGCGCAAAACAGAGGAGACCGCGGCACCGAAACGCGGTTCCGAAACGCCGCCGCCGCCCTTTCACCAACCCGGTCAGAAAGGCTCCCGGGTCATCACGCCGCGCCGTCCCCGCGTCACCTCCGCGCCGCCCTGCCCGCGCCGCCCTTATCCGCGCCGCCGCCGTCCCCCAGCAGCACCTGGCTGCCCCGCCCCGCCCGCGGTTTCGTCGCCCCCGCCGCCGCCCCGCCCTCGCCCGCCCCGCCGCCCCCTCCCTTCTGCCCGCCGCGGCCGCGCGAGGAGCCAGCTGCCGCCGCCTCGGGAGCGGCGGCTGCCGCGGCCGCCTGGCCGTCGCCCTTCTGGTGCTTGACCTCGCGGCCGCGCGACGCCTCTGCCCCCGCCGCCGCGCCTGCGTCGCCTCCGGCGGCTGCAGGCTTGGGCAGCGAAGCGCGCTTGGTGGGGGCGCCCTCGCCCGCCGCCTGCGCACCCGCCTTGCGCTTGGTGCCGGCGGTGGCGGCGGCGGCGGCGGCGGCACCGGGCGCGCCGCTCCCGCTAGCGGCCGCCTCGCCGCCGCGCTTGCCCGGCGCCGCCGCGCCGCTCCCGCCGGCGGCCGCCTCGCCCGTAGCGGCCCCTCCTTCCGCGCCGCCCGCCCCCGCCGCGCGCTGGCCCGCCCGCTTGGCGCTGCCCCCGGACGGCGCGGCGCCCTGGCCCCGCTTCGCGCCCGCCTTTCCTCCACCCTTGCCTGGCGCCGCGACGTCGTCCCCGAGCGCCGCACCAGGCGCCTGCCCGCCCGCACGCGGCGCGCGCCCGCCGCCAGCGGCGCCGCCCTGCTGCTGCTTCTTGGCTTGCGCCGCCGCCGGCTCCTTGCTCCCACTGCCCGCCCCGCCACCCTCCTCCTCCGCCTTCTCTGCGCCCTTGTCCTTCTCTTCCGCGTTTGGATGCGGCTGCAAGGCTTGCGCGCGCGGGCGCTTGCGCGGGCCGCCCTTCTCGTCCCCCTCCTTCCCTTGGCCCTTGGGCGGTTGCTGCTGCTGCTGCTGCTGCTGTGGTTGCTGCAGCTGCTGCGGCGGGGCGGGCGGCTGACGCCGCTTCCCCAGTACGCCAGCACCTGCCGCCGCCGCCCCTCCAGCCTCTCCTCCTTTTCCTCCTCCTCCCAACACACGGCTGCCCACGCCCGCCGCCGCCTTCTTGCGTGCTCCGGCACCCGCCGGCGCCGCCGCCGTGGCACCTGCCTGTGCGGCGTCGGCGGCGCCCGCGCCCGCCTTGCCCCGCCCCTCGCTGGGGCCGGCCGCCGCCACCGCAAGCCGCCCTCCCGTGCCCTTGATCTGGAGGGCTGGAGGCAGCGGGATCTTGCTCGCGCCGCCCGCCGCCGCTGTTGCCGCCGCCGCCGCCGCGGCGCCCGCGCCAGCCTTGGCGGCAGTGGCGGCGGCAGCGGCAACGCCGCTGTTTTGTGCCTTGCCCGCCGCACCAGCCGCCGCGGCGGAGCTCTTGCCGGCTTTGGTGCCGGTGGCGGCGGAGACAACGGTGGCGGCAGCGGCGCCGTGTTGCGCCTTGCCCGCCGCTGCAGCGGCCACAGCGCCCTTGCCGGCTTTGACGCCGGTGGCGGCAGCGGCGGCGGCAGCGGCAGCCGCGCCGTTTCGCGCCTTGGCCGCCGCTGCTGTCTTGCTCGCCGTTGGCGCGCGGGGCGCCTGCTCTGCCGCTGCGACGGCAGGCGCGGCGGCGGGCGCGGTTGTGGCAGTGGCAGCGGCAGTGGCGGCGGCGGCGGCCGGGGTGGCTATGGGGCCCCAGGCGCCGGTGGAGACGCCAGAAAGGTGCTCCAGAGCGCGGCGCAGGGCGCCGTCGGTGCCGTCCCCGCCGGGCGCCTCCGCCGTCGCTGCGGCCGCCCCAAGCGCAACACAGACGCACTCGCTTTTCACCGTGATCGCGCAAGATGACTCGTACCCGGTTTGGAGGGGAAGGTGGGACATGCCCTCCTCACCTGCGGTCGCGTCGACCGCCGAGCCCTCGTCTAGGGCTTGCGTGGCCGCCGCCTCCATGTCGGCGAGGGCGTCGTCGAGCATGGGCGAGCCGTAGACGCGGGCCTCGTTGCGGAAGGCAAAGGGGCCGTTGCAGCGCCAGGGCGCGTCGGGCTGCTGCCTCAGCGCCTCCAGCAGCGCGGCGCGCTCCTGCGGGGGCAGGGGCGGGCACGCACGTCGGTTGTGGTGCATGGTTAGGGCATGCGATTGGTGCTGCCTCAGCGCCTCCAGCAGCGCGGCGCGCTCCTGCAGGGGCAGGGGCGGGCACGCACGTTGGGCGTGGTGCAAGGCTTGTTGCTCGGCACGGCGCGGCGTGCGCTGTTCGGCGCGCGGTGTTTGGTGTTCAGCTGCATGGCTCTCGGCGCGGCACACGGGTCTCCGAGCGGACCGGTGGTTGCTGGTGGTTCAGCAGCCCACAGGCGCACCCATCCCATCCCCACTGCGAACGGCCCGCCCAATGGACAGCTCCCCTCCCTGTCCCTCGGCTCACTTTTGGCGTGTAGCGCGTGACGCCGCGCGTGGCGTAGGCGCTCTCCACGTCCGGCAGCGACACGGCGCCCCGCCGCTCCACGATGAGCTGAGCCACCGGGTCCGCCACCGTCTGCATGCATGCAAGCGGCGAGGGCTTAGCGCATGGGCAAGGGCTTAAAGCCAGCTGCGCGACGCTCTCAGCCAGCAAGGCGGCTCGAGGAGGAGAAGCACGGCGCTGCGTCGCACCCACCCTGGGCCCTAGGGCTGAGGGCGCATGATGATCTAGGGTTTGTCGCCCACGACACACACCTGCTTGTACCAGGCGTTGAGCTGGGCCCAGGGGTACAGCGGCCCATAGCGCTTGACGAACGTGCGCCCTCCCACCCCTCCCGCCGCTCCTCCACCAACGTCCACGCCGCCGCCCGACGGCGGTGCAACCGCGCCGCCCGCCGTGGCCACGCTGCCGCCGCCGCTGCCGCCACGGGCCGCCTCGCCGCCATCGTCACCCGCCGCCGCCGCCACGCCGTCCGCAGGCGCGCCCGCCTCAGCCTCCTCCGCACCGCTGCCCTGCCGGGCCGGCGCGCCGTCCCCGCCGCCGCCGCCCGCCAAGGGAAGCGCGAGCTCCACTGCCTCTACGCCCCCAGTGGCCTCTCCGCCGCACGGCGCTGCGCCCGCCGCGTCCGACGCTGCTCCTGCCGGCCCCCCTGCCGCCGACACGTCGCCGCCTGCGCCTCCAGGGCCCGCCGCCGCCGGCGGGACGGGCTCGGCGGACGGCGGCTCAGACGCCGTGGCCACCGCAGTCGTAACGGCGGGCGCTGCCGCCGCGCCGTTGCCGCCGCCACCGCCGCCGCCGTTGCGGGTGTGCATGCGGATCACCTCGTCGGACAGCACCACGGGCGGCGAGGCAAAGCCTGCGCGCGCAAGGCAAGGCGATGCACGGCGCCCCAGCACGGTCGAGCTGCACGGCATGGCATTTTCCTGCTTGCGCGAAAGGATATCGCGCGCCATTTTTTGCGCGCGATGTCGACTCGGCGCGCGCTGGGACAGCCAGCATTGCGGAGCTCGGGCACTCACTCTTGTAGTTTCGCTCGCAGGCGAACCAGGCGCGCGTGCAGGCGTGCAGGTGCAGCAGGTCGGCGGCCAGCGTGTGGCATCCTCCGCCGTCCTCGAGCGGCCTCAGCAGCCGCTCGGCCTGAAGCAGCGCCGAGCGCGCCTGCTCCGCCTTGGTCACCTGCGTCCGCAAACGAAGGATTGGTGATCCTTTGACGAGAGCGGGCTGCAGCACCGTGACACCGTGTAACGAACCTACGCAACGACGACGACCACCACCACCACCAGCGGACTGGACCGACCACGGCCACCATGGCACACTCAGCCGTGCCAGGTTGGCACAAGAACAGGCGCCACCGGCCCTGAGAAAGAGCAAGGACAGCGCCCGGCTCGCCCCACATCCGCACCTTGCTCAGGGCCAGCTGCAGCAGCTGTCGCAAGCACGCCACGCCCGGCGGCGCCTCCGCCCTCGTGCCGCCGCGCCCGCCCGCCACGCCGTCGCCGCGGCCCCGCCCCCTCCCGCCGCCGCCCCCGGCCATCCGCGCGCTGCACGCCGCCAGCGCCCGGCTCAGCTCCTCTTGCGTGCACCCGCCCAGGGGGTCGGCGAAGCGAACGCCGCCCTTGAGAGCCCCGCCCGCCGCGCCGCCGTCCCCGCCGCCGGCAGCCGCCACCCTCGACCCCGCCCCGCCGCCCGCCGCCGCCGCCGCCGTGGCGCCCACAGTGCCCAGCAGCGTCGGAACCGCCGCCTGCGCACGCGGGCGCATGGTTAGGGCTTGCAGCTCGACGGCGCGATCGTCGAGCCGCAGAGGTCCAAACCCTAACGGGCATGCGGGAGGACGAGGGCCCTCACCACGATGACGCGGCGGAGGATGCTGCGCTCGCCGCCCCACAGGTGCGCCACCACCTCCTGCTCCGTCAGGCGGCGCAGCGGCGGCGCGGCGGCCGGCCCCGGCGCAGGGGCCGGCGCGCTAGGGTTGGCGCTAGGGTTGGCGGCGGGCTGGTGGCGGAGGAAGAGCTTGATCTTGTCCAGGGCGACCACCAGGCTCACCAGCCGCAGGCGCATCACGCTCTGCACGGCATGCAAGCGCGATGCAAGCAGGAGACTTGAAGCGCGGGGCAAATGAGAGAAAACGAGTCAGAGGGCCGCCGCAAGCCCTGGAGTCCCCGAAGCCCTCACCTGCGCCGTCTCCTGCGCGCTGGCGGGCGTGTAGGCGCATCCCGTGAGCGCGCAGGGCGGCAGCGCGGCCAGCAGCGCCGGCAGCGCCCTCCGCTCCCGCTCAACGAACGCCAGCGCCAGCGCCGCCCACTTGCGCAGCCAGGCGGGGCACGGCGGCGCCCCCGGCTGCGCAGCACGCGCAGCGAGCGGAGCAACGGCGCGCACAGCACGCCTGCCGTCAGCGACGCCGCACTGCAGCTCACGGTAATCGCGTGTGAGGGCGCTCAAGCCCCCGGCGTTCGCCAAAGTGCCACGTGCCACCGACGGCTGATGCGAGGCGCTGGCGACGGCGGCGACACAGACAGCCTGTGCGGGCCAGGGCGCGCTGCGCTTGCCGTGCGCGTTGCTGAGCGCTGTCGTGCGCAGCCCTAAGCCCTCACCAGGCCCTGCTCCAGCGCCATGGCTCCGAAGCCGTGCCGCTCCAGGCAACGCCGGTCCCGCTCGTCCAGCTCGGGGTGCTGGCAGGCCCGCAGCAGCATGGCCTGGCGGTGCAGCGCCGTGTGGCGAGGCTTGAGGTACTGCGCGCAAGGTGTGTGTGGGGGGGGCGTGCGGGTTGGCGACGCAAAGCAAGAGCATGGTGGCTCAGCGCCGTGTGGCGCGGCTTGAGGTACTGCGTGCGGCGGAAGGCAAGTCGTTGCAGCGGTGCCTGAGAAAGGCGAAGCGACGAGTGCGCTCATGCCCAAGGCTGCCCCTCGCTGTGACAGCGAGCGACAGCTTGGATGCATTCGCGCAGCCGCACACCGCGTGCGCAGCAGCCTGCGTGCCCCGCTTGCCGGCCGGTGCTCACACCGCCTGACGTGCTCCGCCAGAGCTAGACAGACCGCCTGTGTGAAGCCAGGCACGGGCCTCAACACCCGCTCAACTCACCAGGTTGAAGCAGGAGGCGCCCAGGTAGGTGAGGTACGAGGTGCGGCACCTCCCCACTGGCCCACCCCCCCACCCCCACAACCTGCCTCACTCACCAGGTTGAAGCAGGAGGCGCCCAGGTACGTGAGGTACGAGGCGCGGCACCGCCGCGAGCCGCACAGGCACACGGCCGAGCGGACCTCCTTCTCGCTCTCAGTGACGGACGCGTAGTCGAACGTGAGCTCCTCGCCCTCCTGCAAGCGGGGCGCAGCAGCATGTATTGCCTGATCAGGCCGTGCGGACGCGGAAGCAAACATCAGCTCCTCTCCCTGCTGCGGGGGCGCCAGCGGGCAAGAGGCGCACCCACGGGCCGTCCGCTTGATTGCAGCAGAGGCTGCAAGGCGCGTCTTTGCTTTCGGCTTTCGGTGTGGGCCAGCATCAGCCCAGCACGAGCGGTGTGTGCATGCCACTGCCCAGCTCGGGGCCGCGCCATCGGGGGCGGCACGCGTGCTGCCATTGCGCCTGAGCCGCTGTCCGCAGCACGGCAGGAAGGGACCGCAGCGTCAGGCGCACGCCCCCACGGCGCAAAGGTCGCACGGGGCCCCCGCAAGAGTGCGCGACGCCAGGCCGACTTGCCTGGATGTGGCGGAGCGTGTACATGGCGATGGTCAGCCGCCCGCCGGCGCTGACCACCACCGCCTGGCAGTTGGGCACGCAGCTGTGCGCCATGCGGCTGGCAAACGTGGCCTGCACGAGGCCACGTACGCCCACCACGCACGCACACGCCAACCGCACTCAACGACGCGGCGACGGCGCTGCTCACACAGCTAGCAGCGGCGGTAACTCCGCTGAAAGCGCGCCCCCGCCCTGCCCGCTCAGCCGCTGCCTCAGCCAGGGCTGGGTAGCGCGAGTCAGGGCGGGGCACGCGGCGACACATGGCGGTCCCAAAGCCCTCAAAGCCCTCACCTTGAAGGCGGCCTCGAGGTAGAGCACGTCGTACCCGGCGGGGTCGTCCAGCGGCCGCTCCAGGAGGATGTTGTAAAAGTCGGGGCACTCGGTGCGGTCCTCGCCCGTCAGCTTGTGGATGGCCTCCTGCGCCCACCCGTCCGTGCAGCGCAGCATGTAGTCGCGTGGTGCAGGCAAGGGGGCACTCAGAGCTGTCCTCCTCACGATTCAGCTGTCCTCCTGTCAATTCAAGCGCACGCGTCGAGTTGCACGCAGACCGTGGTGCCCTGAGGGCCTCTGGCCTCTGGCGGGCACGTGGCCACATGCACATGCACCGTCCGGAGGCGGGCGCGATTCGCGGCCCGACACCAAACGAGCGCGCACCTGCACCTCCCACCACCGCCACGGCGAGCTGATCTCCCCCAGGTACTCGTGCACGAGCGTGAAGGGCGCCACGCCGCCCGGGCGCACGCACTGCACGCCCTTGCCCTTGGGGTGCACGCGGAAGTGGTGGAAGCCGCACTGCCGCACCCGCGCCTCCACCGCGTCGGCGCACGCAAGCGCGCGCCGCGCCGCCCGCACCTCCCGCGCCGCCGCCGCGCCATCCGCCTCCACGCCCTCCTCCGCCGAAACCGCGGCCTCGGCAGCGGCAGCCGCAGCGGCGGGCTGGGCAGCAGCGCCATCAGCCAAGGCGGTGGCGGAGGCCGCCGCCGCGGGCGCAGCGCCGGCGCTGCTGCCACTCCCAGCGATGATGCACGGGCTGCGGCACGGCGCTGCCTGCTCCGGCACGGGCGCGGGCGCTGCCGCGCCGCCCCCTGGCTGCACTGGGGCCACTAAGGCGGCGGCGGCGGCGGCGGCTGTTGCGGGGCTAGCGGGCGCGTTGGTGCGGTTGGCGTGCACGGCGGAGGCGCCGCTGCCGGCGGACGGTGGGGACGTGGCGCGGGCCGCGCCGGGGTCGGAGGTGCCGGCGGGCGGGGCCGCGGTGTTGGTGGGCGGGGCTGCGGCCGCTGCGGCGGGTGAGGCAGGCTTGGGTGGTGAGGCGGGTTTGGAGGGTGAAGTCGGTTTGGAGGGTGAGGAGGGCTTGGAGGGGGAGGCGCGCTTGGAGGGGGAGGTGGGCTTGGAGGGCGGGTCCACCACGCCGTGGCGCCTCAGCTTCTCCCTGGCTTCCCTCCGCAGCGTCTCGCACACGGCCAGCATGTTGAAGGCCTCGGCGCCCTGCATGAGGGCGCACGCATGCAAAGCAAGGCGTGCGCGGCGAGCATGTACACCCGTCGCGAGTCCCGCCGTCCTGGCCGCAAAGCCTTGGGACTCCTGGGGCTGAGCCCCATGCGCCTCGCCCCAAGCCCTCACCGTGTGGTTGATGGCGGCGAGGAACTCGCGGTCGATCCACGCGTGCACCGCGTCCGCGTGCGCCGCTTGGCCGTCGTCGGCCGGCGCGGCGCCGCCGGCCGGCGCCCGGCAGCCGCACGGCGCGGCAGCCGGCCCGGGCTGCTTGCACGCCTGCTGCTGCTGCTCCTCGTGCTGCTGCGTCGTGCCGGGTGGCGGCGGCGCCCCAGCGCCCTCCGCGGCTGGCGCGTCGCCGCCACCGCCACCGCATCCGTCCGCGGCTGTACCGGGCGCGGCGGGGCCGCCGCCGGGCGGCGGCGGGGCGCCATCCTGCTCCTTGAAGATGCCGGCCTCAAACAGCGCTGCGGGTTGAGGGCCCAGGCACCAGCCCCCGAGCGCACACGTCAGGCCTCAGGCGTTGTCCAGTTGGGTTCAGCGAGTGCAAAGCCTCCTTCAAAGTTCAGCGACTGTTGTGGGCTGAGCCGCCAGTTACTCCTGGCGTGGGGCGCAGGGCAAGCAAACACACTCAGAAAGACGGCCCACACGCACCGTCGAACACGTTGCGGCGCGTGTACATGTCGAGGCCCCAGGTATCCAGCTCGACCACGTCCAAGCCCAGCTTTAGGGTCTGCCGCTCCCGCACCATGCGCACCAGCTCGGCCTCGACGTGCGGCCTGCGGGGCGCGTGGTGGTGTGCCCGGGCAGCGCAGCAGTGGTGTGAGCGCCGGGACGGCACGGCCACAGCGTCTGCGTCCGACCGGCCCCAGAGCAACATGCACGTCACGCCTGTTGGGGCCTCCCAAACGCGTTCAGCGTCCTCGTCCCGCTGCGGCTGCCACTGCAGGGCGTCAAGCGCCGAGACAACCCTCCCCTGCCCTCCTTTGCTTCCCTCTCTGCCCCTCAGCACGCTCAGCACGCACAGCGCGGGGCCCAGGTCGCAGTGGTCCAGCGCAAACGTCTCGGCGGGCCCGTCGCCGCGCCGCGTGGCCAGCCGGTGCCGCAGCAGCGCCTCCTCCTGCGCGCTGCACGCCAGCAGGCTCAGCTCGCCCAGCGCCTCGTAAGCCCTGCATGATGGCACGGTAGGGCACAGGCTGGGGCTTGGCACACCACGCCCGGGCGCCAGATGCGGAGCCGCGGGCAGCACACTCGTGCATCCAACTGGTCGTATGCCACCGCATGCCACCGGCCCCATGAGGGTTGAGGGCGGCATGGCGATAGGGTTTTGGTGCGCTCACCTGGCAGCGTAGGGCTTCTTGCGCCAGGTCCCCTGCACGTACGCGTCCTTGTTGTTCCTGACGCTGGCCGGCAGGCATAGCCCGGCGCCCGGCAGCTGCGGTAAGCCCTCGTTTGGGTCTTCCTTGGCCTGCTGCATGGCGGCGGGGCTCAGCGAGGGCTTGCGGCGGGCGCAGGGGCCCATGCAGGTGACGGCCAGGTCCTCCAGCAGGGACACCACCTCTGCGCGCATGCGGCGTGAGGAGCGGGATGACGTGTCGGGCGACGTCAGTGCAGTCTGGCCAGGCGGCGAGCGGTGCTCTGGGTGCTGCGAGTGAGTGCGTCATCGCCACAGGCGGGCGGGCGAGGACGGTGGCGGGCGGCAGGGCTGTGGGAGCGCGCACCCGGTGTGCGCGGCGTCCCGCGCGCCTGACGAGTGG
>VFQP010005492.1_pt1 | contig 11024 bp, 9 predicted proteins | sample 3512351 | NCBI WGS metagenome assembly VFQP01 (sample SAMN10412372, study PRJNA504923) | tailings metagenome | isolation source: Relicate 1 Philex TSF1 revegetated site | place: Philippines: Tuba, Benguet | collected 2017-08-29
AAATATTAGTACACTCATATTAATCGCTATTTAAAGTGCTTCTGCACGTGATGTCTTAATTTATCAATGAGTTGGTGATTAAAATCTGACAAGCAATAAGTAATTGTTGGTCTACTTTTCTACAACACTTTCGCTTCGTTCTTGAGTAATTCAATCAACTTTTCTGCTTCTTCGGCAGGAATCATTTTTACAGCTCCTTTGGGGGCTGGCAATGTATATTTTTCGGTAACCGACAAGCCTGTACCTACTGGCTCTACTACCTTTAGGGGCTTGGTTCGGGCAGTCATAATACCACGCATATTTGGAATTTTCCATTCTGCAATAGGCTCTTGACAGCCTAATACCAACGGTAATGTAGCTTCAATATCTTCCTTTCCTCCTTCTATTTCACGAGTCATTTTGGCAGTATTACCTTCTATTTCGAGTTTCATGACAGGCGACAACGACGGAATACCCAAAAGCTCGGCAACTAGCCCATGCACTACCCCGCTGTTAAAGTCGATAGATTCACGCCCCATCAATATCAAATCGTATTTTTCGGTGGCGGCAATATTAGCAATTTGTTCAGCTACAAAAAAAGAATCGGTAGGCTCGGCATTTACCCGAATGGCATCGTCGGCACCAATAGCTAAGCATTTACGAATTACTTGCTCGGAATCGGCTTCGCCAACATTCAATACGGTTACCGTACCGCCATGTTGTTCTTTTAGTTCTACAGCTCTCGACAAAGCGTAGTCATCGTAAGGCCCACAAATAAACTGTACCCCAGTTTTATTGAATTTGGTGTCGCCATCGCTAAACGATATTTTGGCTGTAGTATCGGGTACATTGGTAATACATACTAAAATTTTCATAACAATTTGCCTATTATGTTTACAATAAATAACAAAGTCGTGCAAAAGCCTCACACTTCCTTGGTGTTCATTGCTAACTTTGTGTTTTCAACTAAACCAATTTGTACTTTTATCAATACATAGATATTTTCATTATATCTAGTTAATTTTTAACTTTTCAAGGTAATATTGTTTGCAATATTAACGAAAAGTTTTAAAAATAGTATGCAAGCATAATAAATTTTTCAAACTTTTTTATCATTTGATATTTTACCCTTTTCCATGAATAATTTTCGTTTACAACAACTAGAGATTTTTTACCAAGAAGAGCCAAACGACCCTTTCAATATCTATGCTTTGGCCACCGAATACCTCAAATCTAAACCCGAAAAAGCTCAGGAGCTTTTTGAGAAGCTTTTGTCTGAGCATCCTCATTACTGGGCTACGTATTATCATGCAGGGGCTTTGTATGCGGCCAATGGAGCTATCGAAAAAGCCCATGAAACGTATAAAAAAGGGATTGAAGTAGTAACAATACTGAAAAATGAAAAAGCTTTGAAGGAATTGAAGGGGGCATATCAACTATTTCTGGACGAACAGGAAGATTGGTAAGTACTGAAGTACAATAACCCATAAATTAGCACTATTGCTTAAACAGAGACAAAATGATGAATATGTCGGTACTTTGTCATCAATTTGTCCCTGTTCTATTGGTTCTGATTAGGCTATCGCTATGAGTCCTTTAATAATATCGGTCATCAAAGGTTCAGCTTTGGAGGCGGCTTTGATGATTTTTTCTAAGCTAGCTTTTTCTAATGTTTCGGGAATACCCATGTCGGTAATAACCGATATACCAAAGCACTTTAGCCCCATTTGGTGTGCTACAATAATTTCGGGTACGGTAGACATCCCTACGGCATCGGCACCAAGCATCCGCAATACCCGATACTCGGCTCTTGTTTCGAGTTGTGGCCCTGGTACGTTCACATAAACACCCTTTTTCAAAGTGATTCCCAAGCCTTGCCCAACAGCCTCTGCTTTGGCCATTAAATCTAGGTCATAAGGGTCACACATATCGGGAAAGCGGTCGCCAAAGGCAGTGTGATGTGTACCTGTCAACGGGTTTTCTGTCATAAAAAAGCTAATATGGTCTTGAATAATCATCAGGTCGCTTACCTTAAAATCAGGATTTAAACCACCCGATGCGTTGGAAACCACTAATTTTTGAACACCCAGCTGAGCCATCACTCTTACAGGAAAAGTAACTTCTTGCATAGAATAGCCTTCATAATAATGAAAACGCCCTTGCATACAAATAACCTTTTTGCCCGACAACGTTCCTAATATTAATTTCCCTTTGTGAAACTCTACAGTTGAAACAGGAAAATTAGGAATATCTTCGTACGACAGTACCGCTTCAATCGTAATTTCATCGACCAATGCCCCTAAACCTGTACCAAGAATTATCCCAAATTCGGGAATAAAATCAGGAAGTTGGGCTTGTATGTACTCGACAGTTTCGGTAATTTTTTGTAATATCATCATAAGTAATGGGTTGAATTATGTAGGTACAAGTACTGTTTTTTTGAGATTAAAAATGACTTATCATATAGTTATTATAATCGTCGACTCCAGCTTATTTTTCATGATTGTTTATCTTCCTCAAAACAAATAAGTAACAATCCATTTATTATTATCATAAATTACTCCCAGCTACAAAGCCAGTTGTCCATGCTGCCTGAAAGTTGAAACCACCTGTTACAGCGTCAATATCTAGTACTTCGCCAGCAAAGAAAAGTCCCTTGATTTTTTTACTTTCCATCGTTTCTGGATTCACTTCCGACAAATCAATACCTCCACAGGTTACAAATTCTTCTTTGAAAGTGGTTTTGCCCTGTACTTTTTGAGGACAATTAATCAAGTTTTCAATCAGTTTGTTACTTTGTTTATTGGCAATATCTATCCAACGTAGCTGCTCATCTATTTCCGAAAGTTCGCATAGTTTTTTCCAAAGACGCGAAGGAATACCCAACATAGCATTCGATTGAATGACTTTTTTAGGATGCAGTTTTTTCTGATTGGCAAACTCCTCCCTCACACTATTCTCTGTATTTTCGGCTCCCCAGCTAATCAAAGCCGTAAATTCGTAATCACTTTCGGCCAAATCTCTTGCCCCCCAAGCCGAAAGTTTTAGAATTGCAGGCCCCGAAAAACCCCAATGTGTGATCAATAAAGCACCATCTTGCTTTATTTTTCGTCCTGCAATCCGTACTTGGGCTTGTGGTACACTAATTCCTGAAAGCTCCTTGAATTGTCCTTCGGGTGTATTGAATGTAAATAACGACGGAACAGGCTCTTGAATCGTCAAGCCCAGTTTGGCCAACCACTCATACCCTCGTGAGCTAGGGTTTCCTCCGGTAGTAACCAATACCGAATCGGCCAGTAAGGCACTGCCGTCTAGCAATTGGAGTAATAATTTATGGTCTTTTTGGGGTAAAATAGATTCGACACCGCAGGAGGTTCGTACTTGTACCCCCGATTTGATAGCCGTATTTTCCAAGCATGAAGCAATCGTTTCTGAATCGTCGGTTGTTGGAAACATCCTACCATCGGATTCTACTTTTAGGGATACCCCCAATTGCTGAAACCAATCTATCGTAGCCTGAGGATTAAAGACTTTGAAGAGAGGCCTTAAAAAACTACCTCCACGAGGGTAGAATTTGGCTAATTTTTTATCGTCAAAACAAGCATGAGTAACATTACATCTTCCTCCGCCCGAAATTCGTACTTTATTTAATACTGTTCTATTTTTTTCTAACAAAATTACCTCAGCACCTTTGTTGACCTGAGCAGCTCTTATTGCTCCAAAAAAACCAGCGGCACCGCCTCCTATTACCACTATTCGTTTATTATTCATTCGTATTTGCTTGAATTGATACTTTGTGCTATCATATTTCATACGAAATTAGTAAAATTGCAACCTTATTCCATCAACAATCATTGCTCAGGGTGTATTTTATCCAGAAAAACAATCAATATTACCGAGTCCAATCCGTTATCTTTAACACATTCCATATTCATATAAGTACAAATTTCTATTCATGAAAATCACAAAATTCAAGTTTTTAGTTTTTCTATTCTTCCTAGGTCTTTTTTTGTATTATTGGGGTCAGCCACACCCATTTGAGCGTTTCAAAAATGATATTTCGGGTCTTTTTAATACTGAAAAGAAAAAAGCCAAAGAGCCTTGGACACGAGAAGGTCGTGGCGATACCGAAGCCAGCGATACCAAAAGTAATGAAGACGTGGCTAGCGATACCCGCAAGCCCCCGAAAGACCGCTCTATTGTCGATATTCTGAAAGATGCCGTAGAAGAAGGTAAATCGGTACTGCCATCGCCTAGTGGCGGCACATCAGAGCGTATTGAGGGTTTGGAACAGTTTATTCCGTCTGCCAAAAACAATACCGAAATTGTACGTCATACGGCCTTTATGTTGAGCTATCAAGAAGAATATGAACAGGCGTCGTGGGTATTGCATATTCTCAAACAGGAAGCATCGGAAGGAACGGAACCTCGTTCTAACGAATTTATGGCCGACCCCAAAGTTCAATCAGGCTCGGCTGTATCTCAAGATTATTCTCGCTCGGGCTACGACCGTGGACACCTTTGCCCAGCAGGAGATTTTAAATACGACAAAGCCTTACAAGACGAAACTTTTTATATGTCGAATATGAGTCCGCAAGCTCCCGATTTTAATCGTGGGATTTGGAGCGACCTAGAGTCGAGGGTACGTAAATGGGCCAAAGAACGAGGTGATTTGGTTATTGTAACTGGCCCTATTTTGAGCGAAGGGCTATCTTATATTGGCAAACGTAACCAAGTAGCTGTACCCGAATATTATTATAAAATTGTGTATGACCCCAATGCCCAACAAGCTATTGCTTTTTTGATGCCCAACGAGGGTTCTCATGCCCTCATAAAGTCTTTTGCGGTAAGTATCGACGAGCTAGAAAAGAAAACGGGTATCGATTTTTTTGCTAAACTTCCCGACAGTGTTGAAAAGAAAATAGAATCTCGGGTATCAATAGATGACTGGTTCTAAATTAAAGTTGTGCTAATCTAGTATCATTTCAGATATAGCATATTTGCTATCGGATTGAAGAGGCTTTTTACTTTCAGCATAAAGAACAAAGCCTTTTTATCCAAATGCTGAAATCCTATATCTAAACCTCATATACTTCTACTAAATCAAGGCAAATATCAAAGGTTTGCATAATTTCTCAGGCATTTTGTTTTCCATTTTGTAGAATTTTCCAATCTTTGAGAAATCATGCATTCGAGTTTTTTTAAAACCCATTAAATTTTTATGAATAAAGTCTATTTGAGTGATTCTGGTCCTAAGGTTTCTGAGGCAGTTTACGGATTTTGGAGATGGACAGACAACGGTTCGCAGACTGTTGCCACTATGGAAAAAATTGTCAATCTATGTTTGGAATTAGGAGTCAATACTTTTGACCATGCCGATATTTATGGCAATTATACCATCGAAGAGTATTTTGGTAAACTCATTCAGCAAAAAGCTATCAAAAGAGAGGATATCGTACTTTTTAGCAAATGCGGTGTTCGTAAGTCCGACAAAGGATATGCTTATTTTGACAATACCGAAAAGTACCTTTTAGAAAGTGTTAACAATTCATTGAAAAGACTAAAAACCGACTATCTTGATATATTCTTGTTGAATCAAATCGACATGATTAGTAATCCAGAAGAAACGGCTCAGGTACTTCGTGAGTTGGTCAATATCGGCAAAATCAAGCACATTGGTGTAAGCAACTTTAGTGTATTTCAGCACCAATTGCTAGAATCGTATTTACGTAAACCTATCGTAACCAACCATATCGAACTCAACCTTATCAATACTTCGGCTATTGAGGATGGTAGATTAGATTTTATTAAACAACGTTTTAGCAAACCTTTGGCTTGGGCACCGCTAGCGGGGGGCAAGATTTTGGATGGAACAGATGCCAAATCTGCTATTTTGAAAGCTAAACTAGCCGAAATAGGTCAAAAATACGGAGCAAATATCGAACAAACTGCTGTAGCTTGGTTGATGCAATTGGGTACTTTACCTATTATTGGTTCACTTTCGGAAGAGCGAATCAGAAATGCAGTAAGTGCTACCGAAATCAAGCTTGTTCACGAAGATTGGTACGAGATATACAACTTGGCCATGATGAAATAACCTCATAGGCTGTAACTCTGCAAGTGTTTTGATACACTTGCAGAGTTTATCTACTTAAATAACAAAGCCACTCTTCTCACAACCAATCTAATACCTAATTGTTAAATACTTAGCTAGACTATCATTTCTAATTAGTTTCTTCTTCTCAGGTTATCACATATCACGGCTGTTGCGATACCCGCATTGAGCGACTCAGCTCCACCAAATCTTGGAATGGTGATTTTGTCGGTTACCAGTTTTTCTACTTGTTCCGAAATACCATTGGCTTCGTTACCAATAATAATATAGCCACTCGTAGCAAAATCGACAGTATGTACATTTTCTGAATCAAGAAATGCACCGTAAATCTTTTCTGTACGCTTACCCAAATATTCTGCCAGATTGGTATAATACAGCTTTACCCTTGTAAACGAACCCATTGTTGATGAAATCACTTTGGGGTTATACAAGTCGACGGTACTTTCCGAGCAAATAATTTTTTTGATACCATACCAATCTGCAATTCTAATAATTGTACCCAAATTGCCTGGGTCACGTATTTCATCTAAAATTAGGGCAAATTCACCCTCTTGAACCAATAATTCTAGGTTGGGTTTCGTTTTGGCTACAGCCAGTGCAGCATTGTTGGTTGCAAATGTTCCAGCTTTTTCTAATTCTGCTTGCGTGACAATTTCAGCAGCCAAGGGTTGTTTGTCTAACGTAGGTTTATTTTCTTTGTAAAAATCCTCAGTAACAAAAAGAGATTCAAGCTCAAAATCAGACAAAAGTAGTTCAACAACACTTTTGGCACCTTCTACCACAAAAGCTTGGTATTCTTGTCGAAACTTTTTTTGTTGCAACGAATTGATGTACTTAATCTGATTTTTTGATAACATATTTTTTAGTATTATTACTTTATTGATGCGTGGTGACGTATCGCCTTGACCGAATCCAATCGCATAATTAAGCATGACTTTGAAAAAAACTTTTTACTATATATTCTTCCTTTCGGTATGCTTCTATTTGTCGAGCTGTACGTCCAAAACCGTATTTTCAGACCCTTTACTTTACTCGCAAAACTTTAAAGGAAATAAGGTTATTACTACCGAAAATCTTGAAGGCTTATTACCTCAACGCCCCAACAAAAAAATCTTGAAAACGCCTATTACTCCTGGCTTATATTTTTATCAATTATTTTCAAAAAAATTTCCTCAACAAAAACTTCGTTGGCAAGAAGAGCTTACAAAGTTAAATCAGGATTTTGAGCTACAAACACGTGGCCTTGATAATAATTCTAACGAATACATCAAATTAGCTCTGAAAAAAGAAAAAAAAGCCCAAAAAATCAGTCGAGCAATTCAAGAAGGTAATTGGGCTATGCGAACACTCGGCGAAGCTCCTTCGTATTTTTTTAAGGAAGATGCCGAGAAAAACGTTGAAAAAATCAAAACGTATTACAAAAACCACGGCTTTTTTCAATATCAGGTTTCGTACAAAGCCGATAGCTTATTTATCAAAAAAGGAAGCGTTGCGGTTACTTATACCATCAATGAAGGGGTGCATTATCCTATTGTTCAAAACGACTCGTTAGTTATTAAAGACCCTCGGATAGAATTACTTTTGCGAAAAAACCAGCAAAAAAGCTTGTTAAAAGTAGGGGCTAGATTAGAACTTGAAAATTATAATGCCGAAAAGGATAGAATTGAGCAGCTCCTCAAAAACAATGGTTATTATGCCTTTTCAAAAGACTATATTAGTATCAAAATCAACGCATTAGACACTGCCAAAACGCAAAGTCTAAAAGTTGTAACGTTTATTCCTAGCCCCGACCGAGCCCCCCGAAACCCCAATTATGCTACAGCTTATACGATTTCGAGTGTACAGTTTATTGCAGATGGCTCGTCACCGAGTATTCCTAAACCCAAGGTAGATACTGTCAATAGCCGATTTATTCAGTATTTGTTTGTAAACAAGCGTTTTTCGCCCAAATTACTTGATACTAAAATCGACCTTCGCCCTAATACTCTATTTAATCAAGAGAAGGTTTCGCAAACACAAAAAAAATTATACGCCCTAGAACAGTTTCAATTTACCCGAATCAACCTTGATACTACCAAAGGGCTTATTAGTGCATCTATTTATGCTCGGCCACTAGACAAATATGAGTTTTCGGTAGAAACAGGAGGAAGCGTTTTTGCAGGGGGAAGTTTGGCCAATTTAGTACCGGGGCCGTTTTTAACCACCTCACTCAAAGCACGAAATATCAAAGGTAGTGCCAACTCATTTGAAACCAATTTCCGTTTTGGTTTTGAGGCTCAGGCAGGTTTCTTACGTCCCGATTCGGTTACTCGAAACTTAGAATTAGGACTCAATACATCGTTTATTTTGCCCAAAATATTGCTACCCGAAAGTATTTCACAACGATTTGAAAACTTCTCGCCCCAAACCCGTATTAGTGTCGGAGGCGAATTTATCGGTCGTCAAGAGTATAACCGTTTTGGTTTTAAAATTGGAAGTAGCTTCCTTTGGCGGCCATCGCCCAACCAATATTGGTCGGTATCGCTATTTGATGTCAACCTTATCAATACCAGCAATCAAGCCCCAGCCTTTCGGAACTTTCTGGATAGTTTACTACGCTTGGGCAACAACCTCAAACGTAGCTTCCAACAATCTTTTATTTCGAGTATGAGTGCCACTTATACTTATACCGACAACCCTTATGGACAGCTAAAACAGGGGAAATATCTCAAAATTTTTATTGAATCGGGAGGAACAACCCTTAATTTATTCAAAAGTAAAAAAATTGGTTTTTTGACAACCCTTTTTGAAGATAGCCTACAGTTTTATCGATTTGTGAAAGTAAGTGCCGATTACCGAAAATATATTCCTATTGGTACTTCTGGAAAAACATTGTTTGCTTATCGTATCAATACAGGAGCAGCGTATTCGTATGGTGGTGATAAGGAATTGCCTTACGAGAAAAATTTCTTTATTGGCGGCCCCAATAGTTTGCGAGCATGGCGACCACGAGGGCTAGGGCCAGGTTCATTTACGGGGTCGTTTGATAACCCTGGAAGTATTATTTTGGAATCGAGTGCCGAATTGCGTTTCAAAATTATTCGCTTTTATGGCGACCTCAACGGGGCTTTGTTTGCCGATGCTGGAAATGTTTGGCGTTTTCCCAATCAAAGTACGGCTGGTTTGGCAGGAAGTGATTTTCAATTCAATCGCTTTTACAAAGAAATTGCAATGGACATAGGCTTTGGTTTACGATATGACCTTTCATTCTTTGTTATTCGTTTTGACTGGGCTGTACGGATGCCTGCTATTAAAGGTGGTAATACGTGGGTGTTATTCAATAATAACCTAAAAGACCCTCTCAAATCTGAAGAATCTTACAAAAACCCTTTAACGCTTAATTTTGGAATTGGGTATCCTTTCTAAATTGGGATTGAAAAGTTTAGTTAGGTAAGGTTTAATAAAAATATCCCTGCCAATCCTGAGCCTAAGCCTGAAGTAGCGTTAAAGCTGATTCTTCACAAAGTTCTATTTTTGCCTATTCCCCAAATGTCCTAGGGAAAACAAAAAATAACCACCAACTCCCAAAATCTTGACTTTGAGCAATTGTTGTATGCCCTTATTTTTTTGTGGGGTATTACAACCTTTGTGAGTGTATTTGCCTCTTTAAGGAAATAACACAATAAAACAACCTGATATAATTTATGAAAAGTGTAGTTCTTTCAATCGTATGCTTGGCTTTGGCTTTTGCCTGTACCAAAAACGACGCAACCTCTATTCCCAGCGACAATTTGGTAGGAAAATGGGAACCTACCTACGAAGTTTATGATTCTACGGCTAAAAAGTGGACAAGTATTCAAACCTTTGTGGCTTTGCCTGTTATTGAATTTGCTAGCAATGGTAATTTCCTAAAAGACAATAAGCCTGCTGGAGACCAAGATTGTTGTGGGTTTGTAGGAAACAAATACACCGTAAAAGACAACAAGATTACGTTCTCTGATTTTAAGCCTTGCCCTAATGTAGGTTGTATTGCACTCTATTGCGATGGCTGGAAAATCTTGAAGCTAGAAAATGACGTACTTGAACTGAGCGAATGCCCTGGTGGAGTAATGCGTTATAAGCGTGTAAAAAACTAAAGGTTTTGACATATCAAGTACCATAACATGAGTAATCCCCAATTTAGTGAATGGAGATATAGCGAATCATTATTTTTACGAGTAGAGACGCAATCCTTTGCGGCTAAAGATGTGTCAATATCAAATGGATGACTCATTTTAGCCACACAATATTACGTCTCTATTCAAGAGACATAAAGAATAGTCTCTCTATCTTTATTCACTAAATTAGGAACGCCCCATCTTTACTATTACATCAACTCCCAAGCACTGGTATAGGCATTGAGCTTTTCGGTATAACTAATAAAATCGGCATAAAAAGGAAACTGAGCTAGTGTAACACTATCGCCTATAACAACCAATTTTTTCTTAGCCCGTGTCATAGCTACGTTCATTCGGCGGGTATCCGACAAGAATCCAATTTCGCCATCTAGGTTGCTACGAACCATACTGATATATACAATGTCACGTTCTTGTCCCTGAAAACTATCGATAGTATTGACTGATATATTCGCTAAATATTCTTTTTCTATACCTGTATTTTCTAACTGAGTTTTGAGTAATATTACTTGCTGCTTGTAAGGCGAAATAATCGCAATACTCGGAATGTCGCCCGAAGAGTTTTGGCTTTGGTACTCATCCAATAATGTTTTCAAATGTTTGGCTAATAAAACAGCTTCTTCAGGATTGGTAGTACTCGTCCCATTGAGTTTTTCCTCAAATCCACAACCTGCGGTATCCACAAATACCAAAGGTGCATCATTGGGCATAAGGGTTTGGTGGGCTACTGTATCAGCAGCTTTTAGTTTGTTATGATAAAAAACAGAAGAAGAGTA
>VFQP010005493.1_pt1 | contig 11022 bp, 5 predicted proteins | sample 3512351 | NCBI WGS metagenome assembly VFQP01 (sample SAMN10412372, study PRJNA504923) | tailings metagenome | isolation source: Relicate 1 Philex TSF1 revegetated site | place: Philippines: Tuba, Benguet | collected 2017-08-29
CATGTAACTGTTCCATGTAAACCCCTTCCAAACCTGTAAGCTCCTGCAGGATGCTGGCGGAGCCGGTTTCGAAATCCTCATCCTTCTGTATGAAACCTCCCATAAGGCTCCATTTACCCTTTTCATATTCGAGCCCCCTCTGTACCAACAGAAGTTTTAATTCATTGCCATCAAAGCCAAAAATGATACAATCGATGGCAACAAGGATTCGTGTTTGCTTATGATACCTTAACATATATTAACCACTAAGGGAATTGTTTGCAATTAAACTAATATTTACATATAACGCTCATTAGTTAGCCTTCTGTTTACACAACGGTTAATTTATGTACAGTTCGGGTGAATATTTTGCTGTCATTCACTAGGCCGACTTTTTTCCTATACCATCTGTGTAAAAGCAGTCACAAAAAAATAAGTGTTTTTTTTACAATTAATTTTTTTTCTCTAATTTGGTACACCTTTCAGTGCATATCGGACATTGGTATAAAGGCTTCAAGATAACAAGAAAACGTTTAAAAATTGCGTACCATATGAAAAGATTACGATTATTGCCCCTAATTGCCGGGGCCTTTATTTTCGCCCATTGCAGCACAAACACATCCAATTCGGATTCATCTGCACAACCCATTGATACTGCTGCTTTCGCAAAAGCTTATAGCAATCAATTGAATGGACAACAAACTGCTATCTACTTTCTGCATAATGCTAACCATGTTCAGGTAGGGATCACCAATTTTGGTGGCAGGGTTGTTTCTCTGGTGGTACCAGACAAAGCAGGTAAACCCACTGATATCGTATTGGGATATGATAGCCTTGAGCACTACCTCACCAAGCCTGAAGCTTATTTTGGGGCGCTCATCGGTAGATACGGCAACAGGATCGGTGGAGCTTCCTTTAAACTGAATGATGTAACCTACCCTCTGTCTGCCAATGATGGTAAGAATACTTTGCATGGCGGCCCTGCAGGCTTTCATAACAAGATCTGGAATGCAAAACAGGTAGATGCGCATACCCTTGAACTCACCTATCTTTCAGAAGATGGCGAAGAAGGTTATCCTGGTAACCTGAATGTTAAAGTTACCTATACCCTTACGGATAATAATGAACTGAAGATCGACTACGAAGCCGAAACAGATAAAGCCACAGTGGTAAACCTGACTAATCATGCTTATTTTAACCTCAATGGACAAGGTGATAGCACTATTACAGATCATTTATTGCAAATTGATGCGTCTAAATATTCTGCAGTTGATTCAACCCTGATTCCCGTTGGGGCTCCTGTTGATGTGGCAGGTACACCGTTTGATTTCAGGTCGTTGAAACAAATAGGTAAGGATATTAATGCACAGGATGCGCAGATCAAGAATGGTCTTGGATATGATCACAATTTTGTACTGGATAAAACAAGTGCAAATGCCATGACCAAAGCAGCCACTGTTCAGTCTGTTAAAACCGGTATACAGATGGATGTGTACACAACAGAACCTGCAATACAGTTCTATAGCGGTAATTTTCTGAACGGCACTTTAGTAGGTAAGCAGAATAAGTCATATGGCTACCGCTCCGCCTTCTGTCTGGAAACACAACATTATCCAGATTCACCCAATCAACCTGCTTTCCCTTCTACTACACTCGAGCCGGGAAAGAAGTATCAAACATCGACCATTTATAAGTTTAGTGTGACTAAATAATACAAGCATCGTTATACCCAATATATGGACTTGCGGGCAACCAGTTTCTGGTTCTTGTGAGGCCTGTAAACACCAATAATCGTTGAGTCATGAGTAATTACAAACGGAATTTTTTTACAGCAGGTTTGTGTTTGACACTTGCTGCTGGTGCGCAGAATAGGGATTATCCTATTCAGCCGGTAACCTTTAATCATGTACATGTACATGATCAGTTCTGGGCACCCAGAATTGCTACCAATGCAGATGTTACAATCCCTTATGTGCTTCAGAAATGTCGTGAAACTGGCAGGGTTGATAACTTTTTAAAAGCGGCAGGCAAAAAGGCGCCGGAGAACCTGACAGAATATCCTTTTGATGATTCTGATATTTTCAAAGTGATCGAAGGTGCTTCCTATGCCTTACAGGTTAAGCCCAATCCGGCATTGGATCGTTCGATCGACTCTTTGATCACCATCATTGGTGAGGCCCAGGAACCCGATGGTTATTTGTACACTTTCCGTACCATGAAGCCCGCTAAACTGCATCCCTGGATCAGCCCTAAGCGTTGGGAAAAAGACCCGGATCTGAGCCATGAATTGTATAATTCTGGTCACCTGTATGAAGCTGCAGTAGCGCACTATTTATCAACTGGGAAAAAAACACTGCTCAATATCGCTACCAAGAATGCCGATTTGATCGTGAAAGATTTTCTTGTTGGCAAAGCACCTTATTTCCCTGGTCACCAGGTAATTGAAACAGGTTTATCAAGACTTTACCGTGTAACCGGTAAAAAAGAATACCTCGACCTGGCCAAATACTTCCTGGATATTCGTGGTAATGGTAAGGTAAGAGGTTCTGAATACAGTCAGTCGCATAAGCCAGTGGTTGATCAACATGAAGCTGTTGGTCATGCTGTTCGTGCCGCTTATATGTACACTGGTATGGCCGATGTGGCTGCGCTTACTGGAGATGAGTCATATATTTCTGCCATCAATGCTATCTGGACCGATGTGGTTACCAAAAAAATGTACCTCACTGGTGGTATTGGTGCAACAGGTGCTGGTGAAGCATTTGGTGCAGCCTATCAGTTCCCAAATATGTCGGACTATGCCGAAACCTGTGCGTCTATTGCCAATGTATACTGGAATAACAGAATGTTCCTGCTGCACGGTGATGCCCGTTATATTGATGTGATGGAGCGTGTACTTTACAATGGAATGCTTTCTGGCGTAGCCCAAAACGGTACCCGTTTCTTCTATCCTAACCCGCTGGCCTCAATGGGTCAGCACCAGCGTAGCGCCTGGTTTGGTTGCGCCTGCTGTATCTCGAATGTAACAAGATTCATGCCTTCTGTTCCAGGTTATGTATATGCGCAGGATAAAAACAACCTCTATGTAAACCTGTTTATGACCAATGAAGCAGATGTTGAACTTCCTGCTACCAAAGTAAAAGTTTCTCAGGAAACATCATACCCCTGGCAAGGTCAGGTGAAGGTAAAAGTAGATCCATCTAAGAAAGCCAGCTTTGCTGTACGTGTTCGTATTCCAGGTTGGGCCCGTCAGGAAGCGGTTCCGGGTGATCTGTATCGTTTTGCTGATACCAAAGAAGAAAAAATAGTTATCAAACTCAATGGTAAAGCCATTGATTACAAACTGGATAAAGGATATGCCGTATTAGACAGAACCTGGAGCAAAGGTGATGTAATTGAGATGGAGCTTCCCATGCAGGTAGAAAAAGTACTGGCTAACGAAAATGTAAAAGACGATAAAGGTCGCTATGCATTACAACGTGGTCCCATCCTTTATTGCCTCGAAGGTCCTGATCATACAGATAATGCAGTGCAAAACATCATTGTACCTCAGCAAGCTGTATTGAAGGAAAATTTCGAACCCAATTTCCTGAATGGTGTAATGGTATTAAATGGTGAGGGTAGTGCAACCAGCAGACAGGTTAATTCTGATGAACTGTTGAAAAAGCGATTACCTGTAAAAGCAATTCCTTATTACGCATGGAATAACCGCGGTGCCGGTGAGATGGTAGTTTGGATTCCGGAAGAAGAAGGTGGTGCCAAACCTAAACCAGCACCCACTATTGCTTCCAGAAGTAAGGTAAGTGCCTCCATTAACAACCAGCGTATGCTGGCTTCTTTGAACGATCAGTTCGAGCCAGCTAACTCAGAAGATAAATCAGCCCTTTACCTGCATTGGTGGCCTAAAAAAGATACGGATGAGTGGATCCAGTACACTTTCGACAAAGAAGAAACAGTTTCTGAATCCAAGATTTATTGGTATGATGATAGTCCTTTCGGCGGTTGCCGTATCCCAGCTTCATGGCGTGTATTGTACAAGAAAGGTGACGAGTGGGTGCCTGTACAAAATGAAACGCCATATGAAACTGCAAAAGATAAATACAATGTGATCAAATTTGCTCCGGTAAAAACCACAGCGATTCGTATTGAGATCAAATTGCCGAAAAACCATGCTACAGGTGTACATGAGTGGATCGTTAAATAAACAGAATGACTATCATGAAACAATTATTTTCAAAGGGTGCCTTTCTGGCTTTGACTGTGATCGCAGGTACAACTGCGGTCACAGCCCAGCAGCAGGCATCCTTTAAAATCAATACAGCCAAGGTTAAAAACACGGTATCACCCAATTTGCATGGTATCTTCTTCGAAGAAATCAGTCATGGTGGTGAAGGTGGTTTGTATGCTGAAATGATCCAAAATCGCGGCTTTGAAGAAAGTCGTGTGCCTCCCGGTGCAGTAGTTACACCACAGGGAATGCTGGATGGTAACCCGAATAAAACACCCCACTACAACCTCAATGGCAGACCCAGCGACTGGCGTATGCCATGGCCGGTGAAAACGCCCATGCCCTACTGGCATGTAAAAACCGGTGAGGGTGGTGAAGTAGAAGCCAAATTATCAACAGCTGATCCCTTAACAACTGCTACTCCACAATCGGCTGATGTGTCGGTTAATAAACTCTCGGCTAATAACAAGGACTATTTCCTGAATGATGGTTTCTGGGGCATCAATGCCCGGAAAGGCGATACCTATAAGCTCAGTTTTTACGCTAAAACTGGCACTTATTCCGGCCCGCTTACTGTGGTACTGCTTTCTGAAACTGGTGAAGAAATTGCAAGTCATACCTTCCGCTCTGTAACCAGTAATAAGTGGAAAAAATTCAATTGTAATTTTGTTCCCACTAAAACAGCGGGTAAGGCAAAATTTGCATTCCGCTTTGATGCTGTTGGTACGATTTCATTTGATTTTGTTTCATTATTTCCAGCCAAGACCTTCAAAAACAGGCCCAATGGCCTTCGTCAGGACCTGGCCCAATACCTAGCAGATCTGAAACCCGCTTTTGTTCGCTGGCCTGGAGGTTGTTTTGTAGAAGGCATTAATGTGGAGAGTGCTCCTAACTGGAAAAACTCCATTGGTCCTCTGGAAAACAGACCCGGAACTTTCAGTGTTTGGGGTTATTGGTCAAGCGATGGCTTTGGCTACCATGAATATCTCCAGTTTTGTGAAGATATCAATTCAGATGCACTGTATGTATTCAATGCCGGTGTTGCCTGTGAATTCAGGAGTGGTACTTTTATCAAGGATGAAGATTTACAACCGGTAATCGATGATGTGCTCGATGCCATCGAATATGCTGTAGGTCCTGTTACCTCCAAATGGGGCAAGGTAAGGGCTGCCAATGGTCATCCTAAACCTTTTCCGCTTAAATATATTGAAGTGGGTAACGAGCAGCATGGGCCCTGGTATGCGAAACGTTACAATCGTTTCCACGATGCCATCAAGAAGAAATATCCAGATATCAAGATCATTTCCAGCATGGGTATCGGCGATATTAACCGCCGCACACTCGACAGTATCAAAACTACTGATATGGCAGATGAGCATGCATATAAGGCAGCTTACTGGTCATTCACCAACTATAATCACTTCGATAATTACAAACGTGGTGATTATGAAGTATATGTTGGGGAATATGCCACGAATGCAGGTGTAGGTAGTGGTAATATGCAGGCAGCGCTCAATGATGCGGCTTATATATTCGGTATGGAAAACAATGGTGATCTGGTAAAGATGTCGAGCTATGCTCCGCTGTTTGAAAATGTGAACACAAGGCATTGGCCCGTGAACCTGATCAAGTATAATGCAGATAGCAGTTTTGCTCGCATATCTTATTATACCATTCAACTCATGAATGCACAACGCGCCGATGAGAATTTCCCGGTTCAATTAAATCTTATAGCGCCGGCAGTTCAAAAGCCCAAATATAAAGGCAGTATTGGCCTGGCCACCTGGGATACCCAAACCGAGTACAAGGATATTGAAGTGATTCAAAATGGTAATACGGTCTATAAAAGTGACTTTGTCAATCGCCTCAATGAATGGGATCGTGTTAGAGGAACATGGGAAGTAAAGGATGGTGCTATTGCACAAACCGTAAATGGTGCTCAGCGACTGATGATCTTAAAGGATCAGTCTTTTGACACGTACACGCTCAAACTCAAAGCCAGGAAAACTGGTGGTACCAATGCTTTTATTGTGCCATTCGCAGTAAATGGCCAGCGCTACATGTTCCGTGCGCATATTGGTTCCTATGTAAATGCCAATACTGTATTTGAGATTGTGCAGGATGGCGATGTGTCGAACATTTCTGAATCCAAACGACTGCCGCAAAAGATTGAAACCGGCAGATGGTATGATATACGATTGGAAGTAGGAACTGACAAAGTAGATTGTTACCTGGACGATAAACTTCTGCTTTCTTTCAAAGAACCTCAAAAAATGCTGGGTATTGCAGGACGTGATCAGAAAACCGGCGACCTCATCATTAAAATGGTGAATGGGTTTGATGATGATTACGAAACAGAGATTGAATTGGAAGGGGCCATCGGTGCTACCGGTACAGCAACTGCTTACACGATTGCAACAGAAAGGGTAGATGTAGAGAACTCCTTTACAGAGCCGGTTAAGTATGTGCCTGTAAAATCTGCTGTTCCTGGTATTTCCGGTAAAAAATTCAAGTATAAGTTTCCTAAATACTCGATCACGGTATTACGGATACCCGCTAAATGATCAATACACACTGTTTATGAGAAAGACAACCCTTCTTCTTGTAACAGCAGTATCTTCCTTTATACAAGTAATAGCGCAAAAGCAGGCATTGCCTGCTTTTGCGCCTACAAGGGAGCAGATGCTGCAACGTTACGTAAAAGCCGATGAGCGCGATAGCCTTGCCAGAAGGTCGGCATACAAGCTCAATGTAATGCCCAACTGGATCGGAGGATCTGCATTCTGGTACAGAAATGCCCTGCCAGATAGTCAATACGAGTATCTGTATGTTGATCCGGTAAAGAATGAAAAGCGAACCTTATTCGATGCCATAAAATTAGCCAATGCACTTTCCTCTGTGTTGAACAGAAAGGTAGAAGCTGCCAGGTTGCCTCTGCGAGGTGCTTACTTGTATCCCGATGGCAAACGAATCGCTATTGCAACCAATGGCAATCAGGCATATGATGTTGACCTGACTACTTATCAGCTTTCTAAAATAGATTCGATTCCGGTTGATAAGACTGATTATCCCGGACTTACAAGAGCTGTAGGTCGTTGGCAAAGGCCGCGTTTAGAAAGGTTGTCGCCCGATAAGAAGTGGACGATAGTAAACCGGGATAATAATATTTTCTTGCAACCAGTAGCTGGTGGTGATGCTATTCAGTACACTACCGATGGTACCAGTTCCCTGCCATGGGGTGAAGTGAGCTGGTCGCCAGATGGTTCTTATCTGATCGCGTACAAGATTAAGCGGGTAATCGATAAACCGGTATATCATATACTCACTTCTGTGCCCGGAACAACAAGGGGGGAGCTTAAGCAACAGCCCTATAAGCAGCCAGGTGATGATTTTTCTACCTATGAAATGCATGTGATCAATGTGGCAGATCGTTCTGTAAAGAAAGTAAATACTGACATCATTGATTTTTTTGATGCTCCCAGAATCAGGTGGAACGATGGTGATCCTGCGCATTTTATGTTTGAAAAAGTAGACAGAGGTCATCAGCGATTCAGGATCATAGAAGTTACAGCCAGTGATGGCAGCACAAGGAATATTGTGGATGAACAAACAAAGACTTTCATTTATGAGCAACGCATCTTTACACATTACCTGCCGGCTACTTCAGAGATTATTTGGGTAACGGAGAAGGACGGCTGGCGTCATATTTATCTGGTCGATGCTAAAAAAGGATCGGTTAAAAATCCAATCACCAAAGGCGAATGGGTTGTTAGGTCAATAGATAGTGTAGATGTTGCCAAGCGTGAAATTTGGTTCCAGGGAAGTGGCATGAACAAGGGCGAAGATCCTTATTTCACTCATTTTTACAGGATTGGCTTCGACGGTAAAAATCTGGTTACCCTCACCAAGCCCGGCTTTAATCATAGGGTTACCTATTCACCCGATAAAAAATATTTCCTAGACACCTATTCAACAGTAGATCAGCCACCAGTAACGGTTGTTGGTCGTGTATCGGACGGCAAGCAAATCATGGAAGTAGAGAAAGCAGATGTGAGCAGACATGTTGCTGCCGGTTTCCGACTGCCTGAGCCATTTGTTGCCAAGGGTAGGGATGGGGTTACAGATATCTGGGGTGTGATTATCCGACCCTCAGATTTTGATCCTACAAAACGATATCCCATCATTGAAAATATCTATGCCGGCCCACAGGATGCATTCGTACCCAAATCCTATTCCGCATCAGGAGAGATGCAAAGCATGGCAGAGTTAGGATTTATTGTGGTACAGATTGATGGCATGGGAACAGCGAATCGTTCCAAAGCATTCCATGATGTGTGCTGGATGAATTTAGCAGATGCCGGTTTTCCTGACCGGATTGCCTGGATGAGGGCGGTAGCCGCTAAATATCCTCAGGCAGATACAACAAGGGTTGGTTTGTATGGTACTTCGGCAGGCGGACAGAATTCCCTCGGTGGCCTGCTCTTTCATCCGGAATGGTATAAAGCTGCTGTATCTGCTTGTGGTTGTCATGATAACAGAGTTGATAAACAATGGTGGAATGAGCAGTGGATGGGCTATCCCATTGGCAAGCATTATGAAGAGCAATCGAATATCACCAATGCACATAAGCTCAAAGGAAAGCTGTTACTCATTGTAGGAGAGGCAGATACGAATGTGCCGCCTGAGTCAACTTATCGGGTGGCCGATGCATTGATCAAAGCCAGAAAATCATTTGAATTCCTGTCTGTACCAGGCATGGGGCACAGTGATGGCGGGCCTTATGGCAGGATCAAAAAGAGGGATTTCTTTGTTAAGAGTTTGCTTGGCATTGATCCTCCCGACAGAAATAATAATGAGTTGGCTGATCTGGGAAAATAGTAGATTAGTAGTGTTCAATAAAAAAGCGAAGCCGTTCTCATTGAAAGAACGGCTTCGCTTTTTTATTGAACAACTTATACTGTCGTATTATCCTCATAAGTACTTCTGAAGTAATCATCCAGGTATTCACTGGGAGACTTACCAATCACTGATTTGAATACTCGGTTGAAGTTGGTAACGGTATTGAATCCGCAGTTATAGGCAATGGTAGAAATACTAACACTATCGGCATCTCCATTGGTTAGTTTTTTACAAGCTTCATTAATCCTCACTTCATTCAGGAATGATACGAATGTATGTAAGGTTCTCTTCTTAAAATACCGGCAGAAAGCCTGGGGGGTCATATGTGCCTGTTGCGAAACATCTTCCAATGTGATGTTTTTGGCATAGTTGGCCATGATATAGTGGTAGATATGACTAAGCCTGATCCCATCATGTTCACTTACGGTGGTAAGATTGGAAATGCTGGAAAGTTCCTTCAATTTGGGAATACTGCAAAACTTCCGCAAAATATCAATGAAGGCCATCATTTGTTCAGGTCCGCTCAGATTGCTGATCTGAATCATTTTCTGAGAAACATCTGCTACATGTCCGGCAGGAATAATAAAGCCATTATTATGCTTCTGTAAAAAAGACTGAATACTTTTCATTTCCGACAGATCAAAGAGGGAGGCCAGTTTGCCATTGGGATTGAAATGTATGGTCAGTGCCTGCACCTTTCTTTTGCTTTTGGGAGAAAAGTAAACAGGATCGCTTTTGAAAACATGTGGCTGGTTAGCACCCAGGTAATAAATCTCATTGGGGCCGAAAGGATACATGTTATTGTCTACTACAAGGGTTCCTTCTCCTTTCAAAATCCAGGTTAACTGAATTTCATCATGCCGGTGTAAATGCTGGTAGAAATAAGGCAATACATCATGCTGTACAATGATGTTCTTGTCGCCTGGAACGGGTATGGTAAACTGGAGTACTTTCATGGGGGTTATTCTTTACATCAGTTGCGCATATTAGTCCTTGTAATATCAACAGACAGTTAAAATAGGATGTGCGCTGCATAAAATTCACATTTTTTTTGTCATTATCTGACTCTTGGGTTAAAATACGTTAAAAAATGGGTAATTTATGTCGTCTGGCGATAGATAGTATGGAATAAATTTATTGAACAATGCAGAAGGCATATGAATCGGAATAGGATTGGCAAGCCGCTTATTTTGATGAGGAGGAAGAGGAAAGAATATCCTGTTCACCGGCATTTCCGGGAGTTTGCGAAGAGGCTATTGGGGTTCCATGTGTTGTAGCTCTTTCAAAGCAGTTAAAATATGTAAACTATTCATTAATACCTGAAAATTCACCAGGCTGTACGCAGTATAGCTTTGTACTACTAAAAATTCAAATATGGCAAATGTATCTTGGAAGGGTGTTTACCCGGCACTGCTCACGCCTTTTAAAAGCGATGACTCTGTAGATTTCGAAACATACAAGCTGAATCTGCAAGCGCAAATGGATGCGGGCGTTGATGGCATTATTCTGGGTGGATCCCTGGGTGAAGCCAGCTCTTTATCAAATGAAGAAAAAAGAGATCTTCTATTCTATTCAAAAGAGATCGTTCCCAATGATTTTCCTGTGATCATCAATATCGCAGAACAAACTACAAAAGCTGCTATTCAGCTGGCTCAGGAGTCTGAAAAGAATGGTGCTGATGGTTTGATGCTGCTTCCTCCTATGCGTTACCCGGCCGATAGCAGGGAAACACTGGAGTATTTCAAATCTGTTGCGAAATCAACTTCACTTCCTATCATGATTTATAATAACCCTGTGGATTATAAGATCATGGTTACACTGGATATGTTCGAGGCGCTGCAGCCATTTGCGAATATCCAGGCGGTTAAAGAATCAACACGTGATATCTCTAACGTAACACGTATGATCAACCGTTT
>VFQP010005494.1_pt1 | contig 11020 bp, 9 predicted proteins | sample 3512351 | NCBI WGS metagenome assembly VFQP01 (sample SAMN10412372, study PRJNA504923) | tailings metagenome | isolation source: Relicate 1 Philex TSF1 revegetated site | place: Philippines: Tuba, Benguet | collected 2017-08-29
GAGCCCGCGCGCGACGGCGGCCGTGTCGTCACGGGCCGCAAGGGCGTTGGCCGCTACGTCATCAGCGCGCGCGGACGGCCGGCGCACTCCGGCAGCAAGCATCAGGAAGGTCTGAACGCCATCGCCGAGGTCGCCCGCCACGCGGTCACCATCGACGGCTGGACCGACTACAAGCGCGGCGTCACGTTCAACATCGGCCAGATCAAGGGCGGCACGGCCGACAACGTTGTCCCTGAGCACTGCACCGCGACGGTCGACATGCGCGTGCTCACGGTCGCGGACGCCGAGGAGATGGACCGCCGCATCAAGACGCTGAAGCCTTACAATCCCGCGATCCAGCTCACGATCGAAGGCGGGCTCAACCGGCCGCCCTTCGAGAAGAACAGCGGCATTGCCTCGCTCTTCGCCCACGCCAAGGCCATCGCGGCCGACATCGGCTTCGAGCTGCACGATCTCTCGACGGGTGGCGGCAGCGACGGCAATTTCACGGCGCACAAGGTGCCGACCCTCGACGGCCTCGGCGTTGATGGCAATGGCGCCCATACGCTCGGCGAGCACCTCTTCATCTCGTCGCTCGTGCCGCGCATGATGCTGCAGAAGCGGTTGTTCGAGAGCCTTGCCTGAGGGCCGCGGGCTGCCGGGAAGAAGTGCTTCGCAACCCTTCCGTGGGGCGCGCGACGCCGTGCTTGAGGTGCCGCGCGCTCCGTTCTGGTCAGATTTCGTAAACCAGCCGACAGGAAAGTACGTCGGAGACATCATGCATTAAGAGCGGGCTGGCTATATTTCGGATTTCCTTGATAGTACGTCTGGATTGCCGCTCATGTCCGACAAACCCGTTGTTTATGACGCTACGGCCTGGACGGGGCATTTGCCCACGGATTGGCCAAGGGCGATCGATCATCCAGAGCCGCAGCCGGTCGAGGCCAGAGAGTCGCTCAAGAAATCCATTTTCGTAACGAGTTTCCTCCTGTTGATCGGCGTTGCGCCGTGGCTCCCCTTCAGTAAGGGGGACTTCAATAAGGCGGCCATCGTCTACTTGCTCGCAGGCCTTTGGATGACCTGGCGAAGCGTCCGAGTTTATCGGCAGCGGAGGCACGTGCTGACACTTGACGAGCGGGGGCTGACATGGCCCGGCGGATATCAGCGGACCATTCCGTGGAGTGAGATCACGCAGGCGCATCACAATCGCGTCTTCTTCCCAATGCCCTGGTTCCCCGGCGTCTTCATCAGAGTGCGCGATGGCCTGAGGTATGGTCCCACGGTGCTGGGAAAGCCCGTGACGACCGGAGTTGAGGGCCTCGAAGGGATCCGGCCGCTGCCCTGGCTGCTCGACGTCAAACCGCGCGTGATCATTTCCACCATCGAAGCTTATCGGGCGTACCTGGGCCGCGCGCAAAACGTGGACGGCTAAGCTTCGTTTGAACCTTTCTCCGGCTCGGCTCGACAGAGAAGTATTGCGCCGCTGGTTACCCCTCGGCGCTCCTCTCTCAGCCGACGGAGACTCCCATGTTCCGCACGTTTTCCAGTCGACCCATTCTCAGGCGTGGACTTGCCGCCGCCTCTCTGGCCGTGCTGGCCGGAAGCGCTTCGGCAGCAGATGTCACCAGTGTGCAGCTCGGTTTCACCGACTCGGGCAGCAATCTCTGCCCGCGCATCATTACCCTGAAGGCCTGGGCGCACACCGATGGCCCAGGTGTGGTCAACTTCGTGATCCGCAACAGCAGCGGCAACAAGACCGGCCTCATGGCAGCAACGGCGGTCAAAGGTCCGACGGGTAACTGGATCGCCACGCTGACGCACAAATTCAAGATCACCACCGACGTCGACACCAAGTACATGGCTGAAGTGAAGGGCTCGCCCAAGATCTCGAACTGGGTGCCGCTCAAGGAAGCCTGCCTCGGTAAGGCGCCCAAGACGGTCGGGGTCAAGCCAAAGCCGGGCAAGCACATCAGCGAGCTGGACAAGGACAAGGATCAGGGCAAGGGCAAGCCGTTGAACGACCCCAAGCCTCTGCCGGATGTAAAGCCGACAGGCGGTGGCAAGCCGATCCCCGACGTCAAGCCCATCGCTCAATGCTCGAACAAGAAGGTCTCCGCGACCCGCACTTTGGCGGTGACGAAGACGGGCGGCATCGGCACGGCCTGGGTGGCCTGGGAGCACGGCGTGGCAAAGACCCTCGGCTACAAGTATGCGAGTTCGCACAACGCGAAGAACCGCAAGGAGACCTGCACCTGGAAGGGCACGTTCACGTGCACCGTGTCGGCAAATCCCTGCCGAGCATAGAAATCGGACAACGACCGACGATCTGGGGCCCGGCATCTCGCCGGGCCCTTTTCATGTCGATCATCCGGGCCGCTCCGGCGGTCGCGACCCGCATCGTGCCTAAAGCTGGGGCAGCAGGGCTGAACGGCTCTGGACAAACTTGCCGGAAGCCCGGTTTCCGGCTAATCCGACGCCGACGATGCCGCCGCACCGGCCCGACCGACGCGCCTCGCGCATTGCCACACAATTCCAACTCGGTTTTTCGCGAAGGAGACCTTCACTATGGCGCGCACCAAGATCGCCCTCGTCGGCGCCGGCATGATCGGCGGCACGCTCGCTCACCTCGTCGGCCTCAAGGAGCTCGGCGATGTCGTGATGTTCGACATCGCGGAAGGCATTCCGGCGGGCAAGGGGCTCGACCTCATGCAGTCGGGCGCGGTCGAGGGCTTCGATTGCGCAATCAAGGGCACGAGCGCCTATGCCGACATCGCGGGCGCGGATGTGGTGATCGTCACGGCCGGCGTGCCGCGCAAGCCCGGCATGAGCCGCGATGACCTTCTCGGCATCAACCTGAAGGTCATGGAGCAGGTGGGCGCGGGCATCAAGCAGTACTGCCCGAATGCGTTCGTCATCTGCATCACGAACCCGCTCGACGCCATGGTGTGGGCGCTGCAGAAGGCGTGCGGCCTGCCGAAGAACAAGGTCATCGGCATGGCGGGCGTGCTCGACACGGCGCGCTTCCGCTACTTCCTTGCCGAGGAGATGAAGGTCTCGGTGGAGGACGTGACGGCGTTCGTTCTCGGCGGCCATGGCGACGAAATGGTGCCGCTGACGCGCTACTCGGCGGTCGGTGGCGTGCCGCTCCCGGATCTCGTGAAGATGGGCTGGATCAGCCAGGAGAAGCTCGACTCGATCGTCGATCGCACGCGCAAGGGCGGCGGCGAGATCGTGGCGCTGCTGAAGACCGGCTCGGCGTACTATGCGCCGGCATCGTCGGCGATCCAGATGGCCGAGAGCTATCTCAAGGACAAGCGCCGCATTCTGCCCTGCGCCGCGTTCCTGGATGGCCAGTACGGCGTCAAGGGCATGTACGTTGGCGTGCCGGTGGTGATCGGCGCGAATGGCGTCGAGAAGATCGTCGAGATCAGCCTCAACGATGCCGAGAAGGCGATGTTCACGAAGTCGGTCGCCTCGGTGCAGGGACTTGTCGATGCGTGCGTGAAGATCGCGCCGCAGCTGGGTTGAAGAAGACGCCCTAATCCCCTCTCCCCGTGCTTACGGGGAGAGGGCCACGCCAGAGGCGTGCTTTCAGCACGACGTGAGGGGCGGCGGCATACGCAAACGTCTGCGCAAGCTCCCGCCCCTCATCCCGACCTTCTCCCCGTAAGCACGGGGAGAAGGGGAAGTGAAGCTGCCATTCTGATAGGGCGACGCATCATGACACGCAAAGCCATCACGACACCCAAGAGCAAGCCGATCGGTCCCTATTCCGCGGCTGTGGCCTCGGGCGACTACGTGCACATCTCCGGCCAGATCCCGCTCGATGCGGCGACGGGCAAGCTCGTCGAGGGCGACATCGCCGCGCAAGCTAAGCAGTGCCTCGAGAACCTGAAGGCGATCCTGGAAGCTGCCGGCCTCTGCTTCGGCAATGTCGTGAAGACGACGATCTTCCTGATGGACCTCGGCGACTTCCAGGTCGTCAACGGCGTCTACTCGACGTACATGAGCGAGCCCTATCCGGCGCGCTCGACCGTCCAGGTTGCGGGTCTGCCGATGGGTGCGCGCGTCGAGATCGAGATGATCGCTTACGCCGGTAAGTGAGTCGGCATTCCCCCTCCCCCTTGTGGGGAGGGGTTGGGGGTGGGGGAATCCCGACCGCCAGCGTTCTGCAATCCCCCTTCCTAACCTCCCCCCACAAGGGGGGAGGAACAAGGGAGGCGAGCGGGCTGACCAATGCCCCAAGCCCAGAAATCGACGTCCGCGCGACCGCCTACGCTTTCGCGTGGCGCGCCATGGCCGGCGTCTCCTTGAGGCGTGAGGCGTACTTCGTCGCGATCTTCTTTAGGCGCTCGGGCGCGAAGTCGAGCTGCGCGAGCGGGATCGAGCGGTCGAACACCTCGGCATAGTGCTTGATCTTATCGCCCTCGAGCGTGAAGCGGCTCATGCCCTCGAAAGCGACGCGCGTGCCGGCGACCTCAGGCAGCGTGGATGTATAGCTGAAGCGATAGCTCGCATAGCCGAGCTTGCCGGCCTCCACGACATCGAAGAAGTCCCAGCGGAAATCCTTACCGCCCTCGTAGAAGTGCGCGAGCATCTCGACGATGCCTTCGCGGCCGGGCTTGCTCGGGCCGAAGAAGTAGTCGTCGTAGACGCCATCGGCGGTGAAGCAGGCGGCGAGCGCGTTGCCGTCATTCTTCTCGACGGCGGCGGTGAAGGCTGAGAGCAGCGTCGTGAGCGACATGGCGATCCTCCGGAAGACAAGCGTCGTTGATCGACTTGGCTTCCGTTGAAGTATGCCGCGCGGCGAACGTCAACCGCTTAGCGCTCAGCGATCCTTCTCGCCCGACCAGGCGCTGTTTTGCGTTCTGGCGGGCTGCGGCGCCTCGGACCTTCTCTGGGGCACATTCCCCTTGGTCGCTGCAGCATCGTCACCGGATGAAAATGGCCAGAGCGATTTCAGGAACTTCGTCACTGTCGAGGGCTCTTCCGCGGGCGGCGCGGTGCGCAGGCCCTGGCGGCGAGTTTCCCACTTCGGGTCCGGGGCGCGCGCGGCCGTCTTGGTGGGCGCCGCTTTGGTCTTGGTCGTGGTCTTTGTGCCTGTCTTGGACGTGCCAGTCTTGGACGCTGTCTTCGTCTTTGCGCGCGTGGCCTTCCGCGGCGGCTTGCGGTCGGTGCTCTCGGACGCGGTCGAGGTCTGGGGTGCGCGCCGCGCGCTGCTCGATGCCGGCGGTGGCTCGGTCGCGGCCTTCGGTTCTTGGGCAGCGGGTGGTGCGGCCGTTGGTGTCTGCTGAGGCGCGGTGTCAGGTGACGGGCTGATCGCGGCCGTCCGTTCTGGCGCGGAGGGTGCCGAGGGCAGGACGGATGCTTGTGCTGGTGGAGCGAGCATCTGCGGCGGTGGTGCCGGCGGCTCCGTGGTCAGCGCCGCGAAGTTGTTCCTGTCGTGCGACGGCGGAGTGGTCTCGGGCGCGAGCTCCGGCTTCAGCGTTAGGGTCGGCTCAGGTGGCAGGTCTGCTGCGCGCGTCTCCACGACTGTTGGCGATTGTGCCGCCTGGGCCTCGCGACCGAGCTGGACCGGGACGGTCCGTACCATCTCGATTGCGGGCTGTTGCGCGGATGCCGGGCTTGCTGGTGGCGCTCCAACTTCGCGGACCAACACCGGTGAGTTGAACATCACGGGCTTGAAGGTGCCGCTGTCCTCGGTCGGCACTTTGGCGTGCACGCTCGTGAAGGCGAGCGGCGGGCTCGCGGCGATGGCGGAATCCGGCATGTTGGTGGACTGCGGGAGTGCCGCTGCAAGGAGACCGGCTGCTGCCGAAACTCCGAGAAGCGATATCCCGGCGCGATTGCGTGGCGCACGCTCGATCGGCGCGGGCGGGGCGATCCGTGTCGGCCGTACGAACGTGCGTGGAGGTAGGCGCTGCGCGGGCGGGACGTAGGGAAGTGGCGGGGCGCCCTCGGGCTCGGGTAGCGGCGGTGGCGACGACTTTTCCCGATCTGAGTCCTGGAGCGCGCTGATGAGCTGGCGGCGCCAATCATCGTCGGGCTCGAGAGCCTCGTCCTCGTCGTCATCGTCCGCGAGCACGACGATCCGCGGCAAGTCCGTCTCGCCGGATGGCTCGGATGCAGACGTGACGGTGGCTTCGTCCGATGTCTCCGCATCCTCCCAGATGAACGATGCCTGCGAAGCCCCCCAGATGAACTGCTCTATCGGGAGGACAGCCGTTGTCGTCGTCGTGGTCGGCGCGCGTGCGCCAGTTTCAGATGACGCCCGCCCGGTGTCCGGGCAGGCAGGCAGATCAGCGCCATTCGGCGGGTTCATACGCAAATACCCCTCGTTCAGCAGCCAAGACGTGCCTCGTCCCGGCTGCAGCGCTGAGCGGCTGCCTCCCTCTCATCCCGCTCTTGCGAGAAGGAAGCCCTGCGCGGCACCCCCCAATTGGAACATTGGCGCCGCCGCGTGCTCAGCTCGGTCAGGGTTGGAAAAACCGATGGCTGAAATACGGCGGTGAAGGGGTGATTATTTGTGGAATTACTCCGTGTTATGTAGGTCGGAGAAGGCGGCGCGCGAACTAACTCCGCCGCTTCTCGACGAGAACGCCGGCCGCCGTGAGCCGCTCGATCGCCGCCTCGTCGAAGCCGTGCTCGCCCAGCACCTGGCGCGTGTGCTCGGAGAAGCGCGGCGGCGGCGACTTGAGGCTCCCCGGCGTGCGCGAGAGCTTCACCGGCGTGCCGATGCCCTTGTACCAGCCGGACTGCACGATCGCTCCGCGGGCCGTGGCGTGCGGGTGATTCAGTGCTTCCTTGGCATTGAGCACCGGCCCGCAGGGGAGGCCGGCCTTCAGCAGCTTGAGCGAGAAGGTCATGCCGTCGACCTGCGACAGGCGCTCGGTGATGATGCGGTTGAGGTCGTCGCGGTGCTTGATGCGCTCGCCGTTGGACGCAAAGCGCGGATCCTCGGCCATCTCCGGCACGCCGAGCTCCTCGCACACGCGCTTGAAGGCGCGGTTGTTGCCGGCGCCGATCATGACGCGGCAGGTCTTGGTCGGAAACATGCCGTAGGGCGCGAGATTGCCGTGCGTGTTGCCCGTGAGGCCCGGGACCTTGCCCGAGAGGAAGTAATTGGCGAAGTGGGGGTGCATCAGGCTCAGCGCGCTGTCATAGAGCGCGCAGTCGATGAACTGGCCGCGCCCGGAGCTCTCGCGCTCGTGCATGGCGAGCAGGATGCCGATCACCGAGTAGAGGCCGGTCGTGATGTCGACGACGGCGAGGCCGATGCGCATCGGCCCCGACTCGGGGCTGCCATTGACGCTGTAGTGGCCGGCCATGGCGCCGACGATGGCGTCATAGCCGGGAAAGCCGCCAAGGGGTCCCTCGGCGCCGAAGCCCGAGACTTTGCAGTAGATGAGGCGCGGGAATTTCTTCGCCAGCTCCTCGTAGCCGATGCCCCACTTTTCCATGGAGCCGGGCTTGAAATTCTCGATGAGCACGTCGGCGCCTTCGAGCAGGCGGAGGAGGACCTCGCGACCCTCAGGATTCGCGAGATCGAGGCCGACCGAGCGCTTGTTGCGGTTGATGCCGATGAAGTAGGAGGCGTCCTCGTCATTGAATGGAGGGCCCCAGTCGCGCACCTCGTCGCCCTGCGGGGGCTCGAGCTTGATGACGTCGGCACCGTGATCCGACAGGAGCTGCGTCGCGAACGGCCCTCCAAGCACGCGGGAAAGGTCGATTACCTTGATGCCGGCGAGAGAGCCGGCGCTGCTGGGGGCGGTCATGAGGCGTTCCTGGTCGACTGCGGCTTCTGGATTTGTACGAGAAAGCGGCCGCACCGGACTGCCAGCGCGACCGCCAGAAGATTGTCTACAGGCTCACGCGGAGAGCGCAAGTATTGGGCGCTCGGGTCGCGCGTCAGGCAGCTTCCTTGCGGATCACCCGGTCGAGGCTCACGGGTCCGCCGCCGGCCGCCGTGAGATAGAGGAAGACGAAGGCGTAGAGCGCCGCCAGTTCGCCGCCGTTGAGGATCGGATAGAAGCTGCGACCGGCATGGGCATAGAAGTAGGCGACCGCAGTCATGCCCGAGGCAATGAAGGCAGCAGGACGCGTGAAGAGGCCGATGACGAGGAGCACACCGGCAACGAGCTCGATGATGCCGGCCGCGCCGGACATGGTGAAGGGCGAGGCATTGTTCATCGGTCCGACGGGAATATTCAGGTACTTGATCGTGCCGTGCTGGAGGAGCAGTAGGCCAGACATGATGCGTAGTACGCTCAGCAATTGAGCCGAGTAGGGTCGTAGAAAGTCCATGATCATCCTTTCGTTTTGATTATGCAGTTTGTTGCCGGCTCTTGCGGCCGATTCGCCGGCAGACCGGCAGCCGGACCAATAATGATGCGGCTAAAATCCACAATGGCCACCAGCGGCGTCACACGTTGAATTGAATCGGCGTGATCGTCATCGCTCCCTTGAGGCTTTGCTGTGCTCTTCCGGCGCTTGCAGGGATACTGGATGCCGCCAATTCGCCGGTTGCAGGGTAGGGGGAATAAGGCTAGATCAGGGGCCGTCGGCGCAGCCAACCTGCGCCAGCCTGCTGCCGTAGCTCAGTGGTAGAGCACTCCCTTGGTAAGGGAGAGGTCGTGAGTTCAATCCTCACTGGCAGCACCATTGTTTCGCTCACGCCAGCATTCGCTTCGCTCATGGGCTCCGCGGGGGCGGCGCTTGCGCCGGGTCGCCTTGCGCCCGGATCGCCTGCGGCGATGGAAGTTGCTCAAACGATCTGCTCGGCCGGCACCATTGTTTCGTTCACGCCAGCATTCGCTTCGCTCATGGGCTCCGCGGGGCGGCGCTTGCGCCGGGGCGCCTTTCGCCCGGATCGCCTGCGGCGATTGAAGGGCTCAAACGATCTGCTCGGCCGGCACCATTGTTTCGTTCACGCCAGCATTCGCTTCGCTCATGGGCTCCGCGGGGCGGCGCTTGCGCCGGGGCGCCTTTCGCCCGGATCGCCTGCGGCGATTGAAGGGCTCAAACGATCTGCTCGGCCGGCACCATTGTTTCGTTCACGCCAGCATTCGCTTCGCTCATGGGCTCCGCGGGGCGGCGCTTGCGCCGGGGCGCCTTTCGCCCGGATCGCCTGCGGCGATTGAAGGGCTCAAACGATCTGCTCGGCCGGCACCATTGTTTCGTTCACGCCAGCATTCGCTTCGCTCATGGGCTCCGCGGGGCGGCGCTTGCGCCGGGTCGCCTTGCGCCCGGATCGCCTGTGGCGATGGAAGGGCTCAAACAAACTCGCCCCTCCAGCATCTGTGGATAGGCTGTGGAAAACTTGGCCGCGACCGAGGTGTTCCGCGCCCTGTTGCCGGCAGGCACTAGCGCTGCGCGCGCTCAGCAGTGACAGTGCACGGATCACCGACGTTGGGGGCGGGGGGCGCGCCTAATGGACGTCAGCCGTCGACCTCGGAGGGACGCGGCGCGAAGAATGACATGATTTGGACTGCGCTACTGATCTCGGTCGTGTTCTCATGCGGCTTCCTGTGCGGCTCGATATGGGCGGCACGTCACCGACTGTAGACCGACAATAAAGCGGCCCCGCAATTCACGGTTGCGGGGCCGTCTCAGGCCCTGGCTTCGCTCGGGCTTGCGCGTGGGACGGAGAGCGGCCCGCCGATCACGTGGGGCGCGATGGCGCTGTGCCTGGCGATGAGACCGCGGGACGTCGCAACGACGGCTTTGATCTTGCCGGCGTCCCTCGACTCGTCCGAGCCGGGCTCCACCCGCCGACCGTTCACATACTCGCCGCGCAGCGCCCCAGCATCCGCCTCGGTCACGAGCCAGAGCAGATCGCCGGCCGTACGCGAGAGTGAGCGCGCGCCGGGCAGGATCGGCGCCAGGGCCGGCAGCAGGTATTTCCAGGCGAGGATCTGAAGAACGTTGCGCTCGCGCGCGATGTCCGTGCCCGGCACGACGCTTGGATTGAACGCGAAGGTGGAGAAGCGCGGTTCGGTCGCCGCAAAGTGGCGCGCCGACATGAGATTGAGCAGCTTGGAGGCGCTGTAGCGTGCCTCGCCGCGCTCGACGCCCTCCGGCAGGTGCATCTGAGAGCGCGCGTTGTCTGCAAGCACGTTGGGCGGCTGCCATTCGGCGCGGGCGATGCCCATCAGACAGAATGCTTGCGGATCGTGGACCTCGCTCGAGGTGAATATCAGCCGGCCGCCTGTACGGATGTACGGCGCGAGACTCTCGGCAAGAAGGAAATGCGCGAGATGATTGACGGCGAAGGTCAGCTCGAGCCCGTCGGCAGAGACGCGGTCGCCCTCGACAACCTGTACGCCTGCATTGAGCACGAGGGCGTCGATCGGCTCGCCCTGCAGAAGCATGCCAACGTCGTGGACACTTTCTGAGACCGAGGCGAGGCTCGACAAATCGGTGTCGACCACGCTGAGGCGGCTCGGGTCGGCGATACTCGCTTCGAGATCGGCGAGATGCTGGGAAGGGCGCGCAAGCAGGATCACGCGCCAGTCACTATGGTCGGCGATCAGACGTTCGACCATGCGCCGGCCGAAACCCCTGCTGCCCCCCGTCATTACGAGGACGCGGCACACACTCATTGTTCGTGTCTCCGGAGCGTACGGACCCCGAGCTGGCAGAAAGCCGAAAACTGACGTGCGATTGAGTAATGCTGAGGGCGTTGTGAATTCGCAGTCTTGTTGCGCCGAATGTGACGATGGGAACGATGCTACCACAACCCCGCCGTGTGCAGGGAAGGCATGCCGTTGTCGCAGGGGTGCACGCTCACTGCTCGATTGCTTCGGGCAGGCACGACGCACGCCTTTCTGTGTGTTGTGGACCGTGCGTCGCTGCGAATCGCGTGGCGCGTCGCTAGTGTCGCAATCAATTTAGCCAAGTTTTATTTAGCGAATTGCGAGGTGGAATGCGGCATTCCTTATTGCTGATCGCTACGTCGTTGCTGTGTGCGGCTTGCGCACAAAGCCCGCCGGTTCAGACTTCGGCGCTACCTCCGCCAGTGATCGTTGTCGAAAAGCAGGTG
>VFQP010005495.1_pt1 | contig 11018 bp, 10 predicted proteins | sample 3512351 | NCBI WGS metagenome assembly VFQP01 (sample SAMN10412372, study PRJNA504923) | tailings metagenome | isolation source: Relicate 1 Philex TSF1 revegetated site | place: Philippines: Tuba, Benguet | collected 2017-08-29
AGACGTTGCGCTTACCGCCTTGCAGAGCCGCCTTGGCCCGTTGTTCAAGTGCCCGGATGTCTCCCAAGGACCGTCGTCCGCCGCCACCGCCGCCCATCTCAGTTCTCCTTGAACTTGAATTCGTTGCAAGAAATGCAGTCCATGCAAGGCGTTGCCCCGCCCAAGTGGCAGGAGTATGTGCCGGAGATGCCTTTGCTTCTAGCAAGCTCGACGACCTCGTGTTTGTGGAACATCGAGAGCGGCGCAAGGACCCGGATGCGACGCCCCATGCAACGCTCAATCATTTGTTCTGCATCGACCAGAAACGCGGTCGTCTGGTCAGGAAAGAGACTGGTGTCCTCGTGCAGCAGGCCGATCGATACGGCATCGGCGTTCATCTGCATCGCATGCGCGGCAGCGGTTAGCAAGAACAGCATATTGCGTCCGGGCGTGAACGCGTCCTCAATGACCCGCAGGCCGGTGTCGGTGAGGCCTGAGCGGATTAGGCGGCCATAACCTGAGAGCTCGGCGACCTGCGGGTCGGGTAGCCCAAGCCTCGTCATCGCGGTGCGACATGCTGCCAGTTCCCGTTCGCGGGCTCGCTGCCCATAGTCGACGAACAGCGGGTATTGGTGGACGCCTTCCTCCTTGGCAAGACATGCGACGAGAGTGGAATCCAGGCCGCCAGAAACGAGGGTGACAATGCTCATGCGAAGTCCAGCTCCATATTGGGTTCTTTGTCCGCACGCATCACGATCCAGATGGCCCAGTCGAGCAGACCGACGTCATAGCCAATACGGGTTGCGTGTTCGCGCAAGGAATGTTCCAAGCGCAAGTAGGGCTGGGTATGGTCGCTTATGCCGACCTCGGACATGTAATTAAGTACGTGGCGGTCAAGGATGGCTAACGAGTAGGTAAGCCCGGCATTCCTCAAGAACATGCTGGCCTGCTTCGGCCCAGCACCGGGTATGTGCTTAACAAGCCACTGCCGAGCCTGCGAAGCATCGCCGAAGTCTTGGACCAGTGCCGAAAGGCTCACCTCGCGTTGATACACCGCGGCATGGGCGGCGGCAAGCTGTTTCGCGCGCGATCCGGGAAAGCGGTAGCGCACAGGACGGCCATCCAACTCCACCCGATGCATCAGGATGTATTCGAGCGCGTCAGCCAGCGCAGCCTGATCGCTGTCCGTGGCAAGTAACAGTTCTGTCTGAGCGATTGCGTCCGCGGCGGCCGAGGCGATGCCATAGGGCACTTGGCTGCTGAGGATGCAGCACGACAATTCCCACCACAATGCTCGCTCGTCGAGTGTGTCGGGCCGTGGCGTGTCGATGCGTGCCTGAATGTCCGGGCAGATGGCCGTCACGGCGCGTTCTAAACGGTGGGGAAAGGTGAAGCTCATGGGAACAATGCCGGCATCTTGCGGGCCAGGATCCGATGCGAGGAACCAAGGATGCGCGCGCTGAGGGCTTCGAAGCTACCCTTGGCCGCAGCGTGGCGGAGTTCGTCTCTCAGTTGCGCGAAATAGTCCAGATTGTGGAACGCTGCCCGGGCGTTGAAATCAATATTGTCGTTCTTAAGCACCTCAGTTACGAGCGGGGACTCCGCCTGACCGCTCTGGTACGTGAACAAATCGAAGTGCTGGAAGTGGTTGAGCCGGTTGGTCTCGCGATCGACGACCACGCGGCACCACTCCAGGCCATCGAAACTGTCCGCGCCGGCGGCGGCCAGCACAACGATGCTCCATGGATTGCCTGTGCCCAGCAGATGCAGCGGTTGGTAAAACGGCAGCGTGTCGAGCGCTTGGCGGATGCGCTGTACGGTGGCCGCCCGCTCTGCGAGGCCTTGGCCTAGCTCGCGTTCGGGCACAGCGATCATCGGCGGGGTGAGTGCGTCGGCGACACCATGAATAACTTGCGGGAGCGACGCCACATCATGCCCGTGCTTCTTCGTATAAGGCGCATGCACGATCGGGAGTACGGGCGCGGACGTGAACTTGCGGTTGGCCTCGACTGCATCGATGACCTGCCGAGCCGCCTTTTTCCAACCCAGCGAAGGCTCCATGACGTCGAAGCTGAACACCCAGTCATGCGGGACGTCCTTCAGCGCCTGCTTGAACTTCGGCTGTGTCCAGCTCGCATCTTTCAGGCGACTCGCCTCATAGTTGCCGGAGTCCACCAACACGAGCCCGCCCTGGCGGCGGATACTCGCCAGTTCAAGGAGCATCGCGTTGTCGCGTCGCAGTGGCAGGAGGTCGTAGGCCGATACCAGGACCGCATCCGCGCCGAGGATGCGCAGCGCTTGTACCGCCGGCAGCGGCTCGACCTGCGTCTCGTGCGACGAGACCGACATGAACAGCGCGGGCAATTCGAGAGGACCATCTCCGATCCTGCGGAGCCGCTTTGGCTTGGCAGGAGGCGGGAGAACAGTTGCTAGCTTGCGCGCCAGCTGCAGCACTGCTGGATGGTCAGCCTCACCTCTCCAGTACGTGAAATCGACGTCACTATAGGCGCCGAAGGCAAAGGGCGCGGCACAATCCTCCATGCGCGCGGGGACGATGTACTTGCCGGCGTTCCTGGCGAGCACGAGTTCCCCGTGCACGGCATCGCTGGTACTGGCTGCGTGCGTCCAGATTGGCACTATGCATGTAGCTAGACCGATCTCGCTCGGAATGACCTGGGTGTATCGCCCTACCAGGGCGTCGTCCCACCAGACGCTCCATCTGTCCGACAGCAGTTCGACAAGCCGGCCCACCCTTTGCAGGTTCTCAGGCGTCTTGCTTGAGTGACTGATGAAGATGTCTGCCATGGTGGGTGTGGCCAGAATCGCTTTGGGTCAGCCGCGAGGGACACATGCCGCCCAGAGCGCGAAGTAGATTGCCGAGGTGAAGTCGTCGACAACGCGCCGACCGCCCTGCGTTTGGGTGCCGGTTGCACGCAGTTCATCGAACAGGACGACCGGGATGCCCGTGCTCTCAAGTCCACGCAGTCGCGGCCACAGGTCGCCGAGCAAGCCCTCGCCAATGACGAGTGCTGACATGACGGATGTCGGGCCGATCATCGACGCGCCATCAATGGCCGGACAAACCACGTGAGCTCCGAGCTCAAGCAGCGAGGACCGAGCCTCCTCCATCACGAAGCGGCGCCCGATCGTATCGACTGCGCCGTCAAGCAGCACCACGGGCACTTCTTCCAGCGTGACAGGCTCGCGCGGCGTCTGCGCGTCGGCGGTCAATGGCAGGATCCCGCTTGCACAGTACGCGGCAACAGAAAGCGAGGCGCGATCCGCCGCGAGCATCGCCGGATGCTTGCGCTCGGCCCATTCCAGGGCGAACACGCTGCTGAACACGTCGCCCGTGCCAATCTTGAACACACGCTCGGACCAGTACGCCGGAACCTCCGACGTGGCGCCGCCGCGTTCCATGATCAGCGCCCCGCGGGCGCCGCCCTTCACGACTACGACGTGAGCGGCTCCCGAACCCAGCAACGCGGCTGCGGCTTCGCGGACATCGCTTCTGCCGGAGAGCGCTCTGGCCTCGGCCTCGTTCAGCACCAGCGCAAGTTCGTCAGCGGACGACCCGTTGTCTGCGAACATTGCAGGACCGACAGACGTTTGCGGGTCATACACGGCCCGGTTCGCGTGAACGATGGCCTCGCCCTCGAGAAAGCCGAACCGAAGTACCGCCTCGCCCGACAACTCGATGGGTACATGCTGCACCATTGCCGACCTGCGCGGCTCGATGTGCGGAGTCGAGAGCGGGTGAAAATACGCGAACGCAACGCCGTGCGACGATGGCTGCAAGCGAAGTTCCACGCCGAGCCGCTCCAACGCGTCCTGGCCGCTCGACCCGCGGACCGGCGCGTAAGCATGCAGCACCGTGCCGGGCGACAACCCGGCCGCCGCAGCTGCTGCGCGTCCGCCGGAGCCGTACTCCGCGTTCCAGTCCGGAACGAGGCATGTCTCCTTATACAGACCTCCCGCAATGTGCATCGTCTCCCCTGGTCGTCATTGGCTACGCGGAACAGCAACCATCCTAGGGTGCAATCGTCCCCATGAATCGCCGCACGTAAATAGGCGAAAACCTGTAGCAAAGGGACTTGCTTTTGGCGAAAGCGTCTCGGCATCGCCCTAAATGATGGCAATTTCCAGTCGCGTCGCGTGCGCCCAATAATCGGCTTGAGGAGGATAACCGCTAAAAAGCTTTAAGCCGAAGTTCAGGCTTCTCGTATGCGAACATCCATGCCACACAAGAATCTGATGCTCACTAGAAGCTGCAACGCCGCATCACCAGGCGCAGCCGTAAATGCTAACGTCGGCATTCCGACCCGCTTGACGAGCTCTTTCCCTCCCTCTATGCCGCCCCTGGATTTCGCGCCATATGGCGGCGCGATGCGGCCGAAAACTGCGACATAGGCGCCCAATGACTTCTATGAGAAAACGAGGCCGACGCGCCCGGATTACGCGCACCTCTCTGGCTCCAGATCGCGTAGCTATTGGTTCGTACATCGACTCTATCGTACTAATCCAGCACAAGAAGATCGACGAAGCCAGATTTGAGATTCTGCAACGCACCTTTGGGCCTGGCCGCGGCATTCTTGGCCGCGACATAGTGCCGGAGGAGGTGCCGTCTCCAACAGGCTACGTGATTCACACCTTGGCGCTGCATCGGCCGACGCTCGCAACGGTGCATTTTTTGAACGAGTTGCTACTACACGGGCAGACAATTAAGGCGGTGCACGTGGCTCTCGATGTGCTAGTGGAGACGCCTCAGCTGGCCATAGAGTGGCAGGACTTCCTGGAGGGGCATCTGATAACCAACCCCAAGGCTCCGAGAGAGGTCACCATCTATGACACGGTCACCTACTACAACGCTCTGCTAGCGGCAGGAGAGCGCTTCGCCCTGTACTCGGACGAGCCTGCTCGGCTGAGAGAAGGGCTTATGTGCTGCCACTTGGAGGTGCGTGTCATAGGACCAAAGGCGCTGAATGCGGCAGAGCTTTCTTCTCCTGACGCCTTGCGACAGATGAACCACCGCCGATTCTGGAATGAGCGCTTGAAGCTACTTCGACCGCCGACGTTCTTTCAGATCGCACGCGCAAGTAACAAGGCTGGCAGCTCCCGCCAAGCAACGGCTATCGGCGATGAAGCCAATCAAAGACGGGCCTGGGACCTCATACGTGCCTCCCAGAACGCGCGTGGAAAGGTGGTCGCGCAGAACCTGTTGGCAAAGATGCGTGAGGCGAGAGGGCTGTACAGCACGCGCCCACTACGCCTTTTTGGACAGCAACGGCACCATTGGCTACTTCCTTCTCGTCACAACGTGCAGTGGAATCCCCATGCTTGGGACTGACCAGATGATCTTCAAGGAATTGGACAGGATTTGCGCTCACTCGAGCGTTGGCATAACCCAAGCAAGGTTGCAGTGAGTCGGGTGCACGTAGTGCTGCGCCAGACGATCTGGCCCGGCCCGGGAATTAAGTACTACGAAAACTCAGCGTGCCTGGGCACCTTCGCCGGCCAGTAAGACGCCCTAATCGTCCTGAATCACCCGCCTCCGCTCCGTAGAAGTACGAGAGGCCGGCTTGTGCGCGCGTGCTACGAGATCGTCACGCAACGTAGCGATCAGCGCAGCGGGGTCCGCGTTGACGGCAATTGACCAACGCACAAAGTCGGTCACGTCCAGGTAACGTTGCCCCTTCTCCATCTTTGACACGAAAGTCTGGTGCCGGTCAAGCATCCGGCCTACGTCTGCCTGGCTGAGATTGGCCGCTTCGCGAGCGGCTAGCAAACTCGCGAGAAGCTTACGGTAGGCGGAGTCGTAGATGGACATGCGTGGCGGCAGAGAACACGCACGATTAACTAAGCCATATTGGATTAAGCCAAATTGGCTTATATTCGGAAGCCCAAGCCGTATCGACCAACTTAGGCTCCCAAATCAATGACCATGAAGTACCTCCTGAGTGCGTTGTCAGCCCTTGTCGCGATTTCACTCACCGCATGCTCCTCGTACGACGCAAACAGCAACAGATGGATCCCGCTAAGCGCTTGGCCGAGTAGCGCGCCACTTGATGAAAAGTGCCCAGACCAGCAGCGCAGCAACCGGTGGACCGAGGACTGCCTGGAGTGGAAACGTCTGCGCGCCGCAGATGCGGCGGCGGCAGCCAAAGAGGCTGCAGAGAAACGCAAGGCGAGAGAAGAGGCCGACCTTGCGGCATATAGGCGCTTTGAAGAGCGGCAGCGGCGTGAACAAGAACGCCTAGAGAAAGAACGCATCGCGGCGATGGATGCAGATGCGCGTCTAGGCTACAAGACACTCACCTTCGAGAGCTTCGCCCTTGACGCCAAATCAACGATCGGAGCAAAAGTCGCCATTCATGGCCTCTACACGCCCAAAGGAGAACGAATCGTCCGAGACCCGATATCCGCGGCTCGATGGATCGAGGGAAGCTATGAAAGCCCAGCAACGGTGATTCCTCTCGCCATCGATGCAGCCACGCGCGACTCCCGTGCAATCTTCCTGCGCTGCCAAGAGTCCATGATCGGTTGGTGCCCACTGGTCGTGAGAGGCCGCGTCAAGTCACTGACCATGAGAAATCGTTTCGGCGTTACCTCGCAGCAAATCGGCTTGGATGTGGAGAGCGTTCGGTAGCCTCGCTGTGCCGGCTCGCTCACGCTGACGGCCCGATTGATTCTTCCGCTCCGCGCCCTTCGTTCTTGCGTCGCAAGGCATCTCGAATCGCATCGATACCCTGTTCTGCTCGAAATGCCGCTACGTGCGACAGCGGCATCTTCAGAGACTCCAGGTACGGCGAGATGACGGCCGGCGCCGCATCACTCAGGTAGTGCTGCTCGTTGACGCCTGAGCCAGGCTCGTGCCCGAGCAGCCGTTTTCGCATCCAGTCGGGCATGCTCGTTTGCTTCTGCAGCGCGTTGTTGATGCCGTGGCGAAACGAGTGGAAGACCTTGGTTCCATCGCGAGGCATACCAAGGCCCTCCAAGTACTGCGACATCACACGGATCGGATCCTTTGCGTATCGGTTCGTGCTGTTCCAAGTGAGTTCGGGGAAAACGCGCTGGAAGCCAGCACTGCGAAGCTTCTCGCACCACTCGACGAAACCGAGTTCGATCAAGCGAGAGTGCAAAGGCACATTCCGTACTGACCACTCGTTCTTCAGGCTCTTGTCTGGCGTCTTGCAGTTGATGTGGATGTACCAGGCCACGCCGTCTTGCCCAACGTCACTCAAGTAAAGCTGCGCGAGTTCGTTGATGCGCGCACCGGTGCATAGCCCCAGCAATGGCAACCAGTAGTGAAATGGCTGGAACGTGCGGTAGGTGCCCGCCTTGGTCTTTTCGCCGTGCCCCGTCAGGAACCACCGCGCACCAAAGATTCTTTGAAGCTCCTCCGCAGTGAACTCCTCTCTGCGCACCTGCTCCACCCGCTGACGGGTGCGCTCGGCCTTGGTCAGAACGGACTCCTTGCGCAGCCCCGTACATGGGTCGTCAGGAATCCATTTCTGCTCGTGAGCCCAGCGAAACAGGCGAGCTATCCATTTCATGCGCATGTCACGCTCACCTGCGGACATGACTGGCCAATCCGTATCGGTGATGGCCTTCACTGACTCCGTCATGGACCTGGTGCGGTACTGGCTGCGAACCCGGTTCTCGTTTGCGGGCATGCGCGCCAAGTGAACGTCACGAAAGTTGCGCAGCCGCTCCGCGTCGACATCACCAACCGCGAGGTCTCCCTCAAACTCGATCAGCAGCGCGATCCCCGCGCGCATCCGCTCAATTTCTTTTACCGAAGTCAAGACCTGCGGCAGGTGAGACTTGCAAAACGCATCCAGCACCTCCGACAACGCCACTTTTGCTCGGCGCGCAGTCTTGTCCAGTGCGTTTTTGGCGGCCGTGTTCTGTGCTTCCCGCGCTGCCGCCAAGGCAGGAGGCGAAATCGCGTCTGCCATGCACCGCCTACGCGATTCGAGTTCAGCGCACGAGAGCTCGACTTGGCCGATCTCCAGCCGCAGAGTGTCGTCAGGCACGAATGCCACGCCCTGCGCCTCTTGCTCGATCGTCTCCAGAGCCACCACGTCCGCACGCTTGCCATCCAGCAAGAGCGCCGCGATCACGTCCGTCTCATCACGGGGAACGCGATACACGCCGGAGGCTCGCAAGAGACGGGAGCCGGGGGGCCGGTTCGGCAGCGTGGGCACGAGAACCGTCCCGTAGTCGGGATCGTCGGGCTCGAAATCGGAAAACCGCGTCACGTAGCCTGGCTTGGCGATCAGCCGGCAGTACAGGGCAAGATGCCCGTCTGCGGCTTCACGGAGCAAATCCGCCACATCCAGCCCCATGGCTGCGGCGGCCTGAGCAATGGGCAGATAGCTCCCGGAGCGCAACGCCGGGCTGCCGTCAACGAGCTTGAGGATGCTGTCGTAGTTCATCAGGGCAGCAGGAAGCTGAAGCCGCTCGATCTCCCAGAGCTTGCGCCGCCAGCCGGCCAGCAACTCGCAGGCCACGAGCTTGGCCATGGTCCTGCTGCGCGTGCCAGTGCTGGCCACGAACTCACGGGAGCCCAGGATCGGCCGAAGCCGTGCGGGGATGGTAAGGCGAGCGACGTAGATGCCGCTAGGCCGGCGCAGCAGATTGTCCATTCAGGCACCCTTTGGGATAGGGTGCTGCGCACGGGGAGGCCTGCTCCGGAAAATCCAGCGTTATCAACGCTGTATGGAGACTTGGCGCGGCTGGCGGGGATCGAACCCACGACCCTTGGCTTCGGAGGCCAATACTCTATCCACTGAGCTACAGCCGCGCGGTGCCGGACATTCTAGCCGCCCGCTCGGGAACGCCAGGGCGGCCTAGGGGCGCTGGATATAATTGCGGGCTGTCCGCCGACGCCCGGCGCGCATTGCCAGAAGGCCTTGAAGGCCCGCCTGCCACCCCCTGAGGACCCCATGAGCGACCACGATTCCCATACCGGCCCCATCAAGACGCCCGCCCAGTTGCTGTGGACGTCCTTCTTCGCGTTCGTGGTCCCCGTGTTCGTCATCATCGGCCTGGTCTACTTCGTGACTTCGGCCAACAAGCCGGGCGCCGGCGCGGTCGACACCGACATGGCCGTCGCCCAGCGCATCGAAAAGATTGGCGCCGTGGAGATCCGCGACGCGAACCGTCCGCTGGAGTCCGGCGCCAATGTGTACAAGGCGCAGTGCGCCGCCTGCCACGAAGCGGGTCTGGCGGGTGCGCCCAAGTTCGGCGACTCCGCCGCCTGGGCCCCGCGCATCGCCACCGGCTACGAAGCCCTGCTGAACTCCGCCCTCAAGGGCAAGGGCGCCATGGGCGCCCAAGGTGGCGGCGCTTTCCGCGACCCCGAAATCGGCCGCGCTGTGGTGCACATGGCCAACGCCGCCGGCGCCAAGTTCGCTGAGCCGCAATTGGCCGCCCCCGCGCCGAAAGCCGACGCCGCACCGGCGCCCGCACCGGCCGCCGCAGCCCCCGCCGCCGCACCGGTGGCCGCTGCCCCCGCGCCCGCCGCAGCACCCGCACCGGCGCCCGCCACCGCTGCCGCCGCCAATGGCGAGGCCCTGTACAAGCAGGCCTGCACCGTGTGCCACGCCGCGGGCGTGGCCGGCGCACCGAAGACCGGCGACAAGGCCGCCTGGGCGCCCCGCATCGCGCAGGGCGTGGACGCGCTCACCGCCAGCGCGATCAAGGGCAAAGGCGCCATGCCGCCCAAGGGTGGCGCCATGGCCGCCTCGGACGCCGAGATCAAGGCCGCCGTGCAGTACCTGATCGATCGCGCCAAGTAAGCGCGCAACGCACCCGACGAAAGCCGGTCACCGACCGGCTTTTTTCATGGCCTCGGGGCTGCGCACGAAGCCGTAGCGCGCGGGCAAATCGTCGGCGCGCACCGGCTCGGGCGTCCAGCGCCCACTCTCCACCGCGTCGGCCGCGAGCGCCATGTCGGCGGTGTGCACCAGGCCGATGCCGCGATCGGTGTCGAGGTAGAGGCGGCCTTCTTCGTCGAGCAGGCTGGCGCGCACCACCACCGGCGCGCCGTCGTGCGCCTGCACCGTGCCATCGGGCTGCAGCCGCCAGACCCAGGGCGTGTTCTCCAGCTCCACGTACACGCGCTGCGGCCCGTTCTGAAAGAACCACTGGCCGCGCCCGTCGGCGGCGTAGTTGCGGTGGATGAAGGCGATGAGCTTGTCGTGCCGCAGCAGCGAGCCCTTGCTGCGCGCGAAGGGCCCGGCGGCCTGCGTTCGGTCGTCGCGCATGAACCACTGGCCGCGCGCGTCCAGGCCCAGCCAGCCGTGGCAGTGCGGTACGTTGGGCCATTTGGCGAGTGCGGCCTTGACGATGTCGTCCATGCGGTGCTCTCAGCTGTGGGCGAGCAGCCAGTGTCCCACCGCCTCTGGCATGGTGCGCACGTGGCCGGGCAATCCCCATGGCCCCAGCGAGGCGGCAAAGCCCACGTGGCCGCCGTGCGCGGGCTGCCACAGCGTGACGCGGGCGCCGACCTCGCCCGCGCGGGGCAGGGAGTGGGCCGGCACGAAGGGATCGTTGAGCGCATTGACGGCCAGCGCGGGCACCCGGATGCGCGCCAGGTGCGGCTTGGCCGAGGCCCGAACCCAATAGTCCTCGGCATCGCGAAAGCCGTGCAGTGGCGCCGTGAAGATGTCGTCGAAGGCGTGCAGGTCGCGCGCAGCGCGCAGCGCGTCGGCGTCGAAGAGACCCGGGTGCTGCGCGAGTTTGCCCAGCGCCTTGGGCTTCATGCTGCGCAGGAACATGCGCGTGTAGATCTGGCGGTTGAGGCCCCGGCCGATGGCGTGGCCGCCCGCCGCGAGGTCGAGCGGCGAGCACACGGCTGCCACGGCCTTCACCACGCCCGCCGCGGCCTCGCCCGATTCACCGGCCCAGCGCAGCAGCGCGTTGCCGCCCAGCGAGACGCCGACCGCGATCAAGGGCCGCTGCGGCTCGGCGGACGCGAAGCGGCGCAGGATCCAGTCGATCTCCTCGAAATCGCCCGAGTGGTAGGCGCGCGG
>VFQP010005497.1_pt1 | contig 11017 bp, 13 predicted proteins | sample 3512351 | NCBI WGS metagenome assembly VFQP01 (sample SAMN10412372, study PRJNA504923) | tailings metagenome | isolation source: Relicate 1 Philex TSF1 revegetated site | place: Philippines: Tuba, Benguet | collected 2017-08-29
GTGTCCCGGAAGAAGGCGCAGGTGGGGAAGAGGGACACCGCCGTCCTGCCCTCGTCGTAAGGCACCTTGTGCGTGGCCAGCTTGAGCCGCCACGACGCGGGCAGGCCCATCAGCGAGGTGGGCGTGGGCGGCGGCGCCATCAGGTCGCTCTAGGCACAAGCCGCGCCTGCGAGGGATGTGCATGCGCACATCATGAGCGTGCGTGCACAGCGTCTTGCTGTTGCGCGCTTGGCAGGGCGAGGTCGGGTGCGCACACGCACAGGCGGCCGGCTCCCACTCCCTGCCCACCCACGCACCTCGCTGTGTGGGCAAGCTCTGAGGGGCTGGCGGTGAGCGCGGCGCCCTCTTGAGGTGCTGGTGGCGCAGCTGGAGGGCCCGTCGGCCGCGACAGCTGTGCGTGGACAGGAGACCAGCAGGATCTCGCTCGGCTGTGTGAGAGATGCGACTTGATACCTCTGCTCACGTGTGCTGCGAGTGCGCGTGCGAGAGTCTCCTGCTGCGTGGCGTGAGCGCCACCTCCACCTCCACGCATGCACGCGCTCAGCGTGCCGCCACGCTTGACGCTGGAGCGCAGAACGCTGGCCACTCAGGCCAGCAAGAGGACCTCCTGCAGCGCTTGTGCAGCGCACAGCTTTCTGCGCTGCTTCGGCTCCGTCCCACCTGCAGCGCGCTCACGAGCAGCAGCGACGCATTGACACACGCTACAGGCAACACCTCTCGCACCTCTCGGCGCGTCCCTGACGAGGTCCTGCGCCTGAGCTCGCAGCGGCGAGGTGCTGCTGCCGTGGGCCTGACTCAGAGTCCCGCTCCAAATGCAGCTCGCCCAGTACGCTCCTCCTCGCGGGGCCTCCACGGCGCGAGCAGGTCGCGGCGCAGCCACTGCAACACCGCAGCGCCACGGAGGCGCGCTCCTGCTGGCGAAAGGTGCACCCGGGGGAAGGTAGAACGCTTGCAGCGCTTGAGCAACTCGCTGTCTCGACCTGCGCACACGCTGCCAACTGCGTTGGCACGGTGCAGGCCTTCATGCCGGTGGTGCTGCTGCTAGGAGGTGGGGCCCCAGCATCGCCGCCGCGCCCGCGCGGCGCGCCACCTCCCCCCGGCGGGCCACGGCATCGGCGCCCGGCAGCTCCAGCGAGGGCAGCACCACGGCCGTGCGCGCCGCCGCCACCTCCACGCGGCCAGCACCCAAGTCCATCCAGGAGGTGTCCAACACCGACATCCTGGGGTTCGACGCCGACCTCAGCGAGGACCACCCCGTACGTGTGCTCCTGCCTCTTCCCTAGCATCTGCCGCAGGGCGCGCGACGTCTGTCAGGGCGGCCTTGAGGAGGAGGCGCCGCCCACGCGACGTTGCTTGCGTGCTCTCCTGCACAGGGCTTCCACGACGAAGAGTACAAGCGGCGCCGCGTCATGATTGCCAACCTGGCGCGGCAGCATCGCGTGGGCGAGCCCATCCCGCGCATCGCCTACACGCCGCAGGAGGTCGAGGTGTGGGGCCACGTGCTGCGGGAGCTGGGGCAGCTCTTCCCGCGCCACGCCTGCAGCGGCTTCCTGCGCGCGCTGCCGCTGCTGGGCTTCCGCGAGGACGAGGTGAGGGGGGCGCCCACGCTCCGCACCCGCTGCCTACCTGTCCTTGCTGGCCTCCTGTTGCTGGCAGCCAGGCCGCACAGAGGACGTCTATTTCTCCCCGCTGACTTGCGCGCAGGTGCCTCAGCTCCAGGACATGTCGGACATCCTCACGCAGGCCACCGGCTGGAGCATCCGCCCCGTGGTGAGCAGCGCCACCCACCCTCCGCGCCCTGCCTGACACGCCCCCAGCCGCACGCGCCGCCGCGTTTCCCGCGCTCAACTGAACCCGGCGCGCGCCACGCCCCTGCCATGCGCAGGCGGGTCTGCTGCACCCGCGCGAGTTCCTGGCGGGCCTGGCGTACCGCACCTTCCACTCCACGCAGTACATGCGCCACCACAGCAAGCCCAGCTACACGCCAGAGCCAGACGTCTGCCACGAGCTCATTGGTGAGGGCTGGGCAAGCGTGCCAGCGCCCAAACACCTTTAGCGATCAGGCAGTGCCAAGGAGGACGCGCGGACGTGTGCGTGCTCAACCACAGGGCACGTGCCCATGCTGGTGGACCCCGCCTACGCCGACCTGATGCAGGCCATCGGGCAGGCCTCCCTGGGCGCCGACGACAAGATGGTGCGCCAGGCCACGCCTGTTTACGACGTGGCGCCGCGCCCGGCGGCCCTGGTTCCACAGAGTGTGTCGCGTGGACGCGTGCGTGCGTGCGCACGCAGATTTGGCACCTGACCAAGACGTACTGGTACACGGTGGAGTTTGGTCTGGTGCGCGAGGGCGGCGTGCCCAAGGCCTTTGGCGCCGGCGTGCTGTCCAGCTTTGGCGAGCTGCAGCACATGGCCAGCGGGCAGGGCTACACGCTCAAGCCGTTCGACCCCTTTGCGCCGCAGCCCAAAATGTCATACAAGGACGGCTTCCAGCGCAACTACTTTGGTGAGCGCTGAGCCGCGGTGTGCTGCGGCAGCTGGGCGCTGGGCGGCGTGGCTGTGTGCGGTGATGCCGCATGCCATGCTGGCCGTGCGTGCGCGCGCAGTGCTCGAGTCGTTTGAGGACGGCGCGGCCAAGATGCGCGCGCTGGCCGACACGATTGCCGTGCACGGGCGCCTGCCCGAGGACCTGAGGGGCAACCCCACCGTGGCGTGAGGCGCAGCAGGGCGCGAGTGGCCGACCTGTACACGTGTACTCTCAATCCTTTGTGTGCTCAGCCCCCAAACAGGGAAGCACAGCTGTACCACTTTGCCTCGTCGTCGCAGCCGTTTGCTGTTGTGTACGTTCTCCCCTTGCCATCTCTGCCTGCGTGTTGCCGCAGCCCCCCGCAGCCATTCATCATCGCCCTGGATGATATTCGTCGCTGGACCGCGTGTTGCTTTTGAGAGATCCCCCATGGGTTTGTGGGCAGCTGTACGTGCGTTGTACCTTCTCCTCTCGCTTTGTCGTGCGCTGGAGCGCCGGACGGGAGCGCCCATTCATGCCGCTGCCATTTCTTCTTTCATGCCAGTGGTCGTCAGAGGAGGAGGCAGTGCAAGGCAACTCTTGGGGTTCGAGGATCCTCTTCAGGCACCTTGGAGGGCATAATGGATAGGGCTCCAGCGTGGCAGGACCTGTGCTCCCTTGAGCGAGAGCTTGTTGTCCCGACGCGTGAGAAGAATGCTGTCGCGACAGGGTCAAGCGATGGCGCTGGGCGCGCGGCGTCAGCAGGTGCCCGCGCCCTGTTTGCTCGGCTGTGCTCGCCCCACCACAAGCGCGAGTGGCCGGTCTCACGCGCGCCGAGCCATCGCCACGCCTCACGCGCGCAGGCTGCTCTGGCATCGTCCGCGCGCCGCGCCGTGCTGCTGCTGGGCTCGCCGCGCCCATCCTCCTCGCGTCGCGGTGCGCTCGCTTGTTGGACCCGAGATGGACCGGGGGGCCTGGTGGTGGTGCGGGAGCCCCGCAGCTCCGCAGGCGCGGCACACCGCGCACATTCGAAGCACCGTCAGCAAACGGCGTGCGCCACGCCCGGCTTCCTGAAGCGAGCGCGAGCGCGCTTTCCTATGTGGCGAAGTTCACGCACCTCCAGCGTGTACAGGAACAGCAGCAGCAACAAGCGCAGGGGACAGCCAGCATCACCAGCCAGGCCTCCCTGCGCCACCTGGGCCTTGCGGGGCCGCGCCGGCGGGGTTGTGGCTGAGCTCGCGCCGCGCTCACCGAGGTCCCCCCACGCAGCAAGTTCGCACGCAACCCTCCTTTCTCTGACCCTGCTCTCTTTTGTCGTTGGACCCACCTTTCCTCGCAGCGGCGGCGGGCTCGCTCCACAACGGCAACGGCGCGGGCGGTGGCGCGTCGCCCGACGTGGTGCACGTGCGCTTCCACATCCCCTACATCACCGAGCTGGGCGAGGACCTGGCCGTGGTCGGCGCCGGCGACTACCTCGGCAACTGGCTGGTGCGCTGCTTGATGAGCAGCCCTTGGTGATGCGGCGGGCGTGCGGGGGGCGCTCTGGGGTTGCATTTGGTGTCGCAGGACGGCGGGAACACGACGGCGTCGCACCGTGCCTGCCTGCGCAGGTGGAGCGGCGCCTGGCGCTGCAGTGGCAGGAGGGCCACGAGTGGGTGGGCGGCGTCGACGTGCCGTCCGGGTGAGCGCCCACCCACCGCCACGTCAGCGAGCGCGCCCGGCCACTCGCCCGCCCGCCTTGAACTCGTGCGCGCTTGATGGACCTGGGCCTCGTCCGGGGTGTTGCCTTCACTGCACAGGGCGACGCTCGAGTACAAGTACATTGTGACGCGCGGCGACGGCACGGTGGTGTGGTCGCCCGGCAACAACTTCATGCTGGAAGTGATGCACAGCGCGGGGCCCGGCTGCACCATGGACGTGTTTGAGCAGTGGGTGGGCGACGGGCCGCGGCACGTGAGCATCAGCGAGCCGGAGCCCGGCCGCGCGCCGCACAGCAACAGCCCTGAGGGCGGCGCCAGCCCGGCGCGTGGCGGCGGACAGCTGGGCTCGGCCACCGCGGTGAGGCGCCGGCGGTTTTGTGGGTTGCTCTGGAGGGCGAGGGTCCCCATGGGACGCTTTGCAGGTGCCGGGTGGGCAGGGTAGCAAGATGAGGAGGCAACGCAACAACGACAGCCAGGGGCGGCCCCACGGTGCCCTGGCTGCAGAGAGCGCATGCATATCGTGTGGTGCCCGCCGCTGCGTCGCCCGCCGCTGCTGCTACTCGCAGTTGGTGAGCAACCTGTCCAGCAAGCTTCAGGACGCCACGGCGCGCCTGGGGCGCGTCGAGTGGGAGGCGGCCGTGGTGGGGCTGCTCTCGCAGCAGCCGCTGCTGACGCCCGAGCGCATCCACGCCGGGCTGCAGGGGCTCAGGCCCAGCACCAAGTGAGACCCGGCGCCGCCCGGGAGCGGGAGCAGCGAGGGGTGCTGGGACGAAGGCGCGGGCGCGCTCTTGACGGCATGACAAGGGCATGTCGCGGAGCTGGCGTCAGGCGGCAAAGCGCCGTGCCGCCATGCGCGCAAACGGATGGCCTCACTGGCGCGTGGTGCGTTGGATGTGTGTTGGCGCCCGGCCGCAGGAAGGAGCTGGACCTGTCGCAGCTGCAGTCGCTGCTGGAGCAAATGGTGTACGACGAAAAGGTGGTGGAGCTGGACGGAAGGTGAGGAGGCCGCCCGCGCTCTGTGGCCTCTAGGAGTCGGTGATGCGTGCAGGGGGTGCCCCACGCCCGCGCCTGACGCGTGACGTCCCTCCGACCCCCAACTGACGCCCCAGGCCTGACAGGTCATGTTGTGTGTGCGTGCGGACCCGGCCTGCGCTCCGTGGCGCGCAGGTACCGGCTGCACGCCAGCAGCAAGTTCGCCTCGGGCAAGGCGCCGCCGCTACCCGCCTCGCTCGCCCGCGGCGGCAAGGGCAGGTGCGCGCACACCTCACTGCTGCACCCCGGCTGCCACACCGCCTGCCCCCCCCCCCGATGTTCTGTTCTGTTCTGCTCAAGGAGGCCGCAGCAGCGGCTCTCCGGGCTGTTGGGGTGCTGGTTAGTGAAGCAGCGTCGCACGTCTTTCGCTCGTGTCGAGCGCAGGGAGGGCGCGGCGGCGGCACCCAGCGACGCGCAGCTGGTGCCGGCCGTGATGCGCCTGCTCGAGGCCTACGCCAGCATGAGCCTCGACCGCATCCTCAGGGCGCTCGTCACAGCCGGCCCCGCCGAGGTGCAGGTGCGCCGCGCCTCCCACCCACCCGCGCTTCCCACCCACCCGCCCACCCGCCCAGCCATCGCGCCTCCCACCCGCCCACCCAGCCACCGCCCCTCTCACCCACCCGCCCGCCCACCCTCCCCGAAGGCTCACAGGCGCACACGCGAGCGCGAGCCCTCGCCACACAAACGCACACGAGCGCACATCTCACGAAGATGCGTGCTGTCGCGCTTGTCGACGTGGCCGTGACGCGCTCGCAGGGCGTGACGGGCGAGCAGCTGCAGGCCGTGCTGTCGGACCTCCAGGCGCAGGGCCGCGTGCTGGCCGACGCCTCGGGGCTCTACCGCAAGGGCCTCGCCACGCCCTCGGCCAGCCGCAGGGCCGCCACGCCGTCGGCCAGCCGACGGCCCCCCGCTGCAGGTCCGTCCGTTCGCCCGCGCTCTCCTCTCCTCGCCGCGAGACCGCACCCCTGCGGCGCGCCTGATGCCTCTCACCTCGTGCACAACGCTTCTTCGCGACGTGCCCTGGGCCTGCCTGCAGGGAGCCCCGCGCCGACCGCCCGCCGCATCCCGTCGGCATCGTCGCCCTCGGCCTCCCGCCCCAGCTCCTCCCCGTCCTCCTCCTCCTCACAGCCGGAAATGTCGCCAAACCAGCTCGGGTCGTACGAGACGCGTGTGCTGTCGCTGCTGGCCAACTACTCGTCCTCGACCGCCGAGCGCATCCACGCGCAGCTCAAGGCCACCTCGGACTTCCCCGGCACCCAGCAGGTGAGACCTCGCGCCTGCCTCTGGCTCTCGCCTGCGCCCTCGAGTTTGGCCATGACAGGAACCGCGCGCGTGGGGGAGGAGGGCCCACCTCGCCTGCCGCGCGCCCCTCATCCCACACACTCCGCCGCTGGGCCCCCGCATCCGAACTGCAAATGCAAACTGCAGGACACGCTGCGTCTGCTGCGCAACCTGGCCGCCGACAACCGCGTGCGCGACGTCAACGGCAACTTCAGCTACCTCTCCACCCGCCAGTCGACGCCCACGGGCGCGCGCGGCAGCGGCGCGTCGCCCAGCCTGGCGCGCCGCCTGCCCTCGCCGCCGCCCATCCCGCGCGCCGGCTCGCCGCCGCCCATGCGCTCCAACGGCGCCGGCGCGCTCTCCAACGGCATCGGCGCGCCGCGCAGCAACGGCTCCTCGTCGTCCTCCTCCTCCGCCGCCGCCACGTTTGCCACGGCGGGCGCCGCGTCGTCCGGCCGCTCGCCGTCGCCGGGCCCCGTGCGAGGGCCCAGCCGCATGGTGTCGGCGCGCAGCATGAGCAGCGGCGCGGCGGCCACCGCCGCCGCCTCGGCCGCCGCCGAGAGCCTGCGCGGCGCGCGCGCCGCCGCCGGCCGGTCGGCGCTGCCCACGTCGGCGCGCCGCGGCGGCGCGGCGGAGCAGGAGGAGGACCAGGGCGGCGCGGCGCGCCGCAGCCTGTCGGCCTACTCTCTCTTCTGCGCCGAGCGCAAGGAGGCCGTGCGCGCCGCGCTGCCGCGCGCTGGCGCCGCCGAGGTGAGCGCTCCGCAGGTCGCGCTTTGGGGGCGAAACAATTCCCCAGGCGGCGCGTTTGCTGTAAGCGGGTGTCCGCGCGCTGGCGTGCGTGTTTGCAGATCCGGAGGGTGCTGGCGTCGGAGTGGCTGCAGGCGGGTGACGCCGACCGGCGCCGTTTCGAGGCGTCGGCCGACGCCGACAGGAGGCGGTACGAGGACGAGCTGAGGCGGCTGGGTGGCGGAGCGGCGGGTGGCGCAGTGGTGGCGGCAGCGGCGCAAGGCGAGGACGCGGGGTGGTCTCCGTTGTGGTGAACGGGCTCCTGGTTTGCCGCCGGCTTCTTGATCCGTGGATGACGTGGCGCAAGGCGTATGCGTTTGTGGTGATCGTTGGTTTTGGAGCTGCACGGAACGTGGTGCTGCTGTATGCATGACGTGCGGAGCGAGGAGGTGATGTGGGGGCGAGGAGGGAGGCGGGTGGTTGCTTTCCGACGTTTTTGCTGCTCCAACGCCGAGCACGCTTGGGGGGGCCCATGAGCGCTGTACAGGCGGGCCAACCTTTGGCCCCGCTGGAGAGAGGAGGTGTGCGAAGCGAGCGAAAGCTTGAGCGGCAGGGAAGGACACTCCGTTCCTCTTCTTCTTTCTCTCGGTTGTGCTTTGCCTGGACGCTGCGTTCCTAAGTGGTGCACCTCTCCTGCTCTGACCGCACCGCACCGCACCGCACGCACTGCTGCCTCTCCTGCCCCGGGCGTCTGCTCCGAGCGAATGCTGGTCCCCGCATTGATGCAACGAGGAGGCAAAACGCGATTGAAGGCAACAAGAAGCAGCGGAACTCAGTCGTCGCCGCCGCCGTCGTCGTCGCCCGCGCCGCCGCCGCTGCCCTTGGCGCCGCCGCCGCCCGCCTTGAACTCGGCCATCTGCCGCTGGTACCGCTCCTTGTCCTGCGAGGACACGCAAGCACACAAGACCACACGTCCTCGATATTGAGCCGTTGAGAACATCGCGCAACACAGGCCCTCTGGAAGCAACCACCGCCTCGACACACACCGCACTGCTCGACCCGCACCACGCCCACACCGCGCGCCGCGCACCTTGCGCGCCATGTCCTCGAACGGCGCCTTGTCCTCTGCCGTGGCGGCCTTCCACCGCTCGCCCAGCAGCTTGCCCACCTCGCCAAACGCAATGCCCGGGTTCTCGGCCTTGATCTGCTCTCACGCACGCACGCACGCGTCCGCACACGCAGCCACAGCAGAGCATGAAGCAGCCGCGTGGAGCCCGGACGAGGGCGAGGCCGCCGCGTCGAGAGGCAAAGCAGCGGCGCAGGGAGCGCACAGAGCAACAAGGGATCTGCCTGCGACGGCGCGCCGCCGCTCAGGCGAGGTGCGAGCGAGGAGGAACCGCGCGTGGCGCGGCGGGCGTGTGCGTGTGGTTGCGGAAGAGGGGAGAAAGTGAGCGCCTTGCCTTGTCGCGGGTGGCGTTGCTGAAGTACATGAAGGCCGACAGCGCGTTCTTGGGCGCGTTGGGGTCCTTCTTGGCGCGCTTCTTCTTGCCGCCCTGCGAACACGCGACGCGCCACACCAGCGGCGCCACCAGAGCCGCCAGGAGTGAGGGACGGCGTGAGTTGCCCCAGCGCGCCACGCAGGAGACCGCGGCTCACGTCGTCCTTGGGCTCCTTGGACGCCTTGGACTTCTTCTTGCCGCCGCCCTGCTGCGCACAGCGCACGCAGCACGCACAGAGGGCGCGTGAGCCGCTGCGCCATGAAAGGTGGCTCCGTCGCTGCGCTCCCCTCCTTCCCCGCCCGTCCCATCCGCAACGGGAGGACGCAGCGACGAGAGCTGCGAGAGAGGGCTTCGCATGGGAGGGCTTGGCGGGGGCTCAGCGCACCTCGCCGTCGTCGCCGCCGTCGTCGTCTGAGCCGCCGGCCGGCCGCTTCTTGGCGGGCTTCTCCTTCTTCTCCTTTTTGGGCGGCTTGCTCCCCTCGCTGCCGCCGTTGCCGCCCGCCTTCTTCTTGCCGCCCATGACGGCCTTGACGCTGATGCCTGCGCGCGCATCGCACGCGTGGAGGCCGCGGCACGGTCGCAGCGCAGGAGGCGACTGCTCACGTCCGCACGCCTTGTGTTGCCCTTCCTCGTCCCGACCGCACCAACGATCGCACCAGCGCACCTTCCTCGCCTACCACCTCGGCCTCGCCTGACTGGGTCCCAGGACAGACCTTTCCCTCCCTGTCCCAAACCCAACAACAAGTGCGCCCAACAACAAGTGCCTCACCTTCCTCGTCCACCACCTCGGCGTCGCCCGACTGGTCGTCGTCGCTGCCCTCCTCCGAGCTGCCGGGCCCACTGCCAGAGTCCTTCTCGGCGTCAAAGTCCTCGTCCTCGTCCTCGTCGTCGTCGTCGTGCACGCCTGCACGCCCCCACGCCACAACCACGCCGCACCACACCACGCGCCGCAACAAAGCACACGTTTGGCGCACAGAGTGGGCGCTGTGACACGAGCGCTTGCGCAGGCGCCCTGTGACGGTCGCCGGGTGCGTGGTGCGCAGGGTGTGTGGCGTGGCGTGGCGAACGCAAGGGCGCGAGAGGGCAGGCGCGCGCGCCCACCTCCGTCGTCGTCGTCAAAGTTGATGCCGCCGCGCGAGCCCTGCGCCGCCTGGCCCGCCTGCGTCTCCCTCAGCCTCTCCACGCGCAGCTTCTTGGCCTGCAGGGCAGGGCGGAGCGCCGGGGAGGACAGGGCTTACACCGCTGTAGCAGCGCGCTGAAAGCAGCACGCCTGTGGCTCCGAAGCACAGCGCTCTGGAGGCAGGCCGCTGACAGGATTGCGCAAGGAGTGCTGAGCGATGAACGAGCAGACGCAGTGCCGCTCGTCTTTGCAGCGGGCTCACCTGGAAGAAGTCGAGCAGCACCTGCCACTCCCGCCGCTGGATGCCCCTGCAGGCGCACAGGCAAGTCGCGGCGCGACGACGTCGTCGCCACGCACACGGCCCCACCCAGACGCCACGCGCAGGAGGAGCGCGCCACACAACTTGCCGCTCCCTGGGCTCACGCGGCGACCCCGGCGGCAGCGCACACCTGCACTGGTGCCGCACCACCACCGCTTCGCTCCCGTCTCCCCCGCTTCTCCCCCGCTCTTCCAAGCGCACCTGAACTGGTGCTCCGTGTCCATCTTGGTGCGCACCACCACCACCACCACTTTCCTCCTCCTCAACCCCCACGCCAGGCGCCCCGCCCCACCCCCAAAGCGCACCTGAACTGGTGCTCCGTGTCCATCTTGGTGCGCACCACCAGGTCGAACGTCTTGCTGCTGACAGTGTTGCCGCCCAGGCGCGTGAGCTCCACGCTCTCCACGTCCTCGAAGGGCAGCAGCATGGGCGGCTTGTGCACGTAGAAGAAGGCGCGGTCCAGCGGGTACAGGTACCCATCGTCCGCCTGAAGAGGAAAGAAAGGACAGAACAAAAGGAAAGGGGACCGCGGTAAGCATGGCTTGAGGAAGGCTGCGCCGTGCACCGACCTCCCAGGCGCACTGGCAGGCACCGGCACCGAGCGGCGCACTCGGTGCGATGCAAGGGGTGCGCGTACAGCGGTGCCGCGTGGCAGCGATGCAGCAGGCAGGGCGGGGGCGGGCCAGGGTGTCGCCAGAGGTTGAAGCACGGGCAGTGTGGCGCAAGGCGGTGCGGGCGGCGCAGCGCGGCCCGCACCTTGTACGAGCAGCGCACGGCGTAGCCGTCCCCGGCGGCGTTCCTGAAGCCTCCGGGGCGCGTGATCTTGGCGCCGCT
>VFQP010005498.1_pt1 | contig 11011 bp, 10 predicted proteins | sample 3512351 | NCBI WGS metagenome assembly VFQP01 (sample SAMN10412372, study PRJNA504923) | tailings metagenome | isolation source: Relicate 1 Philex TSF1 revegetated site | place: Philippines: Tuba, Benguet | collected 2017-08-29
GCATGGCAGCCCCCTCCCTGCTCCCGCCCACCTCCTTGGCAAAGGCGGCGCGCATGGCAGCCCCCTCCCTGCTCCCGCCCACCTCCTTGGCAAAGGCGGCGCGCATGGCGGCCCCCTCCTCGCTCCCGCTCACCTCCTTTGCAAAGCCGGCGCAGGTGCTGGCCGACTTGAACCCCACGCGCGAGAGGTTGCCCGCCGTCACTTGCACCACGCACACGGGCGGGCACGACATGAGCTGCGGCAGCGTGCGGTAGTCGTACTGGAACCGGTTGGTGTCCTGCACAGGCAAGGAAAGGGAGAGAGCTCGCAGAAGGTGGTCGGCCACAAAACGAGGCGGCGCCCAGGGGCCAGCCCAGGGCAGCGCGTGTGCGGGGCGGTCGCTGACGCACGGACCTGCGGCGAGCTGCCGTCCCACGACATGCCGTCCTCCCCCTGCGTCGTGCTGTTGACGGCGGCAATCTCCCGGGCCGTGTCGTTGGTGCACGTGACGCGCTGCGCCATGAGGTAGCCGCCGCATCCGACGCCGAAAGAGTCGAGCAGCACCGTCACGTTGGCGCGCAGCCGCGTGGCGTTGGTGAAGAGCTGCATGAAGCGGTCGACGGTTTGCTGCGTGCCCGTCACCACGAAGAGCACGCTGTTGCCGTCGGCGCTCTCGAGCAGCTTGGTGGGGTTGGTCAGAGCCGTGAGCGGCGGCACCGCCGCCCTCATCTGCGGCATCGTTTCGTTGAGAGGAGGACTTGGTGAACGCGCCACGAATGCGGCCCCCAGGTGGCCCAGGTGGTGTGGCGGCTGGCGTCCGCCTCACGCGTGGCGGGGGTGCGGGGCGGGCGCGCCGGCGGCACGTGCACGTGAGGCGATCCGTGATGCGCCCGACCCCCTCCACGTCCCCGTCCTTGTGCACGGCGTGCTGCTGGGTGTGTGTAGGCGCTCACCGCTGGGAGAAAGGTGTCGAACGTGAGCGTGCGCCTGTTGGGCGGAACGATGATGGTGGACGCGCCGTTCGCGTCGACGGCTGCGCGTGCGTCGTGCGAGTGCCGAGCAGCAGCGCGTTCGTCAATTGCACCATTGCTGTCGACCTGCTCTCGGCGCTGCTGGAGGGGCTGCACTGCTGCGAACCTGGCGTCGTGCGTGCGCACAGAGGCCGAGCCCTCTGCAAGCGCGCCCCCGAGGCTCCTGCATACTCACTCGTCTTGAACTTGCGCGAGACGGCGATGGAGAGCAAGCAGTTGCTGCCCGTCGCGGGCGGGGGCGGAGGCGCTGCTTGCTTGGGCGAAGGGGGTGGCGAGGCTGGCCCGGCCGCTGCAGAACGTTGACAAGAGCGTGGCAATTGGCCATGTGCACGAGAGCCGTGCGCGTGCGCGCGCGGCCCCGGCGAGCTCACAAGCTCGATTCCTCCCCCCTGGAACTAGTTGGCGAGAGAGCACCCCACGCACCTGCTCTCCCTTGCAGCAGCGTGATGCTGAGCGCCAGCAGCAAGAGAGGCGCCAGCTGCACCTGCCTCCGGGCCTGGCTCCCTCCTCCTGCTGCTGGTGCCGCGCCTGGCATGGCATGGCCCGCGCGCGGCACCCCTCGGCGCGGCAGGGCGCCTTGTGCCCAGTGGGCGTGCGCCATCAGCGTCAGGCGCTGCTACTCCTGCTGCTGCTGCAACGCCTCCGTGATGCTCTGCTCATCCTCCTGGGGGCCGCAAGAAGAAGGAATGGAGCCCGCCGCGAGCGAACACACAAGCTGCGCAGGAACGTCAAGGCTGTGGCTGCGCGTGAAGGGAGTCGACGCAGCGCCACAAAAAAGCTCCCTGTGCTCGGCGCGGGAACTTCGCGGGTTGACGAGCCTGCGAGCCATGCAAAAAGTTCACCGTGTGGGACCCGCGAACGCCCTGTCGGCAGTCACCTGACCTGGCACCGGAGATGCAGACGAGCACGATGATGATGCAGCGGCGAGGCGGGCTGGCACCGGCGCAGGCTCGCGCCCCTCCGGCGTTGCCCTGCGCTGCTCAAGCGCTCAGCACCTCCTCTCGGCGGGCCGCAGGGTGAGGGCGCGAAAGGGCGGGGCACCAGTGCCTGCGCTCGAGCAGCGTGATGGCGGCATCCAGCGTCGGGGTCAGGCGCGCCATCTGCCCCTGGGCTGCGGGATGGACCCCCGCTCCGCCTCGCCTCGCTCGCAGAGGAGCCCTGCCGGCCCAGCACCAAGATCAGCAGCAGTGCCTGGTGCGGCTACAGGCTGCGGGATCGGCGCCGTGGGCGCGGAGGCAGGTGCGCGCTCTCGAGGGTGCGACCATCTGACTGGGCTCGACCTCCTCAGGAGCAGGACCTGAAAGATCTCGGCAAAGGACGCGTGGCAGGCACCTCTCTGCACGCGCGCGCAGGGCGCCAAGCAGCAGCATGCAGCGGGATCAGTGGTGGCCAGGGCGGCGGCGGCCTCGGCGGACAGCGCCGAGCCGGGCGGCTTTGAGCGCACGCTGGTGGCCTTTTCCACCGTTGTCACGTCCCTCTTCCCAGGTGACTGGGCTCTGCTAGGCAGTTCACTGCAGCAGGATGTCATGCGGCATGCTCCAGCGCGGCGCTCACGCGTTCCGTGCGGCGATGGTCCATGCGCCGTGCCTGGTGCGCAGTGTGGGTGATTGGCGCGGCGCTGGGCGGCTACCACCGGCCAGAGCTCTTCACCTGGTGAGCACCTAGCAGCAGTGCTGAACCAGCCCCGCAGGGGCGCCCCGATCCTTGCAGGGCGCGAGGCGGGGGCTCGGCCTCACCTGGCAGCTGCGCACTGGGCCTCACCTGGGGACGGGGCCGCACCTGGCAGCACGGGGCCGCACCTGGGGACGGGGCCTCACCTGGGCACTGGGCTTCACCTGGCAGCACTCGGCCTCACCTGGCAGCACTGGGCCGCACCTGGCAGCACTGGGCCTCACCTGGCAGCGTGCACGCCCCGTGCGTGCCGTGCCACAGGTTCGACACGTCGCAGATCACGACGGGCCTCATGTTCGTGATGCTGGGCATGGGCCTCACGCTCACGTTCAAGGAGATTGGCAACGTGTTCACACGCCAGCCCGCGCTGCTGGCCATGGGCATGGTGCTGCAGTACTCGGTGCTGCCCGCCATTGGCTACGCCATCAGCAGGCGCGTGACATCTGCAGAGCTCTGGTCCTGAAAGCAGGCCCGCTCGACGGGGCGCGATGGCAGCAGCAGCGCCACTGGTGCCGTCGTCTTTCCTTGCAGTGGAAAACAGAAAAGTGGAGGGCGCCGTGCTGTGGCGTGCGCTGCCGCAGGTACTGGGGCCTGGAGCGGGGGCTGGCCATTGGCATTGCGCTCGTCTCGTGCATGCCGGGCGGCACAGCGTCCAACATCGTGGCATTCATCGCCAGGGTGAGTGGGCGCGCAGGACTTGACCCGTCCGCTGCTCAAGGCCCAAGGGGAGCAGGCGGCCCGGCCCCATGGCCGACCGGCTGGTGGCCCCAGGGCCAGCTGGGCCAGAGCCCAGCTACCGGGCGCATCAGATGTCATTCGTGGCGCAAAGGCACACGAGCCAAGGTACAGACGCGCCGTGCGGACCCCAGACGTGCGTGGCGGGCGCCGTGCGGGGTCTGGTGCGGTGCGGCGTGCAGGGCGACATGCCTCTCTCGGTCATGATGACGTCGGCCTCCACGCTCATGGCCGTCTTCATGACGCCGCTGCTCTCCTCGTACCTGGTGCGCGCTGCTCTCCGCTCCTCTCCTGCCTTCGCCTGGGGCCCGCGTGAATCCAGCTGCACAGGGCATCGAAGCACCGCCGGCGGTGCCTTCTCAGCCTCGCAACTTGTGTTGGCGTGCCGCCGTTGCCTGGTGTGTAGGTGGGGCAGCTGGTGCCCGTGGACGCCAAGGCCATGTTCCTCTCGGTGCTGCAGCTGGTGCTGGCGCCCGTGCTGGTGGGCTGCACCATCAACACCATCGCGCCCAACTTTGTGAGCGCTGCGCCCCGCCCCGCACGCTGAGAAGAACAGAGTCTTGCTGCCGCTAGCGCGCAGCAAGGTCGTTCACGAGCGCCGTGGGCAGAGCGGCGCGATGTGGTGTCGCTGGTGGTGGTGGCGGCGGCGCAGGTGGCGCGCGTGCGGCCGTTCATGCCGCTGGCCGCAACCATCGTGGTGGTGCTCATCGTGGGGTCGCTCATCGCCTGCAACGCCGCCGTGGTCGGGCAGCTGGGCGCACAGGTGTGTGCGCACGCGCGGCAACGGCAGCGCGCTCCCGCAGGCCGTCGTCGTCGGCGTCGGCGTCGTCGGCGTCGTCGCATGGCATTCATGGCATGGTGTCACGGTCCTGCAACGTTTAACGTGCTAGTAAAGGATTGCCAAGCAGATCGGGTCAGGCATGCGGGCCGCGTCTTGTGCTCGCGCTGACGAGGCGAGCGCGCCCGCTCTGCTGCTCATGGCTGCGCAGGTCATCCCGGCGGTGTTTGTGCTCCACAGCTCTGGCTTCTTCCTGGGCTACTGTGAGTGCGACCACCGCTGCGACTTGCCTGGCTGGCTCTGGTCTCGACCCGCGCACGCGGGCGCCTTTGCCCACCAAGATGCACTGCGGCGATCCACGTGTGGCCGTGGCGCAGGGCTGAGCAAGCTGCTGGGCACGAGCGACAAGATTGCGCGCACCAACTCGATCGAGGTTGGCATGCAGAGCAGCGCGCTGGCGGCGGTGCTGGCGCGCATCCACTTCCCCAACGAGCCGCTGGTGGTGGCCACGTGCATCATGAGCGCCTGCACGCACGCCACCATTGGGTCGCTGCTCGCCGGATTCTGGAACTCCACGGTGAGCGCTCTTTCGGGTGTGCAGGGAGGCGATGGGGGGATGGAATGGGATGGACCGTGGAGGAACGCGTGCTGGCTCGCTGCCCCAATGATGCAGGTGCTCAACTGGGACATCTGAGGAGGCGCATCTGACGTGAGACTGGAGTGCGAGGAGGCGCGGCGGGCGGCGTTTGTTCAGTGGGGTTGTGGAGGGTGTGCCGACGAAACTGATATCAGCTAGGCGTCCAGGAGGAGGATGGACTGCCGTGTGTGCTGCGCGTCGCTTTGGACAAATGAGCTTTTCCCTGCGACCCCCGGATCTCGTCGTCAACTGGCCCAACGGAGAGAATGAACGCATCCCCCTTGCAGGCAGCGCGGCGCAGCGAACGGCACAAAAGAGGAGAGCAGCAGAGGTGCACTACCCGCTCCATCGCCCCCAGTCTCCGCGCACGCGCCGCGCCCCTGCCCCCGCATGTCCTCAGCAGCGGCGGGCATGCTGCTTACGCCTTGGCGCCCTCCACCTGGGCCACCGCCTTGGCGCGGAGCGCGATGAGGCGCTTCTTGGCCGTGTAGAAGACGGCGCTGCGGGCCTTGCGCTTGACCTCCAGCTCCTTGAGCGTCTCGCCGTGGCTCCAGCCCACCTGCAGTTGCGCGGTGGGCCAAGGGCGCAAGGTCGGGCGCCTGGCCTCCGCCCTGCTGCGGCCTTCCCGCCGTGCCCGCCGACCCGCGGTGGCTGCAACGGAGTGCCAGCAGCGCAGTGCTGGCCCACGAGCCGGTCATCCCGCCCTGAGCACTCCCAGCTGTAGCTGTAGCTCCTGCCTGCTGCCGCCGGCCCCCTGCAGCTGTGCTGCGCTGCCCCCGACCCGAGCCGTGCCGCCCAGAGCCACGCCGGCGTGCCAGCCGCACCTGCGCGGCCAGGTCGCCCAGGACGCAGAAGCGGTGCCCGGTCTGCAGGCGCAGCGTCTGGAGGGCGTCGGGCACCACCACGCGCTTCTTGCGGTCGTAGGGCGCCGGCACGCCGTCGTGCACCTTGAGGCGCTCCAGCGCCGCCGCGCCGCGGGGAGTCTTGTGTGGGAGCATGCTGCACAATGCACGCCATGCACGCAGCAGTGCGTTCAGTCCCTGCAGCTCTGCGCCTGCTGCGTTGCCTTTGGGGGCGCCTTGCTGCTGCGGCGAGCCGAAGCCCGGTCGAAAACCTGCCGCCGCCGCCGCTGCTGCTGGTTTTTCTGCTGGGCCGCTGCAGCGGCGCCCTGTCGCCGCGCCTCGCCCGCTGCGCTCCAGCACAATGGCCCCGCGCGGCTTGTACTGCCCTCACCCGCGCACGGTGCGCCAGAAGATGCGGGAGGGCGCGCGGAAGTGGAAGGGACCCCTGGTCGGGTTGGTGTTCATGGCCTTGCGCAGGAAGCGCTTGTACTTCTCCGTCTGGCGCACCAGCCCGCCCGAGATGGAGATGTGCTCGGCGCGCACCACCACCTGCGCACGCGCGGGGGCCGACGCTGACGGTTTGGCATGGGCCCCTGCTCGCTCCCGCGTGGAGTTGCCGGCCTCCACGGGCCTCGCCGCTCACCACATGGTGGCCCGAGAGGATCTGCTTGGCCACAATCGAGGCCAGGCGACCCAGCATGTGCGCGCGCGCGTCGATGACGACCTCCTGCATTGCGGTGACAGGGCGGGTCAAGGGCCAAGGGGTCGGGCGCAAGGGTCCCCGCGCTCGGCGGCAAGACAGGTCCTGGGGAGACCAGCTGCAATGCGCGCGAGCCCAGGGCGGCAAGCGGGGACGCACCTTGACCATCTTGTCGTCGTCTCGCCGAGGAAGAGGGCGCGCACGAGGCGCGCATCGAGAATTGCTTCCTAGCCCTGACCATGAGGTCTTGCACCCGAAGGAGCGCCAGGAGGGTGCGCGCAGCCGCCCTGCAACGCCAGCTATTCCCTCTGCGTGACCCCCCAAGCTCCCCAGGCCAGCAGGCTGGCGAATGGGCACGGGCGCACCGCGATCGACAGCTCTGGCGCGCGCGGGCACAGCTGGCGCGCTGCAGGGGCGGTGATGGCGCCACGTGGCCCCTGGCGTGGCGTGCAGCCGGCCGCGGGCCTCTGATGGCGGCCATCAACGCGCACGCGCACGGCAACGACGCGCCGCGGTCGGGGCTCCCGGGCGCAGGAGGGCGCTCCTAGGGCGCTCCTCGCGTCAGCAGCAAGCACGCCAGCAGTCAGTGGTGCAGCCTCTTCATTGCTGCTGGCAGCCGCGCCCCAGGAGAGCATCAGGCACACAGATGGCGCTCGTGCCGCGGGGCCCGGGCAGGCGCCTGCTGCTCAACAGCAGCGCCACGGCGGCGCTGCTCTCGGAGCTGCTGGCCGACAACCGCGTCACCGACCAGGCCATCCGCAACAACCTGGCCATCGACGCCGTCATCGGCGCCGCGCTCGTCTGCCTCTTCTGCCTGCTGCAGCGCCGGTCCATCCTCTACCGCTTCCGCCTGGTGAGCGCTTGCTGCTGGCTGCACGCGCACCCCGCAGGAGCTTCAAAGGGGTCCCCTTTGGCACGTGCCGCAGCCTGCAGTGCAGCCACAGGCGTGGGCCGTTGGGTGGCGGGGAAGACGGCGCGCACGCTTCCTCCTGGCGCACGTGCCGCAGCCTGTGCTGCGCAGCCGCGTGTGGGCCAAGTTTTGTGGTGGTGGCGCGGGCGCGTGGCGGCTCACACTCGTGCCGCCAGGCCACGAGTGCGCGGGCCGAAACGTGGTAGCGGTGGTGGTGGTGGTGCGCGCAGTTCACGCCCTGCGTGACGCACCGTCCGCGCGAGCTGCCGACGGCGGGCCTGTCGGCGCTGTGGGGCTGGGCCGCCGCGGCGCTGGCCACCACTGACCAGGAGCTGCTGGCCTCGTGCGGCTTGGACGCCCTGGTGAGTCTTGACTCGCCCCTTTAACAACCGTACAGCTGCGGCGCTGGCCGCCACGGTGCTGACCAGGAGCTGCTGGCCTCGTGCGGGTTGGTCGCCCTGGTGAGCCATCAGCACCCTTTCCAGCAGGGCCTGCCCTGTGGCAGCCGTCGACGATTTCTTCTGGCAAGGGAGGGGGGCAGCACAGCCAGGGACAAGAGCTCGAAGCACGGGGGGCGGGGGAGGGCGGCGCGGCTCGCCGCGGTGCCACGAGGTGGGGCCCGCCACAGCCGCGTGCTGCGCGTGCTCTGCGCGCTGCCGTGTGCCACAGATGATGGTCAAGGCCACGGCGCTGGGCGTGCAGCTCTTTGCGCCCATGACGCTCATCGGGCTCTGCGTGCGTGAGTGGTGTCCACCGGCACCCAGCACGCCCTGATTTGGCGCCTTTCCAGCTGGTCGCGGCTGCTTTGCGGCGCGCCACAACCCTGCCCTGGGGCCTGATCTACTTGCCACGTGACGGGTACGTGACGGCACGCTCAAGGCCCGCCGCGTGATTGCCCTCTGCCCCACTCCCGCCCCGCACGCAGTGATGCCGGTGCACGCGGACGCCGCGGCCATGCACCGCATCCACCGCTCTCACCGCCGCCGCCTGCCGTCTGCCCGCCTGCCGCCCGCCCGCAGTGATGCCGGTGCACGCGGGTGCCGCGGCCATGCACCGCATCCACCGCTCTCACCGCCGCCGCCTGCCGTCTGCCCGCCTGCCGCCCGCCCGCAGTGATGCCGGTGCACGCGGGTGCCGCGGCCATGCACCGCATCCACCGCTCTCACCGCCGCCGCCTGCCGTCTGCCCGCCTGCCGCCCGCCCGCAGTGATGCCGGTGCACGCGGGTGCCGCGGCCATGCACCGCATCCACCGCTCTCACCGCCGCCGCCTGCCGTCTGCCCGCCTGCCGCCCGCCCGCAGTAATGCCGGTGCACGCGGGCGCCGCGCACGTGCAAGGCATCCGCGCCTCGCACACGTCGTCCTTCCTCAGCTTCACCGTCAGCAGCGTCGGGCTCGGCAGCCCCGTGCTCTGGTGCGTCCTTTTGGCTGATGTGGCGAAGCGCACTTGCCGGGTCGCAGCTGTCGCTCGCAAACGCCACCCGCTTTTTCAATCCTCTTCAGGGCAACAGGTCAATCCCGTGCTCCGCTGGCCTTGAGCACCTCACATATTGAGCAGTGTGGGTGGGTGGGGCGCGGCGCCGTGGTGGTCACGCAGTGGTGGCGCTGCGCGCATCGGCGCAGGCTGCACCTGGTGCTCATGCTCGGCTACGTGGCCTATGCCTGCTGGCTCCTCAACTGGTGAGAGCATTGATGGAGCAGGGAAAGGGGCAACGGCACCCCCACCATCAGCAGGCCTGCCGGCTGTCCATCTAGGCGGGCTGCAGCACCGCGACACTAGCCAGGCAACAACGACGACGACAGCGAATCACAACGCTTGGCCAGGCATGCGCCCGCTGCCTCACGCTACTGCTGCGCCACGTGCGCACGCCTCACCACAATGCAGGCACCTGCAGCAGTTTGTGGTTATCCGGCAGCACTTCCTCCAGCGCGGCGAGGACGCCAACCTCTGGCGCCTGCTGTACCAGGACCCGCACAGCGGCCGAGGCGCCGGCGGCGACGGAGCGGCTGCGGCGCCGGCCTCTGGCTTCACCCGGCTGCTGCTGCGCATCCCTCTGCTCAAGCAGCTGGCCCAGAACCAAGTCATGGTGCGGGAGGACGGGCTTGGTGGCGGCGACAACGACGATGACGGCGACGGCGACGCTGATGACGTGAGCATGGGTTGAGCCCTGATCTAGGGCTTGCACGGCGGCCGTGGGCACCTGACCTTGTTGGATGACGACGTGGGTGCTCATGCGGCGTTGGGGCGCAGGGCTTTGCGCCGCGCCACCGCCTCCAGGGGCGTGCCGCTGCGAAGCCGGGCGGCGGCGGCGGTGGGGATGAGGAGGAGGGGGAGGCGGGGGAGGAGGCGCGCCTTCTGCACGCCACGCTGGCATCCGCGGCGGCCGGCGGCGGCGGCGCGGCGAGCGGCGCGTGGCTGGGGCCGACGGCCACGCCCGCCGCCGCCGCAGCCAGCACGCCTCAGTCGCCCTCCCAGGGCCTGGCACTAGGGTGAGTTGGGCCGCAGAGCATGCCGTCAGTGTGCGCGTGAGGCGGCGACGGACAGCGAGGGTACACTGTCTGGGGTCACGTCTGGGGCCCGCACAGTGCGGCTCAGCAGTGGGAGGCGTTCCTGTGCACTTGTACATACGTCGTGGCTCGCTTGCCTTTGCGCTGCAACGCATCTCATAAAAGCACGCACGGTAGCTGGGCTCCGGCCCCGCCGAGGTGTCCAAACAGATGCAAAATCCAACACACACACGCACACACACGCACTGCGATCATCCTCACTGCGTGCAGGGCGGGCGCTGCCCACTCGCCAGCAGCGGCATCAGCCGCCCGCACGCCAGGCAGCGCGCCCACGCCCTGCCGCGCAGCGCCCTCCCCGTCCTCCTCCTCCAGGCGTCCTGCCGCTGCGACGCCCAGGGCGCTGCTCCGCTCGCACAGCCACCTGCTCCGCAGCCCCACCTCCCCTCCTCCAGGCGCCTCCCCACCCGCCGCCGCCGCGGACGCCCCCACATCGCTGCCACGTCAACCCAGTGCCAGTTCCCCCGGCAACCCCCCCGCCGCCGATCCCCTCACCGCCCACCAGCTGCCCGCCGCCGCCCCGGACGCCGCCGCCGCCGCGCCCGGCCCGGCGGCGCCGCTGCGCCGCGCCGCGTCGCTCAACCCCCGCCGAGGGCTTGGCGCGCCATGGGGCGGCGCCGAGCAGCAGCGGCGCCTGGAGGACTTTAGCCGGCTCATCGCCGCCGAGACCCGCGGCAGCTTTGGCCAGCGGGGTGCGCCGCTAGGGTTGGCTGCCCTAGGGGAGGACGAGGCCGGCGCGCTGCTCCCGGCGCCGCCGCCGGCGCCGGCAACGGCGGCGGGGGCGCTGAAGGGTGGGCGGCGGCATGGCAGGGGGGCGGCGGAGGCGCACCGTGAGCCGCCTGCGGCATGGCCAAAGGGGCGGGGCGGGGGGAAGGACGCAACGCCGTCGGCGCCGCCGGCGCACGCCGTCATCGTGGAGCTCATGCCCGCCAGCCCAAAGCAGCTGCTCCTCCCCTCCGACTTGTCGGCAGAGCTGCAGCCGCTGCCGCCCCTGCCCAGCGACCCTCATGCAGGGTTTTCCTCGAACGGCGGCGGCGCCTCGCCGGCGAGGCGGAGGGGCGTGCGACACGTTCGCGGCCGCAGCCACGGCACGGCGCTGGACGGCGGCGCCGGCTCGGCGGCGGGGAGGCGGGGCGAGGTGCATTTGGCGGCATCTGGGGCGGG
>VFQP010005499.1_pt1 | contig 11009 bp, 7 predicted proteins | sample 3512351 | NCBI WGS metagenome assembly VFQP01 (sample SAMN10412372, study PRJNA504923) | tailings metagenome | isolation source: Relicate 1 Philex TSF1 revegetated site | place: Philippines: Tuba, Benguet | collected 2017-08-29
GATCTGATCCGGCAGCTGGCAGGCCTCGCCCGGCAGGCCTCAACGCGATCTCGGCAACGCGATCCTGAGCTCAAGCGCGACGAAGCGAAGGGCTCGAGGCGGCTCTCACCTTGGCATAGTCGACCGTGAACGTGATCTGGCCGGCGGCGAGGGCCATGCTTCTTGTGGGGGGCGAGCTTTTGGTGTGCGAAGGAGAGCGGAGGAGGGCGAGGAGCGAGGAGTCGGTCTTGGGCTTCGGGGGGTTGCTGTGTGTGTCTTGGAGGCGCTGCGCTGGGCAATAAGTATCGCTCGTCGAGCACTCACAACACCAGCCCCGAACGAGTGTGGTAGCAGCCAGCGAGAACCTGGGGCCACGCCCCAGGACCGCGCTGCACAGAGGCCGGCAGACCTCTACTTAGCACACCTGCAAACTGGGCTCTCTCGCTCTCGTCGCGCTCGCTCTGTTGATGCAACTTGCCCCCGCACCTCTTCACCGTCCTCACGCAGCAGCAGCAGCAGACGCAGCAACAGCAGCAGCAGCAGCAGTCCGCAGGGCCACCGCAGCTCCCTCCAGATCAGCACCAGCGGCACCTGCAGCAACAGCATCCATGGCGTTCGCTGACGCGTTGACGAGCTTCTGTCCGCCCCCCCGGGACGGCGCCAAGTCCGTCACCACCGCCGGCCTGTTCGTGTCGGGCTCAGACAAGGCCGTGCCGCTCCGGATCCGCTCCGTCAGCAGCAAGGTGCGGGCGCTGCCTGGGGTGAGGCGGCACCGCGCACGCAGGACGCGCAAGATTGTCCTGCAGATTTGTCATGCGCCGCGACCGCTGCTGACCTGCGCAGGTGTTCTGCGACACGAGCTTCGCCGACACCGTCGAGACCTTTGCCTTCGTCGCCGACGAGGACGTCAGGTGCGCACCGCCCCCCCTACACGCAGCCCCACTCAGCAAAGCAGATGCCAGCACCAGCTCTCAAGCCCGCGCGCCCTTCCTCTCTGCCATACTGCGCAGCGTGGTGTTCAAGTTCCCGCTGCCGCCCCGGGCCGCCGTGTACAAGCTGGAGGCGGTGGTGGGCGACCGCACCATCACCACCGAGGTCAAGGCGCGCCAGGAGGCGCAGCAGGAGTTCGACCAGGCCGTGCAGCAGGGCCACACGGCCGTCATCGCCAAGCAAGAGGACTCGGCGCAGGTGCGCCGGCGACGGGCCGTGGCGGGCGACGACAGCTGGGCAAGGGGGGGCGGCTGTGGTGGGACGCACACCACAGGAGGGAGGCAGGGGGCACTGTCGCCGTTGCCGTGGGCGGTCACCAAGCTGCAAACGCGGGTTGGCAAAGAGGGAGCGAGGGAGGGCGGCATGACACGGCTGCTGCCCGCGTTGCGCCCCGCCTCACCTCTTGCCGCCCACCGCTCGCCACCGCTGCACACACACAGATCTTCACGCTCGAGCTGGGCAACCTCGCCGCCATGGAGGAGGCGCTGGTGCATGTCTCGTACCTGCGCGTGCTGGACAACGTGGGCGGCGCGCTCGAGTTTGTGCACACGTCCACGTGGACGCCGCCCTACCTGGGCGCCAAGGGAGACCAGGACAAGGGGCCCGAGCACGCCGCCGAGAACAACCCGCGGTTCGCGCCAAAGGTATGCGCGGCGCGGCGCGGCGCGGCGGCCTCGCTTGCCGTCGTGCTGCGCGAGGGGCGGCGCGGCGGCTGGGCCGCGCGTCAACCCCCGTGCTGCGCATGGCGCGCGGCGGGCGGCCGGGCACCGAAGCTTCAGCGCGCGCGCAGGGCTCTGATGAGCCCGCTGGGTGGCGACGGCGGGCGCTGCGTCAGGCGACCGCGCCGCCTCCCTGCTCGCAAGCCCCGCCTGTGCCACCACCATGCATGGCAAACGCCGCGCGCAGGTGCACTACACGCTCTCGTACGACCTCCAGCTGCTGTCGAGCCGCGGCTTCAAGGCGGTCGAGTCCCCCGAGCCCATCGAAGTCAAGGACGAGGAGCAGGGCAAGGCCGGCGTGCCCGCCAGCAAGCGCGTCACGCTGTCCGAGCAGGTGCGCCGCGGCGGCGCCCTCCGTCGCAGCCCCCCTGTCCCTGCTCGCGTGACAGCCACGCCGCCACAGCTGCCATGCGGGGCCGCCGCACCCCGTGCACAACTCGCGGCACCGGCCACTCCATGCTCTCCTTCCGCAACTCGCACGCCGTCTTCGCGCCTAGAGCGCGCCCCGCACCACCACCCGCCCCGCATCGCAGGTCGCCGACCCCTCCAAGGACCTCACGGTGCTGGTCGAGCTGCAGCCGCTCGACAGCGGCGCGCACGCCGCCTGGAGCGCCGACGGCTTCGCCGACGTCAGCCTCATGGAGTGCGAGCGCGCCGCCGGCCTGGGCGGCGACGGCGCAGGCGACGCCAAGCGCAAGAAGCTGGTGGCGCTGGCGACGTTCGTGCCGCGCGCGCTGGCCAGTGCCAGGGTGGACGACGGCGCGCCCGAGCCGCTCAACCTGGAGCTGGTGCTCATCGTCGACTGCTCCGGCTCCATGATGGGCCCGCGCATCGAGCAGGTGAGCACCGGGTGCCTCCCTCGCGCTCCCCGCGTCGCTGTCTTCGGACCGTGCGGGCGTCCTCCTCGCCCTGTCACCCTCCCGCGCTCACCGCGGCAAAGGCCTAGCACAAGCGTTGTTGCAGAGGCCCCCAGCTCACCTCTGTCTCGTCGGCGACCCTCGCTGTGCTGCTTGTTCACGCAGGCCCGCGAGGCCGCGCTCTACTTCATCAAGGACCTGCCCTCGGGCCGCGCCATCAAGTTCGACGTGGTCTGCTTCGGCAGCACCGTCATCTCGTGGTCGGGCGCGGCGGGCTGCCGCGACTTTGACGAGGCCAACATGAAGAGCGCCGTCGAGTGGGTGCAGCAGAACGTGCACGCCAACCTGGGCGGCACCGAGATCCTCGAGACGTTCAAGCACGTGTACCGCGTGCCCGTCACGCCGGGCTTCACGCGCCAAGTCGTCTTCATGACGGGTGAGCGCGGCAGCCCGACGCCGCACGCGCGCGCGCGCTTCCTGTGCGGGGCCGTCGCACTCTCCGGCCCAGATACCTCTCTCTCTCTCGAGAGCCTCGTCTCGCGCAGAAAGCGACGCCGAGCAAGCGATCGCTTCCGCGCTGACGCCGTTTTCTCACCACCAATCGCGTTGCCGCTGCCGCAGACGGCGGCATCTCCGGGTCGGAGGAGGAGGCCGTGTTCAAGCTGGTGCAGGGCGGCAAGGTGGACGCCGCCGAGGGCGACGCGCACGGCCACTCGGGGCTGGGCGCCCACCTCGTGGCCGGCATCCAGAAGCTCAAGGCGCGCGTGCTGGGCGGCGCGCCGCACGCCCCCCCCGCGGGTGCGCATGGAGAGGGCTGCCGTCACGTCGCGGCGCGGCGGCGCGGAGGTTGGCACCCAGGGCGTGCTCGCTGAATGCAGGACGGAGGGATGGGCGTGTGCTGGCACGACCGTCAAGCTGTGCACAAGAATGCGTGTGCGTGCAGGGGGCGAGGCTGGCGGCTCGGACGCCTCGTCGGACAAGCCCGCCGCCGCGCCGGCGCCGCCGGCGGCGCCGCCCGCCGTGCACTGCCTGGGCATCGGCTACGGCGTGCACCGCGGCCTGCTGGACGGCATCGCGCGCCGCACCGGTGCGTGCTGGGTGCCCCCTTCACCCTCCCATCGCATTGCCTCTCTTGGCCGCGCGCCGCCTCCCCGGCTTCCCGACGCAAAAGCGGCACGCAGCCCACAGCAGTCGCTCTCGCGCTGTGCGCTGGCCGCCCTCTGCCGCCCCGCCCCTCAACCTTCGCGCGCTGCCTCCCGGCTCGTGGCAGTCACTCCAGGCGGCGCCGCAACCGACCACGGTCGCGTCTCACTCTGGCCCGCTGCGTGCAGCAGTCGTGGCGCAGCGCACTGAGCCTCTCGTGTCCTGTGCTCTCTGCATTGAACGCCCCCCCACACACACGCGCCTCGCAGGCGCCGTGGCCCAGTACGTGGTGGACGGCGAGTCCATCGCCCGCAAGACGGCGTTCCTCAAGAAGGCGGCGCTGTCGGGACGCTCGGCCATCTACGCGCCCAGGCTGGCGGCGGCGCCCGGCGTCGTGCGCGCCGTGCCGGCGGCGCTGCCGCCCCGCCTCTTCCCCGACGAGGCCGTGCACCTCCTGGTCGAGGTGCGCCCTCCCTGCCTTGGCTGGTTGAGCTGGCTTTTCTTTTCTTTTCCAACTCTGCTGCTCCTGTGCACCCTCTTGTATACCTCCTGGTCGAGGTGCGCCCTCTTGCCCTGTGCACGTGTGCGATTTGCATCCGTTTGGAGTGCTCGGCGCGGGCCGAAGCCCAGCTACCGTGTGTATCGCAGATGTGTCGCAGCCGAACGCACGCGAGGTAAACCCGTGCACCACCGTGGTGCGTTGCCTCAGGTGGACGCGGCGGCGCCCCCCGGCAAGCTGGAGCTGCAGGGCAAGCGCGGCGACGGCTCGCGCTGGGCGCTGGCCGTGCCGCTGACCGGCGCACAGGCAACCCAGGTGAGGAGGGTTCGCCGGGCGTAAGGTTAGCCGCATTAGGATAGCCGTTGGGGGCTGAAGCTCAGCCGCCGGGCGTATCAGACGTGTGTGTGCGTTCCGTGGCGCGCAGGGCGACGCGTACGCCGTGCTGCACGCCATGGTGTACGTCTCGGGGCTGCTGGACGGCTCCTCGCACCTGCACCTCAAGGAGGAGGACGGCGCGCCGCTCGACCCCCAGCCCACGCCAGAGCAGGTGCGCCGCCTCTCCTCGGCACCTTGCTTGCCCTGCCTTGATTGACCCCCAGCCCACGGCGGAGCAGGTGCTCCGCCTCTCCCTACCCCCCCTCCCCTTGCACGCACACACTCTGCATGCCCTTGTCCCGCTTCATGCTTGACCCCCAGCCCACGGCGGAGCAGGTGCGCCGCCTCTCCGCTCCTCAACCTCCCCTCCCCTCGCACGCACACACGCAAGCGCCCTAGCCCCCCAGGGCATAGCAGGCGCGCCGTCCCCTGCGGCCCCCCTCGACGTTTCGTCACATTGGTCTCAGCGGCACGCCAGCCAGAGCCTCACCCGACCCCGGCAACGCATCGCCCTCACCTCACCTCACCTCACATCCTGCTGCCGGTTGGGCGGCGATTGTGTGGTCGAACTGCGTGTGTGGCATGCAGGTCCAGGCCGAGGTGACGCGCGCCGCCGTGGCCGAGCGCCTCGTCACGCGCCACACCGCCGCCGTCGGCGTGCTGCTGCAAAAGGTGCGGCGGCTCACCTCGGGACCGCTTGCCTCACACCTGGCCGCGTGTCAGGACTCCGAAGGGGACCTCACGCGGCCCGTCCTGACTTGCTTTCCTTTCCGTTTGCTTTCGATATAGGACCCGCTGGACCCGGCCAAGGTCAAGAAGGTCGAGGTGCCGCTGGCCACGCCGCACGGCGCGCTGCTCTTCCAGCCCCCCGACGCCGCCCCACAGATGCAGGTGCGCTCCCAACGCCTCCCTCCCCGCCACCTCCCTCTTCCCCCTTCTCGCACCCCGCTGCCCTCCCCCTGCCTGCATCTCACCAAAACTCCAACCATTCCGCAAACCGCCGCAAACCGCCGCCGCAGATGTTTGGCATGGCGGCGCCCATGGCCTATGCCTCGGCCATGCCCCGCGCCGCCATGCCCATGATGGCACGCATGGCCGCCGCGCCCGGCGGCCCGCCGCGCCGCAAGCTCGCCGCCGCCATGCCCTTTGCCGCGCCGCCGCCGCCGCCGGGCGGCGCTGCGCCCGCCGAGGGCGCGTCCCTCTCGCTGGGCGGCGGCGGCGGCGCCGCCGCCGCCGAGGTCCACCAGGAGATGCTGAGGGCGCCGGCGCCGGAGCGCCTGCAGCCCAAGGGCGGACGGGGCGGCCGCCCGGTGAGCACGCCCTCAGGAGCGCGCTCTCTCTTCGCCCCGCCTGCCAAAGGCCCACTTCGCAGGTGCTTGCATGCGCCACTGACGTGCAGTCCTCTCTGTGTCCCTGCATGCGCCCGCAGCACGTGGCGGACGCCGGGGCCGTCGCCGTGCTGGGCCCCGACGGCCTCCCCGTCGCCGGCATCGTCGCCGGCCCCGCCGGCGCCGCCACCAGCTTCCAGGCCTTCCTCGGCGACGTCTCCGACGCCGCCGCCGCCCCGCAGCCACTGCTGCTCGCCGACGACCTCAGCGGGGTGGCTGCGCCTGACGAGGAGGGCGGCGGCGGCGCCCCAGCGGCGGCAGAGCCAGTGGCGGCGCCGGCGCCGCGGACGGCCAAGGAGGTGCTCGACATGCTGAACCTCAAGCGAGGGCTTGAGGGCAGCTGGGCCGACTCGGACGAGGTGCTGCGGGCGGTGACGTCGCTGGCGGCGGGTGGTGGCGAGGCGGAGGAGCGGGTGGCGGCGGCGCGGGCGGCGCGGCCCGAGGCGCTGAGCGGGGAGCAGTGGGCGACGGTGCTGGCGCTGGCGTTCCTGCGCAAGCGGTGCGGCGCCGAGCGGAGCACGTGGGAGGGCATGGAGGCCAAGGCGCTGGGGTGGCTGGCGGCGGGCTGGCCGGCCGGCGCCAAGAGCGTCGGCGTCACGGTGCTGACGGCCAGCAAGTGGGTGTGAGGTGGAACGCTGCGTTTGCTGCTTTCTGTGTGGTGAGACGCCGGCAGCGGAGCGCAGTGGAGCTTTCGGCGTGTGGAAGGGCGCAGGGGTGGGGTTGCGCGCTTGGTTGACTTGCGACGGTTGAACACGGGATGCGGCGACGTGCATGAGCTGTTGAGGACCTACGGCGTCCTACCTGTTGGACAGGCTGCCTCGCTCCAGACTCTCATGGTCGCATTCATGCTGTTTCTGTCTTGATCGCTCGCTGTTCTGGGAGTTGGGGTTGAGCTCCGATGGATTGATGCGATGCTCGCTGTTGCGATGACTTCTTCACCTCAAGTAGCGCAGAATGGTGTCCGGCTGCACAGCAGCACGAGCATGAATCCCCCCTCACGCGAGCCACAGCACCAGCAGGCACGCCACACCGCCCACCAGCACGAAAAAGAGCTCAAACACCACGCGCGGCGCGATGATGGCCCACACCAGGATGTGCCCATGCAGCACCAGCCCGCACAGCGCCACAACCAGCGTGGTCAGGCACCGTGCCGCCGCCAGCGCGCCCACCGCCGCCCACGTCAGCGCCCTCAGCGCCTCCCTGCGGGCCCCCAACTCTCCGCGCCCCTCCCAACCCGCTAGTCGGACCGCACTCCCGGCGCCGCTGCCACCCGCACCGCCGCCCTCCACCGCACGCGACTCCGGCCCTCCTTGGCGCACTGGAGCGGAAGCGGCGTGGCGTGGCGACCTCCGAAGGCCAGCAGCAGGGAGCGTCGAGAGGCCCGGCGGTACCGCTGCGGTGTGGGCTGCGGCCGGCGCGCCGCCGTTGGCGGCGCTGGCCGGCGCGGGCGCGCGTGAGGGCAGCGCGCGTGCCGCGGCGTGCAGGCAGACGGCGGGCGCGAGGCCGACGGGCAGCGCTCCCAGCAGCAGCGCCCCAAATGTGTTGTAGCCCATGAGCAGCGGGCTGATCCACCTGCGGCGGCGAGCACCACGCAGCAGCGCAGCAGAGGCGGTGGCATCAGCGCCTTTCGGTGCTGCGGCGACGCATGCCACGCCCGGTGCTCCCAACGCTCGCGTAGAAGTGGCGCGCTTTGTGCATTGCCACGGCAGCGGCAAGGGTAGTGCGGCGCTGAGATGACCCGTGCCCAGCCGTCCCCGGCGGCGCCACGTCAGCGCACTACTGAGCAAAACAGAAAGGAAGGGGACGATGCTGCCTAACATCCGGGTCGTGCACCCCTCTCGCCCTCTCGCCCGCGCGAGTGCCTGCGCTCGCAGTCACCGCGTCTGCCTCGCTGCTGATCATCCCTGCTGCTTGCCATACGGGCGAAGGCCCGTTCCGTCGACGCAAGACGCGCACGCGCGCACACACCGCGTTGACGCACCACTGCATGTCGTCGAAGCCGATGAAGGGGGACGCGTACTGCAGCCCGGTGAACTCGCAGTAGTGCCCGCTGGCAAAGAAGAGCAGCGCCGACAGCGCGTGCAGCGACAGGCCCGCGCCCACGCACGCCGGGGCCGCCGCCGCCGCCGCCGCCGCCCACACTTCTTTCCCCCCCTCGTCCCGTCCCTCCTCCTCCCCTTCCGCTGCTGCGCGGGGCACAGGCGGCGGCAGCGCCGCCCCGGGGCCCTGGGGCGCCGCGTCGTCCCGCCGCCGCGCCGCCAGCGCCGCCGCGGCCTGCGCTGCCAGTGCAAGCTTGCACGCCGCCACCGCCGCCGCCAGCATCATGCAGAGCGGGCCGCGGCGGCCCAGCAGCAGCGTTGCCGGCGGCCACAGGCACGCCGCCAGCCACAGCACCGCCCAACCCCCACTTCCCTCCTCACCCTCCGCCCACGCCGGCCCACCGCCACCACCGCCTGATCCGCGGCTGGCTGCACCTCCATCACCGTCACTGAGCCGCCGCTGTGGCCGCAGCTTCCCTCCCGCCTCAGCAGCGCCTGCTCCTCCACCGCTAGCCGGCGCGCCCACTGGCGGCAGGCGCCGCAAGGAGACTGCCGGCCGCAGCAGCAAGCGCGCCACGCCGAGAAAGGAGAGAAAGTAGACGCAGCGCGGCAGCAGCAGCCGCAGCCGCACGTCCGCCGCGGCGGCCGCTCCAGCCACCGCGCGCGCCCACAGCGCTCGCGCCCACGCCGCCGTCGCCGCGCCCGCCCACGCGGCGACGTCCAGCCCCAAGGCCTGCTGCCCGGCGCCCCAAAGCCCGGCGGCCACCACCGCCAGCCCCGCCGCCGCCAGCGCGCCGGCCCAAAGCGCCCACCGGCCCCGCTCCCCGCTCCGCCCCACCGAGACCCCGCTAGGCACCCGTAAAACCACCGCTGCCGCCGGCAGCAGCGTTGCGGCGGCCACCGCCGCCACCCACGCCACGTCCCCCGCCGCAGCGTGCGTTGGTGCATCCAGCCCGTCGATGGCGCATCCCAAAACGGCAGCAGCCACGTGCCGCAGCGCCAGGCCCTGAAGATGCTGCTCAGGCACCCGCAGCCTCAGCAGCCACCACAGCGCGCAGCAGGCGTACTGCAGGCCCACGCCCGCCGCCAGCCACCCCGCCGCCCCGCCTCCGCCTCCCCGCCGCCGCCGCCCCGCCCCGCCGCCGCCGCTCCCAGGCGGCGCCGACTCCAGCGCTGCAAGCCACAGATGCGCTGCCACCACCGCCGCCGGCATGCACAGCAGCGGCAGCAGCACCACGGCCTCCTCCCGCACGGCGTACGCCGACGCCGCAACCGCCTCGGCCCACGACGGCACGGTAGCGCCGCTGCCGCCATCAACGCCGCTGCTGCTGCCGCTGCTCCTGCTGCCGCCACCAAGCAGGTCCTCCAGAGTCGTGCTCTGCGCCGTCTTATCATGCGGGTCGGAGCTGCCGCGGTCCATGAGCCCCCACCGCGCCAGGCCCAGCACGCACAGCACGCCCGCCGCGCCCAAGCACGCCACCCGCACCGCCCGGTGCCGACGGCCCGCGGGGCGCGTTGCCGCGGGTACATGTATCGCCGCGGCGGCGGCGGCGGCAGCGCTGGCGGACCCCGCCAGGCCCAGCGCAGTGCAGGCCGCGAGCACACGCCCCTCCGCCATCATCCAGTCCAGCCCAAACAAAGAAAAGGACTGGAACGCGCACGTCGCCATCGGCGCCGCGACCGCCCCCGCCGCCGGGCCCCACAGCGCTGCCACCAGCCCCCGCCGCAGCCAATGCCGCCGCGCCCCCGCCACACCGCCACCCTCCTCGCGCACAGCGGCGGCGTTGCGGTGGCGGAGGGCGAGGGCGGTGGAGGCGACCGCGGGGCCGCCGCTGCCGCCGCTATCCTCGCATGCTGTGGCATCGCGGTCCACGAAGTCGCCGCCCTCGGATTCGCTGGCAGCCTGGCGGAAGAGGGCGAGGACGGTAGCGGCGACTGAGGCGCACAGCGTGGCAAGGGCGGCAGCGACGAGCGCACACCCTAGCGCCATGCGCGGCAGGTCGCAGCCGGTGAAGGCGGCGCGGGCCAGCGCGGCGGCGGACGCCAGGAACGCCTCGCAGGCCTCCACGGCGGCGGCGACTGGCGCCGGGGATGTGAGCGGCTTGTCGTCACCGTCGTCGTCGACGGCGGGCGCCGAAACTGCGTGCGCCAGCTGCTCAGCGCCGGCGGAAGGAGGCGCCGTGGGTGCTTGCGGCTGCTCGTCAGCGGTGGCGGCGGGCGCCGTGGAAGCGCGCGCCAGCTGCTCTGCCCGAGCGTGCAGCGCGAGCGCGGCCTGCAGCCGCTTGCGGGGCAGCGCGCCGTACCGCAGCAGGTACCGCCTCACCTGCACAGAAAACCGCCACAGAAACGTGCGCAGCACGCGTCGTGCCTGATTGCGGCGAGGAAGACTCGGGCCTGTGCTACTCGCGCCTGATTGCAGCAGCCAGCAGGGGCGCCGTCGCTGCGCTGGAAGGAGCGCTGAAACCAGCCAATGGCTGTGACGCAGGCTGACTGGCGCCCATCGCGCCCACGGAGAGCAGCCTCTCATCCCATCAGAGCGCAACCCTCCCATGAGTCCAATCCATCGCACCTGCCGGCACGTCAGCATGAGAGCTCGCAGGTGCCGCGCCTCCGCTTCCGCCTCGTCCCGCCCTCCAGCCTCCCCGCCGCCGTCCTCCCCACCCCCCGCCGGCCCCCCGCCAGCACGCCGCACCGCCCACCCGCGCGTCATGGCCGCCCACAGCGCGCGGTGCACGGAGCCTAGGTTGCTGTACGGCACGGGGACGCCCAGCAGGCCTGCCAGCGTGGCGGTTAGGTCCAACTGGTCCATCACCACGCAGGGAGCGGCCCGCTGGGCCGCGGCCCACGCCACGCCCTCCACCTCCTCTCCCCCCACCTCCCCCTCCCCGGCCGCCTCTGACTGCCCCGTCCCACGCACTACGCCCTCCCGCTCCCTGCCCTCCACAGCCGGCGCCGCCGGATGCCCCGCGCCCTTGCCTCCCCCAGCGCCCGCCTCCCCGCGTTCCGCCGCCGCCTGCGCC
>VFQP010005500.1_pt1 | contig 11009 bp, 11 predicted proteins | sample 3512351 | NCBI WGS metagenome assembly VFQP01 (sample SAMN10412372, study PRJNA504923) | tailings metagenome | isolation source: Relicate 1 Philex TSF1 revegetated site | place: Philippines: Tuba, Benguet | collected 2017-08-29
GCAGGAGCGGTGCCGTTGGCTGGAGGCACGCAGGGCCCAGCCAGCAGCTTCCGCCTGCCTCAGCTCAGGCCGCTGGCCACAGAGACGGTGCACACGCAGCGCAGCACGCCAGCCATTGGCTGCGCGCGCACCTTGTGAGGCAGCTAGCCGGGCAGGAGGAAGGCGAGCCCCGCACTTGTGCGCTGGCATTGCGTGCCGCCACGGCCAACCCACGCTGCGCTGCCCCTCACCACTCGGGCGCCCCTGCAGGAGATGGGCCTGGCCTTTGACGAGTGGGACCTCGACTACTACACTGCCCTGTTCAAGGACGACATGAAGCGCGACCCGACCAACGTGGAGCTATTCGACATCGCGCAGTCCAACAGCGAGCACAGCCGCCACTGGTTCTTCCGCGGCACCATTGTGATTGACGGCGAGGCCATGCCCGACACGCTGTTCAACATTGTCAAGACGCCGTGGAAGGTCAACCCCAACAACAGCGTGGTGGCCTTCAAGGACAACAGCAGCGCCATCCGGGGCTTCCAGGTCAAGCCGCTGCTGCCGCTGCAGCCGGGCAACCCCTCGCCGCTGGCGCCGCAGGCCCGCGACTGGGACCTGCTGCTCACGGCCGAGACGCACAACTTCCCCTGCGCCGTCGCGCCCTTCCCCGGTGCGGCACGGCCTGGGCTCTTGCTCTTTGGGGTGGCGGCAAGCAGGGGCGGCGGCCACGCAAGGCAACGTCTTTGCCTTCTTGCTGCTGATGCGCGCCACGCGCTGAGAGGAGTGGTGTGGTGGTGGTGGTGTTTGTGCAGGCGCCGAGACGGGCGCCGGCGGCCGCATGCGCGACACGCACGCCACGGGCACGGGCTCCATCATGGGCGCCGGCACGGCGGGCTACTGCACGGGCAACCTGCGCCTGGACGGCGCCGTGCAGCCGTGGGAGGACGGCAGCTTCGTCTACCCCGGTGAGGCAGGGTGCCCATGCGCATGCGGTGGTCGGGGGCGCGGCGGCAGTGTGGGCCAGATCTCGAAGATGGAGGTGCGCGCACACACTTGCTGCTGCAGAGAACCTCGCCTCCCCCCTCCAGATCCTGATTGACGCTTCCAACGGCGCCAGCGACTATGGCAACAAGTTCGGCGAGCCGCTCATCGCGGGCTACTGCCGCACCTTTGGGCAGCGCCTGCCCAACGGCGAGCGCCGCGAGTGGATCAAGCCCATCATGTTCAGCGGCGGCGTGGGCCAGATCGACCACAGGTGAGCGGGGAGGAGGAGGGGGAGGGGGAAAGCACCTTTTGGGATCGCCAGCCGCCGCCACGCGCCGCCATCAGAGCTGATCAGCCCCTGGGACGCGGGGGACAGCGGCGATGCGATGTGGGTGGTCGCGCCGTGCTGCTGTCCTGCGACGGCGCCCACGATCGCGCGTGGTTCGACGACCTTGACCGCGTGTGTTCCCCTCTTGTGCGTCCCTGACGCAGGCACCTGCACAAGGCCGAGGGCGAGATCAACATGCTCGTCGTCAAGATCGGCGGCCCCGCCTACCGCATCGGCATGGGCGGCGGCGCCGCGTCCTCGGTGCCCTCCGGGTGCGCACACTCGGAGATGTGCAGATGTTGTTTGCGCCCTCTTGTGCAGCTGCGCAAAGGGACGGCACCGCACCACCAGATCCTCTGCTTCACAAGCGCATGCACACCATTTCCTATCATCGCAGGTCCAACAAGGCAGACCTGGACTTCAACGCCGTGCAGCGCGGCGACGCCGAGATGAGCCAGAAGCTCTGGCGCGTGGTGCGCAGCTGCGTGGAGATGGGCGACAAGAACCCCATCGTGCAGATCCACGACCAGGGCGCCGGCGGCAACTGCAACGTCGTCAAGGAGATCATCTACCCCCTCGGCGCCGGTGAGCATCCCCCGCCTCCTCCTTCCCCCGTTCTCCCCCCTCTCTACCCCTTCTCATCTTCCCCTCGCACGCAAAACTCCCCTCTCTCACGCGAACCTTGCCGCTCGTGGACCAATCAATTGCGTGCGCAGAGATTGACGTGCGCGCCGTCAAGGTCGGCGACGACACGCTGAGCGTGCTCGAGATCTGGGGCGCCGAGTACCAGGAGAACGACTGCCTGCTCATCAAGCCCGACGCGCGCGACGCCATGCAGGCCATCTGCGACCGCGAGCGCTGCCTCATGCAGGTGGGTCCGCCACGCGGCACTTGACCCCCAGCCACCCTGCCCTCCTGACCTCCTCGTCCCTTCCTCTCTGCCCCACCCTTGGCAAGCCAAACAAGGGCTGCACGCTCGTCGTGATGGTCCCGTGCCGCAGGTGATCGGCACGATTGACGGCAGCGGCCGCGTCAAGCTGGTGGACAAGAACGCGCCGGCCGGCACGCCGCCCGCCGTGGACCTGGACCTGGAGAAGGTGCTGGGCAAGATGCCCGACAAGACGTTCGAGTTCAAGCGCACGGCCGGCGTGCTGCGCCCGCTGCAGCTGCCCGCCGGCGCCACGGCCGCCGAGGCGCTGCAGCGCGTGCTGCGCCTGCCCTCGGTCTGCTCCAAGCGCTTCCTCACCAACAAGGTGGACCGCCACGTCACGGGTGAGCGCGCGCTTGCCTCGCTCGCTGGCTTGAAGGTGCACGGCGCAGGCACTGACGCCTCGTGCTCGGCACCATCGTTGCGTGATGAGGGCGGCCGTGCGGGGGTGGGGTGCCACGGGGATGCCCAAACTATTCCATGCTAATTCTGAGGGGCCCGCGCCGGCGGGGAGCTGGCGTCCCTCCCTCTGCGGGGGGGCGCCCCTCTCCCCCGGCGCTCCTCAGTGCCGACACCAACCTTCTCAACATTGCTAATGAGCCTGAGTGGCCACCCACCCACCCCTTCCCGCTCCCCTGCCACCGCTCCCGCACCCCCGCGCCTCCCTGGCCCACACACGTTTGCGACGCGCCACCGACACCGCTGCCCCTGCCTGCAACGCCCGCAGGCCTGGTGGCGCAGCAGCAGTGCGTGGGCCCGCTGCAGCTGCCCATCTCGGACGTGGCCGTGTTCGCCCAGTCGCACCAGGACCTCACGGGCCTGGCCACCTCGATTGGCGAGCAGCCCATCAAGGGCCTCATCGACCCCGTGGCCATGGCGCGCCTCTCGCTGGGAGAGGCCCTCACCAACCTGGTGAGCGCACCCGCACGCCCGACCGCCACCCCTGCCCGCCAACACCTTCCCACCTCGCGCGCTTTGCGATGCTCACCAGTCCGGCGGCCGCGTCCTTGGCTGCGATGTGGTGCGTCGAATGTCGAGCGTGGATGCTGTGTGTACATGTGTGTGTGTGTATGTGCGCAGGTGCTGGCGCGCGCCACGTCGCTGCCCGACGTTCGCGCGTCAGTCAACTGGATGTACGCGGCCAAGATGAAGAGCGAGGGCGCCGCCATGTACGACGCCGCCATCTCGCTCAGGTGGGTGCTCGGGTGGTTCCCAGGGGACCCTGGGACTGAAGGAAGGGCAGGACACGGCCGCCGCGCGTGTCGTCTGCTTTTTGGCGGGAGCGAGCGGACGGCCGGGGGCGCATGCACGCACGTTCTTGCGCACGCGTCTGCCGCACGGCATGGAGGGGTGACGGGAGGGTGCGGGGAGGCGGGATCAATCAATCAAGGCGGTGAGGAGCCCAACCAGACAAAGCCAGTTCTGCTACTGAGCTTTACTGTGACGAGCCATCTGGGACCGCCCCACCACATCGCAAACCGGTGGGGACTGAGCCTTGGAGTCCTTCCTCTCCTCTTTTGCCTCCACCTGTGGGTGGGGATGCGCGTCGCCACCATCATGAACCATCGCCGGTGCGGGGATGAGGGATGCTGGTGATGAGAACCACTTAATTCATGCGTGTCAGCTGAGGGGCCCCTAAACAGGCTCCCCGTGACGCAAACCAACCTTTGGCTAATCTTCTCTCTGAAGCACGACCCCGTGCCCACGGCCGCACCGCACGCCACGCGCACGCAACAACGCACGCAGCACCGCATGCACGGCCGCGCACGCGTCAGGGGAGGGCGGTGCAGGGAGGGCGCGGCGCCCCGCTGATGTTCAAACATATATTTGCTACTCTCGAGCCCTCACCGGCCGTGACGACCCAACCAATCACCAAGATCGCTGAGGGACCTCCCTCCAACCTCCACCGCCTGTCCACCGCGCCCCTCACCTCCCCAGCCCTCTGCCCACGCCACGACGACGCGTGCGCATGCGCACGGCCGGCGCGTGCGGAGCCGGCGCCAAGGTCGTGCTGTGCACGCTGTGGGCGCGCCGTGTTTGTGCAGGGACGCCATGATTGACCTGGGCGTGGCTTGCGACGGCGGCAAGGATTCGCTGTCCATGGCGGCGGCGGCGGGCGGCGAGGTGGTCATGTGCCCCGGCAACCTGGTGGTCTCGGCCTACGTGGGCTGCCCCGACATCACCCAGGTGCGTGCGCGTTTGCGCCCCGCCGCCCTCCTCCTCCCCGGCCCTCTCCTCGCAGTCGCCGACCCTCAGCAGCCTCCTCCTCTAGGTCGCACGTCCTCGGTTGGACCTCTTTTTCCTCAACACATTGATGTGCAGGTGGTGACGCCCGACCTCAAGCTGGCGTCGACGGGCAAGGGCGTGCTGGTGCACGTGGACTTGGGCAACGGGCGCCGGCGCCTGGGCGGCAGCGCGCTCGCGCAGGTGCGTGCTTGGCCCCCCGCCTCCTCTCTCTGCGCCTCTCTGCCTCGCTCCGCCTCGCAGCCGGCGTCGTTCCTTTTCCAGACCCTGTCGCGATTTGAATCTTTTCCCTTTGGTGCACCTTAACTTGTGCAGGTGTACAACCAGCTGGGCGACACGGTGCCCGACGTCTCGACGGCTCAGATCAAGGGCCTGTGGGAGGTGACGCAGTCGCTCATCCAGCAGGGCGCCATCAGCGCCGGCCACGACATCAGCGACGGAGGCATTGTCACCACGCTGTGCGAGATGGCCTTTGCCGGTGAGCGCATGGTTGGGCTTTGCGGGGCGTTACGCGCGGCATGCTGCGCACTGCATGGCGTGGCACGAGAATGCGAAGAAATGGCGGTGATTAGAGTCGCTCGCGTGTCTGTAGCCGGGGGCTCTTCACCCCTGGGCCGTGGCACAGTGCAGCGCTTGACGCCGCCGACATTGCTCTCTCTCTTTCGGGGGGGAGGGCGGCGCCCCGGCTGGCTGCGCGCGGGACGCTGGCTTCAGGTCGCCCTGCGCCCGCCCGGGCGCCGCGCATCCACGCATTTTGCTTCGCTTCCCTCCCCATCACTGAACGGCACTCCGCACGCACCGCACCGCCGCCACGCACACGCTCGCTGGAAACTCCGCGCCCTCTGTCACTCCAGGCAAGAAACGTGCGCGACTTTAACGGGAGCGTCGTGCCGCTGCGTTGCGTGTTTGGCGCCGGCGCAGGCGACTGCGGCATCCAGGTGGACCTGCCGGCTCCCGCGCACGCCGCCGACGCCGCCGTGGGCGGCGCCATTGCCGCGCTCTTCCACGAGGAGCTGGGCCTGGTGCTCGAGGTGGCGGCGGACCAGGCGCAGGCCGTGGTGCAGGCCTACACCAAGGCGGGCGTGGCGGCCAGCGTCGTCGGAAAGGTGAGCGGCGCCTTTCCCCCGTCCCCTCATCCTCCCTCGCCCTCGACATGCACGCAGAGGCGCACCACGAGCTGTTGCAGTGGCAGTCGCAGCGGGCAGGGTCGATATCGTATCGGGAGGCCAAAAGCGGCAGGGGGAGGGGGGGCGTGGCGGCGCGCGTGGTGGTGTGTGGTGGTGGTGGTGTTCCCGCTGATGACAATCGAGTCCCAACAGTCTGATGGGCGAATGGTCTTTGGTCGGTACCTGCCCTCCAAAGCATGAAGATACCCCTGTTATATCATCTTTCGGGGCTGAGGGAACACCCCAACCAAACACGCGCCGCTTGCCCGCCACGAATCGCACCCGCACACCTCCCCACCCTCCGCCCGCCCTGCCCCCCCGCCCTCCCTCCGATCTCACTCTTGCTCCCTTGGCGCCCGCTCCCCTCCACGCCCACGCAGGTGCTGGCGGACAAGCAGATCACCGTGTCGGTGGGCGGCGCGCCGGCCGTCTCGGGCTCCACCGTGGCGCTGCGCGACGCCTGGGAGGAGACGGCCTTCCACCTGGAGCGGCTGCAGGCCTCGGAGGAGACGGTGGCGCAGGAGCAGGCGGCCGTCAGCGCGGCCAAGGCGCCCAAGTGGAGCCTGCCCTACACGCCCACCTGGACGCCCGAGGCGGCCCTCAAGAGCACCGACAAGGTCCGCGTGGCGGTCATCCGCGAGGAGGGCAGCAACGGCGACCGCGAGATGGCGGCGGCCGCCTACGCCGCCGGCCTCGAGCCCTGGGACATCACGATGAGCGACCTGATCAACGGCCGCGCCTCGCTCGACTCGTTCCGCGGCATCATTTTCGTGGGCGGCTTTTCCTACGCCGACACGCTCGACAGCGCAAAGGGCTGGGCGGCGGCCATCCGCTTCAACGAGCGCGTCATCTCGCAGTTCCAGGCCTTTTACGCGCGCGACGACACGTGGTCGCTGGGCGTGTGCAACGGCTGCCAGCTCATGGCGCTGCTGGGCTGGGTGCCGGCGGCGGGCGCGGCGACGGACAAGCCCAACGGCGTGCTGCCCGACCTCAAGCAGCCGCGCTTCGTGCACAACAAGAGCGGGCGCTTCGAGTCGCGCTGGGTCAACGTGGCCATCTCGCCCGACTCGCCGGCCATCATGCTCAAGGGCATGGGTGGCGCCAACATTGGCGTGTGGGCGGCGCACGGCGAGGGGCAGGCGCTCTTCCCCGACGACGCCGTGCGGCAGCACGTGCTGTCCAAGCACCTGGCGCCCATCCGCTACGTGGACGCCGACGGCGGCGCCACCGAGGGCTACCCCGCCAACCCCAACGGCTCGCCGCTGGGCATTGCCGCGCTGTGCAGCGAGAACGGCCGGCACCTGGCCATGATGCCGCACCCCGAGCGCGCCTACCTGGGCTGGCAGCTGCCCTGGTACCCCAGGGACCTGCCCATCGACCCCAAGGGGCCCGGGCCCTGGCTCAAGCTCTTCCAGAACGCGCGCGAGTGGGCCGAGGCGCAGCGCAAGTAGAGGGCGGGAGAGGTGCAACGGCGCGGTTGCCTGTTTTGGCCGGGTTCGGAGTTGGTGGTGGCTTCCTGAGATTGCTGCCGCACGTGGGGCGTGAGCTCTGCGCTCGGGACGTGTAGAGAGGCTCTTGGCGAGGCGTGGTTTGCGTTGCCGGCGCGCTGTGGGTGATTGGGCTTGGGGTTGGCGTTGGCTGCCGTGTGCGCGCGTGCGGGGCTGCGGCGCTGGAAGGAGGACGGCTGCGTCGGGGGGCTCTCGGCTTGGCTTGATGACTGCAGGGCATGTGGGTCTGACGCGGACTGAGGCTTAGAGGTGACCGCTCGAGGTGCCAGAGGTGCTTGCTGTGGCAGTCCCCTGGTTTTTGCTTTCCCGTTCTCTGCCCCTCTGCACACTTGCAACAAAGGGAAAACGCGCGTGCGGCGAGCGGGCAGTTTGGGAGCGGTCAACGGGCGCAAGCGCAGACTCTCGGAGAAAAAAGGGACACGCAGTTCTCGAGGGGGGGAAAGCCTCTCAAGGCACGGCGCCCTGCTAGCTACCGCCGCTCTGCAAGAAAGAGATTAAAGCGTCTTCCAACAAGCCAGCTGCCAGCCAATCTGTACAGGTTCTGGGGGGGAAGAGGGGTCAGCCTGAGCAAGCCATGTGAGGGAGCCTCGCCACACACTGCCTGCAGGGCAGCAGGCGCTGCACGTTATCTTTCTTCCCACCCCGCACCCTCGTGGCCCTCGGATCAGATGAAGGAGCAAAGAAGGAGCGCATCTCGCTGCGTGCCGCTGCCAACAACAAAAGGAAGCAAATCTGCATCAAAGTGTTGGTTTGCGCGTGGCTTGTTGCCAGCGGCCACTCCAGAGCGCCCGAGAGGAGGTGTGTGTTGCCGCTCAGGCGTGCAGGTGCGCGCCGGTGAGGCCCGGCAGCAGCGCCGACAGCGGCGGCAGCGCCGACGCCGCGGGGTGGTGGTGCGGGTGCGGGTAGAGGCCGGGTGGCCCCAGCGGCGGCAGCGCGCTGGGCCCGGGGATGGACCCGCCGATCACCGCCGGGCCCCCGCCTCCCGACCCGTGGGGAACTGGCGGCGGCGGCGGCGGCGGCGGCGGCGGCGCGCCGAAATGGTGGTGGTGGTGGTGGTGCGGGTGGACGTGGAGCAGCGGCGCAGGCGGCGGCAGCGTGGCCGCGGGAACGCCCGCCGTCAGCTGCTGCGTCAGGTGGGCAAAGAGGTCGGCGTGGTGCGCGCCAGGGGCGCCTGGGTTGAAGGCGGCGCCGCCAAAGGGCAGGCCGCCGAGCGAAGTGACGGCGTACTGCGCCGACATGCACGCCACCTGCTGCGCGTGCGCCGCCGCCGCCGCCTGCATCCGCAGCATCGCCAGCTGCTGCTGCTGCTGCTGCTGCGCGGCGGCGGCCGCCGCCGCCGCTGCCGCCGCGTCGGCGGGGGCGGGCGCAGCCGCGGCCGCCGGCTCGCCCCGCCCACCCGCATCCGCACCGCCGCCGCCGGCTGCCGCGGCGGCGGCCACGGCGGCGGCGGCGGCCGCCGCCTCGCGCGCGGCGGAGTCCGCCTCTGATGGCGGCGGCGGCGGCGGGGAGGGCGGCGCGGCGAGCGGCGTGGTGAGGCCCGAGGCGCCCACGAGGATGCCGGCGAGCGCCTCTGGCTCTGGGGGCGCCGCCTGCAGCTCTGCCTGCACGCGCGCCTGCTGCACCTGCCACGTGTGCGGAAGGTACACCACGGTGGGCGTCCCGCGCGCCGACGCCGCGCCCGCACCACCCGCTGTGGTGGTCGCGGCGGCGTAAGAGGGCGTGGCGACGGCGGTGGTGGCGGCGCTGACGTCGCTGCTTCCGGGGTTGGAGTGCGCGGCGGCGGCGGCGGCAGGTTGCGTCGGCGTGGGGGTGGCGCCGGTGGCGGCGACTGGCGTGGGCGGGAGGGCGGCGTCCCAGTTGCCAGGCGTGGCGTTGCCCAGGGAGGCGGGCTTGCTGCCGCCACCGGCGGAGGGCGCGGGCGCGTCGAGGTGCGGGCGCTTGGCCGGGCGGGGGAGGTCGGGCGACGTGGGGGCTGGCGGGTGCGGGTGCGGTGCGGGGGAGGGCGCGCCGCGGAAGGCGAGCGTGGCGGCGGCGTCCGCCAGGGTGTGGAGGTCGGCGGCAGAGGTGCGGCCGGCGGGGCGCTTGAGGCCCTGCTGGGGCTGCTGCTGCTGGTTGGGAGCCTGCTGCTGGGGCTGGGGCTGTGCAGGCGGTGGGGGTGGGGGCGGCGGCGGCGGCGCCGCCGCCGCCGCTGCAGCTTGCTCGGGCAGAGCGGGCGGCGCGGCACCGAAGCCGTGCAGGTGCTGTGGCAGCGGCGGCAGCAGGTGCTGCGGCGGGGACGTGTGGTGCGTGGTCGCCGGCTGCGGGGGGAAGGGCAGGGGCGGCGCAGCGGCGGCGACACCGGCGCCCGCAGCGTGGTGCGCAGCACCTCCGCCGCCGCCGTACAGCGCGTGGGCGGCAGCCATGGACGCGTGCGCCTGCAGCAGCGCCGGCGGCAGCGGCACCGGGGTGCTGGGCACAGAGCAGGCGCCCGCCGCCGCCGCCGCCGCCGCCGCATGGTGGTGGTGGTGCACGTGCCCCGCAAGCCCTGAGAGGGCGGGGTGCGTGAGGCCCGGGGCGTGCGGCAGGCCGGCGCCAGCGCCCGGCGGCGGCAGCCACCAGGGGTGGTGCGGGTGGTGGGTGTGGGCGGCGGGCAGCGGGGCGCCAAAGAGGGAGGGGTAGCCGTTTGGGGGGAGCAGGCCGGCGGCGGCGGGGAGGGCGCCGGCGCCGGCGGCGGCGGCGGCCGCTGCGGCCGCTGCTGCGGCCACGAGGTGCGAGAGGTGCGCCGAGGTGCCGTGCGGCGCCGCCTGGGCGGCGGCGGCGGCCATGGCGAGCGCGGCGGCGGCGGCGTGCGAGTTGCGGGCGGGCGTGGTGGCGGACTCGTTCTGCGTGGCGGTGCCGGTGGGGGCGGGAAAACGGCACGGGTTTAGGGACAACGGTTTGGGTGTTGGGGCAGGATGGGAGCGAAGGGCACGCGCCGCACTCCTCCCGCGTGGTGCGCTCACGTTGAGGACGGCCCAGCCGGGGTGCCCCGGGCGCTTCCAGGCGGCCACGGCCTGCGCCTTGAGCCGCCTGCGTGCACACGCGCGCGCACACAGGAAGCGCTGGTAGGGCGGAGCGTGTGCTGCAGACGTGAGGCGCGCCGCTCTCTCTTGGGGCAAGCAGCGAGCAAGCGGCCTCCCGCCACAGCCCCCGAAAGCACTGTGTGCATGCCTGGGCGCGCCCATCGGTGGCTGCACTGGATCCGAAGCAACCAGAGCATCGCCTGCTTGCCAGGGAGGCGACTCCCCGCCCAGACGCCAAGTGGCTGCACTCAGAGGGAGGGAGCACCCACGCACCCGAGCATGTCGAGCGCTAGGGGCGTGGCTGCACCACCAGACGCCCAGCGTTCAAAAAGGCGCACGCACCCGAGCGTGTCGAGCGCCGCCGCGTCGTGCAGCTCGTCCTCGCGCGTCATCATGGGCACGCCCGGCGGCGGCGGCACGCCCGGCCGCGAGTGCAGCACCACTGCGGAGGGCAGCGGGCAGAGGGCGCGCGCGAGCAGGCGTCGCGGCAGCGTGAGGCAGAGCCGGCGGGCATGAACGACCCGCTGTTCATGCATGCAAGCAACTCGGTACGCCCCTGTGTGAGGCAGGTCGTCCTGCCCACAGTCGCCCACGGCGTCTTGGAGCTGCTGCATGGCCCCAACCCCTCGGGCCGCCACCTTACACCCAAGGCCCCCCCCCTTCCCCCCGCAAATTGCACACACCATGCTGCCCTTGCGCTGCGCGGCCCTCGGCATACCCTTCAAGCCTCTTCTGGCCTCCGAGCCCCGCTCCCCACCCAACAGCGCACTCACCCACAGTGTCCTTGAGCTGCACGGCGCCGTACTTGCACGGGAAGATGAGCCCCGCCGC
>VFQP010005503.1_pt1 | contig 11006 bp, 10 predicted proteins | sample 3512351 | NCBI WGS metagenome assembly VFQP01 (sample SAMN10412372, study PRJNA504923) | tailings metagenome | isolation source: Relicate 1 Philex TSF1 revegetated site | place: Philippines: Tuba, Benguet | collected 2017-08-29
GGCCTGGATCGCCGGCAGGTCGAGCCGGGCGGCCGGGGAGGCGGCGTTGTTCATGCAGGATCCGGGACAGGCAGGCCCGGAATTATAGGCAAGGCCCGACGGCCGCGTGCGGTCGCGTCCGAGCGCCGGGTCCGCAATGGCCGGACGGCAGAGGGCGGCCGGCTTATACTGTGATGTCGAAGTCCATCACGCCGGCCCCGGGCCGGCGCAATCCAAGGAATTCCCATGGCCCGCGGCGTCAACAAAGTCATCCTGGTCGGCAATCTCGGCAACGATCCCGACACCAAGTACACCCAGGGCGGCATGGCCGTGACCCGCATCAGCCTGGCCACGACCAGCGTGCGCAACGATCGCGAGGGCAACAAGCAGGAGCGCACCGAATGGCACCGCGTGGTGTTCTTCGGCAAGCTCGGCGAGATCGCCGGCGAGTATCTGCGCAAGGGCAGCCAGGTCTACGTCGAGGGCGAGATCCGCTACGACAAGTACACCGGCCAGGACGGCGTGGAGAAGTACACCACCGACATCGTCGCCAACGAGATGCAGATGCTCGGCGGCCGCGGTGATGGTGGCGGCGGTGGCGGCGGGGGCGGCAATTACGAGCGCAGCAGCCGTCCGCAGCGCAGCGCCGGCAATGACGGCCCGCCGCAGCGCAGCGCCCCCCCGCAGCGTCAGGCGCCGCAGCAGCGCCCGGCGCCGATGGACGACTTCTCGGACGACGACATTCCGTTCTGAGGTACACCTAAGCGTTTTTGTAGAGTTTAGTAGAGAAAGCCCTCGTCATTGAGGGCTTTTTCTTTGTTCCCATCGGAATTTTTTTGTTGAGAAAGATTTCTATAGTGCTACACTTGTAAAAAGTGGAGATAGTGGAGTCTCGCGTGTACACGCTCTCGATGCACATCTTTGGTGGCGGGGAGCGGGTTCCGATGCTTCATGACGCGCGGGGTCTTCCCCTGTTCTATCCCACGCTCTTCGCAACCTCGCAGTTGCGTAATGCTGGCGCAGCGGTCAACACCATCGTCAACACACTGAGAGACGTTCTGGTGCTGCTGCGCTGGGAGTCCAGGCAGACTCCCGCTAGAAATCTGGAGAGGGAGTTCTCGAACGGCAACTTCTTGACGCTCGCTGATGTGGTTTCCTTGCGCGACTTCGCGTCGTTGGACATGCGGCATGTGGAAGACATCAGTAGCGACGGAAGGACTTTGGCCAACAACGTTGTACTGCTGGAGGCGCGCACGGCCACGGTGTCGTCGAGCCCGACCGTCGAAGGGCAGCAGCACTACAATCGAATGAGTTCCATCGCGAATTATCTGGAGTTTCTGGGCTCCGCCATCACGCAACATCAGAACTCACCCAAGTTCGCGGCCGAAATTGCTCGGATGGCGAAGCTCATTCGGAAGCACCGCCCCCGCGGTCTCGCCCGACGGCATCAAGACGACCGAGATGAGAAGTCGCCGCCGACGGAACTAGTTGAGCGCTTCATGGCCGTTGTGGCCTACGAGTCCCCGGAGAATCCGTTTCGGGATCCCTCGGTCAGGCTGCGAAACGCCATCCTTTTTGCCCTCTTGCAATACACGGGAATACGGCGAGGGGAACTACTGAGCCTTCGAATCGACCAGATCGACCTTGGCGACGAGCCACAGGTGTGGGTCCGCCGTAATCACGATGACCTCCTCGATTCGCGACGCTATCAGCCTTTGGCGAAAACCAAGGAACAACCAATTCCGATTCCGGAAGGTCTCGCAAACCTGATTCACGAATACGTGATGAAGCATCGAGCAAGGATCAAGTCGGCGCGCCAGCATCCCTACCTGTTGGTCACCCATCACAAGGGGGAGCATTGGGGGAAGCCCATGTCGCTGTCCTCGGTGGGACGGATCATGGAAACGATGCGCTCCGTCAACGACGCGTTCGGCGACATCCATCCCCATGCGTTCCGCCACCATTTCAACTACGACCTCTCGGTGGCGATTGACGCCCACAACGCGCGGGTGCGGCATGGCGCTGCGCCTGGTGAGCAGACCCTCATTTCAGAAGGCCGTGAGCTCGACATTCGGGCCTTTCTGGCTGGCCACTGGAGCAAGGCGTCTGGTGCGGTCTACAACAAACGTCATATCCGGGAAGTCAGCGACAAGGCAGTGCGTGAACTTCAATCCGGGTTGGGTCGAGTCATACGAGGCCGAAGGGTAAGTTCATGAGTGCAAGAGCGCCCGAAGCAAGGTGTGAATTGCGGCTTACGAGGTCCGAATCGAAGGACGGCTACACCTTCGATGCTTCACAGGATACTTGGCAGCTGAATAAAGACGTGACCGTGTCGCTTGGTCATGCGACAGAGTTGCCAGAGCCGACCCAAGGCGGCTTCCGGGCGACGCTCCAGCGCTACGCCGAAGAAATGTCGGCGATGCACACGTTCAACATGGCGCAAAGGTTCAAGCAGTTCTTGCGAGACACCGGCGCGACAACAGTGGAGCCTGCGGCGCTGCTCAATTGGCGAGCAATGCTTGAGGAATCAGACCAGTACCATCTGGGAGCGCTGAAGGGCTTTCTGATCGCCTGGCACGACTACGGGTTCGAAGGCGTTTCCAATGAAGTCGTGGATCTGCTGGAGGGCTGGCGGATCAAGGGAAACATCAAGGGCGCGGCCGTCTCCAGTGGCTGTCCGGATAGTGGGCCATACACCGACATCGAGATGTCACTCATTCTCGAATGGGCGAATCGTGCTGTGACGACGCAGGCGATTCCCTTTCGGGACTACACGTACCTTCTTTGCCTTGCCATGACCGCTCGGCGAGCGGTGCAGCTCGCGGCCCTTCGCGGCAAGGACCTGATTCGCGAGAATCGCGACGGCGCGTGGCTACATCGAATCGTCATTCCTCGTGCCAAACAGCGTGGTGTGGGATTTCGTGGCGAATTTCGATCACTGGCCGTCAACGAGGATCTGTACCTGGTACTGCAAGGGCAGCACCGTCGCTCGATCGTGACGGTAGAAGAGCAGTTAGGTCGTTCGGTGATGGACGACGGGCTCCTGCAGGAGATTCCGATTTTCATTAACGGTCGTGCGTTGATGAAGGTAGTCTCGTTGGAGGCCCTTAAGGAGGCCTTGCTGGGGCAGCGGCCAGACGCGCTGCATGAAACTACCGCTGCCTTAGGCGACGCGCTTCGAAGCTGCGGACGCAAGTCGACAGCGAGGTCAGAGCGGACGGGGGAGTTCATCCGACTCACCGCAACTCGGTTTCGGCACACGCGCGGCACAAAGCTGAGGCGCGAGGGCTATGGTGCATTCGTAGTTGCCGAGCTCATGGACCATTCCGACATTCAAAATGTCCGCGTCTATACTGACAACACGCCGCAGGAGGCGGTCGTCATCAATCAAATGATTGGTCCCAAGCTAGCGCCATTCGCGCAAGCTTGCATGGGCACACTCGTCCGCTCTGAGAGGGAGGCGATTCGAGGTGACGATCCCAAGAGCCGCGTTCCGAACGCGGAGCAACATGCGGTAGGAACGTGTGGAAACTATGGGTTCTGCGCGAGTGGATATCGCGCCTGCTACACCTGCCGTTTCTTCCAGCCGTGGGTGTTCGGGCCGCATGAAGAGGTGTTGGAGGAGCTCTACGCCGAGAAGGCCGCTGCCCAGGCCGCTGGGTGTGCAGAAGAAGTCGTCAATGCCGACGACCTGCTGATTCTGGCCGTGGAGCATTGCGTGCTGCGCTGCCAGCAGATGCGGGCGGAGGATGCATTAGTGGTGGAGCAGGTGCGTGGCTGAGATCGTCCAGTTCGTTCCCAAGGCCGAACTGGATGCGCGGGGCAACCTCACGGCGTTCATTCGGTTGTGTCGGGAAGAACTATCCGCTTTTGGTGGGCTGGCAACGTGGGACGAAGATCGCTGGCAAGACGGAAAAGCGGTCGTCGTATTCGGAACGAAGACGGCGCCGTTGACGTCCTACTCGTTTGTTCCTCTCGCGGAGCCATTCAAGCAGTTCGCGAAGGCCTACATCCGCTACGACTATAGCCATCGGCCGGTCGTGTCCTTGAGTTACCGCATTCAAGCCTTGCGATGTGTAGAGGCGGCGCTTCGGGACAGCCCCGGTCCGGTCGACATCCAGCGCATTACAGGCGCGGTGATGGATGCGAGCGCGCAAAAGTGTAGGGAGTTTGCTACGAGCGATGATTTCATCCATAAGACTGGCCTCGATCTGGTGAAGTTGTTCGACTTCCTTCGTAGAAACCACTTGGTGCCGTCCCTCCCGGCCTGGAAATCACCATTTCGAAAGCCCACGATCCTGACTGAAGATCTGGGCGAAGCGGGCAGGGAGCACCGAGAGAAGAAGCTCCCCTCCCACGCGGCGATGCTCGCCATGGCTGAGGTGTTCGCAGAAGCCAACGACAAGGAATCACGTTACTTCTCCTCGATCATGGCGCTATTGATGACGGCACCCAGTCGCGGGTCGGAACCGTTCAAGCTTCCCACCAACTGTCTGCAATGGGAGGCAGACGACAACGGCGAACAGCAGATGCTGTTTCGCTGGCGCGCCGCCAAGGGCAAGGGCGCGATGAAGAAGTGGATCGTGGCTCCCATGCACTCGGTCATGGAGGAAGCGCATCGTCGCCTGATGGAGTTGGGTGAGCCAGCGCGTCTTGCGGCCAAATTCGCCTTCGAGAACCCAGGCAAGTTTCTGATACATGCCGGTTGCATCACGGCGCCCGATCATCCGCAAGACGCCCCGCTGTCGCCCGAGGAGTTCTGCGCGGCGATCGGGCTCAAAGTGCCCAAATCCATTCGTCGACGTGACGGCACGGAAAACTGGTCCGCAATCAAAGTCAGCAAGCCTTTCGCTGCGGTGATTGCCTCGGGCGAGGTCACCTACGCACGGCTGGCCGATGTGGTACGACAAGTCTATGGCGGAGCCCATTGGCCCTATACCGACGCAACGCGGCAGCTTCTCATCTGGGACGCGTTGTGCCTGCATCGCGAGAATGAATTCCACGCAGAGTTTTCACCCAAAGCATTCTCCTGGCGGCTGGCCGACGTCAATGAGGTTAATAGACGCATGCAGGATTCCCATGGCCCTTCGCTCTTTGCGCGGTTCGGGAAGACGAATCCGGACGGGTCAAGGATCGAGATGACGACGCACCAGCCGCGCCATTGGCTCAACACGATGGGTGTACGGACGGGGATGGATGACTACACGCTCGCTCAGTGGGCAGGGCGTGCGGATCCCCTACACAACCGGCACTACGACCACCGAACGCCTGAAGAGCGAGCCTCAGAGGCGCGTGCGCTCATCATCGGGGAGCGGCCGTCCGTGCTCGAGCGTTTTAGGGATCGAAAGCCCGTCCACTACACGGAACTTGGCGTCGATCGCCCCGGCACTGCCAAGGTGACGCTGTACGGCCTCTGCACCCACGACTATTCCATGATGCCGTGCGAGAAGCGCCGGAAGTGTCTCACCTGCACTGAGCTCACCTGCATCAAGGGCGACCACATCACGTTGGACCGCATACGGCTGGCCGAGGCGCAAACGGCGTGGTTGCTCGAGCGGGCCCAGAAAGCGCACGAGGACGGTGAATTCGGCGCGGATAGGTGGGTCGACAACCACAAGTGGGAGTTGGCCCACCAGCGCGCGATACGTATCACGCTGGAGCATCCGGACGTCCCGGACGGCGCCCTGGTGCGGATTCCCGAGGGGCATGATCCTTCACCTATCAAGCGCGCACTCATTGACCTCGGTGTCCATGTCATCCCCGCCACTGAAGTCGCGACGCCCCCCATCGTTTCTCTACCATCCAAGCTGCCTGAAGATGCCTAAGCGGGTCATCACCAAGTCCAGTCTCCCCAGAATCATGCGAGAACTGGATCGCTGGGAGGGCAAGCTGACCTGGCCGCTGTTCTGTGCGCGCGTCGCCAAGGTTCTGGACGTCGAGTCCGTGTCTAAGCACACGATGTACCTCTACCCCTCTATCAAGGAGGGCTTCCAGAAGAGACAGAAGGACATCCGCACTGCCAGAGACGCCTTGCCCCGCGACTACACGCTTGAGGTCGCGACGCGACGGATTGCCGACTTGGAAGCACAGGTGAAGCGTCTTTCGGAGACCAACGAGCTGCTCCTGGATCAGTTCCGGCGCTGGCAGTACAACGCGTACGCAAACAATGTTCGCATGGACTTGTTGGCATGGGACAAACCTCTCCCGGAGGTCAACCGATCCGGTCGGTCGCGCAACAAGAAGAAGACAAAGGAAAAGAAGTCTGCATGAAGCTGACTCAGCAACAACTTGAAGCTCACCTATGACAACGGATCTCGCAGGGAGTTTCTCAACAGCCTGGTAGTTTTGGCCGTTTGCTGCGAGAAAGGCGCCAGGAACAGGAGCTCACGCTGACCGCCTTGGCGAAGGAACTGAATGTGACAAAGTCGTACCTCAGCATGCTGGAAAGTGGTCGGCGACAACCTGCGGATGACCAGTTCGAAGCCATCGGAAACGCGCTTCAGATACCAGCCGACGTCCTCCGCGTGGCGGCGGGCCGCCTGCCACCCGATGTCGCCACCGTCGTGCCCGAGAGAGCCGAAACCATCGTGTCAGCGATCCGGCGTGAGGACGCAAGTGCACGAGTGACGTTTGCCAGAGAGTTGTCTGTCGAGTTTCAGGAGGTCGTCCTGAAGGCTGCAGCACGACCTGGCCCATCGGATGACATCCAACCGTTTCCGGAGGGCCTCCGCGCTGGGAAGAACTCCCAGGCGTATCGTGCGCACAGCTACCATACGAAAGTCGCACCCGAGGCTATTGAGAAACTCATTCGCCATCACACGAATGAGGGGTCGCACGTAGGGCTGTGTGACCCCCATCCTGCAGCGTGACCTGATTGGGTCAAGGCCGAGTTGTCATGCAGGAAGTTTGGCTGCAAGAAGTTCGACCTTCTCGATATTGGGCGGAGAACTGAGCAAGGTCGCTGCGTTGGCCATCAAGGCCGCGGCGATCTGGCCGTTCAGATGTGCCTGGCGACCTGCCTCATCGGCAAAGGCATCGAACACACCAAACGTCGAAGGGCCAAACTTCAATGCGAACCAGGCCGTGGTGCCGGACTCGGCGTTGGCGAGCGGCAGTGCGCTGGCCAGGAAGTCGGCAAGCGCAGCCTCCTGGCCGGGTTTAGCTTCGAGGCGAACAAACAGGGCGAGCTTGGTCATGCTGTATTCCTTTGGGTAAATGGAAAAGTGGGTGAAGGGATCGACGAGACTGCAGTCTAAGTCTTCATGGCAGACATCTCTATTGGCAATAATGACAACATTGATATCATTGCTGTCATGAAACTCCACCTCCTTGTTTGTGATGGCGTGTTTGATCTGGGGCTTGCGGCACTCACTGACACAGTGGGCTTAGCCAATGCGATGGCGGGCTCGCTGCCACAGGCTCCCGCGCACATAGAGCTCACGCTGGTGGGCGTGCGGCGTCGCATCCGAACTGCGCAAGGCTTGACGGTCCCCGTGGTCACTGCGCATGGTGTGCCCGAACCAGACGTCGTGCTCGTGCCAGCGTTTGGCGACAAGATGCCTGACACGCTCTCGGCTCGACTCACACGCCCCGATGTGCCCGACGCGGTCGCGGCGCTACAGCAGTGGTCCACCGCTGGCGCGCACCTTGGTGCCGCTTGCTCCGGTAGTTTCTTGCTTGCAGAGAGTGGCTTGCTTGATGGGCATCGTGCGACGACGTCATGGTGGCTGGGGCCGATGTTTCGGCAGCGCTATCCGAACGTCACGCTGGACGAGTCACGCATGATCGTGAACTCGACACGCTTCACCACCGCGGGTGCCGCTTTGGCCCACGTCGACTTGGCCTTGCGCATCATCCGAGGGCGCAGTCCGGCGCTGGCGGCCCTGGTGGCACGCTATCTGCTGGTCGAGACACGCAGTTCGCAAGCCGAGTTCGTGATTCCCGACCACCTTGCGCATGCCGACCCGATGGTGGAGCGCTTCGAGTGCTGGGCCAGACGTCGGCTCGCGCAGGGGTTCTCGCTGGCCGAGGCGGCCAGCGCCGCGGGCACAAGCGAGCGCACCTTGGCGCGGCGGCTGCAAAGCGTTTTGGGAAAGACACCGCTGTCGTATTTCCAGGACCTGCGCGTGGAGCATGCCGTCCATCTCTTGCGCACCGGGAACGCCAGCGTCGACCAGGTCGCCGCACAGGTCGGGTACTCGGATGGGGTGACCCTGCGGGCCCTGTTGCGCCGCAAGCTGGGCCGGGGTGTCAGGGAGTTGCGACGCGGTGGATGACCAAAGGCGTTTGGTGCATGTACGGCTGGAGACAGCCGCGAAACTGTCGGAAGCAAAGGCTTACCCACTTGCGTATACCACATCGTGCGTTGGGTGCAAAAGCACCAGCCTTGCCAAAATGGTCTTCAGTGACCTTTCAAAGGTCAGAGTATTGGGAATACTGTTAGCTTTACCACTGTTTTCTGTTCACTAATCTGGGTTCTCATCCACATGCTATTCAATCCACTTCAAGTAGGTTCTCTCACCCTGCCCAACCGCATCCTTCTGGCACCACTGACACGCGCCCGTGCCGACGCTGGCCACATGCCCAACGCGCTGATGGCCGAGTACTACAGCCAGCGAGCCACCGGCGGCCTGCTGATTTCCGAATGCACCATGGTGGCGCCCGGTACATCGGCCTTCGTCAATGAGCCTGGCATCTACAACGACGCGCAGATTGCAGCCTGGAGGCAGGTGACCGACGCGGTGCACGCCAAGGGCGGACGCATCTTCATGCAGATCTGGCACGCTGGCCGCGCAGCCTACCCTGGCGCTGCCGATGGCGCCCCCATTGTCTCCAGCAGCGCCACCGCTATTGAGGGTGAGATCCACACGCCCCAAGGCAAGGTGCCGCACGCGGTGCCCCGCCCCCTAACCGTCGAAGAGATTCCCGGCATCGTGGCTGCGTTTGCTCAAGGCGCACGCAACGCCATTTCCGCCGGCTTTGATGGTGTGGAAGTACACGGCGCCAACGGCTACCTGATTGACCAGTTTCTGCGCGACACGCCCAACCAGCGCACCGATGCTTACGGCGGATCGCTGGAAAACCGTGCACGTTTGCTGTTCGAGGTACTCACTGCCGTGACCCAGGCGATCGGTTCCGAACGTGTGGGTCTGCGCCTGTCGCCCCTCAACAGCTTCAACAGCATGAAAGACAGCGACCCGCTGGCCCTCATCGGCTTCGTGGCCGATAGGCTCAATGCCTTCAAGCTAGCCTACCTGCACGTGATGCGCGCCGATTTCTTCGGCGTGCAGAAGGCCGATGTCATGCCCGTAGCGCGTGAAAAGTACAAGGGTGTGTTGGTGGGCAATATGGGTTACAGCGCTGATGAGGCAGAGGCAGCTATTGCCGAAGGTAAGCTTGACGCTGTGGCCTTTGGCACCGCCTTCCTGGCTAACCCGGACCTGCCCGCACGCATCAGGGCCAAGGCACCGCTGAACGCGCCTGACTCCAACACGTTCTACGCAGGTGGCGCCAAGGGCTATACAGACTATCCGACACTGCAGGTCGCGTAAGTCACCGCCCCAGAAGACCGAAGGAACGAGCCACTTTATACCCAAGGCTCTGCCCTTCGATCTTGCGAAGCTGTGAATCGATGGCGTCTACCGAGTGTTGTGCGCCATCACGATCTTTAATTGATAAGTTGCCTCGGTTTGCTTCGCCGCCCGCCGAACTCGTACATCGTCTCCGGCTCAGGTAGTGCCGAGGCCGATTTGGGAGGGCGACAGCACCACCATCGTTTCACCGCCCGCAGCCCAGCCCGTGCCCGACGTCATGGAGGATTTGCTCGCGATGGTGGGCTTGGGTGATTCGGCCGGCGTTGGCCAGGATGCCGAGGAGTTCCTCCACACCCCCGCGCCAGCAACAGCCGCGACGTCCATTCCATCGCCTGCACCCGCGCCTACGCCTGGGCCATCGGCAACGAAGCCATCCGGGGAACAGTTCATGGTTTGGCTGAAGCAGGGAATCGCCTCACGACGGTTCATCATCAACGACGCGAAGGCACTCGTGCATACGGTGAATGACACGGCCTACCTGGTCAGCCCGGGTGTGTTCCAACGCTATGCGCAGGAGCATCCCGAAGTGGCCGCACTCGCCAAGCAGGAGAGTCAACAGGATTGGCAGTGGGTGCAGAAGCGCTTCGAGAAGCTGCAGCTACATCGAAAGCAGCCCAGGACTGAACACTTGCACCTGTGAAGTCACGGGCCCGAGGAAGTCCCGCCGACTGCATGGCTACCTCCTCGAAGATGGGTCCTTGGCACTCGCCGAAATACCGCCCAACAATCCCTATCTTGCTCTGACTCAGGAAGGATGACGCGATTCGGGCATTGATCGCCACCGTCGTGTGGCGACGATCAAGGCCCCGCGAAAATTGGCAACATTTGGCGAACTGAGCTACTCGGCCCGCGCCAACTCCTGTGCAAGGAACGGAGCGGTTCTGCTGCCAGACGTTCGGGCCACCTGCTGAGGGGAGCCCGCCACCACGATGCTGCCGCCGGCAGCGCCTGCACCAGGCCCCACGTCGATCACCCAATCGGCCTGGGCCACCGCGCGCATATCGTGCTCGATCATCACCACGGTGTTGCCGGCATCGACCAGGCGCTGCAACTGGATCAGCAGCCGGTCGGCATCCGACGCATGCAGCCCGGTGGTCGGCTCGTCGAGCACGTACAGGCTTCGGCCGCGCTGGCTGCGCTGAAGCTCGGTCGCCAGCTTGATACGCTGCGCCTCGCCACCGGAAAGCTCGGTGGCCGGTTGCCCCAGGCGCAGGTAGCCCAGTCCGATATCTCGCAGCAGTTGCAGTGGCCTTGCCACAGCGTCTTCACCCGCGAAGAATTCGCTGGCTTCGTCCACGGTCATCTGCAGCACCTCGGCGATGTTGCGCCCGTTCCATTGCACCTTCAGCGTGGCCTCGTTGTAGCGTGCGCCATGGCACGTCGGGCACGGCGCGTACACGCTGGGCATGAACAGCAGTTCCACGCTGACGAAGC
>VFQP010005505.1_pt1 | contig 11002 bp, 11 predicted proteins | sample 3512351 | NCBI WGS metagenome assembly VFQP01 (sample SAMN10412372, study PRJNA504923) | tailings metagenome | isolation source: Relicate 1 Philex TSF1 revegetated site | place: Philippines: Tuba, Benguet | collected 2017-08-29
GCTTGCGCCGCACGCTCATCTCGCGCAGCCGCTGGTCGGGCATGATGAAGGTGCGCCCCACGTAGCGGTTCTTCACCAGGCCCTCCCTGCGGCGCCACGGGCGCACGCCATCACCCAACACACGTGAGCTTGCTGCCCCCGCTGTCCCCGGCCCGACGAAACAACGCATCTTGTCCGGTGACGCACGCACGCAGGCGAAGCGTGGCGCGCAGGCCTTGCCCCCTGGGCTCACCGGTAAGGCAGGTGGAGGTCGGCGGCCATCTGGATGGCGGCGGGGCGCGAGCCGTCGGGCACGGGGCACACCAGGTCCAGCTCCCACCCGCGCTCCCTGCGCGCATCCACCACCACCACCATGCACCCAGTGTGAGGCACAGCGCCCTGGTCAGGTACGCCAGCGGACGCCCTCCATGCGCACTCTGCTCGACGCCACGCTCTGCCGTCAATGCGAGCTCTGCGCAGCTAGAGCAAGCCCCCGCTGCCCCCTCGCGCGCCCTGCGGTGGTGGCACTCACACGACGCGCTTGGCCAGGCGCGAGCCGAGCGCCAGCTGGAAGTTGTACACGGGGATCTTGTTGAGCACGCTGTCGGGGCGCGCCAGGTAAATGTACTCAAAGATGCACGGCGTCAGCTTGGGCTCGGCCAGCTGTGTTGGGAGGTGGGGGCACACGACCAGCACGCACAGCCACGAGTGAGCAGGGCAGCGAACCATTCTGAACCCCGGTTAGTGCGCCGGTTAGTGCAGGCAGCCCCAGGTGTTGGGCACAACCCACCCCGGCCGCGCCGGTGCGACCACCTCCTAAATTCATCGCCCTCACCTGGCGGCTGAGCAGCTTGCCCTCCTGGCTCACGATGACCATCTCGCCCGGGTTGATGTCGCGCATGCGCTCAAAGCCAATGGGCCCAAAGGCGCAGTCCTCGGAGGCGATGCAGTACTCGTCGCCCAGCGGCGACTTGCGGCGCCCCAGCACCAGCGGGCGGATGCCAAAGGGGTCGCGGAAGGCCACCAGGCCCACGCCCTTGACCAGGCTCAGGCACGAGTACGCGCCCTGCACACAACACAGCGGGCGACGGCAGCGACGCGCACGGTCGTGCGTTGGCATCCCACCGTTGGGGCCTCCCCACGTGCTGCGTGCTGGGCACGGAGGCAGCGACGCGCGAGGACGTGCCCGCCGCCAAGGCCTCCCCGCGTGCTGTGCGAGCTGCGGCTTAGAGCTGTTCATCGGTTTGCAGGGCAGTGGTTGAGGTGAGGTGGCGCGGCGGCAGCAGGGAGGGGGGGGAGGCGCACCTTGAGCAGGCGCATGGCGGTGGCTCCGGCCTCAAAGAGGAACTCGGTCTTGTTGCGGTTGGGGTCGCAGCCGGTGGTCTGCAGGCAGCGCTGGTGTGCGCGGTGCACCTCGTCGGCCAGGATGTTGAGCAGCACCTCGCTGTCGCTGTCGGTGCGCAGGTGCCTGCAAGCGTGCGAGGGAGCAGGAAGAGAGGCAGCAACACGGCATCGTTAGCATCCCCCTGGATGGCTACGGTGGCCTCTCAGGAGCGCAGGCATGCCTCGCCCAAGAAGCACAGCGGTCCAAGTGCGGCCTCGTAGCGTCTGTTGCGAGGCAGGGTGTTCACCTGTTGAAGAAGGAGCGCGACGAGTTGAGGATGGTGCGCATGTCGTCCGAGTTGGTCAGGTTGCCGTTGTGGATGAGGTAGATGCCGAGCGGCGAGTTGACAAAGAAGGGCTGCGCCTCCTGCGCGCTGCTGCTGCCCGCCGTGGGGTAGCGCACGTGCGCAATGCCCGTGTTGCCTGCGTGGATGCAGCAGGGCCGCACACGGATGGCGTTCGTCGCCCCGGACGCAGCGGCGGGCGGCGCAATCTGCTGCCTGGTGACCGGCGAGGAGCAGGCACTCACCCCTCATCGAGTCCATGAGGTTCTGGTTGCCAAACACGTCCTTGACCAGCCCGTTCTCCTTGTACTCCTTGAACTTGTCCCAGTCAGTCGTCACCATGCCGGCAGAGTCCTGCCCGCGGTGCTGCAGCATCAGCAGGCCCTCGTAGAGCTCCACGTTGCAGTTGCCCTCGTGCTTGAAGATGCCGATGATGCCGCACATGCGCGGCGCGAACCTGAGAGCGTGCGGGGCCACGCACACGCGACGGGCAAGCCTTCCATCAGCCACTGCCACAACGCCTCTGCGCAGGTCGCTCACTACGTGCCGCTGGCGTGATGCTCTGGCTTTCCTGGCGCCCAGAGGCGCGGTCAACATCGTGCACGAGAAAGTCAAAGCGACTTCACGCCGCGCGAGCACGCCCACAAGCGCCCAGCGCCTCTGAGCGCCGACACGACTCAAGGGCGACTGCGCTGCCATCGTTGCGGTGTGCACGACGGTGCTGCTGCCTAGCGCTCGAGGAGGGGGGGCGTGCTGCCGAGCGTGACACGAGCCTGCGCCAACACGCCCTCCTCGCACGCGCGCGATCCCGCGAGCCCGGCCATTCGCGAGCATCATCATCCACACCACGCGATGCTCTACGCCCTGCAACGGAGCCCACAGGTTGATCGAGAGCGCCTGCGTGTAGGCGCACCTGGTGTAGGAGCGAGGCCGCACGGCCGCTCGGTGAAGGCGCTTGCCCTGCACCACCTGCAGCTTGAGGCCGGCGCCGTTCACGAAGGCGCTGCCGCTGCTCTGCATCGTGAGCTGAGCCGCTGCGTGGCTGCTCTGAGGCGACGGCGCAGCCCTGGCCAGCGTCAGCAGCTTGGCCGTCACGCCCGGCGCCAGCACCCTGCTGCATTGCGCCGCACGGCCGCTGCGCTTAGCCACTGGCGCACCAGCGCCGCTCCTGCTGCCGCGCATCATCATCCTGCTGCTCTGCGGCGCGCCGATGAAGCGGTGGGCGATGTCCCGCAGAAGAAGTATGAACCACGCGCAGCGAGGGAGAGCGCTCTGCACACACGTGCAAAGCTCCTGCTCACTTGATGGCGCACGCGCTACCTTCTCGCTGCGCGTGCGCTCCCTCCTCGTTCGTGCGCCTGAGGGCCCGCGCATGCGCAAAACGTGGCCCGGAGCTTCGGAGGAGAGGAGAGCAGGTCGTCCCTCACGCGCCTCACAGGACCCTCAGCCCAGCCTGATCACCGGGGAGATCATCGCCGCAGCCGAGCCGCCGATGTCGTCCACTAGCGTGCTGCACCGAGGCGCGCTCGTGCTTGGTGAGCCAGGGCACCGACCCAGCTTCTCGCAGCGCGGTGCTCTCTGATGAGCACTCAATGACGATCCAGCTGGGTTGGATGGTGCGCTGCAGGGCAATCGGTGGCGAGCGGCCGGCCTGCGCTCCTCGACCTCGCCGCGCCCCTCAGCGCCAGCAGGGCATGGGCGATGCTGCCCTCAAGCCAGCCATCCCACGCAGCAGCAGCCGTGCACACGTCCTCTGCGGGACCCTCAACCAGCAGCGCAGGCGCCGCGGTGCGGCAGGACCAGGAGGCGCGCGTGCTGCAGGGTAGCTCGACGCGATCAGGCTACCCTGAGAGCGTCTGGGAGCCCGAGCAGCACGCAGGCAGCGCCGCAGGCAGCAGCGCATGGGCCGGTCTCAAGGTGCCGCTGGAGTCCGGGCGGCGGCGCGCTCGGGCGCCAGCGCCCCCACCTGAAGAGCCATCAGGCGCACAAGACACGCAGGCGGCGAGCAGCAGCAGCAGCGACGGCGCTGCGGGCGAGGCGCGGGCGGCTGTGCGTGAGCCCCTGGGCCTGGAGGCGCACCGCGTGCTGGCCAAGTTTGTGGGCGGCCTGACCAAGGACGGCAAGAAGGCGCAGGCTGTGGTGAGCAAGGGCGCTGTCAGCGCCCCAGTGATGACGAGGCCCCGCTGCTGCCAGCACCGGGTGCATGCTGCTGCGCATCTGACGCGCGCGCACCGCCGCCTGTGCCGCACGGCCCGCAGAGCATCATGCGGACGGCGCTGAGCATCATGCAGGCGCGGATAGCGGCGGCCGGCGGCGACGCCGCAGACGCGACCAAGACGTGATCTGCCTGATTCGTTCTTGCATCGTCGCTGGTGTCTTCTCTGTGGCAAGCCGTCAAGGTCGCTCAAGGGGTCGGGTGGTCCATGAAAGCAGGGAATGGTCGAGGAGAGCAGGGCATGGTCGTGGGACACTTCAGTCACTGGCGTTCAGGTCGCAGCAATCGCCGCAGCCGGAGTAAAGAATCGTAGGCACATTCAACTTCACGCCACGCGGAGTCCAACTTCACGCCACGGCGGCAGGCGCCGGCGCGGCCGAGGGCGCAAACGCCTGCTTGCCGGGCGCGCCGCTCACGCCGCCGTTGCTCTGCGCCAGGTGCGCCACGCACACGGCCTCGGTCGGCACGTCCACCGCCGCCGCCGCCGCCTCGGCCACCGCCACGGCGCCGCTGCTGCCCAGCGCGTCGTGCAGCGCCAGGAAGGTGGCGTTGACGGCAGCCACCCAGCACCGCAGCGGCTCGGCCGCCTGGCCCTCGCCCGCCACCGCCGCCCCCAGCACCAGCTCCACGCGCGTGCCCGCCGGCACCAGCACCACAGAGCCCCGCTGCAGCTGCACCTCTGCCTCCAGCCCCGCGCCCTCCAGCGCCGCCTCCGCCTCCGCCGCGCCGCCGCCCACGCGCACAGCGCGGCCCAGCGCGCGCCCCGACTGCACCAGCAGCAGCTGCGGCCCGGCGCTGGCGTCCAGCGGGACGACGGTCGCCGCCTGGCTGGACGAGGGCGGCGCGGTGACGCAGCGGATCTCAAACTCCTCGGTGGGCGGGCGGTACACGCGCACGTGCGGCGACGCGCCCCCCTCGGCCGCCAGGGGCTCGCCCTCCAGCACCTCCGGCAGGGCTGCGCACAGGGGCGCACAGTTACGGGGCACCGTCGTGCCAGTCCTTTCGCCTGGGCCGCGTTGCTCCGCGTGCTCCCGGCGCGAGAGCTGTGGTGCGAGTGCGCGCTGTGCCGCGGCCGCGGGCGGCGTGGCTAGTGCACTGACCGGCGCGGTAGGTAAGCGACTGGCAGAGCACGTCGGCGTGCTTGAACTTGGGCGTGAGGCCGGCGCGGATGACGTTGTCGCTCGAGGCCATGCACTCGACCAGCTCGCCCTGCAGGTAGGCGTGCGGCTCGTTGGCGCCCAGGTACAGCGCCTGGCCCGCGCGCAGGCACACCTGAGTAAAGGCACACAGCAAAACGGGACAGCCAAGCAATTCACTCGGTCACATCATCGCGTGCCACCACCGGGCGATGCTTTGTTGGCGGCAAGGCGTGGGCAGGCGCGCGTCAAGGGCGGCTCACAAAGTTGAGGAAGAAGGAGGCGAGCACGCCCACGTCCCCGCCCGGGTACTGGCGGTCCAGGCGCAGCGCAAGCTCGTCGCGCGGCGCCAGTGGCGTGGCGGCGCTGTCCAGCTGGCTTTGGAGCCGCGCCACCAGCCCGGCCCCCGCCGCCGCCCCCTCGGCCTGGGGCGCCGTCATGAGCTGCGTGAAGGCCGCGCGCAGCGCCTGCGAGCGACCACCCGCCTCGCAGCACCCTGTCAAGCACACCGCCCCCGGGCTGCTGCACGTGCGCAGCTGCACAGCAAGGAGGAGCGACGAGGGGGGCGCACCTCTTTGGCCGCCTCCTCGCCGGCGCCGCCCGCCGCCGCCCGCTCCAGCGCCTTCGCGCGCTCCTGGCCCACCAGCCCCGCCAGCTCGGGGTGCGCCCGCAGCGCCTCGGCCACCGTGGCCAGCGGCGCAAAGGAGCACAGCGCCTGGAAGTCGTCGCTGAGCGCCAGCGCCATCTCGGGCTTGTGGTTGTCGTCGGCGTACATCTGCGGGGCGCGTGCACCGCGCCGGGAACCGCCGTAAGTCGCCTCGTTTGGCGAGGCACTCACGCCGACGCCGCCGCCCCACCGCTACAGCAGTGGGATACGCGAGCGTGCCCTCGCGGCTGCGAGGGGTTGTCATTGGTGGCCATGGCCCCACCAGTGCGCGCAGGCGGCTGGAAGGCCAGCAGGCTGCAGCAGCCAGGCTGTGCTGCAGCCACACCTGACGAGGGCGCATCGCTGCGTCCTCGCCCGAGGGCCACTGTGCGCACCTTTGGGAAGTCCCGGTGCAGGCGCTCCGCCAGTTGCTTGTCCGGGTGGGACTGGATTGAGAGCGCCTTGTTCACCGAGAGCACCTTGAAGAGGAAGGGAAGCACGGCGCCGAAACGCCGCCGCACCGCCTCGCCCACGCTCGCCGGGTGCTCGGCGATCCACTGGGACAGCAGCTGGCCCGTGGCCGCCACCGTGTTGGGGCAGTTGGGGTGCATGCCCATCCTGCGCGCACGGCCACGAACGTGCGCTTCCTTGCTTCCTGCTTCCTGCGGCTGTAGCTGCCTTGGACGCGAGTCGTGGTGTGGTGCGGCCTCACCAGAGCTCGGCGTATGGCTTGGCGGGGTCCACGACGGCGCCATTGGCCGCTGCGAGCGACGCCACCTGCGAGAGCGCTCGCGCGCGGCACGCTTGGCCAGGTGAGGTGTCTGCTTCCGCTCGGCTCCTCGGCTCCTCGCGAGCCGCTCGCGCATTGGCCAATTGAGCCACTGCACCTCGGACTTGTCCGCAGGGCGGCCCCACTCGTAGCACTGCGCGCCGCAGGTGAGGCGGAGCATGATTCCTGCTGGGAGCAGCGTGGACCGCGGCACGCCTTCGCCTTCGAAGCTGTTCCTAGACTGCTGCTGGTGCTTGTCCTGGTGAAAGAATGACGATGCAGAGTGTGTGCACAGGGCCTGCTCTACTGGTCAACTTGTCTGAAGCTCCGGCTTGGGCGCGCGAGGGTGACAGATGCATGGCCGGCGGGGCGCAGGCGATACCCGCAGGAGCAAGAGCAGTGCTCCGGTGATGGTGCTTCTGCCACACGCGCACCCGTCCCAGACAGGCAGCTGGCCCGCGTCTGGGAGGACGAGCAAGCCAGCACCGCCCATCACCGCGCCCTGCAACGCGCCGGGATCACCTGCACAGGCGCCATCCACCACCACCAAGCTCCCTGACCTCGACCAGCAGCAGCCCAGCGGCGCCGCCCTGCAGCGCAAGCGCACCCGCCTGCGGCGGGAACGCAACCTGCAGGTGAGCATGAGGACGCCATCGTACCTTGCCATCGCACACAGCGATGCAGAGGAGACTCGGCACCACGGCGTGCGTTGCGGCCACTGCCTTGTGGCCACTGCCTGCGCAGCTGTACGCGCCAGAAGCAGACACGCCTTGGTGGCGGGACGGCGCGGCAGACGCGCGCGATGCGAGCGCGGGCCCGGAGGAGCCCAGCAGCGACGGCGGCAGGCGCCGCCTGTTTGGTGGGCAAGAGGCGCTGCACGCCACCAGCCCCTACGTGCGCCGCACCTTCATCCCCCGCGTCGCCGCCAAGCGGCGCTGGCGCCCCACCCTGGCCTACCGCCTGCTTCCCAAGTTCCTGCACGTGCTGGACGGCACCTGCCTGGCCTTCCTGCTCTGGTGAGCCACCTGCCGCCTCCCTTGGCGTGCGTCGGATTGCGTGGCACGAGCACGCGTGACCACGTGCATGCCTGCCCGCGGCGCCACAGGCACCTGGTGAAGCTGCAGCCGGCGGTGCGCCACGCGCTCAAGGCCCACGCGCAGCCGCACCACGGCGGCGCCGCGCTGCAACAGGCGCTGCTCTTCCTGCACCAGCCCCGCGCCATCCACACCCGCCCCGGCGGGGACCGGCCCAGGCCCTACCGCCACCCGCTGCTGTGGCGGCCGCGCCGGCAGCGCCGGCCGCGCGGCGGCGCGGCGCCGGCGGGGGCGGCGGCGCTGCCGGCGGCCAGCCACCCGGCGCACGGCGCGCGCGCCGTGGCGTGGCTGCACCAGGAGCGGGCCGAGTTCGAGGGCATGGTGGCGGCGGCGTGCCGCGCCGCCGCGCCAAAGCTGCGGCTGTTCAGCGGCGGCGACCTCAGCGCCTGCGCCGGCGCGCTGGGCCACTTGCACGTGCAGCTTTCGGGCGGCTTCTGGCCGGCCTGGGAGGCGGCCACGCTGCCGCTGCTGCTGGACATTGCAGACGGCGGCGGCGATGCAGAGCCCGGCGGGGAGGAGGACCTCGGCGTCGCTAGCGGCGTTCGGGCGGAGGAGCGGCGCAAGGGCCTGCTGCCGTGCCACCTGGGCGGGCTGCTTGCGGGGCCGCTGCGGTGCAAGCACGTGCCCGGCGGCGAGTGGCGGCGGGCGTTCTGGCGCGCCGCCGGCCACGCCGCGCGGGGGGCGCGCCTCAAGCTGCCGCACCTGGCCGCGCTGTGCGAGGGGATGGCGCTGCTGGCGCTGCGGCGAGCAGGCGACGACGCGCGCCCGGGCGCGGCGGCGGCAGCACCAGACGCTGCCGCTGTCGTGGACGCTGACGAGAGGCAGGCCATGGCGGAGGTGGTGAGGCAGGCGTGGGGCGCGGTGCGGCGGCGGCTGGAGGAGCCGGGCGTCGAGGAGCAGGAGGGCCCGCTGGCGAGCCGTTTCCTGGTGGCCCCTCTGCTGGGCGCCGCCGCCCTCTCTCTTTTTGACGGGGACGCGCAAGCGGCGGCGCCGTTCTCCAGCCCAGCGCAGCAGGGGCCGGGCGACGGCGAGCGGGCTCCGGATGAGCTGTGGGCGCTGGCGTCGGCGTGGATGGCGTCTAGCATGCGGCCGCTCAACCAGCAGGGCAGGGTGAGCCGGAGCGCGGCGGCGGCCGCGCTGTGGGCGGTGGGCACGCTCCAGCGGCGGACTCACGCAGCGCCTGAGCAGGGGACGGGCACCCCTGCGCCACAGCAGCAGCAGCAGCAGCAACCGCAGCAGCAACAGCGGCGGTGGCTTCCGCGGCCAGAGTACATTTGGGCGGAGGCCGTGGGGCGCGTGCTGCTGGGCCCTGGGCCAGGGCAGACGGCGGGCGTGGTGCACGGGGCGTTGGTGGGGCTGGAGGCGCACGTGGGCCACTGGGCGCCCACGCAGCGGCTGACGCACATCGGGCTGCGCGCGGTGCGTCACACGCTGCCGAGCATGACGCCGCAGCAGGTGGCGGACGTGCTGGCGGTGCTGTCGGCGTGGGGCGCGCAACCCTCGCCGTCGTGGGCGGCGTCGCTGGCGGTGCACCTGCACGTCTGCGGCCCGGCGTACTCTGATGAGCAGAGGGCGCAGGTCGCGGCGTGCGCGGTGGCGCTCGGGTTATCGCTCTCTGCGATGGCGCTGACGCGTGCAAGCCCTGGGTGACTGCCGCCCGGTGGCGCGCTCCCGGAGCAAGGAGGCCAGTTTCCAGCGTGCAGGCAGCACACACGGCTCGTCCAGCGTCTTGGCTGCAGCATGTGATCCGCTTGGCAGAGCCAGAGGTGATGGGAGCTGCTACGCAGAGGCGGAGGGCGCGACTGGACCTCGTGCTCCTCCTGGGCGTGGAGCTGCTGGATCTCGTGCGGCTCTCGGCTGGCGTGCAGCAGCACGCGCAGCCGGGGACGTGCGCGTGGCCCGCGAGCCTGGGAGCCGGCCCACAACGGAGCGCTGCCACCTCGCAGCCGGACTCGGTGTGCCCGGCCCCCTGGGGCGCAGCCGAGCCGCCTTCGGCCTCCAGCGGCGGCAGCAGGAGCACCGCGAGCAGCGGCTTCTCGCGCGGCAGCAGCTGGATCGTGCGCTTCAAGGCCTACCGGCACGCCCGCGAGCATCATGCCGCACTCGCAGACGGGCTGCCTGGCGAGGGGCGCACCTGGCAGTGGGTGGACAGGCACAACCGCGCCGCGGAGCACCCCACCGACTTTGGCCTGGTGCAGCTGGAGGCGTCGGCGGCCACGCAGCCGCTGCTGGCGCAGCTCGCCCGCCTGCCGGGCGTCCGCGACGTGCACCCAGACAAGCGCTTCACCGGCAAGCTCAACTGGCGCCCCGAGGGAGAGCTCAAGCAGCTCATCCTCGACGCCGCCAGCGTGCTCTCCGCCGAGGCAGGCGGCAGCGGCACCTCCCAGCGCCGCACCCATGACAGCCAGCAACAGCAAGCAGAAGCAGGAGGAGCAGGCACAGCGTCAGACGCGGCGTCAGGAGCGGTGCCCATGTCAGCCGCCGCCGCCATGTCAGGAGGAGACGAGGGCGCGCGGCGCGACGGCGACTCGGCCGCGCCGCGGCTGCGCGTGGAGAAGCCGCCCGGGCGCTTCAGCACAAAGTTCATGATGGAGGGGGGCGGCTACGAGGACGACGGCTACGAGGAGGAGCCGCAGCGGGCGGCTCTGGATCAGCAGCAGGCAGACGGCGGCCACCCCTTGGAGGCGGAGGAGGAGCTGCAAGGGAACGACCGGCACCTCCTCTCAAGCAGCCTCATCACGCAGCGGCACGGCACGCAGCGGCAGCAGCAGCCGCGGCAGCCGGGCGGCGGTGGCGGCGGCGGGCAGCGGCACCAGGACGGCGGCGGCAACGGCAGCGCCGCTCAGTCAGGCAGGCAGCAGGGGCACGCAGACGGCGGCGGCGCTGGAGCGCGGTCGTCGGCGGCGGCAGCGTTGCGCGGCGGCGGCGGCCGCGAGGCAGCAGCAGCGTCGGCGCGCGGTGGCCGGCAGGTTAGCCACGCCGGCGGCGGCGTGCTCCCGGAAGAGGTGCTGGGGCTTGGCTCCGAGGGCGACCACCATGGCCGCGGGCACCACTGGAGCACGGCGGGCGGCGACGCCTCGTTCGACCCAGCAGGCAGGCAGCACGGCGGCGGCGGCGCCGCGGCAGACGACGAGGAGGAGCAGCAGCGCCGGCGGCAGCGCCGGCGGCGGCGGCGGCTGTCGGGGCTGGGCCGCAGCAGCATCACGTCGATGCTCGGCGCCGACGAGATTTGGCGGCAGGGCTACACGGGCCAGGGCGTCAAGGTCGGCGTGTTTGACACGGGCATCCGGCCCAACCACCCGCACATCCGGCACATCCGCGAGCGCACCAACTGGACGCACCAGAACTCCCTGGCGGACGGGCTGGGCCACGGCACGTTCGTGGCGGGCGTGATTGGCAGCCAGGAGCCGGCGTGCCCGGGCCTGGCACCTGACGTGGAGCTCTACACCTTCAAGGTGTTCACCGACGACCAGGTGCGCATGGCACGAGGGGTTGG
>VFQP010005506.1_pt1 | contig 11000 bp, 15 predicted proteins | sample 3512351 | NCBI WGS metagenome assembly VFQP01 (sample SAMN10412372, study PRJNA504923) | tailings metagenome | isolation source: Relicate 1 Philex TSF1 revegetated site | place: Philippines: Tuba, Benguet | collected 2017-08-29
TGTGTGTGTGTGTGTGTGTGTGTGTGTGTGTGTGTGTGTGTGTGTGTGTGTGTGTATAGTACATCAATATGTCGTACATAAACTGCACCCCTAAGCACTGTTGCTTCCTCAACACCCCTTTCCTCAACACCCCTCTCTTTTCCTACTCTCTCTTCCACAAAACTCTGTCTTCCACAACAACACCAGGTCATAGCAGAGGCATTTGAAAAACGTGTGCAGCGTGAATTGAAGCAGTCAACGCTGAGCTTTGACCAATGCTGCATGATGGTCAACAATGCTGTAGCACTGAAGCAAGGGGTGGGGCACTTGGAGACGTACACTGCGAAAAACCTTGCGTATGTTGCTGTGTGTTGTTGTTGTGGTGGTGGTTGATATTGATGATGATGATGATGATGTATGTGTTGTTTTATTGTGTAGATACGTGATGTACCAAGTCGCTTGTCGTATCCTAAACTAACAATACCCAACAATACACACCACAATACACACCACAATACCCCCCCACAACATAAACCATAATACCCACCACAATACCCACCCACAACACCCACATAGACCCCCCACAATACCCATCACAATACATTCTACAACACACATCACAATACACCACAGGTCCCGCACATCTAGTGTTGCAGGGACCCCTCCTCCTGACAGCCTCCATATCAACAGTGGTGTGTAGTATGTAGTGTGAGCATGTTGATATGTGCAGTGTATGTTACTATGTGCAGTGTGTGCATGTATATATGTGTGGTATGTACTACGTACGTAGTGTGCGTGATGGTACTCTCCATATACCTATACATGTCAACTCTTATTGTCAACATATCACTTGTCATACACTCAAATGCACACACACTCATATGCACACACGCTCCAATGCACTCACATACCTTATTTTATACACGTACCCTCTCCCCCACACATACCCCCACCCAAACCCACCCTCCATCACACATACACACACACTCCCAACACAAACACACACTCCCAACACATTTGGTTTCTTTTTTGTCTCTTCACAAATTCACACGCTCAACCCCCCTCACCCCCACCCCCAACCCCAGCCCTCTTGGAACGTTTTGAGCAGTTGAGGTCAAGTGCTGAATCCCTTGCTTCTCATGCTGTCAGTACTCGATTATTGAATATAGTGCGTGCTATGAAAAAGGAGGTGTGGCTGCCTGAAAAGCCGAGTATGAATGCTGGGGAGAGCAGTTATGTAAGTGCGCTGATACTGGAAATGAAGGTACTTTTACATGGGGATGGTGGGGGTACCTATATGGGGGGGGGGGGGGGGGCGTACATGGGGAGGGGGTAATTGCATAGTGTATGTGTGCTTTGTGTGTAAGCATGTAGTGTGTGTTGCTCCTCAGTACTCGTATTGATCATGTTGCACTTTGCATGTGATAATGCACCTGCAATCTGCTGCTCACAACACCCCCACAAACACCCATCACACAGCATACCCTGGGCACAGCAGCAGCACTGCTCCCCCGCAACAGCTACTGCAGTGTGGTACAGGATGTGTTTATGTACCTCAACAATGCCCTGCTACTCAACTTGGGGTCTGATCAACAAATTGCTGGGTATAATGTTTTTGCTGTACAACGGTTGTTCAATGATTGCGGGCACTTGCAAAATTTTGCCTCCTCACTCAAGGTAGGTTGTTGAGGTGTATGTGATCTGTGTGTGTGTGTGTTGTACAAGCACCAAAACGGGGTGATATGTGGGGGACAAGAGTGTGTGTTTTCTTTCATAATAATACACGAGAGAAATCCCCCCCCGTGATAACAAATACCCACAACACACAACCTTAAGGTGCCTGGTCTGGTTGAGGTGCTACCCAAGCCGCTTGCATTTTGTGATGCCCTGCTGCATGGCCGTGTGGATGATCTCGCCAAGCCACCTCGACGCAAGGCAATGGGCTTTGAGGATTCCGACCTGAAACTGCTGGTACAGTTGTTGGACAAGTATTGTGATGCAAAACCACCCCCAGGAAGCAAAGTACCAGAGTCATTTGTCAAGCGCAAGGCGACAGAGGTGGTGGCCAAGGAGCTACGCACCCAGGCTGGTATGAAGCCCAAGTATGTGGACGAGGTACATCGTTCCCCAACAGAGGAGCTGCATGAGATTACAGTGACTGATAGTTTTAGAAAGCAAATAGGGTTGCGTGACTGATGATGATGGTGTGCACACGTGTGGGGATGCCTCAAACACCCCATGTATTTGTATGTTATTCTCTCCAGTAAATAAACACAACTGTACAGACACAACTGTGCACAATTGCAACAAAGCTACAAAAGCATGGGATAGGTTGCACAAGGTCCATCAATCTGCACGATGATCACACCGTATGCGCATCGCAGCTCGTCTGTTGCACTCGTGAAACTCAAGCATTCTGAGCAGCACTTTCTTGTGTCATCTCTTTCCACGAGGTTTGTAAACATTGTGTTGGGGAGTGAAGCATTGAACACAAGATGGTGCAAGCTGTGCCTTTATGCGTTATGGTTATGGATAATCATGTATCAGTAGTAATCAGTGTCATAATGCAGCTCAAGCAACGACCCATTTCATCCCCCACACAACAGACAAGACACGCAGATCATAGCCATCAACCCTGCTGGGGGGTTGCTTTCTTTTGACGCAGCAAAAGACTCATATGAAGACGAGGTGTGTGTTGGTGTGTGTGTGTGTTGGTGGTGGCATGCATCTGGGGTTTGGTATATATGCATACAACAATGAGCGCAGTGGGTACCCTGTGAACAATCCACGATGAGAACAATCACAATCACGATGACAACAGTCAGTCACAAGATACCTCGTCGTCCTCTCTATACTACAGGGCAAGGCGTTTGATGCACTCGCAGATCTTGATCAGTATGAGGTCTGTTCTTTGCGTTGTTTGTACCACCCACAAACACCACAACCCACAAACACCACCCAGAACCACCACAACCACCACAACCCACCACCACCCTAGATCATTGAGCGTGGCTATGCACTGTTGGGATATGCACCAATAGGCAACTGTGGGCTGGTGCTGCTTGCATCACGGGTGCGCACCACCATCACACTGCCGGGGGGTCATGCAGTCAAGCTGATCACAGAGAGCAAGTGGCTTATGGTACCACTGAGGGTGCGTGTGTGTGTGTGTGTGTGAAGGTGGGGAGTGAGGGGGGGGGGGTTGTAGGGTTGACATGTTGGGATGGTGGGTGATGGTGTACGTGTGTGCGAGGGGTTATGTCCACACAACACATCCACACACAACACATCCACACACAACACACGACACATCCACACACAACACATCCACCCATAACACATCCACACACACCCCACACACACAACAGGCAGCAGGAGAGCTAGGACATAAACTCACTCAAGAAGAGCTCACCAACCTCCAACTCCTCCTCAAATACACCCTCAACAATGCCCACTACTACTGCGAAACAGCTGACATCACCCGCCCATTCCCCTCTTCCCACCCCGTAGACAACCCAAGCTGGCAGTTTGTGTGGAACCGATGGCTCACTGCGAGCCTTCGTGCTGCTGGGTTGGGGGCCCATGCGCCCCCCCTGCTCCAGGGTGTTGCAGAGGGGAAGAGCGTGACGGATGTAGAGGGGCGGGGTATGACGGTGGCGTTGATTGCACGGAGGTCCCGGTTGCATCCGGGTATGCGGTACATAGCCAGGGGGTTGAATTCATTGGCGTCACCGGGGAATGAAATCGAGTGTGAGCAGGTAAATAGCTATTGTGTGGGGGGGTGCGTGTGTGTATGAATGTATGAGTGTGCATGATTGTGCATGATTGTGCATGATTGTGTATATGTATATGAATGTGTATGAATGTGTACATGACTACATGTATGTGCGAATATACACACAAATACACCTTCTCACACCATGGTACCCACCATGATACACACCAAATACAAACATCATCATCTCCCACCCCTACAACAAAACACAAATCACTACAACAAAACACACATCACTACAACAAAATACAAATCACACTTCAGGTTGTGTGGACAACACCCACCAGTGATCCAACCACCTGCAAGTGGTCCTGTTATGTATGGCGACGAGGCACCGTCCCCATATGGTGGGGTGTGGAGCTCCGACAGGGTGGTGTGGGGGAAGCAGACGTCGTCATACCACAGCACCGCCCATATAAAGGTGTTGCGCGGTACTTTCGACGCCTGCAAAAGCGCTACATGCCAGACGCTGCGCGGGAACGGGCGATGAGGGCGGCACGTGGTCAGGGGGGGGGGGAGGAGGAAAAGGGGGTGTTGTGGGAGGAGGGGAGTAGGGCAGTGGATGAGGAAGATGATAGGCATGTGCCTGTGTTGTGTGTCAACTTGCTGCGGTGTAATATGACCAAGAGGAATGGTATGTTCTATACACATGTGTGTGGGGGGGATGTGGTTTTTTGTGTGGATGTTTGTGGTGTTTGTGTCGGGTGTTTTGGGTTGGTGTGCATGGTTGGTAGTGTTGGTAGCATGAATGTGGTTGCTGACAACATGCACCTGTTTTTTTGTATGCACATACCCCTCTCTCTTACAACACACACCCCTTTCTCTCTCACACACAGAGTTGTTGTTGTCGGAGCACTTTGCAGAGGGGATCAGGCACCTACGTAGGAAGCTTCCAGAACTGCCTGTGCGTGTGACCAACTTTGATTGGCATGGCAATATCAAGGAACTCAAGGTGTAACAAGGGGTGTGGATATGTGTGTGGTGTTGTATTTTTGGTACATGAGAATGTGGTGTTGGATATGAGTGTGGTGTTGTACTGGGATATGAATGTGGTGTGGATACGTGTGCATGTTGTGTGGGCACATGTGCATGTTGTGTGTGTGCATGTTGTGTGGGCACATGTGCATGTAGTGTTGTGCTGGATAGTTATATATTGTCCAATGTGCCTGCCTTTCTTTTCCTCTTCTTTTTGTTCCATTTCCCTCTTTTCCTTTCCATTCCCCTCTCCTTTCATCCCCTATCCCCTCTCATTTCATCCCCTCTCATTTATCCCCTCTCATTCATTCCCTCTCATTCATCCCCTCTCATTCATCCCCTCTCATTCATTCCCTCTCATTCATTCCCTCTACTTCCCTCCCATTTACTTTCATACAGGACAAGGGCACTGTGGAGGGTCTATGGGCACAGCTAGAAGCAATCATGTCAGACATGGATATGCATGGTGGAGTATGGGAACAGGGGCAAGACGCTACACAAGGTGTGCTGGGATAGGGGTGGGGAGGGGGTGTGGGGGCAGGTGGAACAAGGGGAAAGTATATGATGCAAAACATGTGTTTATATGTGTGTACTTTGTACCTTTGCGTTGTCTGCACCAACCACAATCACCACCACACACCACCACCACCACCATCACCACAGATCCTTGCTGCACACCATGGCCAGGTGGTCGCATGCGTTGGCACACACAACAAAAGGGCATCGTGCGCTACAACTGTGCAGATAGCCTTGATAGAACCAATGCTGCATCGTATTTTGGGGCAGTGCAGGCACTCGCAGAACAGTGTAGGAGGTTGGGGTTACAGGTGGACGTGACGAGGGGGGGGGGGGGACCAAAGCGTGTTGGTATGTGCTGGGGGGAGGATGGTGTGTGGGGGGATGATGGTGTGTGGGGATGTTGGCGTGTGGGGATGATGGTGTGGGAGGTTTTGAGAAAGAGTGGACAGAAAGTACATACATGCATGTGTTTGTGTGTGTATTTGTGTGTGTTGAGAGAGAGAGAGATGCACGTAGGCAATGCCATGTATACATCACACACTACACACTGCATTCCTCCTACATACACACACATTCACCAGGGTCTGCGTTGATTGATGTGGATGTGTCAAATGGGGGTGGGGGAGGTGTGTTGGCATCTTCATCGTCATGTTCCCTCGTGTCCCCTGCTGCTGCTGCTGTATCACCTCAATACCCACATGCACATGATGCACCACCGCTACCACCGGTGTGTATGGGGGGTGATTGTGTGTGGGGAATTATTGTGGGGGGGGGGAATGGTTATGTGGTGGTGGGGGATGATTGTGGGGGGGGTGATGATGATGGCAGTAACAATGATGACGGTCATGTGTATTTGCATGTACTTATGTTTACATATGTAACTGCACATATGCAGCCATGTATACAACAAACACACACACACACACACAGGGTTGGGAGGCACGCAAAGATGAATCAAGTGGAAGAACATTCTACATTGACCACAACACCAAGCGCACCACCTGGCAGCGACCAAAAACAACAACAACAACACCTTCCCCCCCCCCACCATCGGCCAATACCAACACTACAACGCTACAAGTTGGTACAACAATATCAACTACCTCCTCACCACGCACTGGGGAGGGGTCCACACGCATTGGGGAAGGGTCAACGCCCGGGAGAACAACACCTCCGGGGTCAACACCACATGCTAGTACTGGTGACTTGCTAAGCGTTGGGGAAGAGGTAGGTGTGGGTGTGGGTGTGGGTGTGGGTGGGTGGAGTGTATGATTGGGTGGGATGCTGTATATTGTGCTGTATGTGTACTCCGCTGCGTATGTATGGTGTATATTGTGTGTAAATTGTGCTGTGTTTGTACTGTGTATGTTATGTGTGTCTCAAAACCCACAATATGTGCATCTCACACCATACACTACTTCTTTCCACAACAACAAAAAAACAAAAAGAAACACAACCCCCCCTCTCATTTCCAAGGCCCCCATAACCCGTTCCTGCACATGGGGCCTGTTCGGCTGCAGCGTTGACCAAGTAAAGGCCCGCGTCCTCCCTGACCTCATTGCCGAACATGCAGAAATATTCATGATCAATGGGGACATGCAAAGCAATTTATACACCGCCAGCCGAGCCATGCACAGCCACATACTCAACCTGCTCCAAGAGGGAAACAGCAGCAGCACAGCAGCGGTGCGCACCAGTGTGGGGAAGCTGGCCAACTTGCAGGTTGCGGTGCAGCGAAGGTGGAGTAACATGATGACAGATGCGATCAGGCAGCAAGTGGTGGAGATGTTTTTGGGACTGAAATGGGAGTCGCATTTCCCTACAGTACCCATGGTTTTCCCTGCAGATATACCATTGGAGGTGGGTTTGTTTGGTGGTGTTTGTTTACCAGGGTGGGATTGTGTGTAGAGAGGGTGGGATTGTGTGTTTGTGGGGTGGGATTGTGTGTAGAGAGGGTGGGATTGGTTGTGCCTCTGACTGTCCAATAGCAATGTATTCATTGGCATTTGTGTGTCACACCCATGCCCACACCCATGCCCACACCCATGCCCACACCCCACACATACCCACACCACCACAGGGTGAGAGTGACCATGAGAGTGATGGGGATGACAGTGAAACCACACGTGTGCAGGAGTTGAGGTTTGGCACTGAGATGAAGGCACCAGGGGGAGGAGGAGTGACAGGAGGAGAGGGGGTAGGAATAGAGAGAGTTGGGGTGTCAGTGGTGGGTACTGATGGGCACTTGTTGCCACCTGGTGCACAGGTATGCGTATGCATGAGTATGGTGATGATGGTGCATGAGTATGATGCATGCTGACGATGATGCGTACTGTTGCACGAATAATACTTGATCACAGTGTAATACCCCCTTTCATACCCCTGCACCATTCCTCTCCCACAAAAACCCCTGCATCCCCTACACACGCACCTCCCCTCTCATTCACCCTCTCACATGCACACCATACACACGCACCTCACCCCTCACAGGCAGCATCCCCTGTGTCCTCCCCTGCTGCAAGGGACCTGCTGATATCCCTAGATGATCATGAAGCAGATGACACTGCTGCCACAGTACCCCCTGCGCTCCAACAACAGCTCCTACATGAGGAGAGCGACGTGTTTGGTGATGCACAGGAAGCACATGGCAATCAGGATATTTTTGATTTTCTTGCAGGGTCCCGAGGGGCTGGTGTGACAGAAATGACAGGGGGGGCAGGGGTGATGATGCAGGAAATGACAACAGCTGGCACCACTGGTGGTGGTGGTGGTGCAGGGAGAGGTGCACATGATGATACTACTGGTGTTGAGCATTCGTTGATTTGATTAGGGGCGTAAATGGCTGTATGGTAAAAAAGATCATGATGGCGGTGTTGTTCATGACCAACCTTTTACTCGATGATGATGATGATAATGACCAATGCAATCAAATAGCAACCTTTCGGTGTTCAAGCGCCACACCTACCCACCAAAACCACCCTCTATGCGTCCTCCAACGCCACGTCGTACACCTCTCTATATTGCTCCACAAAATGTGCCGTCACCCCCTCCTTGACATTGTCACTCAGTTCACTGTACTCCGCACGATTACCAGCAGGAAACACCACCTCCTTGACCCCCGCCCGTTTGGCCGCCAACAGCTTCTCCTTAATCCCACCCACTGGAAGCACCCGCCCCGTAAGCGTCACCTCCCCCGTCATCGCAAAATCCGTTTTCACAGGACGCCTCAGTGCGAGGGAAAGCAGGGCGGTCACGATGGTGCATCCTGCAGAGGGGCCGTCTTTTGGGGTGGCCCCTGCAGGGACATGGACGTGGACATCTGCTGTGTCAAGAAACGTGTTGCCCGGGGCGATTTCCTGCAGCAGCTGTCGTGCATAGGTATATGCAATGGACGCACTCTCCTTCATCACGTCACCCAATTGACCAGTGGTGCGCATAGACCCCGCTTTTGAGGGGGGGGCCGGGGCCGGGGCACCCCCCTGGGGTGTGGGTTGGGCAGACGCCACTGCTGCTGCTTCTATGTAGAGCGTGGTTCCACCCATGGCAGTCCATGCAAGGCCCATTACCACACCAGGTGGGGTTGTTGTATACAGTCGGTCATTTGTAAAGGGTGGTTGACCCACATACTCTGCGAGTGTCTCTGCATCCACCACCGCAACAGGGGTTTGTGGTGGTTGCTCTGACAGTGGTGGTGGTGGTTCAAGGGCATCATCATGTGCTCCATTGATGCTCCCCACCGTCCCCTCCTGACTCCCTTTCTTTGCACCATTGTGTATGTTGTGACGTAATTCAACCTGTGCATCTTTTCCTTCACCACCACCACCACCACCGCCGCCAGCTTGTTTCTGTCGAACCAACTTGAGTGCAACTTTCCTATAGATTTTCTCCAACTGTTTTTTCAAATTTCGAACGCCAGCTTCTCTACAGTAGGCATCAATGAGTCGTGTCATCCCCTGATCCGTGATAGTACAGGAACCTTGTGGAACACCTGCTGACTCCATTGCCTGTATAGGGGGTGTGGGGTGTTGAAGGGGTATGTGTGCATACCATTCGTATATGCAACTTGCACAACGACAACAACCAAGCATCATGATACAGTACAACAACACACAGCACCACACCCACCCGCTGCAACACCATCAAAACACCCCCACACGCACCTGTGGCTCTAGGTATGTACGAGCAATGGCAACTTTTTCATCAAATATATATCCAGACAGACGAATCACCTCCATACGATCCAACAGGGGTCCAGGTATAGTTTCCAACATGTTTGCTGTGCACATAAACAACACCTGTTGTGATGGAGGTGTGTGTGTGTAGGGGGACATGCCCTCGGGGGGAGATGGGGTGCACACAGGGTTGGTTGTTGATGATGATGATAATGATAATGATGATTGGTGATAGTGTGTGATGGTGGCAACACACACACCAACCATACACACACCAAACACCTACACACCTTTGACAGGTCTAATGGCACATCAAGGTAGTGATCAAGAAATGCATCATTCTGCTCAGGGTCTAGCAATTCCAGCAGTGCTGATGCTGGGTCCCCTTGATATCCTCCTGAGTGTGGGGGGGGGGTGGGGGGAGGGTAAGGGTGTGTGTGAGGGTGTGTGTGTGAGGGTGGGGGGGTGTGAGGGTTGAACAATATACATATGTGTGTGAGGGTGTGAGGGTGTGTGTGTGTTGTAAGGTGTACAGAGTGTTCTATGAAATCGTCAATGTGTATACTATACACAAGTCTTGCACACAACCCACCCCCACCACCCACCACCCACCCACATCACACACCATCACCACTCCCACACCACACTCCCACCACCATCACCACCATTCCCACACCATACCTTGCCCAATCTTGTCAATCTCATCAATCAACACCAGGGGATTCGCAGATCCACACGTCTTCAAACACTGCACCATCTTCCCTGGCATGGCCCCCACATACGTCCTCCTGTGCCCCTTTATCTCCGCCACATCCCTCAACCCACCCACTGAAAATCGATAATACTCTCGACCAAGTGCCCTGGCTATTGATTTTCCAATGGACGTCTTACCCACCCCGGGAGGGCCCACGAGGCATATTATTTTACCGGCAGTGGCACCTTGTAGTTGGCGTACTGCTATGAATTCAAGGATGCGTTCTTTCACATCTTCCAACCCCCAATGATCCTCATTAAGCACCTGTGATTGAGGAGGGTGGGGTGGGTGGGTGGGGGGGTGGGGTTCGAGAAAGGAGGCATATGTGTACATGCATTCAAGTGCGTGTGTGTGTGTGTTCATGTGGTTATGCATGATTACCGCTTGCTCTGTTGTTGTCATACCAAGTGTGTTTGGTTGCACCAGCCCACCCATCACCCACACCCACATCCAACCCCCACACCAACCCACATTCCACCACACACACACACATCCCACCACAGCACCAAACCCAACACCAAACCCACCATGGTTGCTTGTGCAATATCAGCATTCTCCTCCACATACACCCCCCAAGGTATGGACGTCAACCAGTCCAAGTAATTCCTCGTGACATTAAACTCGGCACTGCTGGGCTCAAGATTACTTAGCTTGGAGAGTTCATCATCAATCACTTTGCGTGCATCTTCTGGTATTGCTGCCTGGTCAAAGGTTGCTATCTTGTCTCGAAACCTGATGGGGGAGTGCCAGTGGGAGTTGGAGTGGGCCAGAGTGTGTGTGTGTGTGTGTGTGTGTGTGTGTGTGTGTGTGTGTGTGTGTGTGTGTG
>VFQP010005507.1_pt1 | contig 10998 bp, 8 predicted proteins | sample 3512351 | NCBI WGS metagenome assembly VFQP01 (sample SAMN10412372, study PRJNA504923) | tailings metagenome | isolation source: Relicate 1 Philex TSF1 revegetated site | place: Philippines: Tuba, Benguet | collected 2017-08-29
GCACCAGCGTGCGGCTGCAGTCGAACAGCATCGACAGGTTCTGCTCGCCCAGGCGGGTGCCGGGCGCGAGCCGCTGGGCGAGGATGGCCTCGACGATGCGTCGGGCGATGTCGGTGGAGCTGACCATGGCAGGCTTGCATGCCAGATCCGTGCCATGGGCCCATCAGGCTTGTATGCAAGCCTGGTGCACCCGATGTGTGCGCGGGCGGCGCGGCGCTGGTGCGCGCGGCACCGGCATGCACGACGCCGTGCACACCCGTGTGCGCACGGGTGTGCACATGGCGGTGCACGGCGGCGGAGGGGGGCGCGGGGCGCTCAGCGCTGCGCGCTGAGGATCTGCAGGTCTTTTTCGTAGCCCTGCAGCTGGCGCGCGAGGCGCTCGCGCTGGCCCGGCGTGGCGCTGTTGTGCAGGGCCGCGAACTGCGCGCAGCCGTGGCGGATGGCCGCTTCGCTCTGCGCCGCGTAGCCGGGCGTGGGCGACACCACCAGGCGCTCGGCGTAGCCGCGCAAGAGGGCGCGTGCGCGGGCCGGCTGGGCCTGGGCCTCGCGCAGCGCCTGCAGCAGGTCGGCCTGGCGGCGTTCGCGCTCGGCCTGCGTGCGCTGCGCATCCCAGGGCGATGCCGCGAGCGACTGGCGCAACCCTTCGCGCTGCGCATCGCTCAGGCGGCCGTAGAAACGCTCGTAGCGCTCCACCGTGGCGTCGAGCCGGCGCTGCAGGCGCTGCTCGGGCGTGCCGCGCAGGAAGTCGCGGGCGAATTCGTCGTTGCTGCGCGCCTGGCGCCGGTTCAGGTGCTCGAGCTGCGCGGGCGTGAGCTGCGGCGCCAGCCGCGCGAAGGGCTCGATCAGGCGCTCGCTCGCACCCACCAGCCGCCGGCGCGCGGTCTCGAACTGCTGGCAGGCCTCGTCGGCGCTGATGTCGTGCGGGGCCATGGCCTGCCAGCGGCGCAGCTGGTCGGCGTACACCGGCAGCTCCTCGCGCCGGTGCCAGGCGAAGAAGCCGTCGATGTCGCCGCGCACCTGGCTGGCCTGCTCGCCGTCGAAGTCGAAATGGCTGTCGAGCCACCAGTAGCTCAGCGTGGGCGCCTGCGTGTAGGCCAGGCGTGCGGTGGTGCACGCGGCCAGCGCGAACAGGGTCGCGAGCAGCACAGGCAGCAGCAGGGTGCGCGCGATAATCCGCCGCGACCCGGCACCGCCCTCCTGGCGCTGCTGTCGAATCGCGAAAGAGGTGTTCATGTCCTTACCGGTGGATGTGGTGGTGATGGCCGCGGGCAAAGGCACGCGCATGAAAAGCCAGCGGCCCAAAGTGTTGCACCGCCTGGGCGGCCGTGCACTGGCCCAGCACGTGATCGATTGCGCCGCAGGGTTAAAGGCCCGCTCGGTGGTGGTCATCACCGGCCACGGCGCCGAGCAGGTCGAGGCCGGGCTGCACGCGCCCGAGGCCACCGCGCTGGCCTTCGTGCGCCAGTCGCCCCAGCTCGGCACCGGCCACGCGGTGCAGCAGGCCGTGCCCGCGCTCGCCGACGACGGCCTGACCCTGGTGCTCTCGGGCGACGTGCCGCTGACCGAGCCCGCCACCCTGCAGGCCCTGATCGACCTGAGCGAAGGCCGCCACCTCGCGCTGCTCACGCTCGACCTGCCCGACCCCACGGGCTACGGCCGCGTGGTGCGCGACGAACACGGCAGCGTGCGCGCCATCGTCGAGCACAAGGACGCGAGCGAGGCGCAGCGCGCCATCACCGAGATCTACAGCGGCATCATGGCCGTGCCCACGCGGCTGCTGCGCGGCTGGCTGGCGCGGCTGGACAACAAAAACGCCCAGGGCGAGTACTACCTGACCGACGTGGTGAAGTTCGCCGTGGCCGACGGCGAAACGGTCAAGGCCCACCGCATCCAGGACGCGGTGCAGGTGGCCGGCGTGAACAGCCCGCAGCAGCTCGCCGAGCTCGAGCGCGCCTACCAGCTGCGCCTGGCCCAGCGCTTCATGGCCGACGGCGTGCGCCTGGCCGACCCGGCGCGCTTCGACGTGCGTGGCCACCTGGTCTGCGGGCAGGACGTGGAGATCGACGTCAACTGCGTGTTCGAAGGCCGGGTCGAGCTCGGCGACGGCGTGCGCATCGGCGCGAACTGCGTGGTCGCCAACGCGCGCATCGAGGCGGGCGCGGTGATCCACCCCTTCACCCACATCGAGGGCGAGGCCGCGGGCGTGCGCGTGGGCCCGGGCGCGCTGATCGGGCCGTTCGCGCGCCTGCGCCCCGGGGCCGATCTCGGCGCCGAGGTGCACATCGGCAACTTCGTCGAAGTGAAGAACAGCACGCTGGCCGCGGGCGCCAAGGCCAACCACCTGGCCTACCTGGGCGACGCCAGCGTGGGCGAGCGCGTGAATTACGGCGCGGGCAGCATCACCGCCAACTACGACGGCGCCAACAAGCACCGCACCGTGATCGAGGCCGACGTGCACGTGGGCAGCAACTGCGTGCTGGTGGCGCCCATCACCATCGGCGCGGGCGGCACCGTGGGCGCGGGCTCCACCATCACCAAGAGCACCGAGCCCGGCGCGCTGGCCGTGGCGCGCGGCCGCCAGGCGAGCATCCCCGGCTGGCAGCGGCCCCAGAAACAGAAAAAGGCCTCCTGAGGAGGCCTTTAGAGCGGGGCGGCGTGCTCAGCGGCCGCCGCGCACGTCGTACGAGCCGCCGTCGTAGCGGCGCTCGCCGCCGCGTGGCTTGGGCGGCGCGAGCTCGTCTTCGAGGCTCATGAGGCCGCTCAGGCCCATCACCTCCGAATCGCGGTAGGCCGAGGCGCCGAAGCGGTCGTCCAGCGTGGACATCTGGCTCTCGAGCTCCTTGATCACGCTGTCGCGCTCGGGCGCCTGCGGCGCGGGGGCCGCTGCCTTGGGCTTGGGCAGTTCCACCAGGTTGAGCTGGGCGCGGAACTCGGCCGGCGACGGCATGCGGTGGATGCCGTTCTTGAGCAGCAGGAAACGCACGCCCGCCGTCTTGAGCATGCGGTTCTTGACCTTGGCGCGCTGCGCCTTGGCCTCGGCATTGCTGAGGTGGTACTGCTCGATGTCGAACGCGAAGGTGGGACGGCCGTCGGCGCCGCACACCACGAAGTCCACGCGCTGCTCCTTGAGGCGCTGCTTGGCCGCAACCTTGTCGCCCGCACGGCGCACCGACAGCATGTTGGCCAGCGACACGTTGGGCAGCACCACCTGGCCGGGGAAGGTGTCCTGCAGGTAGTCGAGCATGGCCACCTGCTCGGTCGAGAGCACGCGCTCCGGGCTGTAACGGTCGTCGCGGCCGTCGTCCTGGGACCGCATGAAGCGCAGGTAGAGCCAGACGCACAGCGCCAGCACCACCACCGCGATCACCGATCCGATCACCACCAAATCCATGAAAACGAACCTCCTCCAAGCGCCACGGCCGGGGGGCGGGCGCAATTTGTAGCAAGGTTGTTACACATGCGCCGCGGCGTCAACACCCAATTGGGGGGCGGGGCCACAAGTGTGCGTTTTGCTGCACACCCCCGGGGGCATTTAAGCCATTCGGTCACATCGGCGGCTTCAGCGGCAGGCGCGGATCGAACTTGGCGCAGCGCGTGCTGAAGAAGCCTTTGACGTTGCGCACGTTGGCGTCGCCCGTGAACAGGCGCTGGGTGAGGGCGAGGTAGTCGGGCATGTCGCTGCAGCGCACCACCAGCACGAAATCGGGGCCCGGGCTCACGCGGTAGCACTGCTGCACGCGCGGCTCGGCCACGGCGCGCGCCTCGAAGGCGTCGAGCGCCTCGGCGCCCTGGCGCTCCAGGCTCACTTCGACCAGCGCCGTCAGGCCGTGGCCCAGCAGCGGGGCCAGGCGGTCGGCGTCGAGCAAGGCCACCTCGCGCGCGATCAGCCCACGCTCGCGCAGCCGCTTCACCCGCCGCAGGCAGGTGGGCGGCGAGAGGTGGGCGCGTTCGGCCAGGGCCTGGTTGCTTTGCGCGGCGTCGTCCTGCAACAACTCCAGCAGCCGCAGGTCGGTGGCATCGATGTCGAAATCTTCCATGAATCGAATGTAAATGAAACGAATCGTCGATGATTCGTGGGGGCGATAGAAAAGTTCAAAAACTGTTCAACTTCGCACATTCATTTCACGGATGGCTCTCTAGCATTCGCCCCACTTTCCAACAACGGACATCGGAGGCTCGCATGTGCGGCATCGTGGCAGGGGTTTCGGGGCGCGACATCGTGCCCGTGCTGGTTCAGGGGCTGCAGCGGCTCGAGTACCGCGGCTATGACTCCTGCGGCGTGGCCGTGCACAGCGGCGGCCTGAAGCGCGCGCGCAGCGTGGCGCGCGTGGCCGAACTGGGCCAGCAGGTGCAGACCGAGGGCATCGCCAGCGGCACCGGCATCGCGCACACGCGCTGGGCCACGCACGGCGCGCCCGCGGTGCACAACGCCCACCCGCACTTCAGCCACGGCCCGGGCGCGGCCAGCGGCAGCGCGGGCCGCGTGGCCCTGGTGCACAACGGCATCATCGAGAACCACGACGAGCTGCGCGCCGCGCTGCAGGCCCGGGGCTATGTGTTCGAGAGCCAGACCGACACCGAGGTGATCGCCCACCTGATCGACTCGCTCTACGACGGCGACGTGTTCGCCGCCCTGCAGGCCGCGGTGAAACAACTGCACGGCGCCTACGCGCTGGCCGTGTTCCACAAGGACGAGCCGCACCGCGTGGTCGGCGCGCGCGCGGGCTCGCCGCTGGTGCTGGGCGTGGGCGCCGAGGGCGGCGAGCACTTTCTCGCCAGCGACGCGATGGCGCTCGCGGGCGTGACCGACCAGATCGTCTACCTCGAAGAGGGCGACCTGGTGGACCTGCAGATGGGCCGCTACTGGATCGCCGACGGCGAGGGCCGTTCGCTCGGCGCCGCGCAGCGCCCGGTGCGCACCGTGCATGCGCACAGCGGCGCGGCCGAGCTCGGCCCCTACCGCCACTACATGCAGAAGGAAATCTTCGAGCAGCCGCGCGCCATCGCCGACACGCTCGAAGGCGTGGCCGGCGTCACGCCCGAGCTGTTCGGCGACGGCGCCTACCGCGTGTTCAAGGACATCGACCGCGTGCTGATCCTGGCCTGCGGCACCAGCTACTACAGCGGCTGCACCGCCAAGTACTGGCTCGAATCCATCGCCCGCATCCCGACCCAGGTGGAGGTGGCCAGCGAATACCGCTACCGCACCAGCGTGCCCGACCCGCGCACCCTGGTCGTCACCATCAGCCAGAGCGGCGAGACCGCCGACACCCTGGCCGCGCTGCGCCACGCGCAGGGCCTGGGCATGAAGCACACGCTGACCATCTGCAACGTGGCCACCAGCGCCATGGTGCGCGAGTGCGAGCTGGCCTACATCACGCGCGCGGGGGTCGAGATCGGTGTCGCGTCGACCAAGGCCTTCACCACCCAGCTCGCGGGCCTGTTCCTGCTCACGCTGGCGCTGGCCCAGGTGCGTGGCCACCTGAGCGACGAACAGGAGGCCGAGCACCTCAAGAGCATGCGCCACCTGCCCGTGGCGCTGCAGGCCGTGCTCGCGCTCGAGCCGCAGGTGATCAGCTGGGCCGAAGACTTCGCGCGCATGGACAACGCCCTGTTCCTGGGCCGCGGCCTGCACTACCCGATCGCGCTCGAAGGCGCCTTGAAGCTCAAGGAGATCAGCTACATCCACGCCGAGGCCTACCCGGCCGGCGAGCTCAAGCACGGCCCGCTCGCGCTCGTCACCGCGGCCATGCCCGTGGTCACCGTGGCGCCCAACGACGCGCTGCTGGAGAAGCTCAAGAGCAACATGCAGGAGGTGCGTGCGCGCGGCGGCGTGCTCTACGTGCTGGCCGACGCCGACACCCGCATCACCAGCAGCGAAGGCATCCACGTGATCCGCATGCCCGAGCACTACGGCGCGCTGTCGCCCATCCTGCACGTGGTGCCGCTGCAGCTGCTGGCCTACCACACGGCCCTGGCCAAGGGCACCGACGTGGACAAGCCGCGGAACCTGGCCAAGAGCGTGACGGTGGAGTGAGGCGGGCGCCTCAGCGCACCGTCACCTCCACCCGCCGGTTGCGCGGCTCGGGGGTTTCGTCCTTCGTGGGCACGAGCAGGTTCTTCTCGCCGTGCGCTTCCTGCCGCAGCGACAGGAAGCTCAGCCCCGAGGCCTTGAGGCGGCTGGCCACCAGCGCGGCGCGCTGCGCCGACAGCGTGAGGTTGTCGGCCTCGCTGCCCATGGTGTCGGTGTGCCCGCTCACCACCACCTCGGTGGTGGCCAGGGCCTGCGGCGGGCGCGCGCGCAGCTGCGCGATCAGTTGTTGCAGCGCCGCTTCGGCCGGCTCGGTGAGCTGGGTGCTGCCCAGCACGAAGTACAGCAGGTGCTGTTCGGGCGCCGCGGGCAGCGCGTCGCGCGCGGCGCCGAAGTCGGCCTCGATCTGCGCGGGCGTGGGTGAGGTCGCGGGCGCGCGGCCGTCGAGCGCCGCCACCTGGCCCGCCTGCGTGAGCACCTGCCGGCCCTGGGGGCCGGTCACCACCACCTGGCCCACCTTGCCGTCGCGGTCGGGCAGCAGCACCACGTAAGAGCGCGGCAGCGTGGGGCCGCAGGCCGCGAGCAGGGCGGCCAGGGGCAGCAGGAGCAAGGGGCGAAGCAGGGCATGGCGGTTCATGGCCCGAACTGTCCCACAGGCCGGGCGCCTGCGGCCGCACGGGCGGGCGCCCGGGTCGGATACCCTCGGGGGCAGCCGTTCTGCCGCCCGCCGCCGCCTTGAAACCCCTGTCCCTGCGTTCCCTCGCCGCGCTGCTGATGCTGCTCACGGCCGGCCTCGGCCTGGGCCTGGTGCTGGCCGATCCGCTGGCGCTGCAGGCCTTGCGCCACCAGGGCTTCGACCAGTACCAGCGCTGGCAGCCGCGGCCCTACACGCCGGTGCCGGTGCGCATCGTGGACATCGACGAGGCCAGCCTGCAGCGCCTGGGGCAGTGGCCCTGGCCGCGCACGCGGCTCGCGGCGCTGACGGACCGCCTGGGCGCGCAAGGCGCGGCCGCGATCGGCTTCGACGTGGTGTTCGCCGAGCCCGACCGCAGCGCGCCGCAGCGCGCCGCGCAGGACTGGCCGCTGTCGGCCGCCGCGCGCGCCGAGCTGCAGCGCCTGCCCGACCACGACACCGTGTTCGCCGAGTCCATCGCGCGCCACCCCGTGGTGCTGGGCTTCGCGGTGCAGGCCGACGCGCCGGCCGCGCCCGCGGGTCCCGCGCCCGAAGCCCGGGCGCGTTACGTGTGGCTCGGCGAGCCCGCGCCGCAGCGGCTGCCCGAGCTGGGCGCGCCCGTGCGCCCGTTGGCCGCGCTCGAGGCCGCGGCCCAAGGCAGTGGCGCGCTGGCCTTCGTGCCCGACGCCGATGGCGTGGTGCGCCGCGTGCCGCTGGCGCTGCTGCTGCAGGGCCAGCCCGCGCCCGGTCTCGCGGCCGAGCTGCTGCGCGTGGCCCAGGGCATCGACAACGTGATCCTGCAGCGCGCCGAAGGCGCTGCGCCCGCGCTGCAGGCGGTGCGCATCGGCGCGTTCCACATCCCCACCAACGCGCAGGGCGAGCTCTGGCTGCATTACAGCGACGCGCAGCCGCAGCGTTATGTGCCCGCCTGGCAGGTGCTCGCGGGCACGGCCGACCCGGCGCTGTTCGACGGCCACATCGTGCTCGTGGGCAGCTCGGCCCAGGGCCTGCTCGACCTGCGCTTCAACCCGCAGGGCCGGCTCATGCCCGGCGTCGAGGCGCACGCGCAGGCGATCGAGCAGGTGCTCACGGGCCACACCCTGACGCGGCCGGGCTGGGCGATCGCGGCCGAGGCGATCGCGGTGGTGCTGGCCTGCGTGCTGCTGGTGTGGGTGGGTGCCTTCGTGCCCTCGCTGTGGGCCGCGGCCGCCGCGCTGCTGCTGGTGTCGGGCCTGCTCTGGGGCGGCTGGCGGGCCTTCTCGGCGCACGGCCTGCTGCTCGACAGCTTCACGCCCGCGATCGCGGGGGCGCTGTCGTACGCGCTCGCGAGCCTGGCACGCCATTTCCAGAGCGAGCGCCGCCAGCGCTGGCTGCGCCAGGCCTTTGCGCGCTACGTCTCGCCCAACCGCGTGGACCACCTCGTGCGCCACCCGGGCCAGCTCGAGCTCGGCGGCCAGCGCCAGCATTGCAGCTTCGTCTTCACCGACCTCGCGGGCTTCACCGCGCTCATGGAGGCCATCGACCCGGCCGACGCGGTGGGCCTGCTCAACCGCTACCTCGAGGGCATGATCGCCATCGCCTTCCGTCACCAGGGCACGCTCGACCGCATCGTGGGCGATGCGCTCGCCATCATGTTCTCGGCCCCCGTGGTGCAGCCCGACCACGCGCAGCGCGCGCTCGACTGCGCGCTCGAGATGCACCGCTTCGCCACCCGCTTCGCGCGCGAGCAGCAATCGCGCGGCGTGGCCTTCGGCCTCACGCGCCTGGGCGTTCACTCGGGCGAGGTGATCGTGGGCAACTTCGGCGGGCAGACGATCTTCGACTACCGCGCGCTCGGCGACCCCGTGAACACCGCCGCACGGCTGGAGAGCGTGAACAAGCAGTTCGGCACGCTGCTGTGCGTGTCGGGCACCACGCTGTCGGCCTGCGCGCCGTGTCCCGCTCGGCCCGTGGGCCGGCTGGTGCTCAAGGGCAAGACCGAGGCGCTGGCGGTGTTCGAGCCGGTCACCGACACCGACGCCAGCGAACGCGCCCCGCTCGCGGCCTACCAGGCGGCTTTCGAGGCGCTGCGCGAGGGCCGCGACGCCGAGGCGGCCGAGCGGCTGCGCGCGCTGCAGGCGCAGTGGCCGCACGACCCGCTGGTGCGCCTGCACGCCGCGCGGCTCGCGGCCGGCGAACGCGGCGACCGCATCGTGCTGAGCGCCAAGTGAGCCCGCGCGGGCTCAGTCTTCTTCGACCTTGAGCAGGAACTGCGTGCCGCGCACGCCGATGGTGCCGCTGGGCGTCTTCACGGTCACCGCGTCGGGCTGCAGCCGCGCGATCGCGCCCGACACGTAGTTGAGCGTGCCCTTGCCGATGCGCGTGCCCAGCCGCAGCTTGCCCGCGCCCGGCTCGTAGAGGTATTCGTCCACCGTGAGCACGGTGTTCGGCCCGAAGGACATCAGCGTGTTGTCGCCGAACACCACGCCCATGCTCGATGCGCCGCGCGTGCTCAGCACGCTGCCCGCGTGCAGCGGCGTGCCGGGCCGGGCGCTCACCACCTGGCCGTCGGTGCTCACCGTGGCCTCGCCCTTGACGGTCTTCACGTGGCCCACGGCGGGCCGGTCGAGCGCCAGCGCGGGGCCCGCGAACACGGCCCAGGCCAGGGCCGCGGCGGCGGTCAGGGCGGCGCGGGTCGGCGGCATGTCGAGGGGTTGGGCGGGGCGGACCATGGATGGGCGGAATGATAAGCCGCATGAACGGTCGTTCGGGGTCGCACCATTCAAGTGCAGCCGCGGGCGGTCGATACGCGAGGCCTGTCCGTTTCTTTTCGTGTCTCCGACCCCTGCCCGCATGAAACTCAATGACCTCAAGGTCGCCAACCGCCTGGCCATCGCTTTCGGACTCGTCCTGCTCATCACGGCCCTGATGGCCGGCATCGGTGTGTGGCGCCTGCAGGAACTGGCCCAGACCACCCAGCAACTCGCCACGACGGAGAACGAAAAGCTGCGCATGGCCATGCAGTGGCGCCAGACCATCGACCTGAACTGGGAGCGCACGCGCGCCGCTGCGCTCGATTCCGACACCAGCCGCATGCCCGAATGGCAGGCCCGCATGGACAAGACCTCCGAGCTCACGGTGGCCTCGCGCAAGCGCCTGGTCGAGCTCGTCACCTCGGCGCAGGGCAAGGACCAGATCGCCGTCATCGACGCCGCGCGCGAGGCCTACCGCACGCCGCGCGCCGAGCTGCTCAAGCGCCGCATGGCCGGCGAAGACGTGAGCGCCGCACTCCAGCGCGACCTGCGCCCCCTGGCCGAGACCTACCTGCAGTCGATCGAGAAACTCGAGGAGTTCCAGCGCGCCGCCTACGAAGAGGCGCTGGCCGACGCGCACGCCAACGCGGCCCAGGGCCGTGCCATCCTGATCGCCGGCGGTGTGATCGCCGTGCTGCTCGGCGCGGCCGCGGCCTTCGTGCTCAGCCGCTCCATCACGGTGCCGCTGGCGCGGGCCGCCGAGAGCGCGCGCCGCATCGCCGACGGCGACCTCACCTCCGCCATCCACAGCGAGGGCCGCGACGAGGCCGCGCAGCTGCTGCAGGCCCTGCAAGGCATGCAGCACAAGCTCGCGCAGGTGGTCTCGCGCGTGCGCAGCAATGCCGAAGGCGTGGCCACGGCCAGCGCGCAGATCGCCCAGGGCAACAACGACCTGTCGGCGCGCACCGAGCAGCAGGCCTCGGCGCTCGAAGAAACCGCGGCCTCGATGGAAGAACTCAGCTCCACCGTGCGCCTGAACGCCGAGAACGCGCAGCAGGCCAACCAGCTCGCCATGAGCGCGTCCACCGTGGCCGCGCAGGGCGGCGAGGTGGTGGCCCAGGTGGTCGACACCATGAAGACCATCAACGACAGTTCGCGCCGCATCGCCGACATCACGAGCGTGATCGACGGCATCGCCTTCCAGACCAACATCCTCGCGCTCAATGCCGCGGTGGAAGCCGCGCGCGCCGGTGAACAGGGCCGCGGCTTCGCGGTGGTGGCCGGCGAGGTGCGCAACCTCGCGCAGCGCAGCGCCGAGGCGGCCAAGGAGATCAAGGAGCTGATCGGCGCCAGCGTGGAGCGCGTGGAGCAGGGCTCGGCGCTGGTCGACCGCGCGGGCAGCACCATGACCGAGGTGGTCGCGAGCATCCGCCGCGTCACCGACATCGTGGGCGAGATCAGCGCCGCGAGCAGCGAACAGAGCTCGGGCGTGGCCCAGGTGGGCGAGGCCGTGACGCAGATGGACCAGGCCACGCAGCAGAACGCCGCGCTGGTGGAAGAAA
>VFQP010005508.1_pt1 | contig 10998 bp, 16 predicted proteins | sample 3512351 | NCBI WGS metagenome assembly VFQP01 (sample SAMN10412372, study PRJNA504923) | tailings metagenome | isolation source: Relicate 1 Philex TSF1 revegetated site | place: Philippines: Tuba, Benguet | collected 2017-08-29
GCTCATCCCCCAATTCTTTTTCCCCTTGCTGTGTTGCTGCTGGGCCTCTCTTCCTCCTGGCCGCCTGTTCATTTTCAACCGCGCGACCTGCGCATACGGCGGCGGCGGCGGCGCTCACACGAGTCGACTAATCGCGAATGGGGACGCGCGCGCAGGCGCAGCAGCAGCGCCGAAAATGGGCGGACGGTCTGCCGCTGGCGTTCTCCCAGGCAGCTGCATCCCAGGCACGACCTCCCAGCTAGCAGGGGCCCCTGCAGCAGTGGACATGGATGGCAACGCGCTCATACAGCTGCTACGATGCTTGCCTTGATCATTGATCCACAGGTGTCTGCGCTGGCGGCAGGCAGCGCAGGCGCTGCGGCTGCTCACAATGGGGATGCGCCGTTTCAGCGCCTGGCAGCAGAGGTGCTCAGGCTCTCGCAGTCTTCCAGTGGTGCCGACGTCAAGCCGCTGATCGCCATTTTCCAGACGGAAATGGCCAGGGTGAGCGCAGAGGCGGCACCGAGGACGGCGGCTCGCTTGCGCAGCAGCCAACACGCCAGTAATGAGAGCGCTGAGGCAGCGGCGGTGACATCAAGCACGCACGCACGCGTGTCACACGCGTGCAGGGCGGCGGATTTGGGGGCGACGTACAGGCAGCAGTGGGCCTCCTCCTTGAGGTCCTGTTTGCCGACAACTCTGCGCCATGGCACCGGGACGTCCTCACGGCGCTCAAGAAGAGCACCGGGCCGCAACACCACGGTGGGCGTCAGGGGGAACGCGTTGCGGTCGAGAGTCCTGCTCCGACCGCAACGTCCCGCCACACCGCGCTGGACAATGTGCTGCGCCGCGCAGGCGCCGTGGCGGGCGCGCTGGTGGCCCTGGTAGCCAGGGAGGCGGGAGAGGCCAGCCAGGCGCAGCAGCCGCCGCAGCGTGAGGCCCGGGCGTCGCTGGCGCTGGGCCAGGCGCTCACGTCCCTCATCGCGCAGCTGCCGCTCTTCCAGCAGTGGGTGGCGCCGGCCGTCACGCCCGCCGTCCGCAGCGTGGCCCACAGCATCCTGGCGGTGCTCAACGCAGCGTCCGGCAGCCAGGGCACTGGCCCCGCAGGAGACGACGGGAGAGACGCCCTGCAGGACGACGCACCGCAGCAGCAGCAGCAGCAGCACCTGGCGCCCAGCCAGATGGCAGCGGTGCAGGACGGCATCTCGGCGCTCTACTACCTGATTGCCAAGCACGGCGACGACATGGCGGCGCGCGGAGGGGAGGCGGGCCGGCAGGCGCTGGTGCGCGCCACCGAGGCCATGCTGCTGGCGCTCAGGGTGAGCTGGAGCACGGCCTTGCAGGGCCATTTCAGGGCGTGGCCATGTAGGAACGGCAAGAACGAGGACGCGGCTGGACAGACCAGGAATGGGCGAGTGGTGCAAGCCCGACGGGTGCACAGCTGCACTCGCGCCGCCATGCTGCTGCAAACGCGCTGAGGGCACTGCGGGCACGCAACGCGTGGCCGCAGGGTGAGGTGCTGGTGCGGGAGGCCATGGCGTCGGCGGCAGTGGTGGTGTGGATGGCGTGCGCGTGCCCGCACGTGGCGCCGGAGCGGGTGGTCGCCCAGCTGGCCCAGGGCCTCTTCCTCGCGCCCGAGCAGCTCGCGGCGGGCTGCACCGTGCGCGCGGCGGCGTGCGGCGAGGGCGGCCAGCCGCTGGCGGCGCCGCCGGCCACCGAGCCGCACGAGGCCGTGGGGGCGGTGGAGCAGGCGCTGCGCGACGCGGGGACCACCCTGGCTGAGCAAGTGGCGCGCTGCTCCTGGGTGGGTGGGGGCGGGGGCGGGCGTGTGCCGAGCGCGTTGTGCCGACGTTACGTGGGGACGTTGCGGCGCTGAGTCCAACCTGTTCGCGCGTGATGGGCAGGTGGGCAAGGTCTGCATGGTGCGGGGCCTGCTCAACACCGTGCCGGCGCCAGCCATGTGCTGGCCGCTGCACATCGCAAGGCAACCTGGGCCTGAGGGCTCAGCACGCGAGGCGCCGCTCGCCGCGGCGGCGGAGGGCGGGGCGCAGGGCAGCCGACCGCTGGGCGCGCCGCAGCCAGGGACGTCGTGGACCTTCCTTGTGGAGGGCGCGCTCATGTGGAGCGTCCAGCAGGTGCGAGGTGGGCGCAGGTGCTGCTGGCCCGGTGGAGCGAGCTTCTACACACGCATCGGCCCTCACTCCCTTGCTCGCTGCCTCCACAGGTGCAGGTGGCGCGGGACGGGCACCTCAAGTACCAGGCGGCGTGCGCCGTCAGCGCGTGCGTGCGCCAGGTGAGTGCGTGCGGCGCGAAGGAAGGGACAGACGGAGGGGTGCGCCTGCACAAGGGCCCGCATGGTGCCTTGTATCTGGAGGCTCCATCTGTTGCCCTGTGGGTGCGCAGCTCCTGGGCCGCTGGCAGGCGCACAACCCCGCCGCCCACCTCCCAGCCCAAGGCAACGGCCAGGCCACGCAGCAGGAGGACCAGGGCGAGCAGCAGCACACCCCGGAGCAAGCGGGCCCTGACGACAGCGTCCGCCTGGCGCCTCCGCCCCCCCTGCTCAGCCCCGAGGCCCTCGAGTCCATCATGGAGGTGCTGTGGGCCAACATGGACGACGCCGTCTCCTACACACAGCGCCAGGTGCGCATGCACTCCTCACAGGCAGGGGAGTGGGCGCGCTTCGCCTGCACTTCACCTTGCCTTTGTGCTCACGTGACGTGCTGATGGTCCTGCTGCCACCTCGCCCCCGCAGCTCCAAGAGACCTTTGACATGGCGCTCGAGCTCATCCAGTGGCAGCAGCGGCTCGCGGCGGGTGGTGCGCTTGCGGGGCCCGCGCCCACCACGTCGAAACCGCCCGCATGGCTCTCAGTGGAGGACATGGCCTCGCGCCTGCTGCGCATGCCCGTGGAGCGCAAGGGCAGGTGAGTGACCTGTGGCCTGCGCCTTCATGAGCGATCATGCGCTCGGCCTCCCAGAGACGCACGTTGACGCGCACGCTGTGCCACGCCGCACCACGCCCTAGGTACATGCGCCTGAGGTCGCTGGTGCCGCACGTGGGTGCGCTGCGCCTGCTGGAGCTGCACCCGCCCCTCGTGCGCGAGACCATCCACGCCCTCACGGTGCGGCTCCTCGCATTGTCCAATTGCCTGTGCCTGGGCGTCAGCAGCAGAGGCTGCTACTGCGGCATCCAGGAGCAGGACGGCTCTTCCGAGGGCATCGTCGTGAGGGCGCTGCGTGCTCCTCGCAGGACATGGCCATGAGCAGCGCGGCCGCCACCCTGCTCAAGGTGCTGCTGGAGCGCCTGCGGGCAGAGTGCCTCCAGGCGCCTCCTCCCGCCACCTCCGACGGCCCAGCAACGCCCGCGGGGGGCACTCAAGTGGCCTCCTCCAGCGGCGGCGCCGAGGACGCAGGCGGCGGCGCGCAGGACGTGTGGCAGCGCTGGTGGCTACCAGACCTCCTCGCCGCTCTCCTGTCAGGTGCGTGAGTGTGCGTGGGACGCGACCTGAGCGCGCATGGACGTGACAGGGCGAGCGGCACCGCCACCGCTTGCATCGTCGTGCGGGATGCTTTCCCCGCAGGCAACGAGCGCCTGCGCGTGAGCGTGTCGGTGCAAGCGCTGCCCGTGGTGCTCTCCCTGGACCCCTCAGCGCTGCGCGCCCTCATCCGCGGCGTTGTCACCCATGCCGCACCCGCCCTGCCGGAGCCACCTGCCCAGCCGGCGTCGGCGGCGGCGGCGGGTGAGGTGCCGGACGGCACGGCGGCTCTCATCAGCGTGCTGCGCGCCGCGCGGCAGCTGCAGCTGGTGGCGGGGCTGGACGCGCTGGCCGGCTGCAAGCGTGCGCTGGGCGTCGACATCGTGCAGGTGAGGTCTCGTTGATCTCCTTGCACGCCGTCGTCCGGGCCTCCCGTGATTGCGGATGCGCTGTTTGGGGCTCCAACCGCCCGGGCCTGCAGGTGCTGCTGGCGGCGATTGTGCACTCGGACGAGAGCGTGCGCGCCGACTGCCTGGAGCTGGTGGCCACCAACCCCAAGCAGGCCGAGGCGCCGGCCCGGCTCGAGGTGCAGGTGGCGGCGCGCTGGCTGGCCTGCTGCCTCAGGGCCACCTCGCCAGGCCTGCGCAACCGATGCATCGCGCTGGTGCACAAGCTCATGGCCAGGCTGCAGACGGCGGCCGCGGCGTGCGTGCACAGGTGCGGCCGCGTCTCGTCCCTCGGTCGCCCCAGCTCGCGATCCTCCAGCGTCCTCGAGGCGCTTGAGCGGCGCTGTCAGAAAACGTGGCGCGTCGCCCGCAGGGCCGGCAACCTGTCCGCGGGCGCCACGGGCGGGCGGTTCGCCGGCGCGCTGCGTGGGCGGGCCACCGTGCCCGTGCTGGGCCTGGTGCGCGACGCGGACGCGGCGGACGCAGGTGAGGCGCGCAGGTGGACTCTTCGTTACCCACACAGGTGCCTCGCACGCGTCGAGCAACATCCTGCCGCGCCTCATGTGTGCTTGATGGTGTGTGCGCCTTGTTGCGCCCAGGTGCACCTGTGGACGGCATTGAGGCGTCGCGCCGCGCCGACGCCGCCACGCTGGCGCTGGTGCAGGGCTTTTGCCAGTGGGCCTGCACCACCATGACCCACAGCATGTACCCAGGTGAGAGCACGCGCACACACGCAGTGTGCATGTGGCGCTGCGGCGCGTGGCGGCGGTCGCTGCACGCCGTGCTCTGCGTGCGGTGAGCTCCGCAACTGGCGAGCAAGTGACCATGTTGTGCTGCTAATGTGCACGCGCTGGCGCTGGCAGGCGCCCCGTTTGAGCGCAAGTACCTGGCCATTGAGACGCTCAACGCCGTGCTGTCGGCCTGGCCCCTGGACGCCGGCGCGCCCGCGCCCCAGCCTGCGGCGGGCGTCAGCCCATACCCGCCCGCCTTCTTCACGCCGCACGTGGTGCAGCTGCTGCTGTCCAACGCCATCGACTCGTGGGCCAAGCTGCGCGAGGTGCGGCGCGTGTAGACACCCACCTGCTTGCTTGCGTGACATGTCGCAGCGTGGCGGCTGTGCTCTCATCGCGGCTGCGTGTGCTGCTGCTTCCTGCGCGTGGCGTGCGGGCGCGTGGCGCACAGAGCGCGGCGGCGGCGCTCATGCGCTTCCCCGCGCCCTGGCCGGGCCTCGGCACCGGCGCCGCGCTGCAGCCCTTGCTGTGCTGGGCGTACCAGCTCCTGTGCAGCCCCAAGCTGAGGGAGGCCGACGCAGGCGAGTGCTTGCTGGGCTGGAGGCCACCGTTGCGCTGTTGAGCATGCGCTGCTCGCTGTCTGAACGCGGCAATGTGTGCCCCGCGCCGCACCGCTCCTCGCTAGGTGCGCGCATGCTCAAGCTGGTGTTTGCCAAGTACGTGCGCGGGCTGGGCTGGCACATCCGCCTGGGCCCGCGCGTCAGCGTCCAGCAGCCGCACGGCGCGGGCGCAGCGGCCTCGGCCCAGGCAAGCGGCCAGCATGGCGCCGCGCTGGCACCGGCGCAGCTGCTGGAGGCAACGCAGGTGTTCCTGCACTCGCTGCTGGACGTGGTGGAGGCGCAGTGCGAGGTGTGGAGAGGGCGCGGCAACGGGCAGCCAACGCCGCTTGCAGGTGTGGGCCGCACGAGGTGCAGGGCCTCATGCATTGTGTGTGCGCGCGTGCGCTTGCAGCTGGCGACCGAGCCTGAGGCCAGCGCGTCCCTGCCCGGAGGAGGGCTGCTCCAGGCCTGCCGCTCCTCGTTCGCCCACGGCCCGCTGCTGCTCACCCGCTACGTGGTGGAGGACGCGCCCTGGGCGGACCTGGCTGCCAGCTCCCCCGCTGCGCCCCGCACGGCGCGCGCCCTCGTCGCGCGCGCTCTGGCGCTGCTGCAGCGCACAGCGGGCCTGTGCGTGCCTCCCCTGACGGCGCCCACCGCCGGCGTGGGCGCCGAGGACGCCGACGAGGCCGAGTTTGCCGACGGCGGCGCCCTGGCGGAGGAGGCCGAGGGCGAGGGCGGCGGGGGCCCCGACGCCCAGATGGTGCTGACGGGTTGCTGGTTGACGGCCAAGGAGGTGGCGCTGCTGGCGGGTGCGCTGGTGCACGCGCTGCCCCTGGAGGAGGAGGCGCCTGGCGGCGGGGCGGCTGCTGCTGCGGGGGCGGCGGAGGGCGGGGTTGGTGGCGCCTGGCTGCTGGGCGTGGGCCAGGTGCACGAGGTGGGGCGGCTGCTGGTGAGCACCGTGATGCTCGAGGTGCGGCACACGGGCGTGCTGGACAAGGCGGCGGCGGCGCTCACCCTGGTGGTGGACAAGCTGCTCAGGTGCGGCTCGCCCTGGCTGGTGACACTCTGGAAAGAGGAAGTCAGAGCTTTCTGGCAGTGGGCGAGCGAGCCTGCCGCACAAGGCAGGCGATGTGTGCGACGCGGGGCGGAGCGGTGCAGGGAACGTCGTGCGCTCTGCTGTGCAAGCGTGCGCGCAGGAGCACCAGCGCCGCGCTCAACCAGCAGCCCCAGGAGCTCATGCAGCTGTGCATGAACAAGGTGCGGAACACCTCACGTCACGCCACCCCTTGCAACACGCTTTCCTGCTGCCAGCACCGAGGTGCCTGGACGAGCCCCCAGAGCACTGTTGTGTGGCGCGTGTGATGCATGGCGCGTTGCCGCAGATGGTCAAGCCGGGCCAGACCCTGGACGACATTGTGCGGCGCAGCGGGGGCCTGCCGCTGGCCGTGTGCGCCGTGCTGGCCGCTGAGCCCGGCTCCTCCTCCAAGGCGATGCTTACGCGCACCATGCAGCAGGTGCTGGCCGTGGCGCAGCGCGGCGCGCCCGCCTTCGCGCCGGCCCCCGGGCAGCAGCAGCAACCGGGGCAGGCGCTGTCGGGTGGGGACGGCGGCGACGGCGTGCCGGAGCCCATCCCCCGGGTGCACGCCTTCAACGTGCTGCGGGCCATGGTGGCGAGCGCGCAGCTGGCCATGGACACGGGCGCCTACCTGGCGCAGAGCATGCAGGTGCGCGGTGGATGGGAGAGAGGAGGGAGGGGCCCTGGCGCGCGCTTTCCTGTGCACGTGCTGGATGCGGCGAGCCCAACGTGGAAAGGCTGAGACGACGTGAAACCGTGCGTGTGACGCCGCAGGTGTGCGTCACGTGCCTGTCGGACCCGGCGTGGGAGGTGCGCAACGGCGCCACCGTGTGCTTCACGGCGCTGTCGGTGCGCCTCATGGGCTTCAAGAACATGGCCAAGTGGGAGGTGCCCAAGCGCGCCGTCGCAGGTGCGGTGCACCCATCCTCCCGCACGCACGCACGCACGCCAGCACCAGAGCACGGCCGTCTCGCCCGCACAGCCCCACGCCCCACGCCAGTGCTCGCCGCGCCGCAGGCGTCGAGTTCTTTGTGCGCTTCCCCAGCCTCCACGCCTTTTTGCTGGAGCAGCTCACCGCCGCCGTCACCCACCTGGAGCGCGACGCCGCCGCGCCCACCACCGCCACCACCACCCCCACCCCCGGCACAGCCACGTCGGCCACCGTCCACCTCCCCAACCTGCACACGAGCTTGTTCCCCGTCCTGCTGATCCTCAGCCGCCTGCGCCCCTGGCCCCCGCTGGAGGCCATGCCCTCCCTGGCCACCCAGGCGCCCTCCCCCGCCGTCTTTGCCCCCTGGGTGCACCGCCTGGCCGTGGCGCGGCACTACGCCGTGAGGGAGCTGGCCGCCCGCGCCCTGGTGCCCCTGGTGCCGCCCGAGCGCCTCCCGCACCTGCTGCTGCTGCTGCTGGCGCAGCTGCCCGGCGCGCGCACCGACGCCGCCTGCCTCGCCGCCCGCCAGGCGCTGGCCCCTGCCACCGCGCAGCAGCAGCCGCACGCGTTGCCTGCCTCAGCATCAGCCAGTGCGCCGGCGGGGTCGGCCTGGCCACCCTTGGCGGCGCAGCCGGGCGCCGTGCTGCCGCTGAGCAGCAACGCGCTGCAGGGCTTGCTGCTGCAGCTCGAGGCGGTGCTGCAGAGCAACGTGCTGCCTGGTGAGCTTTGCTGCACGACGCAACGCAGGCGCGGCAGTTCAGCAGCAGCTCCACGCGCAATGCCCATGTGTGCACGCACATTCACGCGTGCTGCTGCTGCGCAGGTCATGTGGACGCGGCGTTGGCCGTGGTGGCCCCGCACCTGGAGCTGCTGCTGCAGCTGGCGCGCCCTGGGGCCGCCCAGCCGCAGCCGCCCGCCGCCATCCTGCTGCTCATCGTGCGCGTCAGCCACGCCGCGCTGTCCCTCATGCGGCCGCCGCACTGCCGGCAGCACGCGCAGCTGCTGCAGCGGATGGCGCGCACGTGCCACGCGCTCCTGGCGCCGCCGCCCCACGCCGGCCCGCCCGTGGACTTTGGCGACCCCATGGCGGGGTGCTTGCACAAGCACGCGGCGCGCCTCTGGGTGGGCCTGTCGGTGCTGTGCGGCGCTGCCGCCTGCCCGTCCGTCCTGCTCCCGCCCTCCTCGTCGGGCGGCGGCGCGGTGGCGGCGGAGAAGGACCTGGTGCAGTCGTGGGGCGGGGACCTGGTAGGGCGCCTGCAGCAGTGCCTGGCGTCGCCAAACCTGGACACGCGCGCCGGCGCCGCCAAGGCCCTGGCCACCTTGACGGCGGCGCTGCAACGCCACACCTGGTGCGCCCTGCTTTCTTGCGGCAGCTGGAGCGGGAGAGCCACTCAGATGCGCTGTGCAAGCGTCCGCATCACAAGTTTGCCCCTGGTGCTGTTTGGCTGCCAAGTGCAGCGGGCCGGCGGCGCCTGCGGGCCTGCACGATGCTGGTCCCAGCGCCGCGCTGCGCTCGCGCTCCGAGGCGGGCGTGCTGGCGGACCAGGAGCGCTGGGCGGGCGTGCGGGAGGCGCTGCTGAGCCCGGAGGCGGCGGGCGCGCACACGGCGCTGCTGCGCGCGGTGCAGGCGCTGGCGTGGCGCCACCTGGCTGAGGAGCCGTCGTTCAAGGTCCGCAAGCGCCTGCTGCGCGCGCTGTGCGCCACCCACAGCTGCCTGCTGGCGCTGCGGGGGCGGGGCGGGGGCGCGGCGACGGAGCGCGCTGGTGGAGGCGGGGAGGGCGCGCTCGCGCCCGTGGCCGTCCTGCTGGGCCTGCTGCGGCGCGCGGGCAGCGTGGAGGAGCGCGCCGAGGCACTCAGGTGCCTGGGGCAGCAGGTCCATCACCAGCACCTGCTCACTGCTGGGCCGGCAGAGGCGGCGGAGGCGCAAGTTGACGGCAGCAGCGCCGCCGCCGAGGCGACGGACGAGCTGCAGGCGTTTTGCTCCCAGGTCCGTGCAGGGTCAGCGCGCACGCGTGCATTGGCAGCGCCAGCACCGCCAGCGTTCATGCCCTTGCACCTGACGGTCGTGTGCTGTGTGCGCGTGGTGGATGGATGCGCGTGGTGCAGCTGGAGGGCGGGGCCGAGCCCACGCAGCCCAGCGAGGTGCGCCTGGCCGCCGCCGACGCCCTGGACGCCTCGGGCCTGCTGCACTGGCGCCCCAGCCCTGGGGGGCAGTGGCAGGGGCCCCCCCATCCGCGCAGCGGCGCGGCGCTGAGGGGCTGGCTGGTGGCGCTGACGCTGACCGAGGACGAGGACGAAGGCGTGCGGCAGCGCGTGACGGGCCTGCTGCAGCCCTGCGTGGCGGGGACGGAGGGCAGCGGCGGCGGGGGCGTGAGGACCGCGCCGGTGCACACCGAGGGTCTGCAGCGCGCCGTCGTGTTTGAGGTGCTGCCGGCGCGGTTCGGCGCCGACGCGCCTGCGCTGGCGTCGGCGCTGTGCGGCTTGGTGGTGCGCGCCAAGGACCCTGTGCCTGCCGAGGTGCAGCAGGCAGCGGCGGCGGCGGCGCGCTCCGCCGACCCACAGCAGCAGCAGCAGCAGCAGCAGGGGCGCATCTTTGACGCTGAGCTGGACAACCAGCACGAGGAGCCGCTCTTTGTGGCGCAGCTGGCGGCCCGCCAGCTGCGCGGCGCCGTGGAGGCTGGTGGCGGTTTGGCAGACGCGGCGGAGCAGATGTGCGAGGCGGCTGTGCAGCGGGTGCTGGGGGAGCTGCAGCAGGTGGTGGACTTGTCGCCCGCACCGCCCGCGAGCAGCGAGCAAGGGGCGGCGACAGCCGGCGTGGCGGGGCAGCAGCTGGTGCAGCAGCCGGGCGTGTGGCCCTACGTGAGCTGCCGCCTGCTGCTGCTGTGGGCGCTTGCGCCTGTCTGGCGGCCGCGGCGCGACGTCGCCGCGGCGGTGGAGCAGGCGGTGGCGGGGCTGCTGCGGTCGGCGGGGGGCGACGCGCCGTCGGGGCCGCTCGGCGCGCTGCTGCGGCTGCTGCGGCGCGAGTGTGGCGGGCAGGCGGCGGACGCGGATGCGGATGCGGACGTCGCTGAGCAGGAGGCGCTGTTCCTGCTGGAGGATGGCGCGTGCTTCCTGGCTTCCTGACCGCGTGCTTGCATCGGCGTCTTCAAGTTGCCATCAAGTTGCCTGGCTCGCCCTGCCTACTACTGCAACGTCCACAATGGCGCCTCCCCCTTGCTCTGGCGCGAGCACGGTCAGCTTGGCGGACGGCCCTCGATAGTGGAGCAGCAGGGCGCCGTCCTCGGCAAGCAGCCGCCACGCGTGTGTGGAGAACGTGCCTGCAAGCAGTGCGGACGGGCACGTGGGTGTGCAGAGCTGCCGCCGCGTTCCCGTGCATTGGCTGCGTGTGCACCAAGCAGGAACGGCGTTGCGCTTGCCTTGCTCGGTCGTCGCTCCCGGCTGGACGACGCTGTACACGTTCTCCTGGCCCTCCCAGTCGACCCAGACGAGCTGCACCAGCGCCTCAGTGCGGTTCTCTATGGTGTGCCGGGCAGGGACGGTGACGCCCTCTGTGTGGAACGATCGGAGAGCGACGGGGTGCGCCGCAGGGCTCCCCAGCGGCTGCTGCTGATCCTGAACGGCCGACGCTGAGGCCTGCTCATCATCAGCCATTCTTCGCTCCTCCTGCTCCTCCTGCTCCTCCTCCTGCTGCTGCTGAGACCGATGCTCCCTCCTGCTGCTGCTGAGACCGATGCTCCTCCTCCTGCTGCTGCTGAGACCGATG
>VFQP010005509.1_pt1 | contig 10993 bp, 8 predicted proteins | sample 3512351 | NCBI WGS metagenome assembly VFQP01 (sample SAMN10412372, study PRJNA504923) | tailings metagenome | isolation source: Relicate 1 Philex TSF1 revegetated site | place: Philippines: Tuba, Benguet | collected 2017-08-29
GCTTGCGCATCAGCGCGCGCGTGACCAGCGCCGTGACGGCAATGGCCACCCAGGTGGAGATCACCAGCGCGATGACGATCGGCATCCATTCGGCGCCGATACGGTTCGCGTGCACCATGATGCCGACGCCGGCTGGTACGAACAGCAAAGACAGGTGCTTGAGCAGTTCGCTGGCGGAACCCTGGATCACGGGCAGTAGCCGGTTATCGAATACCAGCCAGCCAAACAGCAGCAGCATGCCGATCACGGGACCGGGCACGGGCAGGCGCAGCGCGTAGCTGATGACCTCGCCGACGGTCTGGAAAACCAGCAGGATGGCAAACGTCTGGAGCATGGGGGGCGGCTTCGGGGGACCAATGAGCCGACATGGTACTCCCGTACAAGATGCGTGCAAGCGTCTTGCTCCCCTCTCCCATTTCATAAGCGAGGGGAGTCAGCCATTGGCGCGACAGAACTTTACGCCGCCAAGGCCACCGCCGGTGCCAGCATCCTGTCCACCAGTTCCACCCAGTGCATCACTGGGGTTTCCGTGCCGCTCTGCAGATGCGTGATGCAGCCGATATTGGCCGTGACGATCGAATCGGGCGAGGTGGCCTGCAGCTTGGCCAGCTTGTCGTCACGCAGCCGGTAGGACAGTTCCGGTTGCAGCACCGAGTAGGTGCCGGCCGAGCCGCAGCACAGATGGCTGTCGGCGCACAGCCGTACATCGACGCCGAGCCGTGTCAGCAACGCTTCCACCTTGCCGCGGATCTGCTGGCCGTGTTGCAGCGTGCAAGGCGGATGCCATGCCACACGCCGGCCATCGCGCGGTACGGCGCCGGCCAGGCGATGCAGGTCGTCGGCAAAGTCGGGCAGCAGTTCCGACAGGTCGCGTGTCAGTGCCGATACGCGCGCCGCGCGCGCCGCGTACCTGGAATCGTTGCGCAACAGATGCCCATAGTCCTTGACCATGGCGCCGCAGCCCGATGCCGTCATCACGATGGCTTCCGCGCCGGCTTCGATATGGGGCCACCACGCATCGATATTGGCGCGCATATTGTCGAGGCCGCCATCATGGTCGCCGGTGTGGAAGCGGATTGCGCCACAACAGCCTGCCTCGCGCGCCACCACCAGTTGCACGCCAAGTTTGTCGAACACGCGTGCCGTGGCGGCATTGATGTTGGGCGACATGGCCGGTTGCACACAACCGTCGAGCAACAACATCTTGCGCGGATGTTCGTTGCGCGGCCAGGTGCCAGGTGGCGTCGGATGGGCCGGCACCTTGTTGCGCAGCGCCTGCGGCAGCAGCGGGCGCACGATCTGGCCAAGCTTCAGCGCCGGGCCGAACAGCGCCGGACGCGTCAGGCCTTCGCGCAGCATCCAGCGCTTGATGCGTTGCTGCGCGGGACGCTGCACGCCTTGCGCCGCCAGCCGGTCATCGACGATCTGCCGGCCAATGTCGACGAGCCGCCCATACGTGACCCCTGACGGGCAGGTCGACTCGCAGTTGCGGCAAGTCAGGCAGCGATCCAGATGCAGGCGCGTGCTTTCCGTTACCGGATTACCTTCCAGCACCTGCTTCATCAGGTAGATGCGGCCACGCGGACCGTCGAGCTCGTCGCCCAGCAACTGGTACGTCGGGCAGGTGGCGGTGCAGAAGCCGCAATGCACGCAGTTGCCAACGATCGACTTTGCCTCTTCGCCTTCAGGCGTATTGCGCAGGAATTCGGCCAGGGTGGTTTGCATGGTGGGGATCGTTATATTGGTTTGACCGGGGGATCAGAGCCCGTTGTACATGCGCTGCGGATTGAAGATGCCCGCGGGATCGAACTTGTCCTTGAGCCGCTTGTGGATCGCGGCCAGCGGTGATGACAGCGGCGTGAACACGCCCACTGACTTGTCGCCATTGCGGAACAGCGTGGCATGCCCGCCCGCGGCCTGCGCCGCGGCGCGCACCTGGTCCGCCGAGGCCGCGCTGTCGTCGGGAGCCAGCCACCAGCGCTGGCCGCCGCCCCATTCCACCAGTTGCGCGCCGGGCAGGTCGAGCGGCGCGGTCACCGTTGGTACGGCAATGCGCCACAGTGCACGGCCGGCATCGTGAGCCGGGGAAAAAAACGGATGTGTCTGCTCGCGCAATGCCGTCCACAACTGCTGTGCGTGGCTGCCATCGACGACTTCGCCGCCCAGGCTGTCACGTGCGGCGCACACCGCTGCCGTGGCACCGCTGAGCCTGACATGCAGCGCGCCGTCATGCCACGCCGATGCAGCAATCGGCAGTGGCTTGCCGCCCCACTGGTTCAACTGGTCGATGGCCTCGGCCTGGTTCATCGCGAAGCGCAGCGTGGCATCGTCGAACGGCACCGGCAGCACCTTCAGTGAGACTTCGGTGATCAACCCCAGCGTACCGAGCGATCCGGCCAGCAGGCGCGAGACATCGTAGCCGGCCACGTTCTTCATCACCTGTCCGCCGAAATTGAGGATCTCGCCCTGGCTGTCCATCAATTGCGCCCCGAGCACGAAATCGCGCAATGCCCCCACCGATTGCCGGCGCGGCCCCGACAACCCCGCCGCCACGGCACCGCCCAGCGTGGCCGTGCTGGCCTGGCCGCGCGCGGCAAAATGCGGCGGCTCGAAGGGCAGCGACTGGCGGCGCTCGGCCAGCGCGTCCTCGATCTCCGCGAGCGGCGTGCCACAACGCGCGGTGATCACGAGTTCGGCGGGATCGTAATCGACGATGCCGCGATAGGCACGCGTATCGAGTACGTTGCCAGCCAGCGCCTGGCCGTAGAAATCCTTGCTGCCGCCGCCGCGCAGGCGCAGCGGCGTGCGGCTGTCGCCGGCTTGGCGGATCGCATCGCGAAAGGCGTCGAGAGTGGCTTGCATGAGGACGTGTCGTGTTATGGAATCGGGGCGGAGACGCTGGCGGTCTCAGGGGCGTTTGCGCGGCGGCGGCGGCGCGTTGTCAAGCGCGCCTTCGAGCCGTGAATCGGACTGATACTCGGGCAGCTCCGTGCCGCAGTGCTTGCAGAACCTTGCCTCGGGCTCGTGGCCTTCGGTCAGGCAGTGCCCGCAGCTGCGCGTCGTCAGCGGCCGCTTGATGATGCTTGCCGCCAGCTCCGCGCCGACGATGCCGGTGGGGAACGCGATGATGCCGTAGCCAAGCAGGATCGTCAGCGACGTGATGAATTGCCCCACGGGCGTCTTGGGCACCATGTCGCCAAAGCCGGTGGTGGTCAGCGTGACAATGGCCCAGTACATGCTGAGCGGAATGCTGGTGAAGCCATGTTCGGGGCCTTCCACCACATACATCACCGTACCGAGGATCACCGTGATGATGAATACCGTGCCCAGGAACACGAAGATCTTGCGCCGGCTGTTGGACAGCGCGCGTGCCAGGATCTCGGCCTCCTCGAAGTAGACGGTCAGCTTCAGGATCCGGAACACACGCAGCAGGCGCAGCAGCCGCACGTCGATCAGGAACGCCAGCTCCGGTACGAAGAACGACGCCCAGGTGGGCATGATCGAGATGAAATCGATCACGCCATAGAAGCTGAATGCATAGCGCAACGGACGCTTCACCACGCTGAGCCGCATGATGTACTCGGCCGTGAACAGCAGCGTGAACGTCCATTCGAGTACCGTGAAGAGCGGGCCCAGCCGTTCATGGATCGACGGAACGCTGTCGAGCATCACCACGCCCACGCTGGCGACGATGGCGACCAGCAGTGCCACGTCGAACAGGCGGCCCTGGCGCGTATCGGCCTCGAAGATGATCGTGTACCAGCGCTGGCGCCAGCCCGATTCGGGTTGGCCCAGGCGCTGGCGGTTGAGTGCGTTCAGGTTGCGTTGTGGCATGTCGGACGATGTGGAGTGCAGGAGAGCGGTATGCCGTCATCCCGCAGCCATGTACGTCGATCAGAACCGCGGCAGGTCCGGATGCGGCAGCAGCCCGCGCCTGACGTGCATCTTGCCGTATTCGGCGCAGCGTGCGAGCGTGGGAATGGCCTTGTCCGGATTGAGCAGCCTGGCGGGGTCGAACGCGGCCTTCACGGCGAAGAACGCCTCGCACTCGGCGCGCGAGAACTGCACGCACATCGAGTTGAGTTTTTCCACGCCCACGCCATGCTCGCCCGTCACGGTCCCGCCGAGTTCGACACAGGTCTCCAGGATGTCGGAGCCGAACAGCTCGGCGCGATGCCATTCATCGACATCGCCGCCATCGAACAGGATCAGCGGGTGCATGTTGCCATCGCCAGCGTGGAACACGTTGATGCATCGCAAGCCGTACTTCCGTTCCATCTGCTCGATGCGCTTGAGCAGCGTGCCGATATGCTTGCGTGGAATCGTGCCATCCATGCAGTAGTAGTCGGGCGAGATGCGGCCCGCTGCCGGAAACGCGTTCTTGCGGCCGCTCCAGAAGCGCAGCCGTTCGGCCTCGCTTTGCGAGACCGTGATACGCGTGGCGCCCGATGCGCGCAGCACCTCGCTCATGCGGCCGATTTCCTCGGCCACCTCTTCGGGCGTGCCATCGGATTCGCACAGCAGGATCGCGGCGGCATCGAGGTCATAGCCCGCCTTGACGAACTCCTCCACGGCGGCCGTGGCGGGCTTGTCCATCATTTCCAGACCGGCCGGGATGATGCCCGCGGCGATCACGTCGGCGACCGCGTTGCCACCTTTTTCCACATCGTCGAAGCTGGCCATGATGACCTGTGCCAGCTGCGGCTTGGGTATCAGCCTGACCGTCACTTCGGTGACCACGGCCAGCATGCCCTCGGAACCGATGACCGTGGCCAGCAGGTCCAGTCCCGGTGAGTCGGGTGCCTCGGAGCCGAACACCACCACGTCGCCTTCCATGGTCACCGCACGCACACGCAGCACGTTGTGCACGGTCAGGCCGTACTTCAGGCAGTGCACACCGCCGGAATTCTCGGCCACATTGCCGCCGATCGAGCAGGCGATCTGTGACGAGGGGTCGGGGGCGTAGTAGAGGTTGTGCGGCGCGGCGGCGTCCGAAATGGCGAGGTTGCGCACGCCAGGCTGGACCACCGCCGTGCGCGAATACGGATCGACCGACAGGATGCGCTTGAACTTGGCCAGCGAGAGCACCAGCCCGCCGGCAACCGGCATGGCGCCACCGGACAGGCTGGTCCCGGAACCGCGCGGCACCACGGGCACGCCGAGCTCGTGGCACAGGCGCAGCACTGCGCAAACCTGTTCCTCGGTGTCGGGCAGCACCACGGCATCGGGTACCTGGCGGTACGCGGCCAGGCCATCGCACTCGTAAGGCACCGTGTCTTCGGCCTTCCACAGCACGGCGGCCTCGGGCAGGATGCGCGCGAGGCCAGCCAGCAGCGTGGCACGGCGCGTCTCGGCGGATTCACCTGCAACAGTGTGGGCGTCTTGCGGGGCGTTCATGGCAACTCCTGTGACGGACCAGCCGCCGCGCATCGGATTCGCGCATGCAGCCGGGACGGCAGACTATAGCGCAGGCATCCCGCCAGGCGCGCTGCCGCGCACGTGAATTCGGCACGGCACCCCGATCAAAATGGTTCATGCCGGGCGCCGGTATCCGCGGCGGGTGCCGGTGAGCGATGCCGATTCCAGCCTAGTGGCTTTGGCGCTACCAGTCCAGCCCGACCAGCCAGTCGATGAAGTAGCGTGCCTCGGGCATCAGCGGCGCATGTTCGCGCTCGACGATGTAGTAGCCATGCGGGGATACCGATTCGATATCGAGCAGCTTCACCATCTGTCCGGCGGCCAGCCACTGGCGCGCCATGCGCTGGCGCACCAGACCGACCCCCTGGTTCGATACGATCGCTTCGAGCATCAGCCCGATATCGTTGAACTGTGCGCCAGTCTGCGGCTCGGGCCAGTCCAGGCCGGCCGTCTCGAACCACGGCCGCCAGGGTTCCAGCGGACTGCGCAGCAGCGTCAGATTGTGCAGGTCTTCGGCCTTGGTAATCGCAAAGCCGTTGACGCGCTCGTAGTACTCGCGTCCGCACGCCGGGAACACCGGTTCCACCAGCAGCCTGGTGGTCTTCAGGTCCGGGTAGCGGCCGGTGCCGTAGCGGATCTCGATATCGGTGTCTTCGGCCTTGACATCGAGAAACGGGACGGCCAGATGCAATTCCAGGTCGATATGGGGATACAGCGCGCTGAACTCGGGCAGGCGCGGCACCAGATGCTGGCGGCCGAACGTGGGCGGAATGGCCACGCGCAGCCGCGTGCGCAGCTTGTTGTACTCGGGACGCGCGAGTTCATTGAGCGACTTCAGCGCGTCCTGCACATTGCGCTGGTAGCGCATGCCGGCCGCGGTCAGGCGCAGCGCCGCGTTCGAGCGCACGAATAGGTCTTCGCTCCACAACGCTTCGAGGTTCTTGATCCGGTGCGACACCGCGCTGGGCGTGACCGACAGTTCCTCGGCGGCGCGTGCGAAGCTGCCCAGCCGCGCCGCCGATTCGAAAGCGATCAGCAGGTGCAGGGGCGGGACGCGTTGGAAGACCGATGCCATGGCGGTGGCTTCAGCGCGTGGCGTTGAAGATCTTGCCCGGATTCAGGATGTGGTTCGGATCGAGCGCGTCCTTGATTGCGCGCATCAGGTCGAGCGCATCCTCGCCATGTTCCTGCACGAGGAAGCCCATCTTGTGCAGGCCCACGCCATGCTCGCCGGTACAAGTGCCGCCCATTGCCAGCGCACGCTGCACGATGCGGCGGTTGATGTCCTCGGCTTCGGCCATTTCCGCGGGATTCGCCGGGTCGACCAGGATTGCCACGTGGAAATTGCCGTCGCCGACATGGCCCACGATCGGGCACGGCAGCGTCGATGCGTTGAGGTCCTTTTCGGTTTCTGTCACGCAATCGGCCAGCCGCGAGATCGGCACGCAGACATCGGTGGTGACCGATTTGCAGCCCGGCTTCAGTTGCAACATCGCAAAGTAGGCGGTGTGGCGTGCGTTCCAGAGACGCGACCGGTCTTCGGGGCGCGTGGCCCATTCGAAGCCCTGGCCACCGTGGTCGGCCGCGATTTCCTGAACGGTTTCGGCCTGTTCGCGAACGCCGGCCTCGGTGCCGTGGAATTCGAAGAACAGGTGCGGGGTTTCGGGCAGCGTCAGATTGTCATGGCGGTTGATCGCACGAATGGCCAGCGCATCGACAAACTCGACGCGCGCCACGGGTACGCCAAGCTGGATGGTCTGGATCGTTGCGCGCACGGCATCGCCCATGCTCGGGAACGCGCACACGGCAGCCGAGATCGCTTCGGGCTGCGGATACAGGCGTACCGTGACTTCGGTGATGACGCCCAGCGTGCCTTCGCTGCCCACGAACAGGCGCGTCAGGTCATAGCCGGCCGACGACTTGCGCGCATGGGTGCCGGTGCGGATCACGCGGCCGTCGGCAGTTACCACGGTCAGCGCCAGCACGTTCTCGCGCATCGTGCCGTAGCGCACGGCGTTGGTGCCCGACGCGCGCGTCGCGCACATTCCGCCCAGCGATGCATCGGCGCCCGGATCGATCGGGAAGAACAGGCCCGAGTCCTTGATTTCCTGGTTCAGCTGCTTGCGCGTGACGCCGGGCTGGACCGTGACGGTCAGGTCCTCCGGATGCACGGCCAGTACGCGGTTCATTTGCGACAGGTCAAGACTGACGCCGCCTGCCACGGCCAGCAGATGGCCTTCCAGCGACGAGCCCGCGCCGTACGCAATCAGCGGCACGCCATGGGCGTTGCACAGCCTGGCGAGTTCGGCCACTTCCTCGGTGCTGTGGGCAAATACCACGGCATCGGGCAGGGCTGGTGGAAACGGCGATTCGTCGCGGCCATGATGTTCGCGCACGCCATTCGAGGTGGAAAAGCGCTCGCCAAAGCGGGCAGTCAGGGCATCGGCCAGCTCGGACGGAAACGGACGACGCGCCAGCGCGGCGGCAGGGGTAGGGTGGTTCATGCGGGTCTCCGGGCGGGGCCGTCTGGCTCTGTATGCAATCGAATGCCGCTATTCTACGACTGCCCCACGCCGTGCGCGTCACCTGAAGGTCTGGCTTTTTGCCGCCAACGGCCGATTAACGGCCATGCGCGGCGGGAAGCAGTCCATAATTGCGCCACTTCGCGATCCGCGACCTGACCAAGACCAAAGGAGACCGGCATGGGCAACCGCCTGTCCAAGATTGCCACACGCACCGGCGATGCCGGCACCACCGGGCTCGGCGACGGCAGCCGCGTGGGCAAGAACAGCCTGCGCATCGACGCCATCGGCGATGTGGACGAACTGAACTCCCACATCGGCCTGCTGCTGACCGAGCCGGACCTGCCAGCCGACGTGCGCGGCGCGTTGCTGCATATCCAGCATGACCTGTTCGATCTGGGCGGCGAATTGTCGATTCCGGGCTACACGCTGCTCAAGACGCCCCAGGTGGCGCAGCTTGACGACTGGCTGGCGCACTACAACGCCAGCCTGCCGCGGCTGGCCGAATTCATCCTGCCGGGCGGCAGCCGCGCCGCGGCGCAGGCCCATATCTGCCGCGTGGTGTGCCGCCGCGCCGAGCGCACGCTGGTGGAACTGGGCGCCGCCGAGGCGCTCAACGAGGCGCCGCGCCAGTACCTGAACCGGCTGTCCGACCTGCTGTTCGTCCTGGCCCGCACGCTGAATCGGGCGGGCGGCGGCAGCGACGTGCTGTGGCAGCGCGAGCGTCAGTCCTGATTTGTGATGCTAGCTTAACTTTTTGGGTAAGCCTGAGCGGGGTGGCATAAGTCGAGAAATTTACTCGGAATTGAACATTACACCCTTGAAATGGCCCGGTCCGGCCACATTTCGCACTCAGGTTGAATTGCAGTCCCTGACAGAGAGACAGGGCTCAATAGGAGAGAACACTATGGGTAAGATCATCGGTATCGACCTCGGTACCACCAACAGCTGCGTTTCCATTCTGGAAGGCAACACACCGAAAGTCATCGAGAACTCGGAAGGCACGCGCACCACGCCGTCGATCATCGCCTACATGGAAGATGGCGAGATCCTGGTTGGCGCCCCGGCAAAGCGCCAGGCCGTCACCAATCCGCGTAACACGCTGTACGCGGTGAAGCGCCTGATCGGCCGCAAGTTCGAAGAGAAGGAAGTCCAGAAGGACATCGGCCTGATGCCGTACTCGATCGTCAAGGCCGACAACGGCGACGCCTGGGTTGGCGTGCGCGACCAGAAGCTGGCCCCGCCGCAGGTTTCGGCCGAAGTGCTGCGCAAGATGAAGAAGACCGCCGAGGACTACCTGGGCGAGCCGGTGACCGAGGCCGTGATCACGGTGCCGGCATACTTCAACGACTCGCAGCGCCAGGCCACCAAGGACGCTGGCCGCATCGCGGGCCTGGACGTCAAGCGCATCATCAATGAACCGACCGCCGCCGCACTGGCGTTCGGCATGGACAAGAACGAGAAGGGCGACCGCAAGATTGCCGTGTATGACCTCGGCGGCGGTACGTTCGACATCTCGATCATCGAAATCGCCGACGTCGATGGCGAGAAGCAGTTCGAAGTGCTGTCGACCAATGGCGATACGTTCCTGGGCGGCGAAGACTTCGACCAGCGCATCATCGACTACATCATCGGCGAGTTCAAGAAGGAACAGGGCGTCGACCTGTCGAAGGACGTGCTGGCCCTGCAGCGCCTGAAGGAAGCCGCTGAAAAGGCCAAGATCGAACTGTCGAGCTCGCAGCAGACCGAGATCAACCTGCCGTACATCACGGCCGATGCCTCGGGTCCGAAGCACTTGAACCTGAAGATCACGCGCGCCAAGCTGGAAGCGCTGGTGGAAGAACTGATCACGCGCACGATCGAACCGTGCCGCACCGCGATCAAGGACGCCGGCGTCAAGGTCAGCGATATCGACGACGTGATCCTGGTGGGCGGCATGACCCGCATGCCCAAGGTGCAGGAGCAGGTGCGCGAGTTCTTCGGCAAGGAAGCCCGCAAGGACGTGAACCCCGACGAAGCCGTGGCCGTGGGTGCCGCGATCCAGGGTTCGGTGCTGTCGGGTGACCGTACCGACGTGCTGCTGCTGGACGTGACGCCGCTGTCGCTGGGCATCGAGACGCTCGGTGGCGTGATGACCAAGATGATCAGCAAGAACACGACCATCCCGACCAAGCACGCCCAGGTCTTCTCGACCGCCGACGACAACCAGCCGGCCGTGACGATCAAGGTGTTCCAGGGCGAGCGCGAGATGGCCAGCGGCAACAAGCTGCTGGGCGAGTTCAACCTGGAAGGCATTCCGCCGTCGCCGCGCGGCACGCCGCAGATCGAGGTCTCGTTCGACATCGACGCCAACGGCATCCTGCACGTGGGCGCCAAGGACAAGGCTACCGGCAAGGAAAACCGCATCACGATCAAGGCGAACTCGGGTCTGTCGGAAGACGAGATCCAGCGCATGGTCAAGGACGCCGAGGCCAACGCCGAGGAAGACAAGAAGGCCCGCGAGCTGGCCGATGCCCGCAACCAGGCCGACGCGCTGATCCACTCGACGCGCAAGGCGGTCTCCGAGCATGGCGACAAGCTCGAGGCCGGCGAGAAGGAAAAGATTGAAGCAGCGATCAAGGAACTGGAAGACGCCGCACGCGGCGGCGACAAGGCCGAGATCGATGCCAAGGTCAATGCGCTGTCCGAAGTCAGCCAGAAGCTGGGCGAGAAGGTCTACGCCGACATGCAGGCCAAGGCTGGTGAGGCCGGTGCCGCGGGTGCGGCCGGCGCAGCCGGTGGCCAGCAGCAGGCCCAGCCGCAGGATGACAACGTCGTGGACGCCGAGTTCAAGGAAGTCAACGACAAGAAGTAAGCGGGAAGGGGGTGGTGGCGCAGGTGATGCCGGCGCCGCTACCCGTTCCCGACGCCGGGCGACGGTGTGCTGACTGACGGTGCAAACCAGGGGTCGGACACCTCGCTCGGCTTTTTTGCTTATCGCGCGGCGGGTGTTTTGTGACCCGCCGGGCCAATCAGGTATGAGCCACCATGGCAAAACGTGACTACTACGAAGT
>VFQP010005510.1_pt1 | contig 10989 bp, 8 predicted proteins | sample 3512351 | NCBI WGS metagenome assembly VFQP01 (sample SAMN10412372, study PRJNA504923) | tailings metagenome | isolation source: Relicate 1 Philex TSF1 revegetated site | place: Philippines: Tuba, Benguet | collected 2017-08-29
GGTAACCCACACACTCGCAACCAACATCAGCGCCCTTTCCATGCGTGAGAGACAGGATTTGCTCGACGGGGTCGTCCTTTGAATCGTCCACTGCAACAGCACCAATGCTTTGGGCAAGGCGCAAGCGGTCCGGATGGCGGTCGACCACCATGACGTTGCAAGCGCCCTTGATCATTGCGGAATGGGCGGCCATCAGGCCAACAGGCCCGCATCCGTAGATGACGACGCTGTCTCCGGGGCACATGCCGGCCAATTCTGTGGCATGCCAGCCAGTGGGAAAGATGTCAGCCACCATCACGTAGTCGTTCTGCTTCTGTTCGGCATCGGGCGGCAGTTTCAGGCAATTGAAATCCGCCCATGGCACGCGAAGATACTCGGCCTGGCCGCCCTCGTAAGGGCCCATGTCGGCAAATCCGTAGGCTGCTCCGGCCATGCCCTCCTTCGGATTGGCGGTCAGGCAGAAGCCCGTCAGACCCGTTTCGCAGTTGCGGCAGTGTCCGCAACCAATATTGAATGGCATGCACACCCAGTCGCCAACCTTGAGCCGCTCCACCGCGCTTCCCGCGTCGACGACGCGCCCCAGGTTCTCGTGGCCAAAGATTCGGCCCGTTTCAAAATCCGTCCGCCCCTCGTACATATGAAGATCGGACCCACAGATATTTGTGCTCGTGATCTTGACGATGACGTCGGTAGATCGTTCGATTTTCGGATCGGGAACGTCTACGACCCTTACGTCCTTCGGACCTTTATAAACAACGGCTTTCATACAAGCTCCCATGGTTGGCACTTCAGAGCATGTGCCGGTCAGTGGCATGCGTTGCGGCCGCCGCACAGCTTTTGCGTACGGGCCGGCGCAACATACGTCCTCGCGTATCGCCCATGGCTGTTACCGAACCAGTCGTGAGTCCAGAAGGCGACCGCATCGGTCGTGCCACGGTTCATCCCCAGCCCGCCTGTCGGCGCGTACTTTGGCGCTTTCCTCGCCCCCACGGTCAGTCATGGATGCCGCCCGGCAACTCCGCAGTAGCTTCCGTGCGTCAATTCTTCAATTTCGACGAAACTTTCCAGCCGTTTCTACGCCTCGCTATGTGCAACAGACAACGACTTACTCGCGCTGTAGGGCCGACAACTGTAACCAGATGTACGTTGACACCGTGCTAGAGCGAGTCTGGCCCCTGCTGGGTCATAGCCGGAACGGCACATGTGACCTGACCGCGCCAAGCATCGACTGTGGGGCACCAGTGCAGAAGGGCTTTCGGCTCGCCAATATGCGAATTTCCTCTTACGATATGGGCCCGTTAGTGCTCGCAGGCATATCGGGGCCGTTGTAACGTTCGATCAAGGGAGGGGCCAGGACGTGGAAAGTTTTCAAATCCTCGATCACATCACGGACGGCGTCATGGCGCTCGACCGAGAATGGAAGTTTCGGAACATCAACCAAACCGCTGCGCGGCTGCTCAAGCGTCGGTCTGCGGACCTGCTGGGTCGCGAGATCTGGGCCGAATACCCCGACCTCATCGGGTCGAGCTACGAAACGGCCTATCGGCAGGCGGCCGAGACGGGCATTCCCAGCACAGCGACCGACTACTACGCGCCGCTCTGTACCTGGTTTGAAGTGCGGGCGTTCCCCTCCGACGATGGTGTCATCGTGCTTGTCCGCGATGTCACCGAAGCGCGCGCGATCTCCGAACGCTGTCGCGCCAGGCGACACATGACGAATTGACCGGTCTCATCAACCGGCAGGAACTGCTACTGCGCTTAAACCGTCTCGTCGACGAAGGCACGGCCGCTTCCGTCGATCTACTCTTCATCGATCTTGACCGATTCAAGGACATCAACGACTCGTACGGCCACGCCGCGGGCGATGAAGTGCTACGTGCCATCGGCGAGCGTCTTTCCGGCATGTGCGCCGATGGCTCAAATGTTTCGCGCATCGGTGGTGACGAGTTTGTCATTTTTCTCGTCAACGCCCCTGCGGACGAGGCCGAACGGGTCGCCCGCGACGTCACAATACGCATGAGCGAGCCGATTAAGACGCCGAGCGTGCGGGCCTCGGTGGGCGCGAGCATCGGCGTGGCGCGATACCCCGTCTCAGCATCCAATGCGGGCGAGCTGTTGCGGAACGCGGACATCGCGATGTATCACGCGAAGCGCGCGGGCGGTTCGCAGGTGTGGTCGTTTGGCAAGGAGGATGCGCTGCGCCTCTCGCATCGCCGGCGGCTACGCGCAGACCTGGAGAGTGCGAGCGCTGCGCACCAGTTCGAACTGCATTACCAGCCACAACTGGACCTGCATACAGGCCGCGTCTATGGAGCCGAGGCGCTTCTGCGATGGAACCATCCACAACTCGGGCTCCTCACGCCGGCCGATTTTCTCGACGTGCTGCTTGCATCGCCGGCCTACGAGGCGACGGGAGACTGGCTAATTCGCCTTGCGTTCCGCCAGGCGGCGAAATGGCAGGCACCGAGTCGCATACCGTTCAAAGTCGCCGTCAATCTCTCGGCCACCACGATCCAGAACTGCGATCTCGCCGCACTGGTTTCGGAGGCGGCCGAAGCGGCCGGCGTATGCGCTTCCGCACTTGACATCGAGGTGACCGAGAGTGTCGTCATGAGCGATTTCGCCGCCGCGTCGCGCGCGCTTTCCGCTGTACGAAGGCTCGGCGTGACCGTCTCGCTCGACGATTTCGGCACCGGCTACTCCAGCCTCGCATATCTTACACGGCTGCCTGTCGATCGCATCAAGATCGACAAGTCGTTCGTGCAGGACCTCACGGCAAAGGAGACCTGTCACCAGGCACGCGCAATGGTCGAAGCGATGGTCGCGCTCGCGCGTGCGCTGGGCATCAGAACAGTCGCGGAAGGCATCGAGACCCAAGCGCAACTCGCGCTCGTCAAAGAACTCGGGTGTGATGCCGTGCAAGGATACTTAATTGGCAAGCCGGTATCGGCAGCGCGCATCGAACCTTACGCCGAGATACGTTTCGAGGCGGTTGGAGATTCGTCGTGGCAGGACGCAGGAAGCGGATCGCGCTAGCAGTCAAACGCATCCCTTGGCGCTCCGCTAGCGATGTCATCTGTGCGATCGTGAATGACCGTTTGTGAATTTGGAAGCGACTTCCCGAGCAACGTAGGACGGTCGTCCGTTGAGGGTGATTGTCGCCTCTCGCGCCGGTAACCTCCTGCGGTAGGCCGAGGGCCGAGGGCTGAGCGCCGTCGCCAGGATCGCGGTGACTGGCAACGCAAGCGGCACGCCGAAAAACCCAAACAGCTCGCCGAACGCTAGCAGCGCAAGAATCACCGCGAGCGGATGCCGCTCGCCAAAGAAACGCGGCGTAAGAAAAAACGTCTCGAGGATCTGACCGCTTCCGTAGACGATGGCCACCGCCACGAAGCCGTGCGAATTGCCGAACAGCAGCAGCGTGCCAAGTGGCGCAAGGACCAGACCGGTAGCGAAGCCAACGTAGGGAATCAACACCGCAAGGCCGGTCAGAATGCCGAGCGGCAGCGCTATCTGGAAGCCGGCGATCGACAGCGCAATGGGATAGAACGCCGCCAGCACGCCCATCACGAGCAACTGGCGGCGCAAGTATTGCACGAAGTTGCCGATCACGGTGGTCATCATGTCGCCGCTAGTGCGCACGTACTGCCATACGATGAGGAACAGCGTCCTTTCGCTGCCTTCGACGTTCACCAGAACGTCGCAAACATTGCCGAAATGGAACGATTGACCGAGACCGAGCAGCGCCAGCTTAGATTGTAGCCACGCGTCCAGCGTCGTGAGCAATACGGGAATCCGGTCGGTGAGCTGCGGCCCTTCCGCTTGCACCACCGCAACCACCAACAACACCAGTAGCGCGGCCAACATCGCAAAGAGAATGATCATCAAAAGCGCCGCGAACGAGCGAGGTATGCGATGGCGCACCAGCCACTCGACGCCCGGCTGCAACATGTATGCGATGAGCGCACCCAGCAGGAATGGCGTGAGAACGGGTCGCAAGCACCAAAGCAGAATGCCGAAACCCAGCGCGCCGGCGCCCCATAACAGGGCCTGACGGCGCAATGGCGTGGAGTGTCGCCGTGCTGCTGTAGACATATCGATTCCTGTCGGGCCCTGGCGAATCGCGCCAAGCATGCTCGTTCTGGTCACAGGATCAACTGCGCACCGGCACGATGCTGAAGCGCGATACGCCATCGGTTGCCGCCATCTCCGCCGATAGTGCAGCCGGCGACAGCGCGCGTGCCTTGTCCGGAGCGACGAGGCTGACGCGCCACAGCGCTTGTTGGTCGGCATAGGTGATAGTGAGCGTGTCGTTGAGCACACGGTAGCCGCGTGACCTCGCCCGCTCGATCAGCAGATTGAAGTCAGGCGCTTCCCCTGGCTGGAACATCAGCGACACGTCAAACGTCATGCGTCCCGGCAGCCGCGACTCCAGCGGATGCACCAGAGACATCGAAGCCACACATAGGACCGCGAGCATCAGCGCAGCGGCATAGAATCCGACGCCAAGGAGCACTCCTGTCGTAGCAACAGCCCAGATGGATGCAGCGGTCGTGAGGCCGCGGACACTCATGCCATCCTTCATAATGACCCCGGCGCAAAGGAAGCCGATGCCGGTGATGACGCCCTGGATGGTATGTGCCGGGTCTGCCCGGATGTGCGCGGTAGTGCCGCCGTACCAGAGCGACGCGTGCCCGACAAATACCGTCAGCGCCGTGGACGCCATGCAGACGAGTCCGTAGGTGCGCATGCCGGCGGCACGGCCGTTGTAAGACCGCTCGTACCCCACCAGCATCCCGAGCAGCAACGCGCCCATCAGGTTCAAGCCGATGAATGCGTTGGCGGCCAGGAAGCTAGCGCTCCAATAGTGTTGTAGATCGCCGAGCATTCGGAGGTCCTAGTCAGGAGACGATCCAGTCGTTGAGCGAACGCAGGGTGTCCTCGCTCAATTCGCCCGTTGCGGCGGCAAGGCGGAGGCGGCCCAACAAGTAGTCCAAGCGTGCCTGCACTACGTCCAGTTCCGCGGCGAACACGCGCTGCTGCGCGTCGAGCACGTCAGGTTCGGTACGGGTGCCGACGTCCCGGCCAAGGATCGTCGCCGCCAGCGCGCTACGCGCCGACGTCAACGACTGCTCCAGTGCAGCGATACGCGACACACCGGTCTTCACCGACAGGAACCCGTCCTGCACGTTCAGGCGCACATCGCGCCGGGCCGCAGCGAGCTCCTGTTCGGCCTGGCTCTTCTTCGCAACGGACTCCCGCTCGCGCGAGTCCAGCCCCCCACCCGCGTACAGCGGAATGTTCACCTGCAACCCCACGGTCGCGGAGCGCGTATTGGCAGCAACCCAGGGCGCCAGATTGCCGGTTTGCCCTTGCGTGTTGTAACCCGCCACGAGCGAGACGGTCGGGCGGCTGGCGATCCGGTACTTGTCGATTTCGGCGCCGGCAATGTCGAGTTCCGACTGCCGGGTCTTGACGAGAAAGCTCTGTTCTTCCCCCTTGGCCTGCCAAGCCGCAAGATTGTCCGGTTCCGGCGGCCGGGGCGAAAACCGGGCAGCGAGCCCGCTCAGTTGATCGGGCGATGTGCCAACGATCTCCTGGAAGCGAGTCCGACGCTGCTCAAGTGCGGATTGAGCCGTCACTTCGCGGCTCTCAACACCGTCCAGACGCGCCTGGGCTTCATGTAGATCGGTGATCTTGCCCTGCCCGATGTCGAAGCGCGCCTTGGCACGGTCGCGCTGCTGCCGCAAGGCGGCCTTCTCCGCCTGCACCACGCGCAGCGTCTCCTCGCCCAGTACGACGCCGAAGTACGCTTCTGCGACCCGCAGGGCGAGATCCTGCCGCGATTGGCCGAACTGTGTTTGCGCCAGGTTCGTCTGTTCGCGCAATTGCTTCTTTGTCGCCACCGCGCCGCGGTCGTAGATCGGCTGCACCAAAAGGACGCCCGCCTGGCGCACGGTTCCCGAAGTATTGGGCGAGATCAGCGAAGCTCCATCGTCAGTGGCCGAAGAGTGCACCACGGTACGGCCAACGCCTCCTTGCAGCCTGAGGCTGGGAAGCAGCAGGGCCCTCCCCTGCACGGCCTTCTCCTGCCCCGCAGCCAACGCATCGTTCGCGGCAAGGGTCGTGGGATCATGCGCCAATGCCTGCTCGTAGGCGCCCACAAGGTCCATTGCGCCAGACGTCCCGGCGCTCAGCACAAGCATGCAGCCCAGCGCCACCTGCCCGGCCCGCAGGGCCATTTTGAATCTCTTCATCACAATCACTCTCAACGTCAGATTCGCGATCAGACGGTCGCGGGACGCTTGGCCCGGTACCACGTCGCGTATAGAGCAGGCAGGAACACGAGCGTCAGCACCGTGGCCACGGCGAGGCCGCCCATGATTGCCCACGCCATGGGGCCCCAGAACACCGAATGGGTGAGTGGCACCATCGCCAGGATGGCCGCCAGTGCCGTCAGCCCGATCGGACGCAACCGCCGCACCGCCGACTCGACAATGGCAGTCCACAACGGCACGCCTGCGCGCACGTCCTCGTCGATCTGCACGACCAGGATCACCGAGTTGCGGATGATCATGCCTGCCAGCGCGATAACACCGAGCATCGCAACGAAGCCGAATGGAATCCGGAAGACGGCGAGGACCACGCTCACTCCAATCAGGCCGAGCGGCGCGGTCATCAGGACAATCGCCATCTTCTTCATGTCCTGCAGTTGGATCATCAGCAGCACGAGCACTGCGATGATGGTCCACGGCATCACTGCGAACACCGAACGTTGGGCTTTCGCGCTCGATTCCGACGCACCGCCGATCTCGATGCCATAACCGAGCGGCAGATCCTTCTCGAGGGCCTCTATCCGGGGCAGCAACGCACCAGTGACGTCGGGTGCCTGCGCCCCTGCGATGTCAGCACGGACAGTCATCGTCGGCACGCGATTGCGGCGCCACAGTTCCCCTTCCTCACTGGCAAGGGTGAGACGCGCCACCTGGGAAACCGGCACGAACTTTCCGTCGCGTACATAGATCTTGGCGTCCTTGAGGTTGTTCAGATCCGTACGCTCCGCCGCGACAAGGCGTGACACGATGTCGATACCCTGGTCTTCTTCCCGAAACTGTGTGATCGGAGTACCGGAGATCGAAGTCTCAAGCGCTTGCTTGATCTGGGCGGAGCTAATGCCAAGTGCACGCGCCTTGTCCTGATCGACGTCGACCTGGACACGCTTGATGCGTTCGCTCCAGTCCTGGTTCACCTGACGCACATGCGGCTCCTCGCGCATGATCGCTGCCACCTTGTCGCCGATAGCCCGGACCTTGTCGTTGTCTTGGCCATAGACGCGGAATTGCACTGGATAACCAACTGGCGGACCGTTCTCCAGGCGATTGACACGCCCACGCACGTTGGGAAACTTCTCTGCGAACAACTTCTCGAGCTTCTCCTTCGAGCGCTCACGTGCCTCGCCACCCTTGGTCATCACCATCATTTCGCCAAGGTTCAGGTTCGGGGTCTGTGCATCGAGCGGCAGGTAGAAGCGCGGCGCGCCATTGCCCACGAAACTCGTCACTGCGGCGATATCCGGATCGCCCTTGAGCATCGCTTCGAGCTTCTGCACCTCGCGCTGGCTCGCTTCGAACGTCGAAGCCTCCGGCATCCACATGTCCACGATCAGTTCCGCACGGTCCGACGCCGGGAAGAACTGCTGAGGAACTGCCTTGAACAGCACCAGTGCGCCGACGAACGCGACGAACGTGATGCCAAGCACCCAGACGCGTTGCCTCAAGCAGGAATCCATGAAGCGGCGGAACTTGACATAGAAGCCGCGCTGGTAGACCGCTTCCTCGTCATGCGAGGCGTGCGCATGCTCCTTCAACAGCTTGAAACCGATGTACGGCGTAAACAGCACGGCAACCAACCACGACAACAGCAGCGAGATGCCCACCACCTGAAACAGCGAGTACACATACTCGCCGGTGCCGGATTTCGCAAAGCCAACCGGAAGAAAGCCCGCCGCCGTGATCAGCGTGCCGGTGAGCATCGGGAACGCAGTCGCCGTGTAGGCGTAGGTGGCGGCGCGAAACTTGTCCCAGCCCTGCTCAAGCTTCAGCGCCATCATTTCGACGGCGATGATGGCGTCGTCCACCAGCAGCCCGAGCGCGATAATCAGCGCACCGAGCGAGATGCGTTGCAGGTCGATCCCCATCACGTACATCGCCAGGAACGTCATGGCCAGCACAAGCGGGATGCTCAGTGCAACGACCAGTCCGGTCCGCAGGCCCAGCGACAGGAAACTCACCACAAGCACGATGACCACCGCCTCGGCGAGGCTCTTCTTGAACTCAAAAACGGAATGCTCGACGAGGCGTGGCTGGTCGCTGACGGCATGAATCTGCACCCCAACCGGCAAGGTGGCCTCGATGCGCTTAACCGTTTCATCGAGCTTCGTGCCAAGCCGGATCACGTCGCCGCCCTTGCGCATGCTCACCGCAAGGCCGATGGCCTCGTTGCCATTGAAGCGCATCCGAGAGGTGGCCGGCTCCACAAAGCCGCGGCGGACATCGGCGATATCCCCCAGCCTGAAGGTACGCTGGCCGGCACGGATGCCGATGGCGCGAATACCTTCTACGGAGTCGAACTCGCCACTCACGTCCAGCCGCACCCGTTCGGCGCTGGTTTGCACCATACCGCCCGACGAGACCACGTTAGTCTGCGCAAGGGTCTGAGCAATCAGGGCCGGATCGATCCCGAGAGAGGCAAACTTGGCGGTGGAAACCTCCACATAGATCTTCTGCTCCTGCTTGCCCACGAGATCGACCTTATTGACGTCGTCGACGCGAAGGAACTCGTTACGCGCGGCATCGGCAATTCGTCTCAGGTCGTCATAGTTGAATCCGTCGCCGGTGATGGCATAGAGATTGCCGAACGTGTCCCCGAACTCGTCATTGAAGAAGGGACCCTGCGCGCCCTGCGGCAGCGTATGGCGGATGTCACCAAGCTTCTTGCGGACCTGATACCACACGTCAGGCACGGCGGCTCGCGGGACTTCCTCGCGCAGATTGACCTTGATCTGCGCCTCCCCCGGCCTGACGTAAGTGGACGTATAGTCGATCTCCGCCACCTCCTGCAACTTGCGCTCGAGCTTGTCGGCAACCTGGTCGGCCATCTGCTGCGCGGAGCTTCCCGGCCAGTAGGCCTGCACCACCATGGTCTTGATCGTGAACTCGGGATCTTCCTTTTGCCCCAGGCTGCCATAGGCCAGCACGCCGGCCACGGACAGCAGCAACAACAGGAACGCGATCATCTGCGGGTGTTTGAGCGCCCATTCGGACAGATTGACGCCTTTCACTTCGAACCTCCCGCCTGGGCGACGGCCACCGCCTCCGCCACCTTCACCTGCTGGCCGGGCTGCAGCATGTGCACGCCGGCGATCACCACCGTCTCGCCGCCCGCCAGGCCCGCCACCACGATGACGCTGTCGTTCTGCGCAGCGCCAAGCTTCACTTCGCGCGCGACCACCCGGGACGTCTTGGGGTCCACCACCCACACCTGCCGGCTACGCTCGTGATCGACGACGGCGGCCAGCGGCACGCGAACAGCGCCACTGCCGTCCACGTCGGGAACCATAACGGACGCCGTCATGCCCAGACGCAGGAGGCTGGGATCGGCGTCTGCTTCCAGGATCGAAATGCGCGCGGAGTACGTGCGCGTGACACTGTCAGCGTCCGGCGCAAGCTCGCGCAGCTTGCCGCTCCAAGACTTCTCCGGATGTGCCCACACCGTGATCGCGAGCTTCTGGGCCTTGCGCAGTTCGTCGACACGCGACTCGGGAATGCTGATCGACACCTCGCGCTCGCCGTCGGCCGCAACGGTGACGATCGACTGGCCGGCCGCCACGACCTGACCGGCTTCCGCGTTGATGGCGCTGACCACGCCATCGCGGTCCGCCACCAGCGTGGTAAACCCGCGCATGTTGGCGTTCAGTTGCTGGCGCGCCTGCGCCGAGCGAAGCTGGGCTTCAGCCTGGCTCAACGCCAGGCGCTGCTGGTCCAGCTCGGCCTGGGAAGCAAAGTTCTGCGCCAGCAGTTGCTCGGTACGTTTCACGTCAACACGGGCCTGGGCTACCCGGCTTCTCGCAGCGTCCGCATCCGCGCCGGCCGCGGCCATTTGCAAGGCTTCCTGGGTAGGATCGAGCTGCAGCAACGGCTGCCCGCGCTTGACATGGCTGCCCACTTCCACCATCCGGGCAACGACCTTGCCCCCCGTCCGGAAGCCCAACTGGCTTTCGTAACGCGCGCGGATTTCCCCCGAATAGTTTGCGCCGACTGTGCCGTTGCCACGCCCTACGACCTCGGTCCGCACCGGCCTCGCGTCCGACTGTTCGGTCGCAGGGTTCTCTGTACATGCCGCCAGCAGACTCGCCGCCGCGATGATGGTGAGCACTGTCGTTCGATGATTCCTGTTCAATTTCTACGCTCCAGTAGGTCCGTAACTCGCCTGCGAGCCATCAGCGGTTCGCGCCACCGAGTCATTGCAACGGACTCGTTCTGAGCATCAGTGATAGCAGGCCTGTTCGGGCATTCGCCCGTCTCCGAAGCCCGGAATATACATCATAGTGAGTTATGTGTCATGATGACGTTTCGTTTATTTTGTACGTGTGATTGGAACTACATCAACGGGAGGCATAAGCGGCTAGAAGTGCGCGCAGCTATGCAATCTCGCAAGAACTGAGGAGAGACGGAACAATGAAAGCTATAGAAAATGGGTTAGCTGCAAGAACAGACCTGTCAAAGGCGACTGATCACCGCCAGCGCGTCGCAGCCAAGCGGCGGCAACGCATGCGTTCACTCTTGCTGACCTGTGGGTTGCGGTTGTTGGTGGAGAATCGCGCCACCTTGCCTTCGATCGACGACATCATCCGCGCGGCGCAGGTGTCGCGCGGGACGTTTTATAAGTACTTTCCGTCGTCCGATGCGATCATGCGCGAGCTGATAGGAA
>VFQP010005512.1_pt1 | contig 10986 bp, 8 predicted proteins | sample 3512351 | NCBI WGS metagenome assembly VFQP01 (sample SAMN10412372, study PRJNA504923) | tailings metagenome | isolation source: Relicate 1 Philex TSF1 revegetated site | place: Philippines: Tuba, Benguet | collected 2017-08-29
CGGCCTGACGGGGCGTGGCTTCCAGCGTTGCTGTGCGGGCAACAGCCGGCTCCTTTGGATCCACTGCGACTTTCTGGTCGAGCGCGATCAGCCGCAGATCGGGGATGAAGGTCTCGGTCGCCCGGCGTTCCTTGTCCTCGACCTTGACCGCCTGCGACAGCAGAACGTCGACACGGTCGCCAGGCAGGATCAACCCGGCGCCGCCGGACGACGTCGATACGTTGATGGTGACGGCGCGCATGCCGGGCGCCAGGATGGCAGCCAGGAAGCCCTTCTCGCCCGGTTTGATGATCGCGCCCATGACGATGGGCTGGCCCTTGCCGATGCCGAGGCGCACCACGCTGCCTGACACCGAGTTCATCAGGTTGGTGGCCTGATCGGACGGCATTTCGGGTGGCTTGCTCGTGAAGGTGTCGCTCAGATTGTCCTTGGGCCATTTCTGCCATACCAGGTCTGCCGGCTGGATCAGCGTTCCGGGCGGCAGGTTGTTCGCGGCGACCAGGACGTCGACGGTGTTCTCGGCGACCGGCTGCGGCGCGGCGGCGCCGGCAACAGGCTGCGGTTCGGGGCGGTTCCACGACAGGAACGCCACCACGCCTGCCACCAACAGGAGGTTGAAAAGCAGGAGGATTGCAAATCGTGCTTTCATCTCAGATGGCCTCCGTCAGAAAAGCCTGCCACGCCGCGATGCTGCCCCCAAGGGCGATGGCTACACCATAGGGTACGGTTGGTGCCGGCAGCACAACATTACCAGATTTCCGTGCTTTAAAGCGATGATTTAACAAAACACACAGGCTAACGACGCCACCGGCAATCGCCGTATACAGAATAAACTCCAGCAGGTGGCTGGTCCCCACCCACAGGCCCATGGCCGCGATCAGCTTTGAATCGCCGCCTCCCATGATGTGGAAATAAAACAGGACGAAGCCTGCGGCCAGAAGCACGGCGCCGCCGATCAGGCTTGGCACTATGCTGGCGTGGCCAGCCAAGGCAAAGACAATGTAAACGACGATGATCGCGGCGATGGCCGCATGAGGGATGGTGCGGCTGCGGATATCCTCGATGGCGCACCACGATAACAGCCCGAACAGCGCGGCCAGAGGCATGATCGCTGTGGCCCCCGCATCAAGCATGGCCATCATGTCCGTAACAAGCGCGACGATCGGCCGCGTCGACAGGCACCCAAAATGGATAGAGGCTTGCCGCAGGAAATTTGCCGACTGCTTGACAGATCAAGCGGCCGATGAAATTCCCGGGCAAGCCCGCTCTCCACCCGCTGCCCCATCCGCATAGCCGACGGGGCCGCCGAATTTCGGTCGATCAGACCTTGGTCGAAACGGTGTTGAACAGGGTGCTCAGGTTGCTGCCGACGGTGCCGAGGATGGTGGCCAGGGCAACCGCGATCAGGGCGGCGATGAGGCCGTACTCGATCAGGGTGACGCCCTTGACGTCGGAGGCGAAGTTCTTGAGCGCTTTGCGCATTGAATTACTCCAATTGCCGAGTTGTTTTGCATCCACTGCTAGCGAGGTCGTTGCCAGCCCGCCCTGGATACCACGAGAAAGACACATTTCGCACCGCAGCGCAAAATGTTTTTAATTGACTAAAAGAAGCATAAAACTTGAATAAGCCCTTGCTTCCCATCCCTAACCCTCGGTTGGGATGGGAGATAGGCGGGTGTGCCCAAAACCGCTAATCCGGTCTCGAAGCGCCATGACCGAGCGAAATATTGTGCGATTATGGCGGAATTGCCACAAAGTTACCACAATATGTGGGCCGAGCGCCCTGTTACCGAAAGGCAGCCAGAGGTTGCTGCAACCACCTGCGCAACGGTTGGGTTGGCCATCGTTTGACGTGCTCGATGGTTGTGCGCCATTCTACCCAGATTGAGCTTCCTGTTACCGTCTGGTCTCGATATGCGCGCGGATCGCCCCGTTTCGCTGGCTGACCACGAATCATGGCCCGGCGCGGCTGCGTCGATCTATTGTGCGCGGCAGCGGCCCAAGCTCTGACGTGCGTGCACGACTGCCACGGAATCGGAATAAAGCTGACACCAACCGGAGATTTCATCCATCAGCGCTGTGGCGGATGAATCGGGCTTGAGGATGGTCCACTGCACGCCATGGCGCGCGAGCGCGGCCTCCAGGGTCGCCCGGTCGAATCCCGTCGCAGCGACGTAATCGCCGATGAACGCGTCGCCATACATGTCGGCCCGGCCATCGATGTAAGGCCGCACCCCTGCAAGGATCAGGTATCCGCCGAAGGCGTAGTCGTTCAGAACCGGCCGTGACTTGACGTCCGAAGGAACTCTGGACAGCGCCGTGGTCGGCATCGACGGGCCGTCCGTGGGATCGGCTGGCCACGTGAACCGGACCAGCGTGAGGACAAGCAGGGCCACGGCGCCGATCGCCGGCCAGAGCCGAGACGACGGCGCCGGCGGCCGTGAGCCAGCCTGCCCAGCCCACGCTTCCACGACCGCGATCATACCGACGAAACAGACGAGGATCCCGTGTCTGGCGTGGGTGAGGGCAAGGTAGATCGTCGCCAGCAGCAGCAGCAGTCGGATCGGCGGCAGCCGGATCCCGCGTGACGCGAGGAAATAGATACCCGCGAGGATGATCGCGACCAGCGGCTGAAACCGGGACAGGTCCAGGGGGCGCCATTCGATCAGCATGGGCAATGTGTCCATGCGCATCAGGTAGACGGGATGGAGGGCACTGGTCAGGCCGTGCGGTGTGGTAAGGCTGGACAGCAGCGCCGCGCCCAAGAAAAGGCCCCAGGCGCGCAACGTGACGACGCGGCGCTCCGGTTTCGCGATGATGGCCTCCAACGCGAAAACGCCCGTCACGGCGACACCGACGAGGTAGCTTCCATGCATGTTCGCCCAAAGCGCCATGATCGGGATCAACCACCAGGAAGGAGTTCGGCCCGCCGAGCGCGCGTCGAGGTGCGCGATGGTCCAGCCCACCAGCAAGGGGAGGACCAGCAGATGCGGCCGGATAAGCAGGCTTGGCGCGGTCAGAGCGACGGCGGCAAAGGCCAGAACGGCGGCGGCGAGGGGCGGTATCCATCGGCTGACATAGGCGGTGAACTGCAGAAGGGCCGCGGCGGCGGCAATCGCCGCGAGCACCGCCATGGCGCTCCAGCCGCCGGCGCGGTAGGCGAGGGCAAGTAGCACCTCGGCCAGCCACTCGTGGCACACCCAGGCCGTCCCCGGTTTGGTGAAGGAGAAGGGGTCGGCGTCCGGCACATGGCCATGAACAAGGATCCATTCGCCCGTCGCCAGGTGCCAGAACGTGTCACCGTCATTGAACACGGCCGGATGGAACAGCGTCACCGAGAATAGTGCGGCGGCCGCCAGCCATGGCACCGGGCTGCCGAATCCACGCCGCGACGCTGCGTCCACTGAAGGGCTCCATCGAGAACGGGCTCCGGAGGGTCCGGAGCGGCCTGGAAGTGTTAGCGGCGAAAAAGTGTTCCAATCAAGGTCAAACCAAGTGGTGTGAAATACTTCAAATTTAACGACAATTGCGCCCATCTACAATTTTGACGCATTCGGAGCTTTTTGCTATGTGTAAGAGCAGTTGACCTCGAACCTTGCCTGAGCGACCGCGGTCGTTTGGAGAATGCAATGCACCAGACCATCCGAAGGTTTGTCTCCGAGCAGTCCGGCGTGACGACGATCGAATATGGTTTGATCGCCATTCTCGTCGGCGTTGCGTTCGTCGCGACGGTCTTTGCCCTCGGCAGCAGCGTCAACAATCTCTTCCAATTGGTGACCACCGCCGTCTGATCACGCCGTCCGGGACAGGCGGCCTCTAAACGCCCCGGGAGCGGCGGTGCTGCTGCTCAGCGGGAGGGAAGCGCGTGGCGTGCCGACGACCAGAAGCCCTCGAGCTTCAGCAGCGATTCCCTGGTCTGCATCAATTCAGCTTCCATTTGCATGCCTTCGAACAGCTGGCTGGAATGCCACTCGAACAGCTTCTGGAGCCGATCGCAGATCTCGCGGCCGCGTTCGGAACTGCGGACGTGGAATGAGCGACGGTCATAGGGCGAGCGTGTCTGAACGACGTAGCCGTTCTCGACCATCTTCTTGATGTTGTAGGAGACGTTCGAGCCGAGGTAGTAGCCCCGCTCGATCAGTTCGCCCATGGGCAATTCGCGGTCGCCGATATTGAACAGGATCATGGCCTGGGCGGCATTCAGATCGCGGATCTCGTTCCTGTCGATTTCCGCCTTGATCACGTCAAGGCAGCGACGATGCAGGCGTTCGATCAGGCCGATCAGATCAGCGTAGGCGTCAGTCACGAATGCAATCCCCAGTTAACCCCGCGAAGGTATGAAGGCACTTCAGCTTTTTGCACGTTCCGCGGGACTGTACAAGAGTGACGATCCGATGCCCGGCCGGGGCGTGCGTTGCAAGGCGCCGCCTCACGACAACAACCTTTTTCGGGCGCCGTCAAAGGTTTCGATCCGGCCATTATCGTCCCGCTTGGCCTGATAGAGCTGCTTGTCCGCTGCCCGAAGGATTTCACGCAGGTCGAGGCCCGGCGTGATCCGTGAAATGCCGCTCGAAAAGGTCAGGCAGAGGGTCAGGTTTTCGCGCTCGACGGCAAGCGACCGGCAAAGGGCGCCGATCCGCTCCAGCGGCACGGCCGCCTCGGCGATGCTGGTCTCGGGCATCAGGATCGCGAACTCGTCGCCCCCGATGCGCGCCACGACATCCACTTCGCGCAGCGTCCCCGTCATGACTTTCACGAACTTGCGCAGCACTTCGTCACCGACGACGTGGCCGAATGTATCGTTGATGGCCTTGAAGTCGTCGATGTCGACGATCACCAGCGACGCCTGCTTGCCGAACCGGGCGGCGCGGCGCAGCTCGGACTGGGCGATGGATTCGAAGCGCCTGACGTTGACGGCGCCGGTGAGAGGATCGGTTTCGGCCAGCCGCCGCAGCTTGTTCTCGGTGCGCTTGAATTCGGTTACGTCGATCAGGATGCCGAGGACATCGGTGGCGCGCCGGTCGGGCGCTGCGTAGGGCCTGCCCGCGAGCCTGGTGTAGCGAATGCTGCCGTCGGCACGGACGATCCGAACTTCCATCTCGAATTCCTCGCGCGTCTCGACGGCTGCGCGCAGGCATTCCTCGACCATCGGGCGGTCGTCCGAGTGCATGTATGCAAGCGCCTCGGACCTCGGGATCGTCCCGGCGTCCGGGCGTCGCGCACAAATGCGATAGATCTGCGTGGACCAGGAAAAGCTGTCCGAAGCGGCATGAAGCTGCCAGTAGCCGACCCGGCCCGTTTCCTCGATCATCCCGATGAGGTCGCCAAGCTTGTCGCCGCTCAGTTCGATCACGACGGTTCCCTATAGAGGCGCACGTTCCGGCGGGCGGTCTCGCGCGCGCTGCCCTTGAGCGACCGTGACGTTGGCTCGAGAGGAGCTTGCGTCCCGGGCTTCTGACAAACCTGTCGGAGTCCCCCGTTGCCCGGCCATTGTACGCTCAGCCGGGGCGAAACCGAACATTTTTGTGGCTTGCGCCAGACCCTCGGTGGCAGCGGGCTGCTTGATCACCAGCCAACGGCGTGCCCGCCGCCAAGTAATTATTATATATTTGAAATAATTTCGCATGAAAGCCGCTAATCGCCGCCGTTGTCGCGCGGGCGCGGGAATTTCGGGTTTTGAATTTTTTGGCGCAGCGGTTACGATGGCGGCTCAACACGCTTGCCGAAATTTCTGATGCAAGTCGGGGCCGGTACAAACAATTGGCAAGGGGGGCCGTCCGAGTGGGCGATAAAACGCTCGTGGTTATCGATGATGATGATCTGGTGGGCCAACTCGTAGTCGAGGCGGCGCAACAGGTTGGTTTTTCGGCCCTCGCTGTTCAGGATTTCGAGGCGCTGAAAGTCCAGGTCGATACCGTCGAACCGGACGTCATGGTGCTTGATCTGGTGCTTCCCAATGTGGACGGCATTCAGGTTCTCCGCTTTCTGGCCGACCGCGGGTGCAAGTCCAAGATCTGGTTGCTCAGCGGCTTTGACCCGAAGGTCGTGCAGACCGCCGAGCGGCTGGGCGTGTCGCTCGGGCTCAACATCGTCGGCGCCCTCAACAAGCCGGTTTCGGTGACGACCCTGAAGGAAGAGTTGCGCAAGCAACTCCGCGAGTCCGGTGATTTCAGCGTCCACGATCTGGAGCAGGCGATCGCCGAGGACCATCTGTTCGTCCATTACCAGCCCAAGGTACGCCTGGCCGGCGAACGTGGGGCCGATACCGGTGGCGAGGTGCTCACCTTGACCGTGGACGACACGCCGTTCGAGGTCGTGGGGTTCGAGGCGCTCGCCCGCTGGCGCAACCCGCACGGCGCCCTGGTATCGCCCGTCAAATTCATCCCGGTCGCCGAACACTCCCGGATGATCGAGCCGCTCACCCAGTCGGTCTTCCGCCAGGTGATCGAGGCGCTGTCGCAGTGGAAGGCGCGTGGCGTGCGTCTGAACGTCGCCATCAACATCTCCCCCTCGACCCTTGCCGACCTCGACCTCCCCGACCGCCTGGCCGAGAAGGCCTATGCCGTCGGCGTGTCGCCGGATCAGATGATTCTGGAGATCACCGAGAACTCGGCGGTGACCGAGGACCCGCATTTCATGGACGTGCTCAGCCGGTTCCGGCTGAAGGGTTTCGGCCTGTCGCTGGACGATTTCGGTACGGGTTTCTCGTCACTGATCCAGATCTACCGGATGCCGTTCACCGAACTGAAGATCGACCGGTCGTTCGTCAGCGAGATGGACCAGAACGAGGAAGCCTTCACCATCGTCCGGTCGATCGTCGACCTGGGACACAATCTGGGGATGAAGGTCTGCGCCGAGGGCGTCGAGACGCGCGCCTCGGCCAATACGTTGATGACCCTCGGCTGCGATTATGCCCAGGGTTTCTATTTCAGCCGTCCCGTGGCGCTGCCCGACATCATGCGCCGGATCGGGACTGCTTCGGCGCTGGATGCCACACGCCGGATATCCTGACGGATTTCCGGGCAGCCTGCACATGACCATGCGCGCGGAGTGCTGGGGACCATGAAGCGGCGGGGACTACTCGAAAAGATGTTGCCGCCCGTCGCGGCCTACTGGAACCTCGCCGCCGAGGCGTCCCACGCACGCCAGCTTGCCCAGGCGCTGATCGCGCATACACCCGCCGCCATCGCCGTCGTCGACCGGGATATCCGGTTTTTGGGTGTCAGCGATCGCTGGCGCGCCGAATACGGCCTGGACAAGCAGGATATCATCGGCCAGCGGCTCTACGATCTGATGCCCGGCACCGAGGCGGTGTGGGGCGACGTGAACGCCCGGTCGCTCGCCGGCGCGACGATCGAGTCCGAGGACGTCTTCCTGCGCGCCGACGGCAAGCGCGAGCGGCTGCGCTGGGAAGTGCAGCCGCTGCGGGCGGCCGAAGGCGGCGATATCGCCGGGCTGGTGATCATCACCGAGGTGGTGACCCAGCAGCGGCAGATGGAGGAAGAGGCCCGCATCCGCCATGCGGCCATGGCGTCGGCGCTCAGCCCCCTCGCGATGTTCGATCTCGAAGGCGTGGTGACCTACTGCAATGCCGCGTTCGCCGACATGCTGGGCTATGGCGATCCGGAACGGCTGACCGGGCAGCGGACCGAGGCGCTCTGGGGCAAGCCGGGCGAGGCTGCCCGGATCTGGCAGACCCTGATCGACACCGGCCGCTGGATCGGCGTCACCAACGCGGCGAGGCTCGATGGCTCGGTTCGCGTGGTGCAGGTATCGGCCAGCCTCGTGCGCGCGCCTGACGGTGTGCCGATCGGCGCCATTGCGTCCTGCGTCGACATCACCGCCCAGCGCGAGGCCGAGAAGGCTCTCGGCGAAAGCCAGCGCCGGCTGGTCACGCTGATGGACAATCTGCCCGGCGGCTTCGCCTTCCGCTGCCGGCACGATCCGTTCTGGACCATGGAGATCATCTCCAAGGGCTGCTTCGAGGTGCTCGGCTATCCGCCCGAGGCGCTGATCGACAACCGCATGGTCGCCTTCGCGACCATGATGCATCCGGAGGACGAGAAGCGCGTTCGCCGGGAAATCCTCGAGGCCATCAATCTCGGCCGGCCGTTCCAGGTCAGCTTCCGGGTGATCACCCGGAAGGGCGAGGTGAAATGGCTGATGCAGCAGGGAACGCCGCAATTCGTCGGCAAGTCCGAGGTGCAGGCGCTGGAAGGCGTCGTCATCGACATCACCGATCGCATCGTCGCCACCGAGGACCTGCACCGCGAGAAAGCACGCGCCGAACAATATCTCGACGTCGCCGCCTCGATCATCCTGGCGCTTGACCGCCAAGGCCGGGTAACCCGGTTCAACCGCAAGGGCACCGAGGTTTCCGGGTTCTCCGAGGAAGAATTGATCGGCCACAACTGGTTCGACACGCTGGTCGACCCGGCCGACCGCCAGGAGGCCAAGCGCGCCTTCGCCGAGATCGTCGCGGGCGACGGCGAGGAGAAGCCGTATCTGGAGAACACTATCCGCGGCCAGAACGGCCAGCGCCGGGTGATCGGCTGGAGCCTCGCCCGCATTCGCGACCAGAGCGGCTACGTCGTCGGCGTGCTCGGCTCCGGCGAGGACCTGACCGAGCAGCGCGAGATCGAGCGCCAGCTGCTCCAGGCGCAGAAGATGCAGGCGGTCGGCGAGCTCACCGGCGGCCTGGCGCACGACTTCAACAATCTGCTGATGGCGGTTCAGGGCAACATCGAGTTCCTGCGTGAGGTGGTCTCCAACGACCCGGCGGTGGAGCGCTATGTCGCCGCCGCGCTCAAGGCGGTGGGACGGGGCGCGGAACTGACCCAGCGGCTACTGGCGTTCTCGCGCAAGCAGCTGCTGCGGCCGGAATCCACCTCGATCAACCGCCTCGTCGCTGACATGACCGAGTTGCTCACCCGCACGCTCGGGCCCCACATCCGCATCGACAACGAGCTGGCATCCGATGTGTGGGACGCGCTGGTCGATCCGGCCCAACTCGAGAATGCGCTGCTCAACCTCGCCATCAATGCGCGCGATGCCATGAAGGAAGGCGGCACGCTGTCGATCCTCACTTCCAACGAGACGCTGAGCGACGTGGCCGCCATGCGCCACCCGACGCTGTCGCCTGGCGACTACGTGGTGATCACCGTGCGCGATACCGGCACCGGCATGGCGCCCGAGGTGCTCGACCGCGCTTTCGAGCCATTCTTCAGCACCAAGGATTCGACCCGCGGCAGCGGCCTCGGCCTCTCCATGGTCTATGGCTTCGTCAAGCAGTCGGGCGGTCATATCGAGATCAAGAGCGAGCTGGGGCAGGGCACATCGGTGCTGCTGCACCTGCCGCGCGCCATCCACGCCGTCTCACGGGCGCTGGAGGAAGAAGATTCCACCGCCGTCATCCAGGGCGACGGCGAGACCATCCTGGTCGTCGAGGACGACGACGAGGTGCGCACCGTGATCGTCGGTACCCTGAAGGCGCTCGGCTACGTGGTACGCCAGGCCCCCAGCGCCGCCGAGGCCCAGGCCATGCTCGACGAGGGCCTTCGCCCGCATCTGCTGCTCACCGATGTGCTGCAGCCCAACGGCAAGGACGGCATACAGTTCGCGCAGGAAGTCCACGAAGCATTTCCGCAATGCGCGATCCTGCTGATGTCCGGCTACACCGAGGATGCCATGGAGCGGAACAAGAAGCTGGAGAAGCCCTTCGCGCTGCTCCGGAAGCCGTTCGGCAAGGCCGAGCTGTCCCGCCAGCTCCGTGTCCAGCTCGACGCGAGGGTCGAGACCATCCACCGCGCCACCGCCTGATCCAGACTCTTTTAGTTTGAAGCCTGCCCTGGGGCGGCTAATCTGCGCCCTTACCGTATGGGAACAAGGGGAGACTGCGTCGGTGACCACGGGTATCACAGCGTTCGGGGCCTATATTCCGCGGCTGCGCCTCAACCGAGCCAGCATCGCGGCCGCGCACAATTGGGCCATGCCTGGCCTGCGCGGCATGGCCAAGGGCGAACGCTCCATGTGCAACTGGGACGAGGACGCCATCACCATGGCGGTCGAGGCGGCGCGCGACTGCCTCACCGGCCGTGAGCGCAAGGATCTGGGCGGCGTGTTCTTTGCTTCCACGACCTTGCCGTTCCTCGACCGGCAGAACGCCGGCGTCATCGGCGCCGCGCTGAACCTGGAACACGGTATTTCCTCGCTCGACATCGCCGGATCGCAGCGCGCCGGCACCTCGGCGCTGATCCAGGCGCTGAAAAGCGCCGGCGACGAGGAAGTGCTGCTCGCCGCCGCCGACGCGCGCAAGGCCAAGCCGGCAAGCTCGAACGAGATGCAGTTCGGCCACGGCGCCGCGGCGCTGACGGTCGGCAGCAAGGACATCATCGCCAAATTGCGCGCCAGCTACACGGTCACCACTGATTTCGTCGACCATTTCCGCGGCGAGGGCCAGGAATTCGACTATGGCTGGGAAGAGCGCTGGGTCCGCGAGGAAGGCTATTCCAAGATCGTGCCCAAGGCGGTAAAGGCCGCGCTGGAGAAAGCCGGCGTCGAGGGCGCCCAAATCTCGAAGTTCGTCATGCCCTGCACCATGAAGGGCATTCCGGAAAAGATCGCCAAGGATTTCGGCATCCCGGCCGAGGCCGTCGCCGACACGATGGGCGAGGTTTGCGGCGACACCGGCGCGGCGCATGCGCTGCTGATGCTGGTCGCGGCGCTGGAGACGGCCAAGGCCGGCGACCTGATCCTGGTCGCTTCGTTTGGCCAGGGCGCCGACGCCATCCTGCTGGAGGTCACGGATGCCATCGGCAAGCTGCCCAAGCGGGCGGGTGTGTCCGGCGCGCTGGCCCGTGGCCGCACGGAGCAGGACTACATGAAGTTCCTCTCGTTCCAGGACAATGTACGGCTCGACTGGGGCATGCGCGGCGAGATGGACAACAAGACCGCGCTATCCTCCGAGTACCGCAACAAGGACATGGT
>VFQP010005513.1_pt1 | contig 10983 bp, 13 predicted proteins | sample 3512351 | NCBI WGS metagenome assembly VFQP01 (sample SAMN10412372, study PRJNA504923) | tailings metagenome | isolation source: Relicate 1 Philex TSF1 revegetated site | place: Philippines: Tuba, Benguet | collected 2017-08-29
GGCCGCCCAGATTGCGCGCCCTGGCGACAAGCGTGGGTGAGCGCGGGCCGCAAGTGCCGCGCGTGCGTGTGGTGCTGCCCCCCTCTCTCCTTTTGGTGACGCAGGGCGTGGCCCTTCTCGGGCGAAGCAGCGCCTCGCTCGGAGGAGCGACCAACCTGTGGGCCGTGCGATCGACCAGCAGCGGCCAGCAGCGGCGTGCCAGCAGCAGCGCGACCCTGGCGCTGCTCTGCTGCAATGCGCCGTGCGCCCGGCGGAGCGCCCCCGCTGGAGGCTCCTCCGCGATGCAGCTGGCTCGCGGAAGACACTGCGCGCGTCGCACCTCGTCCAGCAACACGAACAACACGAGCAGCAGCAGCAGCGGCGCGCCGACCGCGGCAGGCAGTGGGCTCGGCGCGCAGCGCATGGTGGCCACTGCAGTCGCGGTCGTGGACGCGCTCCCGCGCTCCTCCTCGGCAGCAACGCCATCACCCTCACCAGGCAGCAGCAGCGGGCACCACCAGCACCAGCAGCGCTCAGGGTACAGCAGCAGCGCCATGCCGCCGCGCGGCAGCTCGCCGCAGCAGCTGCTTCAGAGCATCGCGTCGGCCAACGACTGGCGCTTCCTGCAGGACCTCTACCACCAGCACCACGGCTCGCTCACCACGGCGCACGTCGCCGCCATCGCCATGCAGCTGCCAAAGGCCAGCATGCAGGAGGCGGGCCTGGACGTCGCCGCGCTCAGCGCCGCAGAGGCGTCGGGGGACAGCAGCGTCTGCATCCTCACCGACGGCCTCAAGGTGAGCTCTCACCTCTGCCTCTACCCCACACGCACGCGCAATGCGACACGCCTGCACCGCCACGCGCCGAGCAGCCCTAGCGCGCGCCCCGTGCGCGCACACCCACACCCACACCCACACGCCCCGGCGCCCCTGCCACACACACACACTGTGATGAGCGCAGTCGCTATACCAGGAGCTCATGCCCCGCCTGGAGGGCCAGCTGCACGTGCTGCCCGCCCGGCTGCTGCTGGGCGTCGCCGGCGCGCTCGACGTCTGCGGCATGCCCCGCTCGCCGTCGTGGCGCGCCGCCTTCCTCTCGGCCACCGCCGCCCTCGTCCTGCCCACCCTCGCGCCCGGCGCTCCCCACCAGCACCACCACCACCACCAACATGACGCGCAGCAGCGGGCGGGGTCACCGGGGCGCAGCATGGAGTGCTCCGCCCTCGAGGTGCTGGCGCTGGCGCGCCACGTGTGCGGGCTCTACGCGCAGCCGGGCAGCAGCGACGAAGCGCTGGGGTCAGCGGCGCTGACCGAGCGCCTCGTCACGGTGCTGCGTGCTGGCGCGCTGGCGGCGGCGCAGCTGGGCGGTAACGGGAACGGCAGCGGCGTCGCGGCGGCGGCGGCGGCGGCGGCGCAGCTGCAGGGCGGGCCTCACGCGGCGGAGCTGCTGCAGCAGCGGCTGGCGGACGCGGCCGAGGCGGCGCAGGCGCTGCTGGAGGGCGGCGGGGCGCTGGCGCGGGTGGAGGCCTTCCCCGCCCGCGTGGTGCTGCAGGTGCGGTGCGGCGTGTGTGCGCGTAGGGGTGCTGGTGGTGCTGGTGGGTGCATGCGCGTGGCGCTGCAGGGTCGTGTGCATGGATATGCATCTGTTGGCCTACTCGACGGGGCCGGAGTCCAGCTACCAGGCACATCAGATGTGTGTAGAGGGGGAGCGCGCGGGTTCGGGCCGGCGCGCCAACTGTGCAGGTCCACCGGGCGCCTGCCTCCCTGCCCTCCTTTCCAGCCTAATGAGTGTGGGACGAGCAGCCAGGGCAGGGCCGAGCGCCCCGTGCCCCCCCCACCCTCACCTTGACACCACATTTGCGCTCGCCGACAAATCGCTACCTGCAGGTGCTGGAGGCCGTGCATGGGCTGGGCGCCCGCCCCTCGCGCCAGTGGCTCGCTGCCTGCTACTCGGGCCTGCAAGTCACGGCCAAGCCGCCGCAGATGACGGCGGCCACCGTGCTGCTCACCCGCCTGGGCTGGACGCCCACCTCCTCCTCACCCTCCTCCTCCTCCTCGCACCTCCACAACGGCAGTGGCGGCGGCGGCGCCTCGCCGGCGCCGTCCTCCTCCCAGGGACAGCAGCAGCAGCAGCAGCCGGGTGGCAGCAAGAGCCCGTCGCCGCCCTCCAGCGGCGCGCAGATCAGCAACGCCACCAAGGAGGAGCTGGCTTCGCTCCTCTCGGCACGCCAGGTCTCCCACCTCTCCGCCTCGTCCTCCTCCTCTTCAACGGCGTCCGCCAACGGCGGCGGCGCTGCCACGCTCCCATCGCAGCAGCAGCCACAGCAGCAGCGCCGCCGCACGCCCAACCCGCGCCGCGGCGGCAACGGCAATGGCGCGCAGCCCCGCAGCCCGTCCCCGCTGGACGGTGCGCAGTGGGCCGGCGGCGCCGCCGCGCGGCTGGGCGGGCCGCGGGCGCCGCGCAGCGGCACGCCCGCTGCGCCCAACAGCGCGCTGGAGGGCATGCTGGGCCTGCTGCGTGACGCGGCCTCGAGCGGGATGCTCCCGGAGCTCAAGAGCACCGTCTTCGGCCAGCTGGAGGGGTGAGCGGGCACGGGGGGAAAAAGCGCGGGGAAAGCTGCTTTGCGTGGCCCGCGTGGAGGAGACGCAGTTTTGCGGCAGGGCCGGTCGCCGAGCTGCCGAGCTGTCCAGTGTGTGCGTGTATGGCGTGAGGGTTGTGTGTGTGTGCGTGTGTGTGTGGGATTGTGTGCAGGTGTGACCCCACGTTGGTGCTGTGGACGGCCGAGGCGTTCCACCAGCTCGGCTGCCCGCTCACCAGCCGCGAGCTGGCCATGTGCGTGCACCTGGCGGCGTCGGCGGTCGACGCGCAGGACCGCGGCAGCGGCGTGCCGGCCTGGGACGTGCTGGCGCTGGTGCAGAGGTGAGGCCTGCTGTGTGCGTTTGGCGCGCATTTCGCTCCAACCAGCCGTGCTCTCGCAGGCGCACGGGCGTGAAGCACCTGTCCTGTGCTCCACTCCTGTGCGGCAAGAGCACCCAGGTCGCTGACGCTTCCGTCCATACGCACGATGGGCCTTCTCCATCGTGCGCAGGTGCCTCACCCAGGGCGCGCTCATCCCGCCCGGGCAACTGGAGCACCTCTACGAGTACGCGGTGAACCACCGCAGCCAGCTGCAGGCGCCGCAGCTCGTCGAGCTGCTCGCCTGCTCCGCCGGCCTCGCCGCCCGCGCCGGCGCCGGCGCCGGCGCCTCCTCCGCCTCTGCGCCCGCCCTCGGCGGCGGCGCCGCGCCCGCCGCGCCCGCCGCGCCGGGCGTGGACGACCCCTGGGGCAGCGCGTGGGGGCTGCTCGGCACGGCGGCGTGGGCGGTGGCCGGCGGGCGGCCGCAGCAGCAGCCGCCGCAGCAACCTCCGCAGCAGCGGGCGGCGGCGGCGGCCGAGGGCCCCGTGAGCGGCGCCGTGGTGTACAGCGTGATGGAGGCGCTGAGGGCGGAGCTGGGCACGCTCACAGGTGCGGGCGCCGCCCTCGCACTGCAGGCACCAGGGGGGCGGCGCCACCCGCCGGGCTGCGCTGCACGCTTGCGGTGATCAACTGACGACGGTGCTGGGTGGTGCGGCTGTGGCTGTGGTGGCGGTGGTGGTGGTGCGCAGGGGAGCAGGTGGCGAAGCTTGCGGGGTCGCTGGGCGCGCTGGGCGCCTGCGGCGTGGTGGCGGCGCGCCCGCTGCCGCAGTGGCTGACGGCCTACTGCGCCGCCGTGCAGCCGCTGCTGCCCTCGCTGACGGCGGCCGAGCAGCGCCAGGTGTGTGCGCGCGCTGCGCGCTGGATTTGCATCTGTTTGGGCATCTCGGCGGGGCCGGAGGCCCAGCATTTTCCGGGTGTATCAGATGTACGCCCACGACGACGCACCCGCCGAGAGGCCTGGTGCGTTTGCCTGATACTGTATGTCTTGAGCTCGACCTCATCCCATGGGTCGCGCGCCGCACGCACCTGCAGGTGCTGGGCCTGCTGGCACGCGCCAACCACCAGCCAACCGACGCCTTCCTCGACGCCGCCGTCCGCGCCGTCCGCCGCGCCATGCCCGCCGCCTCCTCCTCCTCCGCCTCCCCCACGCCCGCGCCCTCCTCCTCCTCCTCCGCGGCCGCCGCGCCGGGCGGCCTCGCCCGCAACGCCGGCCCCCTCGCCGACGTCCTCGCCGTCCTCGAGCTGCTCGTCCTGGAGCTGGGCTGCGCGCCCAGCGCGCAGCTCGCCGTCGACGTGGCCTCGCAGCTGGTCCCCGCCCTGAGCTCCATGGCGCAGGCCCTCACGCCGGCGGAGCTGGCCGGGTCGCTGCGGCTGCTGGCGGCCATGCGGTGCCGCCCGCCGCCGGGCGCCGTGCAGCGTCTGCTGGGTGCGCTGGAGCGCTACCTCTTCCAGCTGGCGCCGGGCAAGGTGGCGCTGGTGGCGTGGGCGTGCGCAGAGCTGGGCGCCGTGCCCAGGAGGGCCTTCCTCGCCAGGTGAGAAAGGCGCCCGCCCACGTGCTGCCTCGCCACCCACCCCACATGCGCTTGTTCCCGCCAGCGTCGGAGTTGCCGTGTCCTTGAGCAAAGGGTATCAGGCGTGCGCCCGGACGACGGTGCTTGCAAGCCGGTCTGAGTCTGAGGACTATCGTGTGTGGCTGTGTGGCGCACAGGTACCTGGAGGCGGCCGCCGAGGCGTTGCCAGACATGCGCCCCGAGTCGCTGGCGCTGCTGGGCCGCTCCTTCGCGCAGCTGGGCGTGGTGCCCGACGCCTCGTGGCAAAAGGCCTACCGGTGAGCGCACGGCAGGGCAGGGCAGGGGAGGCCTCGAACCTCTGCTGCCAGCGAGGGAACGTGGCAAAAGGCCTACCGGTGAGCGCGCGGCAGGGCAGGCCTCGCACACGTCGCTTGTCGTTGGCAGGGGCTGGACGCGGGAAGACGTGGGGCGGTCGCGGTTGGGACTATGTGGAGGCGGTGAGCTGTGAGATGAGGAGGGCTGACTGGGGTGCGGTGGCGTGGCGCTGCTGGTTGGTTGGGTTGCGCGCAGGGACGCCGTGCTGGTGCGGCTGCCCGAGGCTGACGCCGAGACACTGAGCGTGCTGGGGCAGGGCCTGCTGCACCTGGGCCTGCGCCCCGACGCCGCCTGGCTCAAGGGCTTCGTCATCGAGAGCACCTTCAAGCTGCCAGAGGTGCGTTCCCTTCGTCAAGAGAACTCTTCTGCTGGTTGGAAGTCAAGGCGCTGGAGAGCTCGTGGGAGCAGCGGATGACCTGGCCTTGCTGGCTGCTTACCTGTTTGGAAGACAAAGCGCCGCAGAGCTCGTGCGAGCAGCGGATGACCTGGCCTTGCTGGCTGCTTACCTGTTTGCGCGCAGGCGGACGCGGCGTCGGTGGCGCGCTTCGCGCACTTCATGGCGAGCTGCGAGGTGCCTCCCCCGTGGGAGTGGGTGCAGGCGCTCATGGAGCAGACGCTCGCCGTGGCGCCGGAGGAGTATGACCCGCCCGACCTCCTGCCCCTCGTGCTCAGGTGCGTGCGTGGCCCTGGGAGAGACGGAGTCGAACAAGGGACGCGATATTGCACGCGCTCACATCGCTCGAGCGCACGCCTGCCGCGCAGGTCGCTGGTGCGCCTGGGCTGGGCGCCTGAGCCCGCGTGGCTCACCGAGGTGCTGCGGCGCGTGGGCATGCGCGCGGGCGACCTGGACCCCTCGAGCCTCATCATCACGGCCAACGCCCTCGCCACGCTGCAGGTGCGCGCCTCCCCCTCCCCTCCCACCTCGGAAGCACAGCTCACGACTGCACACCGCCCGCGCGCCTTTGGCTTTCGCGGGCAGCTTGGAGCTTGACGCCCGAGGTTGGCTGGGGATCTCAGCATCGGCCTGCCGCCTTGCCGCGTGTGCGCGTCCGCGTCTACGCAGGCGACGAGCGACGAGCAGCTGGCGGCGGGCGGCGGCGAGGGCGACGAGGCGTGGGCGTACGACGAGAGCGTCACGTTCGCCGCGCTCGACGTGCTGCTCCAGGTGAAGCTCGTCTTTCGCAAAGCCCCCCTCTTTTTGCCGCGCCTCACCTGCCCACCGCCTGCGAGAGCGAAGCAAGACCTCACGTCTCGCTTTTGCGCTTCTCCCACCGGTACGCAGGCGGCGGTTGCCAAGCTGGACGACTTCAGCGCGCGCGAGCTGCGCTGGCTGCTCGACCCCGTGCTCATGCTGGGCCACTACCACATGCACCCGGACGTGGCCGAGACGCTGCAGGCCGCCCTCGCCGACAAAGAGGCGCGCCGCGCGGCGCCCCGCCAGCAGCAGCAGCAGCAGCAGCAGGGCGCTCCTGGGGCGGACGCCGAGGACGCCGACACGTGCCACGAGTCGGTGGCCATGGTGCTCAACGACTTTGTCAGCGACAGCTGGCTGTCGGTGGCGGTCATGGCGTGACGCGAAGATTTGAAAACGCCGCGCCCGCGTGCCCTGCCGCGGCCTGCACAGCCCTGTGTGCTTTTTAGTGAGGGAGGAGGAGAGCGGCGGCGTCTTCCCCTTTGACAGCAGCGCTTTGACGCGGCCGCGTGCGCCGGCCGGCTCTCGTGGAGCTGGGGTGGTGATGGGGGTGCGAGGGTCGAGGGGCCCGCAAGTGAGGAGCCGTGAAGGCCGCGGGAGAGGCGCTTGTACGGATGGTGCGCGCACGACCATGGAATAGAAGGAAGAACGACAGCCACGACCACCTAAGCACTGCCCACCCCCGAGCGCTTCTTTTTGTGCGGCTTCATGTGCCCAATTCTCCCCCGTGTGTGGGTGTGTTCGCTGTGTGTGTGTGTGTGCATGTGTGTGTTGCTGGTGGTGTCGGGACCTGCGATTGGGGACCTGCCGCAGCAGCAGCAGCAGTGCATCTCGCTGGCTGCGCGCTGGGTGAGCATGACTGCGGCGACGGTTTGGCGCGAGCGCCACTGCAGACAGCGACAGGGGATATCTGCTTGAGGGGGCAGGAGTTAGAGGAGGGTCCAGTGGACTTTAGAGGGGAGGAGAAGGAGGAGGTTGTGGGGGCGCCCCAAGTGTTTTTGTGCTCTGCCTCTGCGCATTGAGGAAACAAGAAGTGAACCCCCCCACGGGCTGCTGCAGCCCGTGCTGTAGCTGGCTTATGGAGAGGACGGTGGTATGGCGGCGGATTCGGGCCATTGCCGGTGGGGCTGGGCGGGCGGCCACACTTGCGCCAAGGCCGGACGAGGAGGGTGAGCAGGATGATGAGGGGTGCGCCTCCGTGCGCCCTGTTTTGGGTGACATGTTGATTTCCGCAAAGGCGCGTTCTGCACAGCTTGTGTACACTAACGGTGGCACGTGTTGGTGACCAACCGTGACGAGCGGCGCCGTGAGAGGCGAGGGCCCAAGGGTCACTAGTGGCCTTGGGCGGAGGCGGAGGTTGCCCTCCTGGGGCTGCTCAGCGGCCACCCTGACCAGAGCGCGCTGCTGCGCCTGCCCGTGCTGCGAGCGTGCGCCGCCCGGTGTCGGCGCGTGGTGCGTACCCATGATGCATGGCAAATTGCGTCCTCTGCTCGTTTCCTCTGCTCCTGCCCAGAGCCTGTGCAAGGGGCGAAAGGAGTCCTGAGAGAAGGCTCGAGGGTGCACGGTCCTCTCACCACCTCAGCAGCACAGCAGCCGCAGCAGCGCACAAAAGGAAGACCAACGCAGACCTGACGGCCGGCGGGCACGGTCTCGTGTGGGTGAGGCATCTTGCGCGCCTCGTGCTGTGTGAGGACACAGCCGCACGGACATCGGCGGATGGCCGAGCATGTGGGACGCAGGAGGACAGGCGGCCGCGGTGCGTTAAGGTCTTGTTAGTGGGCCAGCCTTTGCCCAGCACAGCTTTGTGCACGCTACCGATGGCACGTGTCGGCCAGGGCCCGCTGCGTCAGTGAAGCGCCATCTTCAGGAGCCGGGGCCGCGAGGAGCACGGGCGACTCTCCTCCAGGGGAGGAGCCCTCTGCCCTCAGATGGCCTTGGACTGAGGCAAGGGTTCCCCACCTCGTGGCGCTTTGCTGGCCACCTTGACCACCAGTGGTGCACGCTGCGCCTGCCCGTGCGGGAGCCACCCCGTCTAGTCGCGCACGTCGCGTACCCATGACGACGGTCAACGCAAGGCAGCACGTCCTCCTCCATTCCTCTGCTCCTGCCTGCGCAACTTGGCAAGGAGTCCTGCGGCGCATGAGGTTGCCCAGCCCTCTCACCACCTGGCAGAGCGCGCGCACACGTCGCAGACACCTGCAGAGATGTCAAGCGTCCAGCGCGTCGACGACCCTACGCTCCCCGCTGGATGGCAGGTGAGCCTGGGTCTGCCTGAGCGCGCACATGGTCCGCTACGTGCTCTCCTGAGCGTCCGTTGCCCCTGACGTCGCCGCGCAGTGCCTTCTTGACTCGGCCTCGGGCCTTCGCTATTACTGGGATGGCGGCAGCGTCACGACGTACGAGAGGCCTAAAGCGCCTGCGAGCGGCGCTGCGGCTCCTCCCTCGAGCTACAGTGGTGGCCACAATGGGTACCAGGTGCGCGGCTGCGGCGGGGCGCCCCTCGAGTAGCCGGGGGTCGCCGAGCAGCCTCTCGCTGCGTTGAGCGCCTCGCCTCATGCGGAGCGGAGCTCGCTCGCGCGCGTTCGTCGTTCCACCTTTGAGCTGACGGCGGCGGTGTCCGCGCGACCGCGCGCCACAGCTCCACGGCGTGCATGCCAGCAGAGCGTATCTGTGTCAGCGCGCTAGCGGCAGGACGGCCCGTGCGGCTTCGGGGCAGGCCCGCAAGGTGGCGCGCGCTCGCTCACCTCACGCACAAGGAGCTCACCAGGCGGGAAGCCTGCATGCTCACGACGCCTCACTGTGACTATTGCAGAACGGAGGCGGCTACAGCAGCTACGGCGGCGGCGGTGGCTACGGCGGCGGCGCGGCGGGCGGTGGCGGCGGCCCGTCCCTGGGCGTGGCCATTCGAGAGGTTCAGCCGCGCTCCACCACCGGCTTCCTGCCCACCGAGGAGTACATGCGCAAGCACGACCTCCGCGTGGAGCCAGCAGGTACTGCTTCGGGGGGCTGTCCTGCGGGCGCACGCTCAAAGCCGCCCGCCGGCGCGCTCACACGAGCCGCACCCTTCTGTCTGCACCGAAACAGGCGCCACGGTGCCCTTCCAGACTTTTGAGTCCGTGGGCTTCCCTCACGACATCATGGACGAGGTGAGCGGCTCGTGGACGAGCCGAGTGCAGCCTCCTGCCAGGGACGCAGGACCCCAACAGACACACACAGCCTCGACCACTTTCATTTACCACCCACGCAGATCCGCCGTGCGGGCTTCAGCGCTCCCACGCCCATCCAGGCCGCCGCCTGGCCCGTGGCGCTGTCGGGCCGCGACCTGGTGGCCATTGCCAAGACGGGCAGCGGCAAGACGTGCGGCTTCCTGCTGCCGGGCATGCTCCACATCCAGGTGCGGTGGCGACGCAGCAGCGCCAACCAGCCGCGCCAGTAGCAGCGCCTGGATTCGGTTGCAGAAAGGGAGGCAAAAGCCGCAACGAGGGGCAGGCCCCGCAGCCGTGGATCCGCAGGCTGCTGCCGCCAAGTTTGTGTCTCGCGCGGCCCGTCCCGTGTGCGCCCTCTACACGTGCAGGAGACGCGCAAGGACCCGCGCGCCGGGCCGACGCTGCTGGTGCTGGCGCCCACGCGCGAGCTGGCGGTGCAGATCAAGGCAGAGGCCGACAAGTTCGGCCGCTCCTCGGGCATCCGCAACACGTGAGTGCGCAGGACCTGCCTTGCCTGGGCGTTTGCGTGGCACGCTCTCCACAGGGACCCGGCGCCGCCATTGCAGCTCTGCAGCAGTGTAGCATCGCATCGTCAGCACAGCAGCCGCAGCCCCAGGGAGCGAGAAGCGACGGTCTTGTCTGGGCGTTTGGTGGCAGGAGCGCGATGCAGCGGGGTGGCGCTGCCGGCAAGGGCGGGCTGCCCTGTAGCGCGACGCACCACGCGAGCACCAACACGGTGGTGTTGTGTGCCGTGCGCGTGTGCGCCACGTGGCGCAGCTGCGCAGCCGCCCCCGCGGCGCCGGCGCCGGCACGCAGCACAGTGGCAGCAGCAGGCTGACGCCTCGCGCCGCGCGGCCCCTACTTCTGTACTGACAGACGAGCGCGCGCCCGCGCGCCACAGCTCCCAAAGCAGCCAGGAGCAAAGGCAGCACGCTCGGCAGAGCCAGCGGTTGTTATCGCGCTGTACGCGTTGCGCCGAGGGTGGCGTGCGGCATGGCAAGGGCATGGCAAGGGCATGGCAAGGGCACGGGGTGCGTGCGGTGTGTGGCTACGCCGGCCCACGCCACCCGCGCCTGCCAATCGCCCAAGGGCGCCGTGCCGCCACCAAGCCCTCGCGTGCGGCCAAGAGCGAGCGCCCGTCGCCGCTGCGCTAGGCAGAAGGCGCAAGGTCACACCCCCGCACCACCCTGCGCTCCTCCTCCCACCCCGGGCGGCGCAGGTCAGTGCAGCGTGCGGCTGGGTGGTGGCGCCTCTCCTGCGTGCGGGTTGCCGAGTGCGCGCGTCGCGCTCCCCCCTCCCCGTGCGCCCTGCCGCCCTCCGCCGCGCACCCTCAACGGTGGCGCGAGGGAGAGAGCGGGCTCACGGGGAGGGCGGTTGCGCGCGCGCACACGCACGCAAGCACCACCCCGTGCGCGGACGGAGCCCCCTCGCGACGCACGACTGCACTCGCCTGTGCCTGCCCTCCTCTCGTCTCCCTCCTTTCGCCCCTCCCTCCCTCTCTGCTTGCTCCTGCTTTTTGGTCAGACGCAACGCCCGCCGCACGACCGCCACGCACACCCCTTTGCCCGCGCTGGTGTCCCCGCCCGCGCTCCCTGCTGAAGACTGACGCGCGTGCCTCTTGCGTGGGGGGGGTTGGACGGCGGGTGCCATCGGTGCTGCCGCAGCTGCCTGTACGGCGGCGCGCCCAAGGGCCCGCAGCTGGGCGACATGCGCAACGGCGTGAGCATCGCCATCGCCACGCCCGGACGCCTCAACGACTTCCTCG
>VFQP010005514.1_pt1 | contig 10982 bp, 9 predicted proteins | sample 3512351 | NCBI WGS metagenome assembly VFQP01 (sample SAMN10412372, study PRJNA504923) | tailings metagenome | isolation source: Relicate 1 Philex TSF1 revegetated site | place: Philippines: Tuba, Benguet | collected 2017-08-29
GACCGGTTCGTGATTGGGCAGTGATTAATCAGGCCGTTACGGCGGATCCGAAATGTTTGCTCGCTCGTGTCTTGTCAGCTGATTATGAGGTATCACGCGAGAACATGCCGGGTGCTAAAGAACACCTGAAACGAGCACGTGAGATGTGCGGATCGGCGGCGGCCGGATCGGATGATCGCGAATCACTGTATTTGCGCGCATTCGAAGAGTGGCTCATCACCGGCTCATTCGATGAATGCATTCGGTATTGCACTGAAATCCTGAATCAGACGGGTGGTGCGGGTGATTTGTTTGCACTGAAACGTGTTTCGATGTTTCATTTTATGACCAAAAATCATAAGAAAATGCTGGAGATCTGTACCCGACCGGATGTGGTGTCGGCATGCAGTAAGCTGGAATTCTATCACGGTATATTGGGATTTGCACAGGAGGAAAATGGGGAGTGGAAAGAATCCGAGCAGTCCGGACGAACCGGCGTCCAACTCCTTTCAGATGATAATTGGAGTCACCACTGTGTGGCACATTCATTATTGGGACAATCGCGTATCAGAGAGGGAGTGGATTGGATGCTCACTCACAGTGCTCACTGGACGCGGAATGCAATGCCGTTTATGTATACACACAACTGGTTTCATGTCGGATTGTTTTATTTGGAAGTGGAGGATTGGACCAATACGGAAGCACTTTATACCACACATCTCTGGCCCAGCGCCAAATTCAAAGTCAAATCCTCCTCCGCACCACCATCAGCAGCAGATAATTCCGCCTCCGCCTCCGCCTCCCCACCTCCGCCGCTGGTAAACGAAGATTTGGATGATTTGGAGGTACAAATGGGCGCTTTGGGCCTGTTATGGAAATGGCAATCGTACATGGAATTGAGTGCTGCATCCAATTTTGATCGCTCGCAATTCAAAGCTCGATTCAAAGATTTAACGCATCGAATTCTGTCGAAACGACCGGTCACGTCACCCATCAAGTTTGCATTCGCTGATTTGTTGTATCTGAACGGACTGTTTGCGGCGGGGTTTGAAAAAGAGGCAAATCAGTACGCTGATACACTGATTGCGTCGTATCAACCCAAATCAGACGAGGCAAAATCTGATGCCGCCGACTCCGCTCCTCCTCCTCCATCGCCGGATTCTGTCGCGTACGTTCAACGCTTCGTTCTGATTCCGACCGTCCGCGCTCTCCGTTTGTATCACGCCGCACCGGCCACGACGACGGCCGCTGCTGCTGTCGCATCCAATAAATCAGACAATAAATCAGACAATAAATCAGAGAGTGCACATTCGCTTCTCGCTCCGATAATCGAAGCGCTGGCAGTGAGCGGTATGCACGTCGGTGGGTCAAACGAACAACGTACGGTGCTGATGGATTGGTATTTCACTGTGCTGAATCGTTCTGCACCGCTGCACGACGAACTCAAACGTCGCGTCACTCAACACATCAAAACATTTCAGTCTGCAAACTCTTATGCTCCTGCACCGAATGTGGTTGGTACCTGCGGTAGTTCATATCTGTATCGAGTGTTGGCGCGATTGAGCGCACCGGATAGTGAGGAGCAACGGCTTGCGTTGGAGAATGCACAGAAAGCTCAGGCCCAAATGAAATAACTTGTTTTTTTGCTTTTTTTTTGTTTCGTTTTGTGTCTCTCTCAATTTATTTTTTTGTTAATCATTTTCTGAATCTCTTTTGTATGTGTGCTGGAATGCGAATGCGAATTGGAAGTGAGACCGACTGCAATTTCTCAATTTCTCACTTCTCACTTTATTTAATTTTGTTTTCAAAAACCGCAACCTCCAATCAATTTCTTAATATTTCAAGAATCAAAGTTTGTTGTGCTTTTTTTAATGAGTTGTGTTGGTGTCTGTCGTCGATTGCAGCTCAGTCGCATGATGATGTGTGATGTGTTGTGATGTGTGCAACAGACGAGAGAAGAGAAATGGAACAGTTTACGTCCCTCGATAAATTGTTTACAGCTCACACGGCACACACTGCCTCGCTCCCGAGCCAGTTCGCAGACGGCGGTGGCGGTGCCGGTGCCGATGCCGGTGCCGGTGCCGGTAGTGGTGGTGCTCCAAATGCTCCGAATGCGCCGAAGCTGGTGTCGCTGGAGGTATGCGTCGATTCGATCGAAAGTGCAATAAACGCCGAAGCCGGTGGCGCGCAACGAATCGAAGTGTGCAGTGCACTTTCAGAAGGCGGTTTGACTCCATCGCTTGGACTCATCCAAGCGATATGCGAACGAGTGGATATACCGATTCATGTACTCATTCGACCACGCGGTACGACCCGGCGCTACACAAATCGCCCCGCATCTGCATGTGTGCTCACCCCCCGTTTGTACTGTTTGTACTGTTTGTACGATCGATAACAGGCGGCGATTTTTGTTACACGTCGGATGAAGTAAAAGTGATTAAAAACGAGATCGCTTCACTCCGAGCATTTAATAAATCTCGCTTGCTCGGTCCATCCGCCAATCCGGATAACGCTCGCGTCGTGTCTGGTGTGGTGTTCGGAGCGCTCACACCGGACGGCGCAATCGCATCGGATGTTATGCGTTCGGTACTGGACACGTGCGGTGCACTCAGCGTAACGTTTCATCGCGCGATCGATTTAGTGCCTGCATCGCAGTGGCCAAACGCTATAAACGATTTAATTTCGCTGAATATGAAATATCCGGCACTGAATTGTGTGCTGACGAGCGGTGGAGCGCGATCGGCTGCAGACGGCACAAAACGAATCCACGAATTAGTGTCAAAAGCGAGTCAGCGGATTGATGTGATGGCGGGAGCGGGCGTCACTCCTAATAACACACACCAAATCGTCGTATCGACCGGTGTCGATTGGATTCACGCCAGCTGCAGATCGCCCGTACCGACTGTTATGACGTATCAGCCGTCATCGAATGTTTCGATGGCGAGTGTTGGAACAGCGTCAGCCGCTGCCTCCGCCGCAGCTGCAGTGGACGTGAAAACACGAGCACGATCGGATGAATATACGCAATTGGTATGTGATTCAGAGGTGGTGCAATCAGTTCGATTTGCTGCTAATCCGCATCTCGCAACGAAAGGAGGTGCCAACCCATCGCTTTTTCACGCGTCGCTGAACGCTGCGTTTGGACCAACCGCGGACGATTCGCAGGCGCTTCCGCCTTATGAACTGCCGCTTTCCACTGCTGTGTCTGAACCGCTTCCGTCCCAACCGCTTTTGCTGCCGTCCAAACTTTAAAGACGTTTTTTATTATTGAAATTGACGTTTGACGTTTATTTCATTCATTGTGTGCTGTCCACGTGTTGTGGACGCGCTCGCCTCTTTTTTTCTTTTGGATATCGATTTGGTTTGTTCGTCCGCTCAACCAATGTGTATCTGTGCATGTAATTTGCAGCGGGCGGTGGTTGTATGGCGTCAAATCAGGACGTGAAATCCACCGCACCGCCATCTGCAGGTGGTGGAGGTGCAGCGCAGGGCACAACCCCTGCACCTCCTGCGGATGAGCCGTTCAATCCGAGTCGTCCGATGACGCTATCGGATGGAACAGTGATTAATCCGGACCACAAATCCGATGATTTTGATTTTAAGTTGTGCGATGAAGATTTGGCGTGGAATAATGCGATGGCGAATGCTGCAGCCGCCGTGAAAGCAGCGAAATCGACCAACTCACAATCAGCGGCTCAGCGCGATCAAAAAACACTCCCCGCCACCACCAACACCACACCACTCCCGGCATCACTGATTGGTGGCAGCAGCCAAATTGATCCGATCGCAGAAATGAACGCCGCGACACAAGCAATGAGCGACGCATTCGCTGGTGCACCGCGGAATGTGATTCGGCTTGTGATGGAGTATTGGTATGTGTTGGTACATACAATACGTGTGAGAGATTACACCGGAATCGGCGAACCGTGCGATAACGAACTGTTTAAGCGCTTGTATCCTGCACCGTTACCGGATGGTGTGAGCGTTCGATCGATCACTGTGAGCTTTCGATGGATGGATCAGGGATGGGGCAATTTCAAAGGTTTGATTTGGTTGAAACTGCTTCGGCCGCCGCCGCCGCCACCGCCACTACCGCCACTACCACCAATCACTGAAGCAGAGCGGATTGCACGCGCCGAACTCGCTGCGATGGGAATCGATCCCGATCACTTGGACGGTCCGCCCATCGGTCCAGCTCCACCACCGACACACGATTATCGCATCACAATCGCAGAGGATTTACCGTTCGCCACCGCCGCACATGATATGAGGGCGGAGTGTTTTACGTTTGACGATCAAACGAGTGATGTGATTCGGCTCCACAAACCGGGCGATTCGATTGAGGTGTGGAAACACGTCGGAGGCGGTGGCGGTCACCGCCTTACAATCCATCACTTTGCAGCTGTGATGGAATTCGTTCTCACACCGAAACCGTATTATCTGTTCGCGCCTTCAAAACACCCAAACGATTATTCTGTTTGGTTTGATCCCTCCTAAATTCCAAAATGTGCCATCCTTCCATTTTCTTCTTCTTTTCGTTTTTCGCTTTTCTTCTTCGTTTTTCGTTCGTACAAGTGACGGTGCCTCCGCGCCGTCTCCGCAGTAACTCTTCGTGTCGGTTGTTTGTGTTTGTTGTATTGAGCCGATCGATCGGTCACGTCTGATGTATCCAGTTTGGTGTACACTTCTCTACACGCACTAGTAACTTGCTGTTCGTGCTCTCACGGCTTGCGTCGCTGGAGAGACCCACAAATCAGAGCATAGTTACATGCAGTATTAATATTCATATTAACAGCAATGCAGTATTAATATTCATATTAACAGCAAAGCACAGTTTTAGCAAAAAAACAGCTCAAAACAGTAAACACAAAGCAGTGCCCACAAAAAAAACGCAAAAAAGAATGGTGGATTCATCACCACTCTGTTCCCGGGTGGTCCCCCACCCCAGTACTAAGAGGGCTCAACACATTTTAAGTTCCGAGTTCAGAAGGGATCGGCTGCACTATGTGTGATATGGACGGTAGTTCTTGCGTATTCAAAGACTCACTCTGCGGAGGGGCGATCACAATACGCGCCGGCGTTTTGGAGCGGTCATCTTTCAAGGGTTAAGCAGAGTCTTATGCCTCTTGCGGACAAAAAAGGCGTGGTGCCTTGCTGAAAGGGCAAAAAAAAATCCAAAGTTCACTCTCAGTGGGGATTGAACCCACCGAACGCACCAGCATGCTGCGACAATAAAATACGCGAAGCGAATAACTGTACACTTTGAGTATAGAAAAAGTAAAAGAAAAGAAACAACACAGCGCGACTCGAACAAAATAAAGAAGTTGGGATGTACATGAACAGAGAGGAGAGTTTCTTATCGGTTATTACGAGAGGAATCGCGGAGGCGGCATAACCTGCCCACCCGCTACTCCACCGACCCCTCCGCCGGCCGGAGGGTGTACGGCCTGCATAAACGGCACACCAACACCGTGCGGTGGAATCGCGGGGTGGTGAAACGCTGCGATCAACTGATCACGAGCGGAGCAGTTACGCCAGTGAGCACGAGCGCAATACACGCAACCCGCACACATCAGAATCGGAAAGAGAGCGGACAGTAATATACTGGCGACCAGTCCGTATTGCGAGGGAGTTTCGGTTGTTACTGCGTCTGTGACTGAAATCGCTGCAAATCCGAATATAAAAACGATCATCGAACCAAAATAGTATTTTGCTCCGCGCGTCGTTCGATACACACCAGCGTAAAACGCCACACCTCCGACCGCGATAAACATTAGAGCCAGTACGATTTGTACCCACTGAGCGTTATTTGCTCCAATGATTAAATCGATCACTCCCAACAGAATAAACAGTACTCCAAAGATTCGGATTTGTTGTGAGCTTCGCTCCACGTCTCGATTCAGCGAGAATAAATCTGCCTCTGCATTTGCTGCAGCCGCAGCACCACCACCACGTGCCATGATCGCTACAAAACCGATTCCTCCGCGCCCACCGCCTCCACCACCACCACCACCACCACCACCGCCTCCCGGCACGCCCGAGAACGTACCGAGCGGTGCTCCACTGCCGGGAGCGGTCGGAGCGCCAACGCGTAACACCAAATGAACGGCCGAACCGTTTGTGATTGGCGGTGTGTTTTCTGATAGTTTTGTGTCATGCGCCAATTCTGCACCGGCAAATATTAATCGCTGGCGGTCGGGCGGCACTTCAATCCCGTCCGTTTCCTCCAGTTTTTGTTTGATTGTGAGGACAGTATCAGACGGCTCGCAATCAATACGGAACGTCTGACCGGTTAGTGTTCGTACGTTTATATAAAACTCACTCCCTGCACCACCGCCGCCCGTCGTCGCTGTGGTTGTATTCGACGCTGTTGTGGTGCCGACCAATGGGGTAGATTCGATGGGTCGAATCGCAATCAAAACATCGGATGTAGCCGTCCCGCCCACTGCCTCTGCCCCAACTGCTATCGGTATCGGTTGAGGTCTCGAATCGATCGAATCCACCTCTGAAGCGTGTTCGTCGCTTCTACGAACGACCATCGGATCGGCGTCGTCACTCGACATTTTAGTAACGCGTTATCAATCGACGAAACAACCAATTATCCACCCTCCGACCTACTGCGACACACGTCATGACGACGAGACGAAGTGGGATTAGGTATGAATAAGAGGCAAACAAACAAATCTGGAAAGCAACGGGCGTTGAGGGCGAAGTAGCTGGCAGCACCGAATAATAGAACGGATCAACAGATTACATCACACCGGGTGTCAAATGTAAATGGCGCGACGACAGCGTCAAACGTGGATCGATCTGATTCGACCCTAAATTGAAACGAACCGCGCATCGAACCGGTGGGTGTCGGCAGCGGACAAACTGACTGATATGTAAATGGTGGACAGCCGCGGTATACGACCGGATACAAACCGATCACACCCGGTCCGTCCACGCGATCGACCGAACCGGTCGAATCCGTTATCTCCCAGTGACGAGTGGTCAATTGAGCTCTGAACGCATCGCTCGCTCCGACATATTCGATTCGCACAGAGTATGTGAAAAAGAATTTACCCCGCATGTCTGTACCCACCACCACACCACACGTGTCACCATCACATGTCAGTCGGGAGTCGGGGATCAAACAATATCTGTTGCTGCCACTTACTCTGTTCTGGTACGTGTATGACCGACACACGAATTCTGACGCCGTTTGTGGTTTGATCACTTCCGAGCGGATCGGCAGCAGCAAATCGATTGATCTGTGTCGGTCCACCCTCCTCAGCCGGTGTCGACATTTGATACACGCCAGTTTCAACGCGTTGCAAATGCAGCATCAGAAAATCGATAAAACTCGGTGCAACCGACAGTTTACCGCCCGACCAAATCTTTACCACATGACCGTTCGTCTAATCATCATATCATATCATATCATATCATATCATATCATATCATATCATATCATATCATATATATGCACACACACGACACACACGACACACCATCAGCACATTTGGATATCTTCCCACCACCACCACCACCACCACGACCACCACTTGATCCATTCAGTGCTGCCATACCGGTGATCCGTGTTTTGTATCAATGGCGAATGCTCCCCACTGCCCAAACGATTCACTGATCGGTACACAATCATCAAATGATGATGGCAGGTCGGGGCGGCGACCGGCGATTGCATTCCATTTAGCACTCTGCCAATCAGCGACAGTGGATTGAATCTCACTCCACGATAATAATTGATAGTTATAATGTGAGTTATAAAATTCGAATCCACCGAATACGCCCGAATGAGCATCCGTCATTACCACACTCTCACGTTCATCCTCATTTGCTATACCGCTGCCCAAACCAATCTGCCCGTTATGAAACGCTTTCAGTGAACACACCACCTCCGGTGGCAGTCGCGGATCGGTCGTCGCCGGCAGCGATTGTAATCGCTGGACCGCGGATTTTGTTTCAGCGGCGGACAATTTAGAGTCTGCAGCTGCTGCGTTGCTGATTAGAGCGGTCATCAGAGCGCGGTGACTGCGTATCATGCGCGTATCTAAATTTTGTTTTTGCAGTTTCATTTCAGCGGACGAAATCGGTGGTTGTAACCGCTCGCGGATGTGCGGCGCGCTTACAGTCAGCCACTTATCCATTCGAGTCCAAAACACGTGCAAGCGACGATAATGAGGCACGTGCTCCACCCCTACACGCTCTGTCATTGCACGGAACGCGCGTAACCACCGCATCGGTTCATCCCCACTCCCACCACTGCTTTTGGACCCACCCGATCCGGACGCCGTCGCCGCTGCTACCGCTACCACCGCTCCAGCGGATTTGGTGTCGCTCCTACACACCACCACCACCCACCCACCCACCCACCACGCAATCAGTCTCACACGCCAGTCGCTATGTGGCAGATGCTCCGTACTTAGTATCGACGGCTGCAGCTGCACTGTCTGCGACGGAAGCGGCTGAACCTGCGTCGAGATCGATACACCACAGCGTTCGACACAGATTTGCCCACACCTCATCGTTTGCCGTCGCCGTATGCCGAAGCGCTTTGCACGTTCGTGCAATCGCGAGCACTTCACGAACCGAAACAAATCCCAGCGTCTGCGATCGATTCAGCACCAATCAGGCAAATCAATCGATCAATCGATCAATCCACCACGCCAGACGCACACACAGACAGTCGCATGCAAAGTACCTCCGCCATAAGATCGTCCGTCAATTTATGGATTGGAGGTGGTTTGGCCGCACCACCCGAAGCCTGTTTCATCGCCACATCCTGTGATGCCATCTGCCAGTACCAACACCACACCACACCACGCCCGAATTGAGAAGAGAAGCGATATGCACAGAATCTAATACGATATATATATCTGAAAATCATAGGAACAGAATGAGAAAATGTTACGATTTGTCAATGCAGCATGTGCTGTAATGTGATACATAATACACGTCCGTCCATTTATATGTGTTTAGGTGTTTAGAGATCGCAATCGATGGGTTGAGCGGCTGCACCGAACATGAGATCATGCACGGTCGTGGTATAAAGCGCAGAGCCATAATCGTCGACGCCCATCGCAACACCAACCAACGAGTTTAAACACACGCTATTGATACTCGCTCGCTGATGCGGTGGTACCAGCACCAGCGGCGGGTCAGAACGTTTCTGTTTCGTTCCCAAACGAGTTTGCAATCGGAGAGCGGCGGCTGATTTGCTGCGCGCTCCGCCCTCACCCGCCAAATCATCCTCCGATTCCGATTCCGCATCGTCTGATGTCGCGGGAGTGGCTGTGCGGGTGTCGTCCCACCACGGCGAAGCGTTCGGTGTTTGGAATACGGTCAAATGATCGACGTACACAAAGCGTTGAACGGGTAAGTGATTCGGTTGATCCGCCCATAATTTGGACACACGTTCGGTTGGAAAATGTGCGATCGATAACAGATCGAACGGCGGTTCAGCCCGAATCGAAGCGACGAAATTTACGAAAACCGGTCGCTGCTCACGCGTGTGATATACCATCACATAACGCGGTGCCAATTCGCTCTCGAACGGACCACTCAGACCACCCTCAGGCAGCGGTGAGCGAACTGGCGTGAAGCGCGGATCGGGAGCAACCACCGAACAGTTGGGTACACCAAACAATCGCGGATGAGCAGCGGAGGTGGGAGGTGCGCCGCTACACACATTCGGATCTGTCGATTGACACATTCGTACACGGAGGAAGTTTGATCCGTGGTGAACGCGAAGATCTGACGCGTGATTTTGATTCAGACAGCGCGCAGTTCGACTGCTTCCGACCGACGCGCGATCAGCACCGAGCGGTAAAGCCTCATCCGATCGCATCCGAAGAAATTTGCTCTCTTTCAGATGGTATGAAATGAGCGATTCGGACGGAGAATCCGAATTAGCATTCGAGTTAGAATCGGTTGTGCGATGTGGATTGATATTTTCGTATTCGAACCAAATCCAATTCTTTTCGACGCGTCGAATATCGCCATAACGAATGGGCGTCTGCAGCGGGATGCGACGATCGCGATCGCTAACGGCTAATGAAACCGGTGTGGTGGGTTGATCCGTCGCTGTAAACTGAATCGGATTTGGTAAAGCATCCAAATACCAGCGCGGTAGAAACAGATCCAAATCTGGGAAGAGCGATCGAACGTTTGAGATATGCATTCCACGAATGAGCGACGTGTTTCGATGATTCAAATTATATGAAACGAGTAATTCGCGAAACGCGAACGGCTCTGAGTGTTGGGACCGCAAGCGCTGAGCTGACGGCGGTAGTGAGTCTGATGGAAGCGGTGCCCAAAAGAGCCGCGGATCCTCTGCTCCGACGTGTCGGTCATACGGATATGTCTCACCCGAAAGCGGTTCGAACAGGCGGTGAGTGACTGACTGCCACGGAACGCCGATTTGTGCGTTGTCGATCACTCGCGCACCACCACCGCTTGCATCCAGTGATACACCGCCCGCGGGATCGCGACCGGCACGAATGCATTCCGGTGGCGGTTCAGTACTTTCCTTTGGGCGATGCGGCATGCAGTGAGGCCGATCGCCACTACCAAACAGTCCAAACAGTCCGGTCCACCACGGCTGTACCGCTTCCGGTGGTGGATCGATCGCGGGTTTGCCCCAGCGGTCAACACACTGCAACTCATAATTCATTACACATACAATCAATCGAGATTGAAAGAATCGCTGCACGCGTCGATCGGAGCTGTCACTCGTACTCGTACTCGCTTGAGCTCGACCGATCGTTTGTTCGTACGTAAATTCTGGCATTCGCGCAATTGCAATATACGGCTGTGTCGATCCGGGCGGCAGTGATATAAGGGATGGATTATATATATTTTCGCTGCCGAATCGCAGTGAAGTGATGGTGTCGATCGCTGGAGGTGCGGCGAGCGCAGAGCGAGCAGCGAGTTTGATCGGCGCTACAAAAATCGGACCAAATCGAATCGTCTGTATTACAGCGACCAAAACCACCGCTACC
>VFQP010005515.1_pt1 | contig 10979 bp, 14 predicted proteins | sample 3512351 | NCBI WGS metagenome assembly VFQP01 (sample SAMN10412372, study PRJNA504923) | tailings metagenome | isolation source: Relicate 1 Philex TSF1 revegetated site | place: Philippines: Tuba, Benguet | collected 2017-08-29
GGCGTGGAGCAAGTGCGCACTCAGCGAGGCTCACTTGGGCGAGTGCGCACCGACGGCACGTGCACGCAGAAACGCATGCACAACGAGGAGTGGAAGACGTTTGACGTGGAGAACTTGGACCAGGACGCCGTTGTGTTCCTCTACGACGTTCTGTGAGTGCTGGGACAAGGGCAGGACGCGCTGCCCCATCGCACGCGTGCGGCGGGCTTTTCGCGGCAGCGCGGCTTGCTGCGCATCGCGTCGCAGGTACGAGCACCTCGGCGTGTTCAAGAAGCAGATGTGGCTCGGCTCCATCATGATGCAGCACCCGTGAGTGCGCCGCCATGCAGCGCATGTAGGCAAGAGATCGAGTCCTCTCGCTAGGGGCGCTGCCCACGGAACTGCTCGTCCCTCATCGCCCACGCATTGCTGGACTCACAGGTTCGACATGCTCAGCATCGCAGACATCATCTGGACGGTGAAGCCCGACCTCATCATCGAGACAGGTGCGTGGCGTGGGGACCAGCGGGCTGCGTGTCGTCCCGGAAAGGGCCGCCGTTCACCGCTCAAGAGCACGCACGCTCGCGCGCCACACAACCCTGTGCTCACGTGCGCAGGCACGGCGAACGGCGGCAGTGCCTTGCTGTGGGCGAGCCTCATGCACTTGAACGGCATTGAGAATGGCCGGGTGGTCACGCTGGACGCCGTACAGCCAAACTGGAAGCCCGGCACCATGCACTGGTGAGGGCAAGCCTGAGGTCCACACCCTGGCATGCAGTGCGGCGGGCTCGCCCTGCCCTGCTGCGCTGGCCCACGGCGCGTCGGACATCGTAGCGACACTCGCCACGCTCGTGCTTTGCAGGGGCGGGCAGCCCAAGGCCGATGCCACCAAGCATCCGCTGTGGGCCAAGCACGTCACCTTTCTCGAGGTGCGCGCGTTGCTCCTCTGCCCACCGAATGGGGGACTGCGTGGGCCGTCCACGCCCTGGAGCGCATTGTCTCACGTGGGCACCCGCGACGCGTTCTCTGCGACGCGTGCGCAGGGCTTCACTCAGCAGCGGCACATTTGGGAGCAGGTCAAGGGCTTTGCGGACAAGGCCAAGTCCGTGCTGGTGCTGCTGGACAGCATGCACACGGAGCAGCACGTCATGGTGCGTGTGTTTGTGGACACAGCACCATGGCCGGCAGCAACTTCTCAAGCACACAGTGCCGTCGCTCACTCGCCACAGTGGTGCTGACGACTGCCGCAGTTGGAGGCGATGCTCTACTGCGCCTTTGTCACGCCGGGCTCGTATTGCGTCCTGGAGGACACCAAGCTGTCGCGCTACTCTGCCAACGGCCCGCTGGAGGCGGCCTTCAAGTACACGCAGCGCTACCCCAACGACTTTGTCATTGACCGCGAGCGCGAGCTCATCTTCACGCACCACGCCAACGGGTGGGTGTGCAGAGCCGTGGCAGCCCGTGGCACGCAAGGGCAGGAGCTTGCCGCGGGGGGCCACCAGTGTGTGGATCTGCCAGGGGGCCACCAGTGGTGGGTCTGCTGCGCTGCCGCCGTGCAGGTACTTGCGCCGCGTCAAGGTGGACCAGGCGCGGCCGGCGTACAACGCGACAGCGCCAAGCTGATGATGCATCATCATCTAGTACAGCTCGCTCCATCTGCATCGCATTGATGCATGTCCTGCTCAACAGCTGTGCTCCCGGAGGCCAGAGCCGCCCACCACGCGGACCCTCGCATTTACCCTGGCCCGCCGCGTCCTGGCAATTAGAAGTAGAGTAGCTATAGAGCAGTATGGCGCTTCGCAACGTGACGATTTTCCTGGGCGCCCCAGAGGCGCAGCCCGAGCTCTGCAGGCTGGCGTCGCGCCTGGGGGCCACGGTCGTCGGGAGCCAGGAGTCAGCAGCGGAGCAGGGCGCCGTCAATGTCATCGTCTCCGACACGACGCTGGCGCCCTGGTTCCTGGTGCGTCTGGTGCGCGCTGGTGGTTTGGTGCGCGCAGTTCGCGATGCCGAACTCGAGCCGCGACTCGACTCGGCCTCTGTTCACGCGTGCCGGGTGCAGGGCGTCATGGGCGCAAATCCTGACGCCGTCGTGGTCAAGCAGTCGTGGCTGCAAGCCTGCGCGGAGGCGCGTCGCAAGGTGTGCGCTCGTCTGCACAGCTGCACAGGCCGCACGCCGCTGCAGCAGAGCGCCAATTCGCACGCAAAAGCTGCAATTGTGGACGGCGCAGGTGCCCCACGCTGAGCACCAGCTGCAGCCCCTGGAGGGCTGCAAGGTCTGCCTCACCGGCGTGCTGGACTTGAGCCAGCGCGACCAGCTGGCCGCGCAGGTCCGCGCGGCAGGGGGCCACTACAGCGCGGACCTCCTCAAGGACGTCACGCACCTGGTGGCGGCCTCCTCCAGCATGTCGCCCAAGCTCAGGCAAGCGCGCGCAGCGTGGCGGCGCAGCGGCGGGGGTGGAGAACGCCGCCTGTGGCTCAGCAGGAGAACCGTGACAGGATGGCACACAGAGGGCGCGCCTCGTGCCGTGCTTTGGGGGCCACCGTTCCGGAGCGCGCCCCCGGGGCCGGGCGTGTCGCCTCCTTGGCGGCCCCCGCAGCCAGCGAGCACAAGCAGCCATGCGTGCGCAGCATCCGCACGTTGCCCTCGCGGCCATGCACTGTCCCGCGCAGGTACGCCATGACCTGGGGCATCAACGTGGTGTCCCTGGCGTGGATCGACGCCTGCGTCAAGGCCGGCCGGCGGCAGCCCGAGGCGGACTTTGCCATCCTGTCCGCCGCCCAGCTCCACGGCACCAGCAGCAACAGCACCGTCAACGCCACCGCCACCGCCGCGCAGCCCCAGCCGCCCACGCTGCCAGCCAGCGCCGCCGCCACCGTCGCATCGCAGCAGCACCGGCAAGCAGACACGGCGGGGACCAGCTCCCCTCGCGCCAGCGCCGGCCAGCCACCGCCCCAGCCCCGCAAGCCAGCCGCCGCCCACGCGGCGGAGCCCACGAAACTGGACAGGAGCGCCGCCGCCGCGACGGCGTCAGCGGCGGCGCCGGGCGCCGCCGGCGGCAAAGCCATCCCCACCGTCGCCGCCGCGGCCGACGCTGTCCGGAGGCCGCACGGCCTGGGCGGGCCGGGCTCAGCGGCGGCGGGCCTGGCGCGCGGCGCGGAGGAGGCGGACGTGCTGGGTGAGCTGGCGCTGGCGCCTCGCGAGCCTCACCCTCTAGACGACGACTGGCTCTTCATGGACTGGGTCCGTCTGCACTGCGTGGGCCTGGGCGACGACGAGGCCGCCGAAGTCCGCAGGTGAGCTGCGGCCTCGATGGAGAGAGGGGCAAAGCGGGGCGTCGTCGACCGTTGGCTTGCTCGCTTGCTCTGCAGCGGCCCCGAGCATCAGCGACAGGGATAGGTTGCGGGTGGTCGTGAGGCGCTGTGTGTCTGTGTGTGTGCGTGGGAGCAGGCTGGTGGCGCACGGCGGCGCGGTGCGCGAGCCGTCGCTGGCGCCGCGCGTGACGCACGTGCTGGTGGGCTCGCGCCCCGCGGCGGCCGATCTGGCGGCGGTGCGCGCGCACGCGCTGTCCTGGAAGGAGCACGTGCGCGTGGTGCGGCTGGCGTGGCTGGAGCAGAGCGTGGCGCAGCGCTGCTGCCTGGAGCCTGTCGAGCCCTCGCTGCTGTACCCTCTGGGGCACAGCGCGGGCGCGCTGGCGGCGCGCGCCGCCGGCGCGGCGGACGGCGGCCTGGGGCTCTCCAGGGCGGCCAGCCTCCAGGTGAGACACGCTCTCCAGGTGGTGCGCAGAGCCTCGCGCCCGCCCCAAGCACAACGACGCTACCGTCCGCCCTGAGCGGAGGAGAGGCACGCAGCGCGATGACGTGCGGCGGCGCGAATGGTGCCTGCCCGCACCGCCCGCGCAGGACGGCGGCGCGGCGGCGCCGGCCGGGCCGCCGGCAGGCCTGCTGCTGCCCGTCTCGACCGCCTCGGTCGACTTTTTTGACCTGGCGGGCCAGCAGGACGCGCGCAGCCGCGCGGCGGCGGGCGGCGAGCTGCTGCTGCCCGGCGGCGGCGGCGCGGCGGGCGGCGCGGCGGGCGGGCAGCCGCTGGACCTGAGCCAGGGGCTGGCGCTGCCGCGGGAGCCGGGCAAGGCGCTTGAGGGGCTGTGGTTCACGCTGGCGGCGCTGCCGCAGGACAAGGAGCTCATGGCGCTCATCAGGTGGGTTGCCTCCCTCTTTTCCTTAAGATTTCACGGGTCCTTGATAAGCTGGGCGAGGACGGCGGTGGGCTGTTGATGTTGCTGCGTGTGGTGTGCGCTGGCGGCGGGGGACGCTTGCGGATGCTCCGAGTGCGCTGGGCTCTGCGCACGTGTTGACCGGGAGAGCAAGCGGTGCGTGGTGGTGTGTGTGCGGTGGTGCACGTGCGACGCAGGTCCAACGGCGGGCTCATCTTCACGGCCGACAGCATGCGCAAGGTCCGCGACGCGGCGCACGCCTTTGCGCTGTGCCCGCCGGCGCTGAGCCCGCCGGCGGCGCAGGACCTCGAGCGCGCCGCCGCCGACTTCAGGCGCGTGCACGCCTGGCCGCTTGTCATGCTGTGCACGCCTGGGAGGAGCAGCCATCATCGTATGCGTCTGTGTCGCGCAGCAGGCGTGCGCGCCGCCACTCCGCCCGGCAGTCAGGGCCCACCCAGCGTTTCGTGGCTCTGGTGGCGAAGTGCAGCGCAGGGAGGTCGGTTCAGGTTCCACCACCTCCGCAGTGGTGGTGCAGGGATGCGCGCTTGAGGAAGACTGCCTGATGCGTTGCGTGGCGTTGCCTTGCCGCAGGATGACTCCGCCGGGGCAGCGCGTGACGGCGCTGTGGCTGCAGGAGAGCCTGCGGGTGGGCCGGCTGCTCGACCCCTCGCTGCCCTCGCACCCCGTGCTGCGCCCGCTGCCGCTCGACGTGCCGCTGCACCCCTTCCCGCAGCAGCAGTGAGTGCTCGCGTGTTCCCGGAGGCAGGACCGGGGGGCACCGCGACCCGCTAGCGCAGACGCAGCAGCGCAACTCTCCTTCCCGCTGCGCAACCTGTTCAAACGGCAGAGCAGGGGCTTGGTCAGGCGGTGCGCCCGCTCCGGCGCCGGCACACGCACGCCGGCACGCACGCACGCGCTCGCTGTGCTCACTTGTTCACTCTGCAGGTTCCACGTGGCCGGCTTCAAGAACTCTGCCGGGCTCAACATCAAAAAGGTCGTCATCAAGGTGCTCGAGGTGCTGGGTGAGTGCGCGCCTCGCTCCGCCGCCAGGCGCGCGCGTGCAGGCGGCGTGGGACGCGCCGCCCGCCACCCACGCGCGCGTGAGGGGGCAACGCAGCTCCAGCATTGATGCGGGCGGCTGCCGGCTTTTCCGTCACAAGGCCGCCCAGCCCGGCTCAGCGTTGCCAAGTTTGGCGGCTGCTCCGCTCCGGCTGTCCCTGTGCGTTGGCGCAGGCGCCGAGGTGACCCAGGCGCTGACGGCGCACAACACGCACCTGGTGCTGCCTGAGGCCGGTGGCAGCAAGTACAACATGGCCTGCAAGTACGGCATGGTCACGGTGAGGAGCGGGGGGGAGCCTGAACGCCCCAAAGGGAAGCCTCAACACCCCAGGGGGCGCCTGCTCCTCGACAGACCTGTTTTGAGGGACCGCCCAGGGGGCGCCTGCTTCGCCTCAGCGCTGTCTGTTGACCGCCCTGACTGGCAACCCAGCGACGGCCGCACGTGGCAGCACAGGCGGTGGCGCGCTTCGCCCTTTGCGCGTGACCAGGAAAGAGGCCGCTCGCGCCCACCTGTTGCCCGCGCGGAATCGGCTGCAGTGCCCACGGCGGCGCGCCGGCTCCCACGGCGGGTCTTTGCCTGCGGGACAACAAATGCGTTGCGCGAAACGACGAATGCGTTGGGCTGTGCCCCTGCCGAGGTGCCCAAACAGGTGCAAATCCAACCCACACACGTGCCAGACAGATGCAGGTGCACCACACACGCGCTCGCGCAGGTCAACGAGCACTGGGTGCTGCACGTGGCGCGCACGGGGCGGCCGCCCGACCCCTGGGAGCACCGCTTCCGCCCGCTCAGCGAGGCCAAGGAGCAGCGCGAGCACGCGCAGCGGCAGCACCGGCAGCGCCCGCAGCTGCTCGCCGCATACGCGCAGCAGCTGCAGCACCACGAGCAGCAGCAGCAGCAGCAGGGGGGGCTGGCGATGCTGCCGCCGGCGGCGCCGCCGGCCGGCAGGCAGCGGAGCGGCGGCGCCGGCGGCCTCCGCGGCAGCGGGGGAAGCTCGGGCGGCGCTGCGGCGGGGTCTGGCGAGGGCGGGGCGGCGCTGCAGGGGTTGATGACGCAGCTGGGGCCGACGCAGTTCGCCGCCACGCAGCAGCTGGCGAGCATGCCGCCGCCGCAGGCGGCGGCGGCCATGGCGTCACAGCCGGGGGGCGACGGCAGGCGGGCGCCGGCGGCGGACGGGCGGCGGCGGCGGGCGGCGGACGGCGAGGGCGCGGCGCGGCCGCCGCCGCCCGACGCCGCCGCCGCGCCGCCCGTCGCGTGCAAGACCGTAAGCTACAACGAGGCGACGGGCTTCCGGCTGCTCTCCAACCCCTCCCCGCCCGCCGCGGCGGCCGCACCGCCGCCCCCGCAGCCAGCGCCAGAGCAGCAACCGCCTGCTCCGCCGGCCGCCGCGCCGCCGCAGCCTCCCGCCGCCAGCCCGCCGCAGGCGCGACGCCCCGCCACGGCCAGCCGCCTCATGGCCATGATCATCGGAGACGACGACGACAGCATCACGCCGGAGCGGGGCCTGCAGAACGCTGCGCCTGCGCCGCAGCCGCCGCCGCAGCAGCCGCCACAGGCCGCGGCCGCGCACCGCGAGCAGCCAGCCGAGTCGCTGCCGCCGCCGCCGCAGCAGCAGCAGCAGCAGCAGCAGCAGCCTGCAGTGGCGGTGGTTGTGGACGCATCGCTGGCGGCCGTGCTCCCGGAGGACGAGACCTCGAGGCTCGAGCCGCCCGCGCCGCTCCAGGGCAAGGGCGCGGCGCCGCTGGCGCTGCCGCCGCCGCCGGCGCGGCTGCTGCCGCCGAGGGGCAAGGGCGCGGCGGCGACGGCGGCGGCGGCGGCGGCGGGGACGGCGGCGGCGGCGGGACGGGGGCAGGGAGGGGAGCGGGCGGCGGCGGCGGCGCGGCGGCAGCAGGTGGCGGAGCAGAACCACTTGGAGAGTGGCGCAGGCTTGCAGGCTGGCGCCGCGGGTGGCGGCCGGGCGGCCCACGGCGCTGGCATGCCGCCACCGCAGCAGCAGCAGCCACCACAGGGGCAGGGTGCGATGGTGGTGGACGGTCCAGGCGGGGCTGTGGGGGCGGGGGCGGCGGCAGCGCAGGACGTGGAGATGGCAGCGGCGGGGGCGGCGGCGGCGGCGGCGGCGGCGGTTCCAGCGGCGGAGGAGCGCGGCTGCACGCAGGCGGCGGCGGCGCCGGCGCCCTTTTCGTCGAGGAGGCCGCCGCTGGGGGGCGCGGCGGCGGTGGCGTCGCTGGGCGGCCTGGGGCGCTTTGGCCTGGCGTCTCAGTCCCTGCTGCTTCAGGGGTCGCAAGCGCTCACCGACGGGACGGCGGCCGGTGAGCGCCGCGGGTGGTGTGGGTTGGCTGCTTTGCCCTTTCCCTTTGCCCCGCGGCCGTGATCACGTCTGCCTCCCCGTCTCAGACCTGCGGCAGTGCGGCGAGCTGAGCACACGTGGTCAGGGCACGCGCAGATGGCGTCACCCTCGCGCGTGTGTGTGTGTGTGTGTGCGTGCAGGCGAGGAGGAGCTGGCCGACCTGCAAACCTCCATCCAGGCCCTCATCCAGACGCACAAGCCGCGGCTGCCCGTCATCACCGACCTGGCCTTCACGCAGGAGGGCGGTCCCGCCGGCGGGGCGGGCCAGGCGGTCGCCGCGTTCGCCGACCTGCTGCCTCCGGGGGCGGCGGGGCTGCTGCTGGGGCGGGACGTGGAGGCGTCGCGCAGCTCGGGGGGCGCCGGCACGACGGCCTCGGGCCTGCCTGGCGGCAGCACGGGACAGGTGAGGGGGCCCTCTTGCTGACGCGCGCCTCCTTCCATTCCGTTGCGAGCGTTGAGAGGGCGCCCTTTTGCCGTCCCTTGCAAAAGAGAAGAGGGGACGTGGCGGTGGGCGGGTGGGTGGCCCTGGCCATGATCAGGATGTGCAAGGGTGTGAGGGTGTGGTGGTGGTGCTTGAGTGTGTGCGCGCGCGCAGGTGGGCGGGGCGGGCGACGCGTCGTCCAAGCTGCGGCCGCGCCGGCCCGCCAGCAAGCGCCAGCAGCAGCTGGGCGCCGGGCTGCTGGGCGGCGGCGTGGAGGGCGTCAGCGTCAAGGCGGCGCGCACGTCGGCGGCGCGGAGGCGGGGCGCCGGCGCCGACGCGCACGAGGGGCTGCTCGGGGAGGAGATGTCCCAGCAGGCGAGCGGCCTGCTTGTCCTCAGCAGCGTGGCAGTTGGGAGGTTGCTGACGAGGGAGGCGGAGGCCAAATTGATGCGGGGGCGATGTGCGCGTTGCCGCCGTGCGCAGGTGGGGTACGACACGGGGCCGCAGCGCGCGGACGAGCGGTTGCTGCGCAGCAGGGGGTCGGGCGCGGCTGCGCCCGCGCCCGCCGGGCAGGCGCCGCCGGCGCCGGCGCCGAGCAAGGAGGACTTCGTGAGCAGGGTGCTGCGGCAGAGGCGGCAGAACCCTCCCGCCAACGGCACCGCCGCCGGGCGGTAGCGCCGCTGCCCTGGCCTTGGGGCCTTGGGACGCGCCTGGTGGCGCGGCTGTGCGTGATCTTGGTGAGGTTGACCTGGGGCTTGCAGATCATGCGCTTGTGCACTCGGCGCGCGCCTCTGCAAGCGCGATACGCACCGAGATGGCCAAGACGATGCGCTCTGCGTCTCAGCGCACTGCCCAGGCGGCGTCCGCGCGCCCCGTGATGGTGAGACTCTGACCTTCGGGCGCTGCCACAGGTTCTCGATGGCCGGGCAGCTCGCACCCATTGGTGGCGGACCTTGCGGCGATGCGCTGCGCTCGTGCAGGGCGTGGCGTCAGTCGGACAGCCACGCAGGCCTGTGGTGGCTGCTGCGCAATCGAGCGCTTCGCCTTCGGCAGGCGAGTGGCAGAGGAGCGAGGAGCACGGCAATGCAGCGCCGCAAGGGGCCCAGCGCACGCGTTGCTCGTTGCTGACGCCCATGCTGCACCCAATGCGCGTGGTGCGCATCGCTGCAGATGCGGCGCTGAGCCGCAGGGAGCTGGTCCTCAGCACGATTGGTGCCGTGAGCCTGGCGCCCGTGCTCGCTCCGGGCCTCGCCAGCGCTGCTAAAGGTGCGCCTGGTGCTTGTTGTCCTGCTGCCAGCCAGCACTCGTGCTGAGGGCAGCTGCTGTTGGGAGGGCCGCCCGATCATGTGTGTGGCGCTCGCCGTCCCGCTCACCCCCGCGCACCCACAGCGCCCAAGGGCTTCAACCCCTTCGAGGACCTCAGCGACGGCTACAAGCTCATCTACCCCTTTGGGTGGCAGGAGGTGGCCGTGACCGGCGCTGACGTGGTGTTCAAGGACGTGATCGGTGCGCGAGCAGCCCTCTTCTGCACCTGGCCGCGGCCCTGCCAAGGCGGGGCGATGCATCAGGCGTGGTCCACCCGTGCACTTGGTCGTGGCGCGCAGAGCCGCTTGAGAGCGTGAGCGTGACGCTGACCAAGACGGACAAGAAGGACATCACCGACTTTGGAGGGCTGCAGGAGGTGAGCCGCTCGCTCGCAGCGCCCCACTAGCCCTGGGATGCAAGCATTGGAGTTGGGCTCACGTGTGCGCTCTGCTGTGTGCGGCACGCCGAGCAGGTGGCCGAGACGCTGGCGCGTGAGGTGCTGACGGCGCCCTCCCAGGAAGTCAAGGTGCTGGCCACCGCCCAGGTGCGGCGCTGCCAGCGGGCGGGTGGCCGGCTGCACAGTGCCGCGCGCTGCCGAGGAGGGCTTGTTTGCGGGGCACGAAGGGGGGGGGCCGGGGGGGAGTGCATCAGGGCATCCTGGCGATGCGTGTGGGCAGCGGCAGCGGCTGCAGCTGCAGGGGTGCTCTGACAGTGTCGGGTGCACCTTGGCTGGCTGTGCCTGTGGCGCAGAGGGAGCTCAACGGCCGCAACTACTACGAGTTTGAGTTCACCGCCAGCAACCCCCGGTACACGCGCCACCAACTGGCCGTGGTGGCGGCGGCCAACGGTGAGCCTGGCCAGGGGTCCTGTGGTGGTGGGGGGCCACCCAAGCCAGCCTTGGGCTCACGGTGTTGCGTGTCGCCTGGTGGCGCGCGCAGACAAGCTGTACGTGGTGACGACGGGCGCTGGCGAGAAGCGGTGGGGCAAGGTCAAGGACCGCCTGCAGACCACCATCCGCTCCTTCCAGCTGCTCTTCTGAGCAGCAGCAGCAGCAAGCAGCAGCGCCCCTGGGGATGGGGGGCAAAGAGGACATTTTTGCGGGCCGAGCGTGACGCAGGCAGCTGCGACCGGACGGGAGGGCGCCGTCCCAAGGTGCCTCCCGGTATCTCCTTTTGTGCGCGTGGACGACTATTCCTTCGAACCGTTTCCGCGTGTTGAGCCATGCGTGCCTGCTCATCTTGTCATGGCCAACATCACCGGCAACAGACGCGGTGCGCAGCGGCGTTGCAGACGCGACAGCGTGCACAGCGTGAGAGGGAGCATCCTGCGTCCGACAGTGGCTCACGGCCACACAGCACAATCCCTGCCGCTCGAACACACACATGAAAGAACGCATCAGTCACCAAACAGCCCAACGTCCAAACTCCTCAGCCAGACTTGCTCTCGCAGCAACCCAGGCACACCAGCGCGTGTCGTCATGTCTCTCCCTCACGTCACAACCCCCCCCCCCCCCGCTCGACACTACGCGGCCGGCACGTTGCCCCCGTCGTCGTCGTCGTCCCCGTCGTCGTCGTCCTCGAAGCCCGGCCCGCCGCCCAGCAGCGCCGTCGACGGCCGCAGCGTCAGCAGGTGGTACTCGGTGTCCACCTTGGTCTC
>VFQP010005516.1_pt1 | contig 10979 bp, 6 predicted proteins | sample 3512351 | NCBI WGS metagenome assembly VFQP01 (sample SAMN10412372, study PRJNA504923) | tailings metagenome | isolation source: Relicate 1 Philex TSF1 revegetated site | place: Philippines: Tuba, Benguet | collected 2017-08-29
CCGGCAGCGCTCGCGGTCCCGAGGGAGAAATACCGCGAACTTGTTGCCATCGCCCGGGAGGTGGGCAGGGAGAAGAATCAGCCTGCGTATCCGGCAACCAACCCGCCCACCTGGTATATCCAGTACGACCGCGAGTATCTCTACAGCCTGTACACCGGGAACCCGCTGGCCAGCCCAAAGAAGAGTACTGGGGGCTTCTATCCGAACCTCGACAACCAGTACATCCGCACCATCGTCAACCGCAAGCTGGGCAAGGTGTTCGTCATTCGCGGCAAGGCGCCAACCACGCCGCGCACCGCCAACGGCGATGCTGTGATGGGCACGGGCGAACTCAGGTACTGGTCCATGTGCTCGAACCAGGGCTTTGCCAATACACGGGTAAATGGCTGCGTCCATGATGAGCAGGTGCCGGTTGGTCCGGATGGCTTCTACACTATCGTAGTGAGCCGCAAGGAAGACCGTCCGAGCAATGCAACAGCACAATGCGGCATTGCCTGGCTGCCAATGGCAGATGACGGGGATGGCGCTGGCGACGCCGATGTCTCGGTGGTGCAACTGCGGCACATGCTTGGGACGACGGACTTTCCCCATGCGGTACAGGCCATCTCAATGCCGGGCGATGAGCGCGAGGTGATGGGCGACTATTACCCGGCAGGCCGCTACATGTCGACGTCAGCCTTCGAGACCGCGGTGCCCTGCATGCAGGGCAGGCATTGATTCGCCGCAGCGCCGGCGAACTTCTCTCGGAGCGGTCGGTCGCTGGCGACATCGCAGAGCCACCGCTCCACTTTGGTACCCGACGGGTCGGGACCTGCGCCCTCCATCGAAGGCTGGGCCAGCAGGTGCGGAGCGAGCTGCCCCAGCCTTTCGCAGTTCGCTCGCTCCACGCCCTGCTCACGACACCTGCGCGACTTCGTGCACGGGGGCGTCCTGCACTGGCACCGGTGCCGGCGGCCGGATTCGGAACCATATTGCATACATCGCTGGCAGGAATACCAGCGTCAGTAGCGTGCCGGCGAGCGTCCCTCCAATCAGCGTATAGGCCAGGGTGCCCCAGAACACCGAGTGCGTGAGTGGGATGAAGGCGAGCACGGCTGCGGCGGCCGTCAGCAGCACCGGCCGGGCCCGTTGTACGGTGGCTTCCACCACCGCGTCGTATGGTGACAGTCCCTCCTTCAGGTTGCCCTGAATCTGCCCGATCAGGATCAGCGTGTTCCGCATGAGGATGCCCGACAGCGCCACCAGCCCAACGAGTGCATTGATGCCGAACGGCTGGTGGAACAGCAGTAGCGTCGGGACCACGCCAATCAGCCCGAGCGGACTCGTCAGGATGACCATCACCATGCCCGCCATCGACCGCACCTGGAACATGATGATCAGCAGCGTGATCGCTAGCATGATGGGGAACAGCGGTGCCAGCGCCTTGTTCGCCTTGCCCGACTCTTCGATGGAACCAGCCATCTCGATGCGGTAGCCGGCGGGCAGCCTCTGGATGACCGGTTGCAGTTGGGCCAGGATGGCCTTCGATACGTCGGGCGGTTGCTGGTCGTCGGCAATGTCGCCTCGCACGGTGATGGTTGGCGTGCGATCGCGGCGGCGCAGGATGGGATCTTCCATGCGCACATCCACCGTGCCGACCTGGGAGAGGGGGACGCGCTCGCCATTGGCGCCGATCAACGTAAAGCCGGCGATGCGCTCCGGGTCGAGCCGGATGTCGCCCGCCGCTCGCGCCACAACCTGCACAGAACGGATGTCCTCGCGCACCTCGGTCACCGGCACGCCGGTCAACAGGAATTCAAGCTGCCGAGCCACGTCGCGCGAGGTCAGGCCGACCGCTTGCAGCCGGTCCTGCTGGAGCGTGAAATGCAGGCCCGACACACGCGGGCCCCAGTCGGTGTTGACGGTGCGCATCAGTGGGCTGGCGCCCATCACGCCCTCCACCTGTTGCGCGATGGCACGCAGCGTGTCGGGGTCCGGGCCCATGACGCGGAACGCAACGGGGAAGGGCGAATAGGGCCCGAATACCAGTTGCGTCACGCGGACCCGCGCGCCTGGCGACAGCCCTTCGGCGATGGCCTGGCGGAGCCGGCCCTTGAGCACGTCGCGTTCTTCCTGGTTGTCGGTGCGCACCACGATCTTGGCGAAGGACGAGTCAGGCAATTCCGGAGACATCGCCAGGTAGAAGCGCGGCGCTCCCTGGCCGACATAGGACGTCACGATCTTCGCTTCTGGCTGCTTGTCGAGCCAGGCCTCCACCTTCTGGGCCGCGGCGCTGGTCTTTTCGATGGACGTACCGTAGGGCATCTGCACTTCCACCAGCACCTCGGGGCGGTCAGAGGTCGGGAAGAACTGTTTGCGCACGGCACCCATGCCGACCACACTTGCGGCGAACAGTCCGACGACGACTGCCGCAACCAGCCATTTCCGCCCGATCACCCGTCCCAGCAGACCTCGGAAGCGCTGATAGTTGGGCGTGGCGTAGATGGCGCCATGGCCGCCTTCCACCTTCTTCATCTCAGGCAGCAGCTTCACCCCGAGATAGGGCGTGAAAGCGACCGCGACGATCCACGACGCGATCAGGGCGATGCCCACGATCCAGAACTGGTTGCCGGTGTACTCGCCTGCGGAAGACTTCGCAAAGCCGTTCGGCATGAAGCCCACGGCAGTGATGAGCGTACCGGACAGCATCGGCGCGGCCGTATGGCTCCAGGCGTAGGCCGACGCTGCAATCCGTCCATAGCCTTCCTCCATCTTCACCACCATCATTTCGATGGCGATGATGGCGTCGTCCACCAGCAGTCCAAGGGCCAATATCAGGGAACCCAGCGTGATACGGTCGAAGTTCTTTCCCGTCGCGGCCATGACCACGAAGACGGCGGCCAGCGTCAGTGGCACGGCTGCCGCGACCACGATGCCCACCCGCCAGCCCATGCTGACGAAACTCACCACCAGCACCACGGCGAGCGCGGCGAAGAACTTGACCATGAATTCGTCGACGGCCGACTTGATGTTGACGGCCTGGTCGGTGACCTTGCTCAGTTCCATGCCCAGCGGCAGCTCGGCGTTGACCTTCGCCACTTCCGCATCGAGCGACTTGCCGAGGTCGAGGCCGTTCCAGCCGTCGCGCATCACGATGCCGAGCAGCAGCGCCGGCTCGCCCTTGTTGCGCACGACGAAGGTTGCCGGGTCCTGGTAGCCGCGTTCGACGGTGGCGATGTCAGACAGCTTCAGCGTGCGGCCGTGGGCTACCACTGGCGTGTCGCGGATGCGTTCCAGCTTGTCGAAGGCGCCGTCGAGCCGCACGAAGACCTGCGGCCCGTCGGTGTCGATAGAGCCTGCGGGCGTGAGCACGTTCTGGCTGTTGAGCGCGGCGAAGATGTCCTGCGGTGTCACGCCGAGCGTGGCCAGCCGGTCGTGCGAAAACGATACGTATATGCGCTCCGCCTGCTCGCCGATGATGTTGACCTTCTTCACGCCGGCCACATGCAGCAGCCGCTGGCGGATGGTCTCCGCTTCGCGCACCAGCAGTCGCTGCGGCTCGCCCCTGGCCTTCAGCGCGAAGAGGCCGAAGGTGACGTCCGAGTACTCGTCGTTGATGAGCGGGCCGACGACGCCAGCGGGCAGGGAACGCGCTTCATCGCCGAGTTTCTTGCGCGCCTGGTAGAACTCCTCGGGGACTTCCGCTGGCGGCGTGCTATCGAGCAGCGTGACGGTGGTGAACGCCAGCCCGGGGCGCGTGTAAGTTTCCGTACGGTCGTAGTAGCGCAGTTCCTGCATGCGCTTTTCCAGCTTTTCAGCGACCTGGTCCTGCATTTCCTGGGCTGTCGCACCGGGCCATGCCGTGATGAAGATCATCGATTTCACGGTGAATGGCGGGTCCTCGGCGCGGCCGAGCTGGAAGAAGGCGACGATGCCGGCGATCGAGACGAGGATGATCAGGAAGAGCGTGACGGCACGTTCGCGCACGGCGAGTGCCGAGAGATTGAAGCCACTCATTGCTGCCCCCGCACGCCGTTCACGGTGTTGGCCGTGTTGATGGTGTTGCGGTCGCGCCCGTCGGTGACGGCTTCGGCTACCTTCACCTCGGACGCGACCCTGACCTGCTGGCCCTCGTTCAGCAGGTGGGCCCCCAGCGCCACCACGCGATCGCCAGGCCGGATCTGGCCTTCGATCCGCGCGGCATCGTCGCTGATGGCGCGCACGGTAACCGGTCGCCATGTCACGTGTGCCGGCGTGCCCGTGAGCACCCAGACGCCTGCGCCCTTGCCCGGATCGTGGAGGGCGCCGATCGGGACCTGCAAGCCGGCTTGCGACACTTCCTGCGGATCCGCCACCTGCAGCGTAACGGTGGCGCCGAGCGGCGCATCCGTCAGCGCGCCGCCGAGAACGTAGCGCGCTTCATAGGTGCGGGTTTGTCGATCGGCCGCGTCGGAAAGTTGCCGCAGGGTCGCGGTCACTGGCTCGCCGTCCTTGCCATAGAGCGTCGCGCGGGCCGTGGAGCCCACCGGCGGGCGCAGGGTTTCGGGCAGGTGGATGATGGCCTCGCGCTGTCCGGCGCGAGCCAGCCGTACCACCACCTGGCCGGCATTCACGACCTGTCCCGGTTCGGCGACGGTCTCGACCACGACGCCGTCGGCATCGGCCAACAGCACGGCATAGTCGGATGCGTTGCGCGCCACGTCGGCCTGCGCCTCTTCCGCCCTCAGTTGCGCCCGCGCCGAGTCGGCGGAGGCCTTGATCTGGTCATAAGCCGATGCCGATACGGCCCCGGCCGCCACGAGGTCGCGGTAGCGCTCTTCGTCAGCCGCCAGTTGCGTGGCGCGCGCTTTCGCGGCCGCCACGGCTTCCTGTCGTGCGCGTGCCGCCAGCTTCAGGTCAATGGGATCGAGCCGCATCAGCGGCTGGCCACGCTTCACGGATTGGCCAGTATCGACCAGACGCTCCAGCACCTTGCCAGACACACGGAAGCCCAGGTCGCTCTGCACCCGCGCGGCAACGATACCGGTGAAGGCGCGCCGGGCGGCTGACGCATCCTGGACGGTTTCCACCCTCACCAGCGGCGCTTGCACGCGGGGATCGGGCTGTGGCTTGTCGCCGCATGCGGCAAGTGCGAGCGGCAGGAGGCACACGGCAGCGAAGGCGGTGGCGCGAGTGGCGGCTTGGGAAACGGTAGATGCGGAAAATCGGCGCAGAAGCATGAGGGCCCTCCATACAGATGGCCTTCACTGTAGTAACAGTGACCAATTTAGTCAATGGTCACAATGGATTTTTTGCCTCAGGCGCTTTGGAAGCTGTGGGGTTCAGGGCGCTAGGCTTCGCAGGATCAAGTTGCTGAGCTGCGCCGGCGCCACTTCGACAAAGTCCAGATTGTGCTGGAGCTGCAGGGGGTCGAGGTAGGGCTTCATCACGAGGTAAATGGCGTGAGCCGTCTCGTCGAGCGGCGTCTTGCGCTCGAACTCACCGGATTCGCGGCCTTCGCGCACGACCTGCAGGATCAGTTGCTGCATATGGGCGTCGTAGGCGCGTGCTGAGGGCCATTGTTCCTCGCAGGCCACCACGGCAATGGCGTACAGCTTGCGGTCCTGGAAAAACAACCGGCTGCCAGCCTCGGCCAGCGTGCCGAACAGCCGCCGCAGCCGCTCGGAGGCGGAGTCCGCGCCGGCTACCGCCTCGTCCACGGCCAGCCGCATCTGGGTGAGGCAGTTGCAACAGATGACCTCGCCGATCGCCTGCTTGGAGTCGAAGAACTTGTAGACGTAGGCCTTGGAAATTCCGATGGCCTTGGCCAGATCGGACACCGTGGTCTTCTCGTATCCGTAAAGGCTGAAGTGGTCCGTGGCCGCCTCCACGATCTGGTTGCGGATGTTGTGGTCCGCGGGCCCGCGCGGCTGAGGGGCGATGGGTTGGGTATCGGTCATGTCGTGAGCTTACACGTTGATTAGTCGTTGACAAAGAGTGACTACTTTGTATTATGGTCACAAGTCACTACCAAATTCGATCATGTTATCCCGGCAGCCCATGCATTCCCACCTCCGTTCTCGTGTCGTTTTCCACCTGTCCACACTTGTTGTCGCCGTGACTGCCCTGGCCGGCTGCGCCGTTGGCCCCGACTACCGCAAGCCCGACGCGCCCAACGCGGAGCGTTTCCTTGGGCAGCGCGACGTGGAGCAGCGTCGCGCCGCCACCCGGGCGGATCTCGAGATCTGGTGGGAAGGGTTTGGCGACCCGCAACTGGCGCGCTTCGTGCGGCTGGCGCTCGATCAGAACCTCGACCTGGCGGTGGCCTCCGCGCGCGTGTCGCAGTCCGGGGCCGGACTGCGGTTCGCTACGGCCGCGTTGCTGCCCTCGGGCGGCGTCAGCGCCCAAGTCGCCAAACAGTACCAGTCTGTCGAGACTCCGCTGGGTCGGGTACTGAACACGGCCCCTGGCTTTGACCGACATGGCAGCCTGTACGAGGCCGACCTGACCGCAAGTTGGGAGATCGATATCTTCGGCGGCCTGCGCCGAGAGCGCGAGGCCTCGCAGGCGGAGTACCAGGCATCGGAGGCAGGGCTGGCGGCTACCCGCGTGGAGGTGGCAGCACAGGCCGCCGACACCTACGTGACCATCCGAGGCCTGCAGGCCCGGCTGTCGATCGCGCGGCAACAAGTGGATACGCAGCAGAAGCTGGCCTCGACCGTCAGGTTGCTCTACGCCAAGGGATTGGCCGCCGCGTTGGAAGTGCAGCAGGCGGAAGGCGCGCTCGCGCAGGTGGAGGCCACGATTCCGGAACTCGAATCCGCACTCGACGCTGCGCTGAACGCGATGGACGTGCTGCTTGGCAGCCCCCCGGGCACCTACCGCGCCGAACTCGCCGACATCAAGGCGATTCCGGCCGCGCCACGGATCGAAGCCACCGGCACGCCTGCTGACCTGCTGCGGCGGCGTCCCGACCTGATCGTGGCGGAACGCCGGCTGGCGGCGTCGAATGCCCGCATCGGCGCGGCCATCGCCGAGTACTATCCGAAGGTTTCGCTCAGCGGGTTGCTGGGCAGCGCAACAACTGTCGCCAGCGGCAACCTGTTCTCGGCCGGCGCCAACCAGGCCGCAGGCGTTGCCGGCCTGCGCTGGCGACTATTCGATTTCGGGCGGATTGGGGCGCAGATCGATCAGGCCAAGGGGCAGGAGGCCGAGGCGCTGGCGGGCTATCGACTAGCCGTGTTGCGTGCATCGGAGGATGTCGAAAATGCCTTCACGGCGCTGGTCAAGCGCGAGGAGCAGACCCGTACCCTGCAGCGCGGGGAACTGGCACTCCGTCAGGCGCGGAATTCGTCGTTCGCGGCCTACGAGAAGGGGGTTGTCCGCCTGATCGAGGTGCTGCTTGCCGACGAGAACCTGCTGAAGACATCCGATGCGAAGGCGCAGGCCGAAGCGCAATCGTCTCGCGCGGCGATCGCTGCATTCAAGGCATTGGGCGGGGGCTGGCAGGCGGCCGCTGCGGCGTCGGAGGGCGCGGCGCTGTAGACGACACGCCATCCGGCGTACGGCGCAAGTTGCTGCGCGGAAAATGTCAGATCAAAGCGCTGCATTGGTCGATCAACTGTCGTGCAATCTGCAATGGAGTAGGGCTTTTACCGATCCATCGCGGACACGCAGTGTTTGAGGCAGATTGTCCGCAGCGACCCTATATTCAGCCATCCCTAGGCTAAACGAAGTCAGCAACGGTACCCGGCAGCAGTTGCTGGCTGACGAGGCCGGCAGACCTCATCTCGCGCCTCGTCGACTGGCGCGAATTCTCCCTCCCCCGAAATCCATACGCTGCATGTGGCGCCAGTTCACGATCACGCCCTTGCGTGCCGCCAACGCCAACGTGCGACGCCACCGCACGTCCCTGTCAGAAAAGGGAAAGCGCATGACGCGTACGGGAAAGCCGAAAGCCGGGCCCAGCCTGATGATTCGCCGCACGGGTTGCCTTTCCGGCGAGTTCGATCCACCAGCCGCAGGTGCACTCTCATATTCGACTGAAGATAGGAGACGACATGGCGAAAATCGTCAGGATCTATGAAACCGGCGGGCCCGAGGTCCTCAGGTATGAAAACACGTCCGTTGGCGAGCCGGGGCCGGGAGAGGTTCGCGTCCGTCACGTGGCCGCGGGACTGAACTTTGCGGATACCTACTTCCGCAGCGGCACATATCAGGTTCCGCTTCCCAGCGGCATCGGCAATGAAGCCGCTGGCGTGATCGAAGCCGTCGGGGCCGGCGTCAGCCATCTGGCGGTCGGCGACCGCGTGACCTATACGGGCTTCACCAACACATTGGGTGCGTACAGCACGGAGCGGTTGATCTCTGCCGCGCCGCTGATCCGGCTGCCGGAGGCAATCAGTTGCGAAATTGCCGCGGCGATGACCATGCGGGGCTTGTCAGCCTCGTACCTGATGCGCCGGATCTACCCGTTCAAGGCGGGCGACACCATTCTGCTGCATGCCGCGGCGGGTGGTGTCGGCCTGATCATTTCGCAATGGGCCAAGCTGCTTGGGCTGACCGTGATCGGCACGGTGTCCACCGATGCCAAGGCCGCAGTGGCGCGCGCCCATGGCTGCGATCACACGATCAACTACAGCCATGAGGACGTGGCCAAGCGAGTGAGAGAACTGACGGATGGCGTGGGCGTGTCCGTGGTGTTCGACAGCGTGGGCAAAGACACCTTTATGGCCTCGCTGGACTCTCTCAAGCGTCGCGGCCTGCTGGTGTGCGTGGGGTTTGCCTCCGGACCGGTCACCGGGTTCGATCCTGCCATTCTGGCCCGCAAGGGCTCGGCATACCTGACGCGCCCGGGCCTTGCCGACTATATCGCCGACCCTGCCGAAAAGGCTGAACTCGTCGACGAACTGTTCGGCCATGTGGCGGCAGGCCGCATCCGCATCGAGATCAATCAGCGCTATGCGCTGGAGGATGCCGTGCAGGCACACCGGGACCTTGAGGACCGGAAGACTACGGGCTCGTCCATCTTTGTGATTTGACAGCTTCCCGCCCGGGAAACGCGCTCATCTGGTTCGACATTATCAAAAACACGATTCATCCTGGAGACCTATCACCATGAACTTCCTTGACGGCCACCTGTACCCCGAGAACCAGCAACCGTTGATCATCACGGCCGCTCCGTATGCGCCGGGCTGGATTCCCTCGGACTTCCCCGAGGATATCCCTGTCTCCATGGAGGAACAGATCCAGAAGGCGGTGGATTGCTACGAAGCTGGTGCCCGGGTACTGCATCTGCATGTCCGCGAAGCCGATGGCAGGGGCAGCAAACGATTGTCCATGTTCAACGAACTGATCGCCGGGGTGCGCGCCGCCGTGCCCGACATGGTGATCCAGGTTGGCGGCTCCATCAGCTTCGCGCCCGAAGAAGGGCAGGCCGCCAAATGGCTGAGCGACGACACGCGGCATATGCTGGCCGAACTCGATCCGAAGCCTGATCAGGTGACGGTGACAGTCAACACGACGCAGATGAACGTGACCGAGCATGCCGGCGTGGATGACTTCAAGGGTGTGTCGCGCGGATTCCCTCATCTCTATGACACGTACAAGGACATGATCGTGCCCTCGAATCCCAGCTGGGCCGAGGAGCACATCCGGCGCCTGTCTGCTGCCGGTATCCAGAGCGAGTTTCAGGTCTACAACATCAACAGCTTTGAAACGATCGAGCGGATGATTCGCCGCGGCGTCTACAAGGGGCCGCTGGTGATGAACTGGGTGGCTATCAGCGGCGGCATGGATCAGGCGAACATCTACAACCTCGCGAACATGCTGCGTGCCGTGCCGGACGGCGCCGTGGTAACGGTGGAGAGTTCGGTGCTGAACGTGCTGCCGATCAATATGATCGGCATGGCTTTGGGCCTGCACGTGCGATGCGGCATCGAGGATGTGCTCTGGAACCAGACCCGCACGGGCAAGATGAGCTCGGTCGAGCAGATCAAGCAACTGGTGCGCATTGCCCGCGAGTTCGGCCGCCCAATCGCGACGGCTCGGCAAACGCGGGAGATCCTGAAGCTTGGCGTGTTCTATGACACCGTGGAAGAAACGCTCCAGGCCAATGGCTTCTCGCCCAATCGTAATGGTGGACATCAGGGATTCCTGCGCAAGCAGGAAAGTCAGCCAGCCTGAGGTCAGGCAACAGTTCACAGGTCACGCGCTTTTCTTGCGTTGTGTTTCGCGTCAGCGGGGTTCGTACCGCATCGGGCTGCGTGGCCCTTGTAGTTGGTGCTGCTGTGCTGCCAGGGCGATGCACGTGGAACGGGCGCAGGCAGAACGCGATCGCCAACATTAAAACTATATGGAGGAGACAATGGCAAAAACGGCAATTCGGATGCAGAAGCTGTTTGCTGTCAAGTTGGGCACGGCAGCGCTTGTGGCGTTGTGCGCATCAGCGCCCGTGCGGGCGGAGGATGCCTGGCCCGCGCGCCCGATTCAGATGGTCGTAGCGTCTTCGGCAGGGTCAGGAACCGATGCCCTGGCACGCCTGATGGCACAACGCCTGTCTGTGTCCTTGAAGCAACCTGTCATCGTTGACAACCGGCCAGGCGGCAGTGGCGTCGTCGGGACAAACGTTGTCGTCAAGGCACCGGCCGACGGGTACACGCTGCTTTACACCACGGCATCGAACATGGTCGTCGCCCCGGCCGTACTGAAGACCATCCCCTACGATCCGAAGAAGAGCCTTGTACCGATTGCCGAGACGGCAGAGGGTGGGGTGGTGCTGCTGGTGAGCAACGATCTGCCGGTGCACAACCTGCCGGAGCTGATCCAGTTCGTAAAGGCGAATCCGGACAAGTATGGCTACGCCACCTGGTCCACGGGATCTTCCGGGCAACTGACGATGGAATGGCTCAAGAAGCAGACTGGCATGAAGACCGAACATGTCACGTATCGGAATTCGAATCAGTTGTTGACCGACCTGGCATCAGGTGTCGTGAAGATCGGCTGGACTGATCCGGGTGCGA
>VFQP010005517.1_pt1 | contig 10977 bp, 15 predicted proteins | sample 3512351 | NCBI WGS metagenome assembly VFQP01 (sample SAMN10412372, study PRJNA504923) | tailings metagenome | isolation source: Relicate 1 Philex TSF1 revegetated site | place: Philippines: Tuba, Benguet | collected 2017-08-29
ACATCATCACCACCTCCGCAGCGCAGCGAGCACGGCGCTCCGCTGGGAGCGCTGCAAGGTGGCCAGGTGCAACGCGCCCGCCACGGCGATGGCGCGCACCGCCGCGCCAGGCCCACCCAGCGGCGCCCGCAGCACCTGCCTGGCCACGGTCGCCACGGCAGCGCCCGCTTGGGAAACGCCACCACGTGCCTGGCTCAAGAGAGGGGCAAAGGGCGCCCTCGGCGGCAGGGCCGCCACCAGCACGCTGCGCAGGGGCCTCAGCGAGGGCGCCGCTGCCCCCCAGGCTCCGCCGCCACCCGGCGCCCTCCCCCCAAGCACGCTCGCCGCCGCCGCCACGCCACCGCCCGCCCAGAGCAGCCCCGCACCCAGACGCCCAACAGCCGCCGGCGCCGCGCCCCATGGCCGCCCAGGCCCGCCGCCGCCGCCGTGCTCGCACTGCTGCTGCCGCCGTCGCTCGCCCGTGGCCCTCACATGAACTGCAGCGCGTCTGCCCGGCCCTTGCCCTCCAGCGCCTTGCCCTCCTTGCCCGCCGGCGTCTTGGCGCCCGACGACGACCCGCCGCCGCCGCCGCCGCCCTCCTCGCCCTCCCCGCTCAGCGCCTTGACCGTCCCCGTCGCCAGGTACTCCTTGATCTGCGTGCATGCCGGGCGACCCAAGGTGAGCGCTTTAGGGCTTGGGGGCGGCGCTCGCACCGGCCCAGCGTGCACGCGCCGCCCTCGCGCTCGCGTGCGCCGTGCGCGCTCGCTCAGTGAGCGTGAGGAGGGCCACGCACGCCACCAAGAGGGCCTATGAAAGGAGAGCTCTAGCGTGGGCGGGCGCTACCTTGTCGACGCTGGCCTTGCCGATGCCCTTGATGTTGCTCACTTCCTTGATCCTGTCGGCCGTCACCTTGTGAGGGTACTGCTGCAGGATGTCCGCCACCTGGGCATATGCATGCGCCAGCGACCGCACACAAGCAGGCGTCACCAATGACGCGCTCGCAGGAGGCGGCCTTGGGGCACAGCTCAGGCGCGAGGAGCCGCAGGACCAGCAGCGCGAAAGCAGCGCCTCCTCCTCCGCTGCCCTCGCCGCCCTCGCGCGCGCCAGCGCAGCGGCCGCGCTGGCCGCCACTGCTGCGAGGCGCACGGCCAACTCCTCAGGCACGCCGCGCCACCTCCTTCCCCGCCCTGCCGCACCTTCTTGAGCGCCGCCACCTTGAAGTGCGACTTGTCGCCGCCGCTCTCGCGCGCCAGCTGGGCCAACGTCTGCGCGCGCCCCAGCCACCACCACGCGCAAGCAACTGTCACACGCGCCACCACGCGCCTCACGTGCAGGTGGCAGCTGCAGGCGCCGTGTGCAAGGCACCCGCGCAACACCCCCCCAAAAACACAACGCAGCGCCGCAGGCAGTCAGAGCCGGCGCACCTGGAAGACGTTGATGAGGTGCGCGTTTGGGCCCTGGCCCGTGCCAGTCACCTCCACGGGGCCGCCGCCGCCGCCGCCCCCACCGCCCGCACCGCCGCCACCGCCGCCGCCGCCGGCGGCCTTGGGGTCCGCCTTGTCGCTGCGCGGCGTCCAATCGCAACACGACAGAACGTCTCCCACCTGCCGCCACGCACTGCACCACAGGCCCGCCAAACGCAAACGCGCGCCGCCCTCACCCGAACTCGGCCTTTTCGCTGCGGAAGGTCAGGCCCACGGCGCCGGCAAACCCCTCGTCGCCGCCGTCGATGCTGTCGCCCACGAAAAAGCTGTCGGCCAGCTCTGCGCCCACGCATGCAAAAAGGCAAAGTGCCCTGCGCATCCAGCCAGCAGCCGCGTCCTGAGGCCGAGCGCTGCAAAGCCGCCCGCAGCACCAGAGCCAAGGGGACCCAGCGGCAGGTCACCCTGGCGACCCTCACAAGGGGTGCTGCGCTGCGCTGCGTGCCCCGCCAAAGGCTCACCCGGCGCCTGCCCGTCGAGGAAGCGCTCCACGTAAAAGTCCCACATGCCGCGCTCGGGCTTGCGCAGCTCGTCGCGCTGCGTGGCCGCCAGCACCACGGCCGGCACGCCCGCCTGCACCAGGGGCCACACGGCACGCAGATTGTGCGCCACCACAGCAACGGTGACCGCAAGGAGCGAAGAGCGCGTGGTGCCAGGGTGACCCGCAGCGGCGCAGGTCGCGGGTGGCGAGCGCTGCAAAGCGCGCACCACTTTGAGGAAGGCGGCGACGCGCTGGCGGAAGTTGGAGCTGGCGGCGCCGGCCAGCGCGCTCTTGACGCCGCCCTGGTTCCTGCGCGCGCACGCGGGGGAGGAGGGCGCAGTTTGGGGGCAGCACGTCGTGAGGGCGCGCTCATGATCAGGGGGCTGCGCCGCCACCCCTCTCTGGCGAGGAGAGCGCACAGGGTGGGCTCAGCAGATGGGGGCGCTCTCGCGCGCTCACGTGAAGATGACGATGCGGTAGCCGTCCTTGTGGTACTGCTGCAGGCGCGACACCACCTGGTCGTTGTACAGCGCCCAGTCGTAGGCGCCCTGCGTCGTGACCGTCATCAGAGCAAGGGAGCAGCACCACTGCAGGAGGGCACGTTGCTGCACCGTAGGTGCCTGGCAGGCCACTCCCCGCTTGCTCACCATGGGGAAGTCCCTGCCGGACTTGGTCTGCACCAGCGTGCCGTCCTGCGAGCGCGTGGGAGGGGCAGTTGTCCTGGGCGTCAGCTGTCGATCTCTATCGTGCCGCCCCCCCCCCCCCCCCCCCCCGCACCGCACGCACAAAGTCAAAGGCGGCGATCTTGGTGGAGGCGTTGGGCTCGCCGAAGGCCCTGCGCGCGCAAAGCAAAGTGTGTCGCCCCCTGCGCCAGGTGGCGCGCGCTGCGCACGTGCTGAGGGGGCGTGGCCCGCCCACGCAGCCGGGGCCCTGCTCCCATCCGATCCGCGCACTTGTAGAGCAGGGACGGCGGGTGCGCGGTGAAGCCGTCCTCCAGCACCGTGGGCTCGGTGATCGTGGGCGCCTTGGCCTTCTTGGCCGGGGACGGCGCCACCCCCTCGCCCCCCTCGGCCCCTGCCGCCAGGTCAGCAATGTCCACCTTCTCCACCTTGGCGGCCTTCTTGCGGGGCTTGGCGGGGGCCTTCTCCTTCTTGGCGCTTGCAGCTGCGGGCTTCTTCGCCTTTTTCTTCTTGGGTTTCTCGTCCTCCGACTCGTCCTCCGCGTCAAAGTCGTCGTCGTCGTCCGAAGCGTCGTCGTCCACCACCACCACGTCGTCAGACTCGTCCTCCTCCTCCTCCTGGCGCTTGGTCTTGCGCTTGGGGGCCATCTCTGGTGGTGCGCTCGCAGGCAAGAAGAGAGGAGAGCTGCTGATGTCAAGGGGATCTGCTCTGCGTCAAGCGTGTGTGCGGCCTGCCACGCTCTCAGGGGCTGCTTGCTGGTGCGGGCACCCTCGATCGGCCCGTCCATGCGTCGCCTCCCGCGCCAGCAGCCGCCTCCCCCACAGCAGGCCTCCCCTACGACGACAGGATCGATGCATTCACTGCGATCTGGTGTTGATGGCGCTCTGTGCAGCAGTGGCAAGGGGCACGCGCACGGGGACATGCGTGCGCAGCAATCAGCAGGGAGACAGCAGGGAGGAGAAGGCGGAGCATCAGGCACATCCGCAGGTCCACCGTGGCTCCCTGGCAGCCTCTTCTCCTGCGCCGCTCGTTGCGGGTCTTGCCCATGTCACGGCCTGGGCGCTGGACACGCTGACTCCCTCCGTGTTGTGTCGTTCGGCGCGCTGATCGTGACACGGAGCTGCGGAAGCGACGCGCGAAGTCGAGGCGCTTTGAGCGAGATTCCGCATGGCGACCTCTTCCTCGTCGGAGAAGGCAAGCGCAGAGCTCCGGGCGCAGCAGTGCTCAGCGTGTGGCGCACGCTGGTGCCGTGGGCGCAGCAGCGTGCGCACTGGCACACACCTCGCACACAGATGATTTGCTGACGCGGGCGCCTGCACGCGCTGGCGGATGAGCGATCGCAACAGCAAAGCGCACACAGGCCTCCTCCTCCCCATCCTCACCATGACTTGAGAAATGCTCCTCCTCCTCCTCCTGCTGCCGATCGCAGCTGAGCTCGCAGATCCTGGATGAGGCGCACGCCATCTCCAACAAGGCGCGCGCGCTGAGCCAGCGCGTGGCCACCTTTTCCAACCGGCTCGTGGGCGAGTCGGACGCCCTGGCCGTCGAGGTGGGTCGTGGCCCAAGTTTGGGCACGTGTGTGCACGCCGCTTGCGCACCCCGGGCGTCGGCACACACACACACGCGCACACACGCTCGTGAGTGTGAGTGCAGGTGCGGGGCCTGCAGCAGGCGTGCAGCGCCGCCGAGGCGGCCGCCCGCAAGCACCCCGAGCCGCAGCTGGCCGCCGACGTGCTCGGCGAGCTGCGGGCGGCGCGCGACGTGCTGCACGGGCTGGGCCCCGGCGGCGACCTGTGAGCCTTGCACACGAGGGGCCCGCACGCAGCCCGCTCGCGGGCTGGCAGCGAGAGCGTGCACGTCCCCCTTGCTCTGGCTTGTGGGGGCGCAGGCGCAAGTTCTGCAAGCCCAAGCCGCCGCTGCTGCTGCGCCTGCTGCTGGGCAGCAAGGTGGGGTGCGGCGCTGAGCCTGGGCCGTGTGGGGACCAAGCAAGCGGCGGTGATACTGGCAGGGCAGGACCAAGCAAGCGATTGTGTGTGTGTGTGTGTGTGTGTGAGTGTGTGTGTGTGTGTGTGTGTGTGTGTGTGTGTGCCCCTGGGCGGTTCCTGTGCAGGTTGACGTGGTGGCGTACCGGGCCGACCAGAGCCTGGCCATGAAGGAGGAGTACCACAAGTGAGCGTATGCCCTTGTCTTTGTGGGTGCGGCAGCGCCGTCAGTCACCAGTGCGCCGCATGGGTGCGTGCAGCCAGGCCCGAGCCGCACCGCACGTGTGCTGCCCCACCACCGACCGCAGGTTCCGCGACCGTGCCGCGCTCATCATGCTGCTGGCGCCCGCCACGCTGGTGCTGGGCCTCAGGCACGCCGACCAGATGCGCGGCGGCGCCGCCGACGCAGGCGCCGCCTCCTCGGCCGCCTCCTCGGCCAGCGGGTGGCCCGACGTGCACCCGGCGCTGCGCCACACCTTCACGCCGGGCCTCATGACGGGTGCGCGCCCGCCTCGCCGCTCCGTCGCTGTGCCGTGCAAGGCCAGCGAGAGCCGCCTACGCCCTCCACCTCCACCTCCACCGTGGGATCACTGCGTGACTGATTGCAGGCGCGCAGCTCTACTTCTTGTACCTGAGCTACTTCTACCTGGCCTCGGCGCTGCGCGAGAACGTGCTGCTGGTCAACGGCTCGCACATCAAGCCCTGGTGCGATTGCAGGGTGTGGGGAGGGGTGGCCGTAGCCGCGCGTGGGGCGCCGCGCCCTGCCGCGTTCGGGTCATCATCTGCTTGCCAGAGGTGGCTACACCAGATGCAAAGCTCAACACGCACGGCAAATGCTGAGCGCCGGCCCATGGACGACGCCCCGGCCGCGCAGACAAGAGGCGTGCGATGTGGGCGCTTGGCATGACGCGTGCAGGTGGATCCAGCACCACTACTACGCGTCCGGCGCGTCGCTGCTGCTGCTGGGCCTCCCCGTCTACAGCCCCGGTGCGTGCGCATGCGGCTCCTCGTTCCATGGCGCGCGCACACGCGCCGGCAAGCCCTCTTGGGCGCGATGGAGAATGACCCTTGCCGTTGCCGTCTGCTTCCCTTCCCTTCCCCTCGTGGCCGCAGCCGTCTACATGTTTGTGCGTTGGTTCCTGGTCTGGAGCTGCTTCCAAGCCCTTGTCATGATGGTGCAGAACCGGTACCAGCGCCGCCGCATGTGAGTGAGCCGCCGGCGTGCGCAGCAGCCCCTCCGCGGCGGTGCTGCTGCTGCGCCAGGGGGTCGCGCTGAGCAGGAGGCTCAGCTGGCTGCTCGCGAGGAGCGTCTGCTCCCAACGCTTGCCTCCTCGCATGCTGCGGGATGGCCACCTGGCACGCACGGCCCCGCTGAGGCGGCGTGACCCGGCGTGGCGTGGTTGGCGTCCTGAACCTTGCGTGCAGGTACACGCGCATCGCCGTGGGCAAGAGCGGCGCCATGGACGTGGTGGGCGGCGAGAGCAGCGGCACCAGTGGGCAGCTGCTCGTGCTCTACCCCCTGCTCTTTGGTAAGCAAGGATCGCGCGCCCCGCGCCTTGTGCACCACCACCACCACCACCACCCGCCCTGCCGTCGTTTCGCAAGTGACGACAAGCGCGCCGCGTGCCTGCTACAGGCCGCAGCGCCTGCAGGTGATGATGCTGAGGTGTCCCCCCATCCACCGCCCGCCTGCTCTGCGCCAATGTCGCCTCCGCAGGGCTGCAGGTGTCCCAGTTCGCCATTGGCGCCGGCGTGGTGGTGCGCACGTGGCCGGCCATGCTGGCGCGCGAGGGCTGGCTCGAGGAGGAGGCACCCGGCAGCGACCTGCGCGGCATGCGCGGCGTGTGCCTGGTCGGCCTCGTCTTCTGCTACATGGCGCTGCAGAACTTCAGGGTGAGCGCGCCGTGGTGCCCTGGTGGCGGGCGGGCTTGCGTGGATTCGTGTGGGGCGTGCTCACGCGTGCGTGCTCTGCTCTGGGCGGCGCGCAGGCCACATTGAGCACAATCCTCGACAAGAAGACATACGCGTCCAAGGCCAAGCGCGCGGCGGGACGCGCCAAGCCAGCCGCCGCCGCCGCTGCCAGCAAGAGCTCGTGATCTTCGCCGTTGTGCACTCTGCATCTGCATTCCGCTCGTGCAAGGGCAGCGGAACCTTGCGGTGTGAGGGGCAGAGTGGATGAGAGGCAGAGCAACCGCACGCTCCAGGGGCAAGTGTGTTGAGCTTTGCATCTGATGGAGCCATCTCTGGCAAGCAGATGAAGTGTGGGTATGGCGCCTCCACGCATGCGGGCCCTGTGCAGCCCCGCGCGCACAGGCGGCACGAACAGAGCAGCTGCAAAGCGGAAGGGGAGGAGGAAGCTCGCTGCATGCTCATGGCCTGACAGCGGCGCGTCTCAAGCAGCAGGCGCACTCTGCGCCCACCGCCAGCTGTCGCACGACAACGCGCCCGTGGTGGCCCGCAGCAGCATGAGCATCGGCCGTGGCAGCGTTGTTCAGCAGCGGCGATAGAAAGCTTGTTCCGTCTTGTCTGCGGCGCAGCGTTGCCTTGGAGTCCAAAGCGGCTTGCACGGGCGCCGACGCGTGCGCTGCGATGGCCGCCAAGCCGCTGCAGCAGCAGCTTTCCGAGTCAGCGGCTACCAGGCTGCTGCCTCAACAGCTGTCAGAGCTCCAGCAGGTGACGCTGCCTCATGGGTGCTGCTGCACGACCGGCGCCCGCGCACTCACGCGTGCCCACACCACGATGTGACGCAGGGGCTCTCCGAGTGGCGCTCCATCCAGGACGTGGTGCAGCTCACGTTCCAGGCCTTCTTCGATGCCCTGCGGACCCAGGTGCAGCGCCGTTGCCGCCGCACCGCACGCGACGCACACCTCCGCAGGGCTCCACTGCCCGGCCTGCTGCAGAGGGAGCCCAGCGCCGTGCACACTCCCTCACACGCCCTTGCCGCGCAGGGCGACGCCATCAAGGGCCTGGAAAAGTCGCGCGACACGCTGGCCACGTCGCTCCGCACCGAGCTGGCGGCGGCCGTGCGCGGCAAGGCGGGCGGCGCCGAGCTGGCGGCCCGGCTGGCAGAGGTGGGCGCCTCACCTGACCTCTTGGCGATGCCGGGGCCTTCGTAGCGCTGGGGCTGCATTGCCCGTGCCGCGAGCAGCGGCGGTGCCCATGGCGCGGTGGCGGGGCGGGCGGGAGCGTCACGTGCTGTGTGCGGGGCGGCGCGAAAGGCGTGGCGTGTGGGCGGGTGCTTGTGGTGGTGTTTGGCTGTGCAGATGGAGGCGCAGCTCAGCCGCAAGGCGGACATTGCCGACGTGGAGCGGCGGCCCCTGCGCAACGAGGTGCGGCCCCCTCTGCTCCCTTTGCCGCAGCGTGAGCCGGCCAGGACCCAGCACGCCGCGCAAACGGGGGACGTCGTCGCGGGGCGGGGCTTCCCTCTCCTAAGGAGCTGTGGACGTGGGGGGCGCGGCGCGTGCATGTGTGCGTGTTGCCATGTTGCTGCTTCAGGTGGAGGCGAGCCTGCGCACGCAAATGGCCGACGTCATGTCCGTGATCAAGAGCAAGCACGAGGAGACGGCCAGCAAGGTGCGCTTGTTTGGGGGGCGGGCAGAAGGGAGGACTTCATGGCCTTCAGGCGGCCAGGCGCCTGGCTCTGCCGTGTCCGTGCCAGACACAGCGCGGCGTGCACCCGTCAGGAGCGCGTCTTCGTCTCGCTCCCACGAGCAGCAGCCGCAGTGGAGCCAGCAGATTCCAGCACCGCCCGTAGCCGCAACTGTGGACAAGGCCCGCCACCCGCTGCAGAGCGTCGACAGACGCTCGCACCCGCGTGCGCACACCCGCAAGCGTGCAGGCGTGGCAGGAGGCGTGCGAGCGGCAGCTGGCGGCGCTGCGCTCCGACGTGGCGCGCCTCTCCTCGGGGCTGGAGGAGGTGCGGGCGGCGCTGGGCGGCAAGGCGGGGCTGGCCGACGTCCGCGAGCAGCTGGCGGCTAAGGCCGACGCCGCCGACGTGGAGCAGCGCCTCAAGGACAAGGTGCGCCACCTCTTTGCTGTCGACGTGGCCACCATCGTGTGGAGTGCAGCCATGGACTCGGGGTGGTGCTCGCCTGCAGCAGCGGCGGAGGGTCGAGGGCGCGCGAATCCTGCCGGGCCTGGGGCGTCGCAATGCGGACGAGGCGGTCGCTGCTGTCGCGTGGCCGCGCCCAGGCGAGCCGCAAGCTGCTGGGCGAGCTGCTGAGCGCCAAGGCCGACGCGGCGGCGGTGGAGCAGCGGCTGCTCGAGGTGCGCCAGCGCGTGGCGGACCTGGACGTGGCCCTGGGGCGCAAGACGGATCAGGCGCGAACCGACGAGGTGAGCGTGGGCGGGCGGCACGTGCGTCGGGTGCGAGCGCGTTCGCGCGTCCATCTGTGCACCGCTCGAACTTCACGTCGGACTCGGCGACGACGTGGTCTTTGGCGCGTGCAGGTGGCGCGGCAGGTCGAGCGGCTATCGCACCGGGTGGACGCGGACGCCGGCGCTGCCACCACCGCCCTGCAGGTCCGCCTCTGCCCGCAATCATCGGCGCAGGGAGCAGCTCCGCACGGTGACGCGTGCTCTGGCCCCATGCCGCCACAGCGCTGCAAGGAGCCCCTCCAACGGTGGTGTTGCTGCACCCCTGCGCTCCTCTGCAGGCGCTTGCTGTCAAGGTGGAGGAGGCGCTGGGCCAGCAGGGCGCGCGGCTGGGCGCGGCGCAGCAGGCGTGCGACCGGGCCGTGGGGGCCGTGGGCGACCGGGTGGCGGAGCTGGAGGAGCGCCACGGCGCGGCGCTGGCGCGCAAGGCCGACATGGCAGAGGTGAGGGCTCGGGCTGGGGCTTTGGCCCCGGGGGCGGGCCGCCGCTCACGGCGTGTGGCACGGCGTGGGAGCCAAGGCAGCGTGCCTGATCTGGCGGGGCGTGGGCGGGCCCGCCCTGCAGCGGGGGCGCTGTGCTGCCCTGTGCGCCGCGGCGCGAGGGCGGCGGCGCTGCGCACCTCGACGCGCCGCCTCGGCCCGTTGGCTCACCTTTGCTGCCAGCAGCAGACGTTGGATTTGCATCTGTTTGGACGCCTGGGCGGGGCCGGAGCCCAGCTACCGGGCGTATCCGACGTCTCGCAGCACAAAGGCACGAAAGCCAAGCACACGGACGGGTGTGTGCGCTGTGTTGTGCTGTGTGGTGTGCAGGTGGGGCGTCTGCTTGCCGAGTCGCGCGTGGAGGTGTCGGTGCTGCGGGAGAGCCTGGCCACGCGGGCGTCGGCGGGCGCGCTGACCGCGCTGGAGGGGCAGGTGGCGGGCCTGGCGCTGCTGCCGGGGCGCGTGGACGCACTGGCCAGGTGCACGCCGGTGGTGGTGTGTGTGGGGGGGAGGTGGCAGGGAGGAGGGGCAGGGGGGCGTGCAGGAGGAGGAGGGAGAGCCGCGCGGCTTCTGGCGTCGGGGCGGGGGCGGAGGCGCGCGTCTGGGGATGATTAAGGCTTGGCGCGGGCCACACGCGGCGTGCACGAGCGTGGGGCGTGCCTTTGCCCTTGCTGGCCCGCAGGGAGGTTGCCGAGGTGGCGGCGGGCGACCGTGCGCTGGCGGTGCGGCTCGAGGGCAAGGCCTCGGTGGAGGACGTGAACAAGGCGCTGGCCGAGGTGAGGAGGTGTGGACTTCATCCCTGTGTGGTCCCTGTGTTGACGGTGGAGGACGGGAACAGGGCGCTGGCCGAGGTGAGGTTGGATCGGGTGGGCGGCCCTGCCTTGTACCTTACTTGAACAGCAAGTGCGAGTTTGGACGCCGGGGGCCCTTGCATCGGCTTGGGTGAGCAGCCGGAGGTGACCCGTGCGTCACTGAAGGGCGGCACTGTGGTGGTTGCTGCTGCCGCCGCGTCGGCCTTGGTGGCGGTGGCGGTGAGAGCAGGTGTGCACGGACCTGAGCGGCCGGGCGCCTGCTGAGCAGCTGGAGGCCCTGGCCCAGCGCATCGACCAGGTGCGCTGCCGCCGGTGCTTTGCCTGCTGGCCCAGCGTTTGGGGGGCGCGCGCTTTTTTGCGCATGGGCGCAGCGCTGAGCCCACGGGGAGGCACGCGCGGCGGCCAAGCGAAGCAGTTGGCGCCGGGGCTCTTGCGTGTGGCCGGGGAAGCCGCGCCCCCTCCCTGGCAGCCACTTGCGCGTGGGTGCTGCGCTGCCACGTGGGGCAGGAGGGGGGCCCGGTCCCGGCAGCCAACGCACCGCACGTGCGTCCGTGCTACGTCACCACGCCACCACGCGCCACGCGCGCAGGTGGGGGCGTCCCTGGTGGCGCACACGCTCACGGCGAGGTGGCTGTGGAAGAGCGGGCAGCTGACGGCGGGCAGCCAGGTGACAAGCGCTCCGCCGCCCTCGAGCCTCTCTGCCCTCGAG
>VFQP010005518.1_pt1 | contig 10976 bp, 13 predicted proteins | sample 3512351 | NCBI WGS metagenome assembly VFQP01 (sample SAMN10412372, study PRJNA504923) | tailings metagenome | isolation source: Relicate 1 Philex TSF1 revegetated site | place: Philippines: Tuba, Benguet | collected 2017-08-29
AAGGGCAGTCGATCGAGGAAATCGCCGAGCGCGAGAAGTTCAGCGTGCGCTACGTGAATCGGGTGATCAACATCGCGTTGCTGGCGCCGGACATCGTGCAGGCGATCGAGAAGGGTGAGCACCCTGAGGAGATCAATGCGACCAAGCTGCTGACTTCGGTGCCGTTGCCTGAGGCCTGGGGCGCTCAGCGAGAAATGCTCCGGGTGGGAGGGCGGGCGCAATGACTGGCTTCAGGGAGCAGAGGCGTCACCGCTGCCCGGCAGCTGCTGGGACACAAAGTCCAGCACAGCCATGCGCTGAGCGATGGACAAGCGGTGAAAGGCGAGGAGCAGGGCGGCTTCGTCGTCGCTGGACGCGTAGAAGTAAGCAACTGGGACGTGCAGGACGTCGGCCAAGCGAGCCACCATGGAGTGATCTGGCGCGTGTTTGCCACGCTCGTACTGGTTCATCCGTGCACTGGCCGACATCTCGTCCACGCCGGCCAGCACGCCCAGCCGCTCTTGAGACAGCCCAGCCGCCAGCCGCGCGGCTTTAAGCCTCTTCGGAAAAACCAACAACACGCACCCCGTCTACGTCCAAGGCCGGGATCGTCTTGTTAACTCATGTGCTCTACACTAAGGAATGCTGAGTGTAAGATGGCAATTAGATGGCGCTTGAAAGTGCGATTGCGTAAACGAGGGGAGGGTTGTTTGCAGGAGCAAGGGGTTCCGGTGAGTGTTCGTGATTCAAATCTAGAGCTGATTTATGAAAAACCTGATGATTCTTGTTTTGGTCGTGATGCTGTCGGGCTGTTTGCCCGATTCAATTTCGTTTGGCGGAGATAAGCCCGGGGAGGAAAAGATTGAGGAGGGCGCGGTGACCGCGGACGCGGGCACGTACTTCCGAAACCCGTCCTTGTACTTGGGCAAGCCCGTTTATCTGTATTTGCGTGAGGTGCAGGGCCCCACCAAGGAGCGAGTGTTCATGTCGCTGGACGAGCGCCCGCTGTTTCAGCACACCGGGATGATCCCCACTGCCAAGTTGTTGGATCAGTGGCTGCAGGCCGGTCTTGATCCGGATAGCAACTACACCGTCACCTTCCGTGTGACCACGACGATTGAGATTCCAGGGACCCCGCCGGTCTATAAAACCGAATTTGATCGATTTATCGTCAACACCGAGGACGGCCCTTCCATTGAAAATGGCCGCCGGCCAATGAATCTGACGTTGATCGATAGCCTGCCTCAAGAGCGGGTGAAGCGCCCGATTGCTAAAGTGGTCAAAGAGATCGAGAGCATTGCGCTCCATCCCGAGCGGTACGTTAATGGTCGCGTGCGCTCAGCGTTGACGATTCACAAAGACGATCTCCGGGTACATGACGACAAGAGCTGGGTCGTCAAGTACAGGGACCTCAATGTCTTGCTGCCCAAGTCCATCGCTCGGTTCGACGCAACCTCGATGCCAAGTCTGTTCGACCTCGCTGTAGCTGGCACGCTCGAGTCGAAGAGGGATGGGTACTGGCTGACGGCCGATCAAGTCGGGTACGTTGTGCCAACCCGTTGAACTCGGCACGCAGGGTGTGGCTCCGCTGCGTCTATAGGGATAGTGGGCCACGCCTTGTTTTCAGCTCGTGTCGAATGGCGTTGGGCTGCTGTGCAGCGTAAGGAGCCAGTGTCTGCCGGCGGGTCAACTTACGGTGAGCAGCATCAAACTGACGTCCAGTCTCTATGGCAGCGCATGTGCGAGCGGTGGCGATGCGGTGATCAGCTGCACGCATATGATCTGAACTGATGCTGAAGAGGATCATTGCCTTTCTAGAAAAATCTCCGCGCACCAAAGCAAGGGCGATCGCAGCCGAGCTTGGGCTGGATCGCGGCGAGGTGAATCGGTTCCTCCACGAGAACACCGACAAGTTTGCACAGGACGACGAGTACCAGTGGTCGCTGGTGGCGCCGTCCTGCAAAATCGAGTTCCCGGGTGATGGATGGCTGACGGCCTGGCAATTCGAGAGCGCTTTGATCGATCGCGCCCCGCTGACATCTGCGTACCGGGAAGTCGTCTTCGCGCTTCGAGATGGTGGGAAGCCCATGCTGGACTTCATTGCCAGGCTGCTCGCCTTCTGCAATCAACTGGTGATCGCAGGCAAGACGGTGACGTTGGACTTCGGAGACTCCAGCAGTACGCTGACCTACCTGAATCGGGTCGGGTTTTTCGACGTGCTAGACGGTTCGATTGCCGTTCTGCCTGAACGCCCAAGCGGCGACCTTGCACGGGAGTTCCAGGGCAACAATCAGGGCGTGATCGAGTTCCGTCTGATCGATCCGGAGAACCCAGATGAGAATATCCCCACGCTACTCCGGAACAGCTTCGTAGCTTGTGCCGACAAGAGCTACTCCCAGGCTGCATTCACTATCCTGGCGGAGCTGTTTGGCAACGTCCGCGATCACTCCGCTGCGGACTCTCCCGGTTTCGCCTGCCTTCAGTTCTATCCCAAGGCCGGCAAGATCCAGGCGGTCATCTCGGACAACGGGCTCGGCATCGTCGGAACACTCGCTCCGGTGGTGCCCGTGAAGTATCCCGACGTGGCGCGTGCGATGGCCTTGGCGCCGCACCCGGGGGTTGCATTGCTGAAAGAGGTATTTAGCAAGGGCGAGCTTAGCCAGAACGACGATGACGGACGAGGCGTCGGTCTGAAGCGCTCGGGCGATGTCGCGAAGAAGTTCAAGGCGAAGATTTCGGTTCGCCAGAGCGATTTCGAGCTCCGCATCCATCATGACAACGGCGCGGTTCAGTTCACGCATCGCGCAAACCTTGCGCCGTTGCATGGAACGCACATCTGCTTCGAATTCAAACTTGACGCGAACGTCAATTCTGCTTAAATTAATAAGATGAATCAGAACTGTGTCGTCGCAAAACTGCTCGATTTCACGACCAGCGCGAGCCCGTTCGGCAACGTTGAAGGCAAGGCGGTTTTTCGCAAGCTTGTCGACTTCGTCGACGCGCACCCCAAAGTGACAGTGATCGGAGTATCGCTGGCCGGCATCGAGTCGACGGACGCGTCGTTTCCACGAGAAAGCGTTGTGGCTCTTGCGAAGCACTTTCGAGGCGAAAAAGGCGTCTTCTTGACGGACCTGCATGACCGCGACCTGATCGACAACTGGGCCTATGCTGCGAGGGCGAAGGATCAGCCGATGGTGATCTGGAACGACGACTCGTTCGAAATCATCGGGCCAGAGCTGAGCAGCTCCACGCGCACCCTGGTTGAGTACGTTCTGGACAAGCGCTCGGTCCTGGCATCTCAAGCAGCGGCCGACCTCGGCTTGTCGGTGCCGAACGCCAGCACGCGCCTCAAGGGACTGGTCGCCGCAGGGTACTTGTTGCGAGCTGAAGAAGCAGCGGGCTCAGGCGGAATCGAGTTCAAGTACCGGGCAATCCGCTGATCTGGTTAAACAGCTTGCGTTAAGCAGAAATTCTGTAGTACGCTGAGAGCACTCGGCGGCCAGTAAAGCTGCGAGAGAACTTAAACGGCTTAATTTAATCAGATGCAAAGGTTCGCCATGAGTACCCTGTCTACCTCTCCCGAAACTCTGAACATCCCAAGCCAGCAGCACCAAGCGCACGTCGTGCGCGAAGACGCTGACGGCTTGGAATCGTTCACCTACCCACACCGGCCCACGGGCGCGGACATCCTCCGTTCCGCGGGACGCCCCGTGGACGCCGACCAGGTCGTCATGCAGATCCTGCGAGGCGGCGGCTTGGAAGATGTGCGACTGGACGAGGCGGCCGACCTCACGCTGGGCGACAAGTTCGTCTTCGGTCTGGGCGACCGCCTGTTCCGGTACATGCTCAACGGCAAGCAGTACATCTGGCCGCAACGGTACATCTCGGCACATCTGATTCTGGACTTGGCAGGCGTCGACCATGACCACTCGGTCAAGCTGATTCGAGATGGAGCGGAAGTCTTTCTGGCGTCCACGGAAGTCGTCGATCTGTCCCAGCCCGGCTTGGAGCACTTGAAGACCGTCAAGCACGAATGGATCCTGATCGTTGGCGGCGTGCCGCTCACGTACACGACGCCATTGGTGAAGGTCGAGGAAGCGCTGCAGCGTGCCAAGTTCGACGCCACCAAGGCGTGGAACATCTACTTGATCGTTCGTGGGCAGGAAAAGCAGGAGGTCCAGCTGAGTTTCATCGTCGACCTGCGAACGCCTGGCATCGAGAAGATCCGCGTCACGCCGAAGAACGTCGGCAACGGTGACGTCCAAGCCACAGCAGTGCGACGCGACTTCGCACTCTTGCCCGACGACGTCGAATATCTGGACAGGAAGGACGTGCGGTGGGAGACGGTACTCGACGTCGAGCGCCGCTGGTTGCTGATCCACGGCTTCGCGCTGCCCGAGGGCTACACGCCCGCTAGGACGCTGCTCGCGCTGGACATCCCCAAGGACTACCCCGCAGCGCAAATCGACATGTTCTATTTCGCGCCCGCCGCGGCGCTGGTCAGTGGCCGCGAGATCCCGAGGGTTCAAGTCACGGTGGTGATCCACGGCACCACCTTTCAAGGCTGGTCGCGACACCGGAACGAGCCGCACTTGTGGGATCCGTCCACAGACTGCGTGCGAACCCACATGGCGCTGGTGGAGTCTTGCCTCGCGAAGGAGCTGGAGGAATGATCCCGCACACGACATTGAGCTTGACGGCTAGGGATCATGCACGCCTACAGGCCCATCTTTTTCCCGGCGACGACAAGGAAGCGGCTGCGGTTCTGGTGTGCACGCGGGTACCGGGGCAGCGGCACCGGCTGCTGGTGCGCGACGTCTTTCCGGTCCCTCATGATGAATGCGCCGAGCGCTCCAGCCTCAAGCTGACCTGGCCCGGCGCTTACCTGGAAAAGGCGATCGACGTGGCCCAGGCCGGCTCGGACTGCATCGTCCTGATGCATTCGCACCCGAGCGGCTTTGCGGCGTTCTCCCAGGCGGACGATGACAGCGATCAGCTGGTCATGCCTTGCCTGCACGACGCCGTCGCCGCTCAGTGGCATGGCTCCGCCGTGATGCTCCCCTCAGGCAGCATCTTGGCCAGGTTGTACAGCGGCGAGATGGCTAGGCAACCGGTCGATCTAGTCTCGGTCGCGGGGGATGACCTTCGCTATTGGTGGCGAGACGACCTCAGCGAAACGGCCGCCCGGCCGATGGCGTTCACGTCTGACATGACCTGCGAGCTCAGCAGGCTCACGGCAGTGGTTATCGGCTCCTCTGGAACGGGATCGCCCACAATCGAGCAACTGAGCCGCCTCGGGTTCGGCAAGGTGCTCACCATCGACCATGACCACGTCGAAGACCGCAACCTGAACCGTATCCTGAACGCCACGATGGCCGATGCAGTTGCAAAGCGACCCAAGGTCAATGTGATGGCAGAGCGGCTCAACCCAATCCGATCTGCCCCGTTCCTCGAGGGCATCGACGCCAACGTGATGACCCGCAGGGCGGTACTGGAGGCGGCGCGGGCTGACGTGATCTTCTGCTGCGTCGATTCGCTTCGCGCGCGCATGGTGGCGGATCGCCTGTCCGCGGCATTCCTGCTGCCTTTGTTCGACGTTGGGGTTCTCATCCCGACCCGCGGACAAGGTGCCGACCTAGCCATCGCCGAGGTGACGGGACGGCTCGACTACGTCTATCCGGGTGGCAGCACCCTGGGCGATCGTGGCGTCTACACCCCCGCATCGCTGCAGGCTGAGTACTTGGGCGAAGCCGACCCTGCCGCCCACGCCGCGCAGCGTCGAGCGGGATACATCCAAGATCACCCGGAAGAGGCCCCCTCCGTGATCGCTCTCAACATGCGGGCAGCAAGCGCCTGCGTCATGGAGTTCATCGCGCGCGCCTACCCCTTCCGGCACAGCCCCAACGCAAACTACGCGCGTACGCGCTTCATGCTTGCCGAGTGCGTCGAAGAACACACGAAAGAATCGGCATTCACTTGTAGGAATTCCGCGCTGCTGGCCATGGGCAGCAAGGAACCGCTTCTCGGCCTTCCAGTGCTGGGCGAGGAGGGCTAGCCCATGTTCGGCCTCATGTCGAAGTGGCGAGCGATTGTCGAGCTGCTCGCCCCCGCTCGGAAGGTCGTGCGGATCGAAGCTGACGCTCCTCCCGAGCACATGCCGGCTCGCCATCTCGTATTGCTAACTGAAGGGTCGGAGGAGTGGTCGGTCGTGATGCTGTGTCCTTGCGGATGCGGCGACAACGTCGAACTTTCATTGTTCGCCGAGGCCCGACCACGTTGGCATCTGCAAACAGACGCACGTGGCCGAGCGACTCTTCATCCCTCGGTCTGGCGCAAGGATGGGTGCAGGTCGCACTTCTTTGTACGCGCCGGTAGGGTTTCTTGGGTCAATTGAGTGAGGGCATTGTCGATGCCAATCAAATGGTCAACATGCCTTCGCTGCACGCGGTCAAAGCGGTTCAGGGAAGCAGGAGCGTCGATTGGCCAGTTCGGACGCCGCAAAGACTGCGGAGTTGCACAGCTAACCATTCACGAAACTGGAGCGGTCATCGATGGAGCCGGTCCGCGCACGACTGCTTTCGGCCAGCGCAGCCGTTCAGATGCAGAGGCCGAGCGGCAGCACCCAGTCTTTAACGGTCATCCACGATGAAGCTGACGGCTGAGCAGCGATAGCTGACTGTTGGTCTGGGTGGCTGACCGCATGCTTGATATCAGTGAGCGGTCAGCGCGCGGCCGTCTAAGACGCCTTCAGTTTGGACGCCGGACGCATTCCTTTCGTGGCCGCTTCGCGCCGTCCGCTGCGTTACGCTCGGTCGGCTTTCCCGGCCGATGGGCGGTGTGCTCCGAAACCTGACGCTAGCTGCTCATCAGTCGTCCAGAGAAAGCCGGTAGTTGACGGCGGCATGGCGTCAAGCCGCAGTTTGCGATTGGGGCGTTCGTTTGTCATGTGTGCTCCTCCTGGCTCTTCTGTGTTGACCGCATTTGCTGGACGTCGAGACGAATCTCGCCTTGGGCTCTGGCCCCGGACCGGCTATAAATGGCGACGGTTTGTGACAATCGGGTAACGAAGGAGGAGCGAGCGTGGCAGACAAGCATCCGTACATGTCCGGTTCAGGCGGCGTAACACAATTGATCACCCAGCTGCGGCGGTCTTTCCCAGCGGCGGTCACCGCTGATACGTTGAGGAAGCTCGGCATCGCGCCGAATAACGAGACGTACATCCTGAACATCCTCAAGTTTGTCGGTGTCCTTGATTCTGAGAACAAGAAGGCTCCCGCCGCTGTGCCGGTGTTCAACAAGCACGACAACGCTGAGTTCCAGGACGGCTTCGCGAAACTCGTGCAGGGCGCGTACAAGGAGTTGTTCGACCTGCACGGTGACAGCGCGTGGGAGCTGTCCCTCGACAAGCTGATCTCGTTCTTCCGAAACCATGACGGTACGAGCGATGTGGTCGGGAAGCGTCAGGCGACGACGTTCCAGACCCTTGCCCGCATCAGCGGAAAGCTGGCAGAAGGTGCAACTCCCACACCGCGCGCGGCACCGAACGGCACAACCCGTGTAGCAAGGAAGGCCGCGGCCGATGCGACAAAGCGCATACTTCCACCGACTGTAGCGCCCGCTCTGGCTCCTGCGCCGGCTGCAGCCAATCCGCCTGCGCCTGCTCTGGCCCCTGCTGCGCATGGCCAGGGCTCCTCGGCTGGCGGCATTGGACTCACCGTGCGAATCGAGATCAATCTTCCGCCTGGAGGTGATCAGGCCACGTACGACGCGATCTTCAAGAGCATCCGCGAGAACCTACTCAATGGCAACAGCGCTTGAACTGTTCGAGCAGATTGTCAGGCGTACGCCCGCGCCGGAGATTGCTGATGAAGTCACCGGGGGAGGTTCCACGGCTCACCCGTTTGAGCTTCGCAATGTCCACTCGGGCTTTCCTCCCAAGGTGCGCAAGCTGTTCGACAACGGTCATGGTGCCGAGGCAACGTTCCTCGCCTTCAAATACGTCGAGAAGGTGGTGCAGAAGCATGCGAATGTAGCGGAGATCGGCGAGAAATTGATGATGATCGCTTTCAATCCGGACGGCCCTGTGCTGAAGCTGAACGGGCTCACGAACCTCAGCGAAAAGGACGAGCAACGCGGGTACAGGTTTGTCTTCGCTGGTGCCGTCGTGGCCATCCGCAACCCGGGCGGCCACGAGGTCGAGTTGAGCGACGACCCGGACGTGTGTCTGGATCACCTCACGTTCGCCTCGCTGCTTCTCCGTCGCCTTGAACGCTCAGGCTACAAGTGATGAACTGGTTGCTCGCCATCCCTTCCTGGCTCGTTGCTGCCTACTTCGGCGTCGGCTTCATCACCAAGGCGGGATACCCGCCGAAGCCGGAACTCCTGGTCGGGGATGCGCTCTTCGTGGGGCTGTCGCTGTTCTTCCTGTTCATGCCGTTCTTCAACAAGATCAAGGTCGGCTCCTGGCTAGAGTTGGAACAAGAGGTCAAGGAGGCCAAGAAGGAGGCGTTTACTGCAAAGGAAGAATTGCGCGAGTTCAAAGCCGAGGTCCGCAACACGGTGTCGGTGCTCAGCTCGAACAACGTCAGCCCGCAGTTCAACGTATACATGACCGATCTGATGCGGAAGCAAGGGGAGAAAGTCGATGCTGAACTGAATCAGCAGGGCCGTGAGAAGGCGGCGGAGGTCACCAAGGAGCTGCAGGCCGACGACGACGTGAACTTTGCTTTGGCAAAAGTTCGCATCGACATTGAACGACTGCTTCGAACCATCCTTGGTCGCAGCTTCATGATCGCCGCCTCTGAAAAGCCGCGGTTTCTGTCGATCAACAGCATGTTCGATCAACTGGTACAGAAGCAGCCAAGCCTCGCGTTCCTGCAGGAACCGATGAAGTCAGTTCTGTCGGTTTGCAATGCCGCAGTCCATGCGCAGATCATCCCGCCTGCGCAGGCAGCCGAAGCCTTGAAGTTGGGCGCGCAGATTATCGCCACCTTAAAGCAACAGCCGGGGGCGGCTGACGACATGGCAGCCTCTGAATGAGCGAGCTCAACGACTATCCGAGGTGACTCTGTACGTTCCGCAGCGCGGTGTGCACATGAACTAGCCAAGCCCCCCTTGAACGTCTGCTGCTGAGCATAGCTGTCATTGCTTCGCCGATGGATGACCGGCTGCTATCAGTCTATAGCCGACTTGGAGAAGTTCTACCCTACGTGATTCTCAATGGGCGACACCGCAATCCAAAACAGCGCGCGCCGAAAAGCCGAAATGAGCTACGCGGGCGCCGAGGTGCCTCGGTGATGCCCAGCAGTGACTACTTCAGACTGGGTGTCGTCGGCTGAGCTAGCGCCGTTAACGTCCAATCTGCGCTACGTTGCAGTCAGTCGGATGCTGGTCTTCGACGTGGGCCACTGCGGCTAACGATGTTGAATCTCTTCGCTACGTCCCGGGCGGGCGCCGGTCCTCCGAGCCTAGGAATCCCCGGGGAGCGGGGGTCAATTCCTGTGCTTGGACAGAATTCGCTTAACCACTTCGTCTAAGCCATCCGGGTACTGCTTTGCCTTCTTGCCGCGCGTTCGAGCATCGAGCAGCCCGTCGCTGCAGCGTGCCTCAAGCGCACCAAGGCTTTGATGTAGTCGATACATCGCGCCGTCCTTCTTGCCGTCTCCCGAGGTGCCCAAGAGCCCCTGCAGATTTTCCTTGACTGCTGCACGCACGCTTGGGACATGCTCGGGCGCTATGAAGTTGTCCTTTGTGTTGTGCAGCGCCCTCTTTATCGGCCACCGCGCGCGGCTAAGCAGATTGCGAACTGAGTTGCGGGTCTCGCCAATCGTGTAGAAGTTCGCCTCAATGTCATCGCCGTACAGCACGATTGATGGCGTCTCGAAAGCCCTCACGGCGTTAACCGCATCGTCTATTCGGAGGACGCTTTCCTGGATCTCTTCGACGAGCATCTCTACGCTGAACGCGTTCATTTCAACTTCGTGTTCGAAGCCGTTCTGCAGCACGAACTGAAACTGCGCCCGCACTCCCTCTACGATACCTTTTGCTTCGTAGAGCTTGATCAGAAGCTGTTCCGCCAACTCCAGCCGTCGCCTTGCGACGAAATCTTTCCGCCAGCCCAGCGCCACCCGGATCGCAACGTACGCCGCGAGCGCAACCAGTGTGCTCTCGATCATGTCGAGGTTATTGGCGAACTGCTCATCGAACAACATCAAGGCCTCCTCGCAGAATCCCCCGGGAACCGGGTCACTTGTCCGTGCAGGGATAGACGCGAATCAGCGCGAACTGGCTCAGGATCGGGAATGGGCTGTACAGGTTCTTGGGGTCCTTCTCCAGCTCCGCCTTGAGCACCCTAACCAATTGACCTGTCGTGACACCGTCAGGAACGCACGCGACTGCCGCCGTCGTCACGCCGGTCACCTTATTGATAGCTCTGATCGCAACGTTTGCATCGCGCATGCCCTGTACGACACCCAGCATACGAATCACTGATGTGTGGTTCTGCACATCGATTGGATGTGCGGTACCGCTCGATGGTCGATCCATAAGTTCCATGAGATTCAGGAAATCATTGCCTGTGCTGAGTGGTTGAACGCTTTGCGCGATCGCACCCCCACATGACAAGGTCATCAGAGCAGCGATAACGGTCTTCAAGGCACTTCCTCCTACTAGCGGCAATCCGAGCATCGTACCGCCGCCATTCGCAAATGGCTCTCAACAAGAACAATTGGGAGCTGCCGAATGTGCAGATCAAAGGGCCCTAGCGCGGCTGATCAGGTCGCAATGAACGAGAGCGTACGAAAGGCCACCGATGCTGTCGGTTGTATTGGCAGCGATCCGGGCGCTTCCAGCCCACGTCCAGGCGCGAGGTAGCTCTTTGGCGTCCTGATCCGAAGGTCCGATTCCCGCTGGAAGCAGCAGTACAAGCCTGGAGATCGAGTGTCCGAGAACGCTGCAGTGCGGACCTTGACGCGCTGCCTAAGCTTCAGTGCTCGGGC
>VFQP010005519.1_pt1 | contig 10976 bp, 14 predicted proteins | sample 3512351 | NCBI WGS metagenome assembly VFQP01 (sample SAMN10412372, study PRJNA504923) | tailings metagenome | isolation source: Relicate 1 Philex TSF1 revegetated site | place: Philippines: Tuba, Benguet | collected 2017-08-29
GCAGCGGCAGGAGCACCAGCAGCAGCGCCAGATGCCCGATGGCGCCAGTGGGCGCGCGGGGGCGCCTGGCCGCCATCGAACCGGTGGCCCGCCTCAAGGAGCTCAACTTCCGCCGGGGCGCACGAGGGCTGCGAGCTGCGCGCACGGCCGCGCGTGCATCTTCTGTGTTTGTTCAGGAGCACGACCGTGCTTTTGCAGCGCGCCCACCGGGTGCACCCAAGTTCGGTTGTGTGGCAGCTGCAGCAAGCGAAGCGCTCGAGCACGCACAGCAAGGCCAAGGGATACATAGTAGGATACAAGGTGTGCAGCCCAGCAGCTACACGAGGACCCTGCCGGCGGCCCGGAAGAACGCCCCGCCGCCCGCGCTGGGCCTGCCGTACGCCCCCCCACCACCAGCCTCCGTTGGCGATGCCCCCGCCTCCGCCTGCGCCTCCCCATTCGCCTGGCGCCCCGCCGCCGCCACCGCCGCCGCCAGCCCAGGCGTGGTGGCCGCATCCGCCGCCACCTCCGAGAGTGACGGCCCCGCCAGCGCAGACGACGACACGCTGCCGCTCGACGTGGGGCCCAGCGCAGCGCCGCCCGCCCGCTGCAGCGGTGCAGAGTACACCTGGCCCACGCCGCCGCTGGCACCACTGCCCCCACCACGTGCCGGCCCCACGGTCGCCGTCGCCACCGTGGTGGGGCCGCGCTGCGCTGATGATGACGAAGGCGTGCGGTGCAGCGGCGGCGCCCCCTGCGGACCGTTGGCCGCCGCCGCGCCGCCCGCCGGGCCCGCCAGCGCCGCCGCCGCGCCCGCCGCCGCCGCCGCCGCCGCGCTGTGGTGCCGGTACATGGCCATCAGCTGGTCAAAGGACGGCGTGGACTCACCCGCTGCCACCGGGCCGCCCGGCGTGGCGGGCGCTGCGGGGTTGGAGGCTGGGCCGGGCGCTGAACCCGACGATGCGTTGGCCGCCGCCAGCGCCACCGCCCCGTCCAGCAGCTGCCGCCAGTTCTGGCTCAGCGGGGCGGCGCCGCCGTTGGCTGCGGCGGTGGGTGACAAGGCGCCGCCTCCGCCGCCGCCCGTGGCCTGCAGCGCCAGCGCCCAGTTGCGCTGCGCCGCCGTGCCGCCGCCGCCGCCCACGTCGCCGCTGCCCTGCCGCTGCCGCACCGTGCCTGCGAAGCAGGGTGAACCGTAAGCGCAGGCTCGCAGCACAGTGAGGCGTGGGCTGCGGCGGCCGACTCGGCGATGCATGGCCCGGCACCACACTGCAAAGGAGACTGCAAAGGAGACTCACTCGCAAAGGTCTTGGCGCCGGACACGGCGACCAGCCCCGAGGTGTTGCTGGGCGCCCACACGCCATCCCCCGTCAGGTTGCCCTCGGCCCCGCCCTGGGGCGGCGCAAACACCTGCAGACCCAAAGTCCACCCACCACAAGTGCAAAACGCAACACGTCGCCACAGGGGATGGACCGAACCTCGTCAGCCCTTGCCAGCCCTCCTTAGCGTGCGCAGCCCTGCTCTCCTGGCTGCTGAGCCCTCACCTTGCTGGCGATCTTGCGGCCCGAGGCGATGACGCCGATGGCGCGGCGCAGCGCCAACGCCGATGCCGACGACGACGCGCGGCCCAGGCCCGGCGACTGCTGCTGCTCATGCGGCGACGTGGGCGGCGTGGCGGTGGCCCCCGCGGCAGTGGAGGACGAGGCGGCGGCGGTGTTGGCGGCGTCCTCAGTGTTGGCGGCGCGGGTGGCGCTGGCGTTGCGCCGCAGCGCAGCAAAGGCCGAAAGCGCGGCGACCACGGCGGTGTCGGGCGGGGCGGCGGGCGGGCCGGCGGACTGCGCGCGCGCGGCCAGCGGCTGCCCCTCGGCGGGCCCGCCGCGGGCCGCCGCGTGCGCCGGGCCGCCGCCCACGGCTGGAGTCGAGGCGGACGAGGACGCCCCGCCGTTTGAAGAAGAGTAGGCGGCGTTGGCAAAGACGCTCACGGGATACACGACTGGGTACGCGCCGTTGGCGGCGGGGCGCTTGGAAATCGCCTCTGCGGGCGTGATCTCCGGGCCGCCGTTGGTTGCGGCAGTGGCGCGCGAGGGCGAGGGCGGGTCCTGCGGCGCTCCGCCGCCGCTGCCTGCCAGCCCGCGCGCCGCCGCCCAGCCAGCTGCGGCGACCGCCGCCGGCGCCACCGTCAGCGCCACCTCGCCGGGCCGGGACGACGCGGGCGCGTCGGCGGGGGCGTCCAGCGGCGGCGCGGCGCCCGAGAGGAAGGAGCGGCGCTGCGACCCCGAGCGCGCGCTGGCGAAGGACGAGAGGCTGCGCAGCAGCGACGGCTGCCGGCGCTGCAGCGGCGGCGGCTGCGCCGAGGGCGACGGCGGCGCCGCGGCCAGGTCGGCGTCGCCGTCCGGCGGCGGCGGCGCATCGAGCAGGGGCCGCCGGCCGCTGGCGGCGCCGCGCCGCAGCAGGTCAGCCATCAGCGCGTCGTCGCCGGTGGCCGCTGCTGCTGCTGCTGCTGCGGCGGCGGCGGCGGATTGGTCGTCCTCGTGGCCCTCCTCGTGGCTCTCGACGATTGTGGGGTGCGGCTGCGGGTGGGCCGAGGGGTCGGGGGAGAGCAGCAGGAGCGCCTGCGGGCCGGCGGCGGGCGGGTCCTGCGGCGGGTTGCCCTGGCCGGCGTCGGGCGGGTCGTCCGGGGGCAGTGCGGAAGCGGCGGCGAGGGCGTCCGCCACCGCCTTGGCCCGGCGCTTGTCCCGCCTGGGGCGGTACACGTGGAACCAGCTGCGGAGAAAGGCCAGTGGAACAGAGAGGACGCGAGGAGGTTTTGAGCAACGAGGTACGCGTTTCGCGGACGGGGAGGTTCGCGGACGGTGGCGGCGTGGGATTCGCTCACCAGATGCTGGCGACGGAGCACACGAGCGCCAGCGCCGCGCTGGAGCCCAGGATGACGTACAGGCCCAGCACCTGTTGGTTCGACAGGCGGCGACAGCAGGTTTGCCACTGCCTGTCAGAGGGGTCAAGGTTAGGGCCGATGTGCGCGCAACCGCGGCGGCGCCTGACCTGAGAGAGCTGCAGGCCCTCGCCGCCGCCGCCGCCACCACCCTCCGCGCCGGCACTGCACGTTCGGCCCGCGTCGCTGCCCAGGTAACGCTCCTTGTAAAAGTCCAGGATGCCTGTGGACTGCGCGCACAGGGCAGGCGCCGCACCGCAATAAGGCAGCGCGGTAACGAGAAACTGCCGCTTCCGCACCCGAGGCCTCTGACCCTCTGCAGCGCCGCCAGCAACCTGCGGCTTCCTTTGCACCGCCACCAGAAGCAGCGCTGGGGCCCGCATCCACGGGGCGAGGGCCGCGTGCGCACCATCCGCGCTCACAGACACAGCCAGCTGAGGAAGAGCTGCAGCACCATTGCAGAGACGGCGCCAAGTACCTGCGCGTTGAGGATGCCCGCGCTGATGGCCCACACGTCCTCGATCGGGAAGCCCTTGTGCAGCGCGAACGCGTAGTCAAACGGCACCACCGTGTCGCCCGTGTTGAGGATGCTGAGCTGGCAGGTCTGCGGCGCGCGCAGGCAACAAGGACCCACGCACGCACCCCTCTTGCGCCCTTGTGCTGCGCGACGCCGGACACGCCCGGTAGCAGCTGCGCTCTGGGCACGCCGAGGTGTCCAACAGATGCAAACCCCCCCCCTTCCTCTCCCCCCCCACACACACACGCTGTGAGACGCACGGCTCTGCTGGGCTCTGGGCGTGCCGAGGTGTCCAAACAGCTGCAAGCGCCGTTTGCGGGCCGCCGCGCGCGTCGCGGGTCGCGGAAGGAGGTGGGTGCGGCGGGCTGCCGCAGGCGTGAGGGATGGGATGGGCGCGGATTGTGATGCTGATTTCCCCGGCACTCACGGACTCACCGGGTCGTCCCTCAGCACGAACCACTTGAGCAGCGCCCCGTCAAACAGGTAGGCGTCCAGCTGGCCGCTGACGAGCTGCTGCGTCACGTTCTGCGGGAGCGGGCGCGCGCGCAAGCCAGGGACAGACGACGAGTTGGGGACGCAGCAGGCGCGTCCACCCACGCAGGAGCAGCGACGTGCCCTCACGCATGCGCGCGTTCCATCCTGGCGAGCGCACACCTTGAAGAACGGCTCACCGCCCCACTGGAGCGGCGACGCCCTGATGCCCTCGTTCTTGAGGAGGGGGTCCACGTACCTGCGGGGCAGCTCAGCGCGCACAGCACGGCGCACGGGCTCAGCGTGGGCCGCCTGAGAAGCCGCGCCGCGCCGTCTCGGCGGGCGCTGACCTGGCTGCTGAGCTGCTGCTCGTCGCGGGAAACGCGCGGTCGCACGCAGCAAAGGTGCGGCGGCGCCCAGAGCAGCCACTCACACGGTGTGCGCCGCCACGTTGAGCCCGGCCAGGTCGCCGATCTTTTGCACGCCCGACGCGACGGCCGTGGCGGTGAGCGCCGCCGCCAGGCTGGCAGTGTAGGACGCCACAAAGATCAAGCTGTGGTGCAGAGAGCAAGCACAGTGGGGCCGGCGCTGCTGGGGCCAGGAAAGCCAGGCAGCTGTGCGGGGAAAGAGCCGCCGACCCCCCATAGGGGGCGCAGGCGGCCCTTGAAGCTCTCCCCGGCCCCATGCGCACACTCACTTGGAGAAGGCGAAGCAAACCAGGATGACCTGGCAGGGGAAGGAGAGCACCTCGAGCGCTTGGAGGTTGAAGCAAAGCAGAAAGCACGTGTACACGGCGTGCCGGACCTCGGTCAGCAAGTCCCAGCCCAGCGGCAGGTGCCCGGTCTGCGCAGCAGCAGCGGCCCAAGCTGGCGCCGCGGTGAGCGGCGCCGCCGGCCTCTTGGCGCCGCTGCGTCGGAGCCGGCGGCCAGGAGGAGCGCCGCCGAGAAGCCGCCCCCCCCGCCCAGCGCGGCAGGAGCGGCAGGAAGAACAGCAGCAGCAGGAAAAGCAGCGCCGCCGCCACGCGCCTGCAGCAGGTTCTCAAAGATGACGATGAGCAGCGGGACGATGACGATGGTGGCGATGATTGCGATCCAGACGTTGGAGGAGAAGGGCTTGAGGAAGGCCCAGGCGTCCTTTTCCTGCTCGGTCCGCTGCAGTCGGGCGGGCACCAGCGCGACCAGGCTGCTGCGCATGTAGGGGTGCGAGAAGATGGCGCCGCCGAGCATGCGCTGCGCCGTGGCGGTGATGGCGCCCGCCGCCATGGCGCACTCATCCAGCGACGCGCTGCGCGGGGAGGGGCAAGGGTGTGTTCGGGGGTGGGTGGGTGAGTGGGCGGAACAGGGAGATGAGGCCCTTGCTTGCGTGAGGGAGGAGCATGGGAGCGCTGCGGCGAACTGGGCGCACTCACGGGTCGTCGTTGGTGAGGACGCCCAGCACGGCCGGGACGCGCGTGGTGGCGGGCAGGCACACGAACTGGTAGGCGGTCGAGTTGAAGGAGGACAGGTTGGTGCGGCTCGTCACCTGCGAACACACGGTGGGTTGGGGAGAGGGGCGCGGACGTGTGGGTGGGGCCGGTGGGGACGGGCGGGCGGGCTGGGCGCATCTCATCCCTAGGGGTGCTGCCACGTTGAAAAGCATGCATGCTCACGCACCTGTCGCCACCCAATCCAGCCCAGGACGCTCGTGAGGACGTCGATGTCCACGCCAGAAAACGTCTGGGGGTCCCCGCCCACGGTGCAGCTGACGAAGCCCGGGTTCTGCATGCCAATGACCACGGGCCGCGCGAGGAGGGCATCGCGTGTGCCTGCACTGTGTGCGTCCTCTGGCGCGTCTGGCAGGGCGGGCGGGGCACCGTACGCGCCGCTGCCCAGCCCCACTGGCACCTCCGCACACCACCACCTTTGTCACAACGCCTGATGATCATCAGATGGTGCTCGCGGCGCGCTTGCCGGCCTGCAGCTGCAAAGCTGGCCCTTCCTGCGTTCGGCGTCCTGCTCACGACTTCTGCGCTGGCCGAACGCCCAACGGCGCGAAGAACCCACTCGCCTGGACGAGGCAGACCTTGTAGACGCGCGCTGCCTGCGCTGCTGGGGACGCCGCGACCAGGAGCGCGAGCAGCAGCGCAATGCGCCCCAGCCAGCGCCTTCGCGGCACCTTCCGTGCTCCCAGCCACTCCATCGCAGCGCCCATTGGGCCGATGGCTGCAGGGATCAGGCTGCCAGGAAGCTTCAGGAGCGCTGCACGCTGCTGTGGGGGCAGGCGGAGCGGGGGGAGCGGTGGACGAGTTGGTTATGGATGCGCGCGGGACGGTGTACCTGCCACACACTCTTCCAGTGTGGGTCCTCACATTGTGGCCATCGTTGGCCGCCTTTTGTACGCAGGAGCTGAGCGGGGAGAGCAGCGAGGGGACGCTTGGTTGAGCGGGGGGCGATGCGCAAGCCGCGATGTCCATGCTCCCCGCCTGTGCCAGGGCGATCGCCGCCCGCGCGCAGCAGTCGCCGACCAGCACGATGATGCACTCACGCCGCCTCGCTCCACAGGCCCATGGCAGGCGCTGCACAGCAGGCCCGCGTGCGGCGCTTCTGCCCAAGCACAAACTCCGAGAGCGGGCCTGGAGGCGGGGCGAGGGATCCGCGCAGCGGCGACGCGCCGTCGTAGCCGAGCACTCGGCCGTGCAGGCGCCGGTGTCCGACCAGACGGTGCCCGAGGTGCGAGGCGATCCCACGCGCTCTTCTTGCGCCAGGGTGGCCACCCGAGCGCACCAATCCAGCAGCGGCTGCACCTGGGCTCTGCACCGCGCGCAGGGCCACGCCTCCCTGCACGCGTCCCTCTACGGCCAAGGCGGCGCAGAGGACGAGCACCGCACGTCGGACTACAGCCTGCGCCAGGTGCGCGGCGGCCCGCGCCCGCACACCCGCAGCCGCAGCGTGGATGGCGGCGCATGGACAGCGCGCATCCACGGGCAGACGCCGCTAGCAGTGATGCTGCAGTGGTGGATGCTCCTGGATCGGGGGGCGGGTGTGGCGCGCAGGGCGAGGACGACGGCACCGAGGTGGTGCCGCTGGCGCAGTGGCTGGAGCGGCGCGAGGGCGAGAAGCCGCTGGGCGTGTACGGCGTCTACGACGCGCAGGGCCAGCTGCAGTACATTGGCTACTCGCGCAACATGGTCACGACGCTGCGGGTGAGACGCGCCGGCGGCGTAGGCGGCGGCATGTGGACTCGCTGACCAGCAGCGCACGAATGCTCATGCACGCCAGCCAGCGTGCGGCCTGGTCGCGGCGTGGGTGCGGACGCCAGCGGGCAGCGGCACACACGTACACACACACGGCACGCCTCCGTGGTGCCCTGCCGCGCACTTTGCCTGGCTCGCCGCCACAGAGCAAACGCACCGTCGCGGCGTGGCGCTCTTGCCGGCTTGTGCGGCGCTCGCAGGGCCACGTGTCGCGCGTGGGCGCCGAGCGCGCCAGCACCGTGCGCGCCATGGTCTTTGCCAACCGCTCCATGGCCACGCGCGAGCACCTCGAGCCCGAGGTGGTGGGCTGGGTTGAGCGCTTCGCCAGCGGGCAGCTGCCGGCAGGCAACGGCCCCGGTGAGAGAGGATCCTTCACCCAGCCGTCTGCGGTGGCGCTTCAGAGTCCTGCCGGGCCCGGCGAGCCGGAAACCAGTCGTGGGGGACCACCGCCCCGAGGGTCCCACGCGCTGCGCACGTGGGCGTTGTGCGTGCCTGCCTGCCGCGTGTGCTGTGCCGCACGCAGAGCGGGAGCTGTGGGAGGGCGCGCCGCGCGTGCTGACGGACGCCGAGCGGGCCGAGTACGCCGACAAGGCCGCCAAGCTCAAGTGAGGCGCAATGACACAATCACCCTCTCCTATCGTGCTGCTCGTGCCGCCGCCGCCGCCGTAAATGCTGCGGCACGCCCGCCCTCGCCCCAGCCCGCGCCGGGGCAACTCTCGCGCGCAGCCTCACTCGCTGCTGACGCGGCGTTGTCCTCTGAGCGAGCGTGTGGAGGGAGCGGCGCCGTGGGGAGCAGGGAGAGGAGCTGCGCCCGCGTCCCCGCTGCGTGCTGTGCCCCGCGGCGCGCAGGCGGGCCATGGGCGATGTCAAGGCCGGCGACGCGCAGCCGCCCTCTTCGCCCGAGCAGATCAGGTCTGCACGGCGCAGCCTCTCCCCCCCACACACACTCCCTGGTGGCAGGAGCGAGCACCCTGCCGTGACCACCAGCCTGCCAGGCGCGATGCAACGCAAAGCGAGCTGGGTGCTGACAGGCGCGTGCATGTGCGGGGGTACGCTCGGCGCCGCCGAATTCGCAGGCAGGAGTGGAAGAACGCGGTGGAGGGCGGCGACTGGTCCGCCGTCATCGACAAGCAGACCTCCGAGGCGGTGGGCGGCGGCGGCGCGGCGGCGCCCTCCGCCAGCAGCAGCAGCAGCAGCAGCACTACTAGCGCAGGCAACGGCGGTGGCGCGGCGCCGGCCGCAGCGGGTGGCGGGAGCGGGCCGCTGGTGTCGCCCTTCATGCAGCCGTCGGTGCACCGCAAGATTGGCGACGGCGCGGGCGGCGGCGGCGGCAACGGCGGCGGGAACGGCGGCGACGGCGGGAGAGGGGCGGGCGGCGGCGGCGACGTGCCCCCGCGGGGCATGGACGTGCAGTCGGTGGACGCGGCGCTCAACGAGGTGCGCACCCTAGGGCTCATGGCTTAGCGTTGCCAGGACGGGGCGGAGGTGGGAGCCTTGCGGGGCTCTTGGACCACCGGGGGGTTCCTCTTTGGCGCCGCCCTGCGCTTTGGGAAAGCTCAAAGCTCTACTCGTGCGCGCGTGCGCCTGTCCGACATTGCCCAACGTCCCCGCGCTCGTGTGCGTGCGCGCTGGCGCTGTTCCCCAGGTGCGGCCGTACCTGGTGGCGGACGGCGGCGACGTCGAGGTGGTGGAGGTGTCGGGCGGCCGCGTGTTCCTCCGGCTGCAGGTGCGCGCTTTGGCTCTGAGCCACGGCACGACGTGGCCTGAGGTGGCGGGTGCTGCTCACCGGTGCCCCGCTGCGGGTTGGCTTGCCGCGTCCAGACGGTCCGCGGCGAAGACGTGGGCGTGGGTGTTTGGCGCCTGCCGGCGGGCGAGCGGCGCGGCGCGTGCTGCGCGCGCTGCAGGGCACGTGCACGACGTGCGCGTCTCAGTCGTCGACGATGAAGATGGGCATTGAGCGCGCTCTGAAGGCGGCGTTCGGCGAGCAGCTGCTCGAGGTAGTGCAGGTGCGCGCGCCGCACATGCGTTGAGGGCTTAGGGCTTGCGGAGCGTGGGTGCGGTCGGGAAGCAGGAGGTGCTGCACCCTGCCGCTCCAGCAACTTCAGCTGCGCCCTCTCTGGCAGCTGCCGTGGCGCGCTTTGGCTTCTCGCCCGTAGGCGCCGCCCAGCAGCCACACCCACAGGCAGGCAGGCAGGCCGCACAGGAGCGTGCCTCCAGCAGCACCGGTCCCGCCGACGACGACGCCGAACGCAAAAGCCGACGCTGCTCGCTGCGGCGCCTCCCGTGACTTTTTTTTCGCTGCTCCTTGCTGCGGCGGCTGTGTCGCGCAGCTGGACAAGGTGGACGTGGTGACGGCGACGGCCGACAACGTGGACCGGCACCTGGACATGCTGCGGGGCGCCATCCGGAGCTTTGGCGGCAAGGTGGAGGTGGCCGAGGTGCAGGCGGGCAGGGCCGTGGTCAAGTACAAGGTGAGGCGGGCCTGGCGTGGGTGTGGGTGGCGCTGCGCGGCGTGGGCTGCGGCGTGGGGGCGCGTGTTTTACGTTGCCTGGGCTTGGGGCGCTGCGTCATTTTTTGGCCCTCCGAGTTGGCGTGTTTGCGCACGGCGCGCCTGTGCGCCGCAGGGGCCGCCGGCCATTGGCAAGGGCGTGAGCGCCGCCATCCGCGAGCGCTTCCCCGAGATCCGCGAGGTGGTCCTGGCCGACTTTTGAATGGGGCACGAGTGCGCCGCTGGCTCCCGTCGTGCTGCGCTCCGCTGCTGGCTTGTCCACTTCTTTGAGCGAATGCAAAGTGCTGTGCCGGACACTGCGGAGGAGGGAGCTGCGGTCGCGAGCGCAGCGTTCAGCCAGTTGCCTTGGCTCTTTGCTTGGAGCGGCTGGGCTACGCACAGCACAGCCACGCGACGTTGCAGAACGCAGGCGCGGGTGCGGGTGGTGCGCGTCACCCAGACGGGACGCTTGGCGTGCCACCAGGGAGGTGCAACAAAAACATGGGGTGGCCGGGGTGGCGCGCCACAGGGACCGCGTTGGCTCGCGCCGCGCTCACGCCAAAGTGGTGCACCAGCGTGTTGCGCAGCGCTGCCCCCGCATCGCTCTCCACGCCCTGATACGTGATGTCGCAGTCGACCTGGCCCTGGAGGCGCCTCACGTGCAGGTGGTACACGTGCGGCTTGGTCCAGGGGTCCGCAGACCTGTGCACCAGCTGCGCCACCTCCACCACGCCCAGGAGGGGCATCACGCCCCTGGCCTTGAACCGGTACAGGAAGAGGAAGCTGCGGCCGGGCGGCACGGTGGCCACGGGGTCCTGGCTCCAGGGCATGAACGCCACGAACTTGACCTTGAAGCGCTCGGGCAGCTGCTGCTCCATGCCCTCGTGGTAGGGCCGCTCCACCTCCTGGCCGGTGCGCGGGTCCCGCACCAGCAGCGCGCTTGCGTTAATGCTCGCATTTGTGGGCCACCGCAGCAGCGAGACGGCAGTAGTGCTTGGGGCCGGGGCGCCCTGCAGTCAGCAAGCGTTGGGAGTGCCAATGCAACGTCAGTGAGGCAGGCACGATGGCGATGCGACGCAAGGCGTGTTTCTTCTTCGCCCTCGGGCGAAACCACCGTCTGTGCGCCCTTGGCGTTGCGTCTCACCTGGAGCGCAGTGCTTGGCGCCGTGGCAGCAAGCTGTAGGGTGGTGTGCTGTGGCAGAGCAGGGGTGGAAGGGCCCGCCTGCAACGAGTGGGCGTCGCCGGAGGGCGCCAGGCCTCCCGCGCCTGAGGGTGGCGCGTGGAGGATGCCGCCGCCGCCGCCCCCCTCGACGGGCAGGCCCTGCTGCTCCTGCACCGCCACCTGCGCAGCCGCTGGCGC
>VFQP010005520.1_pt1 | contig 10973 bp, 9 predicted proteins | sample 3512351 | NCBI WGS metagenome assembly VFQP01 (sample SAMN10412372, study PRJNA504923) | tailings metagenome | isolation source: Relicate 1 Philex TSF1 revegetated site | place: Philippines: Tuba, Benguet | collected 2017-08-29
AGCGGCTTTCGCGCGAGGATGGCGTCACGATCTTCATCTCGACGCACTACATCAATGAGGCGCAGCGTTGCGACCGAATCTCGCTCATGCATCGTGGGCGGATTCTCGCCGTCGATGCGCCGGAGGGGTTGAGGGTCGCGAGAGGTGCGGAGACCCTGGAAGAAGCCTTCATTGGCCTTCTTGAAGAAGCGGCGCAGGCTGACGAGGGCGGCGCCAAAGCGGCTGTAACCTCGCCGCCGCCCGTATCCGTCCCCGCTTCTTCTGCATCAAGCGGCAAGGCCTTTCTCGATTTTCGCCGAATCTGGGCGCTCGCGCGGCGTGAGAGCATGGAGCTGGTGCGCGATCCGATCCGTATCGCCTTTGCCCTCGCCGGGCCGCTGATCCTCGCCCTTGCCATGGGGCTCGGCATCTCGTTCGATATCGAGGACGTGCGATACGCCGTGTTCGACCAGGACCGGACGCAGGAAAGCCAGAGCCTGCGGGATGCCTTCTCCAACTCGCGTTATTTCTCGGAGCAGCCGCCGCTTTCCTCGCAGGAGGAGACCGACCGGCGTTTGATGGCGGCGGACATCACCTTCGCGCTCGGCATTCCGCCGGACTTTGGCCGGGATCTGGTGGCGGGCCGGCAGCCGGAGCTTGCAGTCTGGCTCGATGGCGCCAATGCGTTTCGCGCGGAGACAGCGCGCGGCTACGTGCAGGGGGTGCTTTCGGGCTATCTCGCGGATCTCTCGCGCGCGGAGACGGGATCGGCGACGAGCCTTTACCCCGCGGATATCGAAACGCGGTTTCGTTACAACCAAGCTTTTCTCAGTCTCAATGCCATCTCACCCGGCGTGCTGATGATGCTGATCCTGCTGTTCTCGGTAATGCTGACGACGCTCGGCGTCGTGCGCGAAAAGGAGCTGGGGTCGATCACGAACCTCTATGCGGCGCCGGTCAGCAAGCTCGAGTTTCTGATCGGCAAGCAGCTGCCTTACGTCGGAATCGCGATGGTGTGCTTCGTCAATCTCACCCTGCTCGTGACGTTCGGCTTCGGCGTGGGGATGCCGGGAAGCTTTCTGGCTCTGCTCCTCGGTGCGGTTCTGCTTGCGCTCGCGGCGACGGCGTTCGGGCTGGTGATATCGGCGTTCGTCTCCTCGCAGATCGCCGCCCAATTCGCGTCCGCCATCATCGTGATGATCCCGACGCTCAACTTCTCCGGCATGATGTACCCGGTTTCGACGCTGGACGGAGGCGCGCGGCTCATCGGCCAGATGTTTCCCGCGCTCTATTTCCAGCGGATCAGCGCTGGGGTGTTCAACAAAGGGCTCGGATTCGACGTGCTTTATCCGAACCACATCGCGCTGATCGCTTTCTACATTGGCTTCCTTGCTCTCGCGGCGTTACTGCTCAAGAAGCAGGAGGCTTGAGATGCGCGCGGCGCTGCGGACGATCTATCATCTCGGAGTGAAAGAGCTGTTCAGCCTGGCGCGCGACCCGGTGCTGGTCGGGCTCATCCTCTATACGTTTTCGTTCGCCATCTACACCGTGGCCCATGGCGTCAAGACGGAAGTGCGCAACGCGTCGATCGCGTTCGTCGACGAGGACGGGTCGGAGCTTTCGCGCCGGGTGCGAGATGCGTTCCTGCAGCCGTATTTCAAAAGGCCCGAGGTGCTCGGCGTCGGCGAAGTAGACGCGGCGATGGATGCGGGGCGGTTCACGTTCGTCGTGGACATCCCGCCGGATTTCCAGGCTGACGTTCTCGCGGGGCGGACGCCTACCTTGCAGCTCAACGTCGACGCGACGGCGATGACGCTCGCGGGCAACGGCTCGCTCTACATCTCGAGCATCATCAACCAGGAGATCGCCTCGTTCGTCAGCCGGTCGGATGGGGCAGTGGCGCTTCCGGCCGTGCTTACGGTACGGGCGAAGTTCAATCCAAATCTCGAGTCGAGCTGGTTCATGGCAGTGATGCAGATCATCTCGAACGTCACGATGCTGTCGATGATCGTGGCGGGGGCGTCGGTGATCCGCGAGCGCGAGCATGGCACGATCGAGCATCTCCTGGTGATGCCGCTGGTGCCGGGTGAGATCATCCTCGCAAAGGTGTGGGCCAACGGGCTCGTCATCGTCGTAGCGGCCGTGACGTCGCTCACGCTGGTGGTCAAAGGGCTGCTCGGGGTCCAGCTCGGCGGCTCGACGGCGTTGTTTGCGTTCGGTACGGCGGTATTCCTGTTTGCGATGACGGCGCTCGGCATCACGCTCGCGACGATTGCGAAATCGATGCCTCAGTTCGGGTTGCTGACGATCCCATTCTTCGTCGTCATGAACCTGTTGTCGGGTGGGGTGACGCCGCTCGAAGCGATGCCGAAGGCGCTGCAGGTCGTCATGCAGGCGGCTCCCTCGACGCATTTCACGGCGTTCGCTCAGTCGGTGCTGTTTCGGGGCGCCGGGATCGGGATCGTATGGCCGATGCTGGCCGCGATGGCGGCGATCGGGGTCGTGCTGTTCTTCATCGCGCTTGTGCGGTTCCGGGCCACGATGTCGGCTGCCCGCTAGTCGGTGCGGGCAGGACGACTGCGGCAGACTGACAAGGCTTGCGGGAGAAGCGCATTTTTTAGCGCCGCAATGGTTGCTCTCGCTTCGCGGCTCGGGTAGATGATCACGGCGCGGCTGTGCCAATCAGTGTGGCCGCGCCCATTCCGCACCCATCATTGGGAGGAAACGGCGCTTCGGCGGGCTCAAAATCCTGTCAACCCGTTGATCTTAAGCGGAAATTTCATTGGCTGTCGTAGCTCAGTGGTAGAGCACTCCCTTGGTAAGGGAGAGGTCGCAAGTTCAATCCTCGCCGGCAGCACCATTTTCCCCGTATCGACCCTGTTTCCGATCTCGTCTTAACCGCCCCAGGCTTGGCCAAAAGAAAAAGCCGGAGCGTGGAGAGGCGCCCCGGCTGGATGCTCCCGGCGCACGTGCCGGGCTCGGATTTATTGATCCGGATTAGTTGGCGGCGAGCTTCTTCTCGACAACCGACTTGGAGACTTCGCCGGCTGAGACGAGGGCGCCGATGCAACCCTTGGAAAGCTGGGGGCCGTGGGCGCGCATGCACTTGCGAACGCCGGGGCTGTCGGGGGTGTGCTGGCTGCAGTAGGCGTAATAATCCTTTGCGCAGGCAAGCTTTACGCCGAGGCTGACGGCACCGGCCTGGCTCGAAACAACGAGTGCGCCGAGGGCAACTGCACTTGCGAGGATGGTCGTGATCGGGGTCATGGCTCTCTCCATCGTGCTTGAAGCGTCTGTGACGCCGGGGTTGATGAGAGCAATTTCACCCAAAACCGCTGCCGGCGCTGTTCCCGGCGGAACGTGCGGATGACAAACGACTTTTTATTTGAGCCGGTGGGCGGCCAAGCGGATGGCCTGGGCCTTTTCGTGCCGAGAGGGTTTTTGTCGGTTGTGGTCGGGATCGACTAGTCTCGTTCGTTCCTTGGGCAGTACGGATATCGGGACGGAGCCACAATGAAATATGCAGTGCTTTGTTATCACTCGGAAAATGTCGTTTGTTCCTGGAGCGCCGAGCACGATGCGGAGATCATGGCCAAGATCGCCGTGGTCGAGGAGCGGTGGTCGAAGGCCAAGAAGCTCGGGCCCGTTGCTCGCCTGATGCCGACGACGGCAGCTACGACGCTGCGCAAGGATAACGAACCTCCCGTGGTGCTCGATGGGCCGTTTGCCGAGACCAAGGAGCAACTGCTCGGCTTCTTCGTGGTCGATTGCTCAGGGCTCGAGGAGGCGCTGGCCTTCGCCAAGGAGCTGGCCGACGTCAATCCGGGCGGCGCCTATGAAGTCCGTCCGATCGGGTATTTCTCTGATTGGAGCGCGGGCACGTGACGGATCTGGGCTGGCTCGATGCGGCGGTGACCGGGGCTCGGCCTCAGGTGATGGCGGCGTTGCTGCGCTATTTCCGCGATCTCGACCGTGCGGAGGAGGCCTTTCAGGAGGCGTCCCTCAAGGCGCTGAAGTCGTGGCCTCAGAACGGCCCGCCGCGGGATCCGGCTGCCTGGCTGATCATGGTGGGCCGCAACGTGGCGATCGATGCCCTTCGGCGCGAGCGGAAATCGGAGGCGCTGCCGGATGAGCACGCGATCTCCGATCTCGACGATGCGGAAACCGCGCTCGCGGACCGGCTCGACGACGCGCACTATCGTGACGACATCCTGCGGTTGCTGTTCATCTGCTGCCACCCCGATCTGCCGGCAACGCAACAGATCGCGCTCGCGCTGCGGGTGGTCTCGGGGCTCACGGTGCCCGAGATCGCGCGTGCGTTTCTCGTCAGCGACGCGGCGATGGAGCAGCGCATCACGCGGGCCAAGCGGCGTGTCGGTGAGGCCGAGGTGCCGTTCGAGACGCCGGGCGCGATCGAGCGGAGTCAACGGCTGGGCGCGGTTGCCGCGATGGTTTACCTGATTTTCAACGAAGGCTATTCGGCGAGCGGAGGCGACGCGCACGTGCGCCTGCCGCTTTGCGAGGAAGCCATCCGTCTCGCGCGCTTGCTGCTGAAGCTCTTTCAATCGGAGCCCGAAATTCTAGGTCTCGTTGCGCTTCTTCTGCTGCAACACGCGCGTTCGGCCGCGCGCTTGGATGCGGACGGCGCCATCGTGCTGCTCGAAGATCAAGATCGCAGCCTCTGGAACAAGGGGATGATCGCCGAGGGCACTGCGCTGATCGACAAGGCGATGCGCCATCGCCGGCCGGGGCCTTATCAGGTGCAGGCTGCAATCGCGGCGCTGCACGCAACGGCCGAGGTATGGGATGCGACCGACTGGGTGCAGATCGACCTGCTCTATTCGACGCTCGAGCAACTGCAGCCGTCTCCAGTGGTGACGCTCAACCGGGCGGTGGCGGTCAGCAAGGTGCGGGGTGCGGAAGCGGCGCTGGCGATGATCGAGCCGTTGGCACCCAACCTTTCCGGCTATTTTCATTTCTTCGGGCTCAAGGGAGCGCTGCTGTCTCAGCTCGGCCGTGCGCCCGAAGCGCGGGAGGCGTTTGGCCGGGCGATCGCGCTCGCACGGACCGCGCAGGAAGCGGCCCATATCCGGATGCATCTCGATAAGCTTGGAGACGAAGGCCGGGTCGGAGCAAAGATCGTCGGGGGAAAGAGCAAGGTGACGTAACGCCAGTCGCCCATCGGTACTTATTTTTGCACCCGATTGTCGGCTTACACGATGTGTCTTCGTCCTAAGTCCAGCTCATGGAGGACATCATGCTTGAAATCGCGCTCTATTCGCTGCTGGCACTCGCGGTCATCATTGGCGTCGTCGTGGTTTATGCCTCGCGGCGACCGGACACCTTCCAGGTTTCGCGCTCCGTCTCGATCAATGCGCCGGCGGAGACGATCTTTCCCTTGATCAACGATCTCCACAAGTTTTCGACTTGGTCGCCGTTCGACAAGAAGGATCCGAACATGGCGCGGGTCTATAGCGGCCCCGATCGCGGTGTCGGGCAGCGGCTGGACTGGGACGGCAATCGTGAGATCGGCAAGGGCTGGTTCAGCATCATCGGCTCCGCACCTTCCTCGAAGGTCGACATGGAGCTCAACATGATCAAGCCGATGTCGGCCCGGAACCAGGTCTCGTTCACGCTCATCCCCGAAGGTGCCTCGACGAACGTGACCTGGTCGATGCAGGGGCAGGTGCCGTTGTTCGCGAAGGTGCTTCATCTCTTTATCGACATGGAGAAGATGTGCGGAGACGACTTCTCGGCAGGTCTCGCCAGTCTCAAGGCCATGGCGGAAGGCCCCGCAGTTTTGTCTGCTCAATCGTAAAGCTGATCTACGGGAGGATACCATGGAGAAAGTGCTGATCCTGCTCGGGACCAAGAAGGGCGCCTTCATTCTCGAAGGCGACAAGCAGCGCCGCTCGTGGACGCTCAAGGGACCGTTCTGCAATACATGGCCGATCCAGCACGTGGCGGCCGATCCCGCGACAGGCACGATCTACGCTGCCGGCGGCAATGCGTGGTTCGGGCCTGCGATCTGGAAATCGACCGATCTCGGCGAGACCTGGACGCATTCGAGCGCTGGGCTTTCCTATCCCGAAGGCGAAACGCCGATCGCGGCGGCGTGGAGCCTCGCGCAGGGGCGCGACGCTCTCTATGCGGGCGTCGAGCCGGCGGGTTTGTTCAAGAGCACCGACGAAGGCGAAACCTGGCAACATGTTGCGGGCTTGCGCGATCATCCTTCACGAGAGCACTGGCAGCCTGGGGGCGGTGGGCTCATTCTGCACGTGATCGTGCAACATCCCGATGATCCGAAGAAGCTTTGGGTCGGGATTTCGTCGGCCGGCGTGTTCCATTCGGCTGACGGCGGCGAGACCTGGGAGCCGCGCAACCGCGGTACGCGCGCTGACTTCAATCCCGAGGATCAGCGCTATCCGGAGTTCGGGCAGTGCGTGCACAGCCTGGCGCTGGCGCCCGGGGGCGGCGAACGGCTCTACCAACAAAACCATTGCGGCATGTACCGCAGCGACGACGGAGGGCGGGCGTGGACAAGCATCGAGTCCGGCTTGCCCTCAACGTTCGGGTTTCCGGCCGCGGTCCATCCACGCGATCCCGAGACGCTGTTCCTGCTGCCGCTCAACGGCGACATAAAAGGGCGTTACATGCCGGATGCGAAGGCTGCGGTGTGGCGGACGCGGAACGGTGGCGCAACCTGGACGGCGCTCCGCAACGGCCTGCCACAGCAGGACGCTTATTTCGGGGTGTTACGCCAAGCCATGGCGACGGACCGGCTGGAGCCGGCGGGTGTCTATTTCGGCACCGGCGGCGGCGCGCTGTTCGCGAGTGCGGATGAAGGCGAAAGCTGGTCATGCCTCGCGCAGCATTTGCCGGCGATCTCGTCGGTCGAGACGCTAGTCGTCGAGAGGTAGGGAATGTCGGCGCAAGATCGCGAGCGTGATGGGGCTACGGCGGGCGCGGCGGTTTCCGTCGTGCTGCCGCGCGCGCTGCTCGATCTTTTTCCTGGTTCGGAGCGCGAGGTGAGCGTGGGTGCGCGGACCGTCGCGGAGGTGATTGCCGCGCTCGATCAGCGCTGGCCAGGGATGCGCGACCGGCTTTGTGATTCCTCACCACGGATCCGGCGTCACATCAACGTGTTCGTCGATGGACGCCGGGTGTCGCTCGATACGGAATTGAGTGCGGGCGCGAAGATCCATGTGCTGACGGCGATCTCGGGCGGCTGAATTTTCGTGGTCAGGGCGCCCAGCCGAGGACCAGGAACATGGCGCCGAAGCCCGCGACGTAGGCGAGCGGGATGAACCAACCGGCCTTCAGCCAGGCGGCAACCGAGCGGGCCTCAGGGAAGAGGTTGGTGAGGGCGACGCCGGCCGAGGAGCCGAACCATATCATCGACCCGCCGAAGCCGACCGCATAGGCGAGATAGCCCCAGTCATAACCTCCCTGCTTGATGGCGAGCGCGGTCAGCGGGATGTTGTCGAATACGGCCGATACGAAGCCGAGCGTCAACGCGGTTGCGGCGGAGGCAGGCGGCAGCGCATCGATCGGCATCATCGAGGCGGCGGCGACGAGCGCGAGAAGGAAAATGCTTCCCTTGGCGGCTTCGGGCAGAAGGCTCCACTGCGGACGATAGAAGGGGGCGGCAATCAGGATAGTGGTCCAGACCGCGAGGCCGACCAGCGGAACGTGGTCGAGCAGTTCGGGCGCATAGAGGTTCGCCAGGACGTTGGCTGCGATCGCGCTGGCCAGGATCGAGCTCACGACGGCGATCCGGCCCGGCACGATTTTCAAACCCGGCACGGCATCTTTCATGATCGGCTGATGGCGATGTTGCAGGCGGGCGGCCGGGATCGCGAACACGACGAAAGCCACGGCGGCGGCGATGTAGGCTTCCAGGACGGCCAGTGGACTGACGCCGGAGATCCAGATCATCGTGGTGGTGGTGTCGCCGACGACGCTGCCCGAGCCACCGGCGTTGGAGGCTGCGACGATGGCCGCCAAATAGCCGATGTGGACACGGCGTTGGAATACGCTTCGGGCTACGGTGCCGCCGATGATGGCGGCTGCGATGTTGTCGAGAAAGGCCGACATAACGAAGACGAGTGCGAGCAAGGCGAGGCCGCCGGTCCAGTTGTCCGGCAACAGGTTCGGCATCACGAACGGAATCTGCGATTCCTCGAAGTGGCGCGCGAGAATGGCGAAGCCGGTCAGTAGCAACAGAAGATTGGCGAGAAGGACGGCTTCGTGTCCGAAGTGGGTTGCGAGGCCGGCAAAGCCCGCGCCCGTCTTGAAGCCGGTAAAGAGCACCTTGTAGAGCGCAATTGCCACGACCCCGCCCACCGAAATCGCAAAGGCGTAGCGGTTGTAGATAGCGATCCCGATGAGGATCGCGGCGAACATGACGAACTCGACTGGAAATGAGGACAGCGAGAGAGGCATGGCGGGACCGTAGATTTAAGGGCGTGCCGCTCATGGCACGCCCTATTGATGCGTCAGGAGCTCGTTCGCGAGGCTGAGGTCATGCGACCTTGGTTTCGGCAGGAGCGGGCTGGTTCAGGAAGGCTTCCAAGGAATCGTCGAGAGCTTGCATCCACGGCGTATGATGGGTCGGCGCCATGTTGCCGGTCAGCGTCGACGGATAGGACTTGTCGCGATAGGTCAGGATGCCCTCCATCTTATGGTGCTCCCATTCCTTGAACAGCTTGGCGACGGTGTCGACGTCGAGTTTCGGATAGTCGGTCGCGGACAGTAGATCGCGGGTGTACTCGGTCTGGAAGTCGATGGCTTCGAAGGGGTCCTTGAGCTTCTCTTCGAGGCTGATCCAGTTGTTGATGTCGGCTGCCATCTCCGTGTAGTGGGGCAGCTTGATGCGGCCGAGGATTACGTCGCGCGCGTACCAAGCCTGCGCGTCGAACATGTTGAAGGTGTAGTACTGATCCTGCATTCCGATGTAGATCAGCTTCGGATTTCCCCACCAGAAAATGCCCTTGTAGAGCTGCGGCGGGTAGAGGCGGTTGCGCGTCTTTAGACGTAGGAGATCGTCAAGGAACGGGAAGTGATGCAGGTAGCCCGTGCAGAGCACGATGGCATCGACATCCTTCTTGGTGCCGTCTTTGAAATAGGCGGTCTTGCCTTCGACTTTCTGCAGAAGCGGCACTTCGGTGATGCCCTCAGGCCAGTCGAAGCCCATCGGACGCGTGCGCCAGGAGAAGGTGATCGACTTGGCGCCGTACTTGTAGCACTGGATGCCGATGTCCTCGGCGGAGTAGGACGCACCGATCAAGAGCACGTCCTTGCCGGCGAACTCGTCGGCCGAGCGGAAATCGTGGGCGTGCATCACGCGGCCTTCGAACTGGCGCAGACCGGGGAACTCCGGAATGTTCGGTGTCGAGAAGTGGCCCGATGCCACAATGACGTAGTCGAACTCTGACGCCTTCACCTCGTCGGCGATGAGATCCTTCACGGTGACGGTGAACTTCTTGCTCTTTTCACAGTAAGCCACCCCGCGGACGACGTGGTTGAACTTGATGTACTCGCGCACGCCGCTCTTTTCGACACGCCCCTTGATGTAGTCGTGCAGCACGGCGCGCGGCGGATACGAAGGGATCGGCCGGCCGAAGTGCTCTTCGAACGAGTAGTCGGCGAACTCGAGGCATTCCTTGGGGCCGTTGGACCACAGATAGCGGTACATGCTGCCGTGGATCGGTTCGCCGAATTCATCGGTTCCGGTGCGCCAAGTGTAGTTCCAGAGACCGCCCCAGTCGCTCTGCTTCTCGTAGCAAACAAGCTCGGGGATTGCGGCGCCCTTGCTGCGGGCGCTTTGGAAAGCCCGGAGCGCTGCGAGCCCGCTCGGTCCGGCGCCGATGATCGCAATTCTTTCTGCCATGGGAACGCTTCCTGTTGAGATGCTCGTTGCAGGTGAAGGCAGCCGGTCGGCGCGCGTTTCAATCGGGGAAGAAGCCGAGCGATGTCGGCTGTCCGTCGTCGTATTTCGACAGCCAATCGATTGTCGTCTGCTGGTAGCGCGACAGGCCCTTGTAGGCCGCGATTTCGGGCGGAAGCGTTTTCAGCACGCGGTGCATCCGCCGGCTCCATTTCGGAATGGTCACCAACTCGCGCATCTTGAGTAGATAGCCGCGGATCGAAAACACGATCGCGTTCGAACGCGGCAGACGCCAGAGTGCCTGCAACTCGACGCGCAAATGAACTTTGTCGCCGACGTTCTCGGGCGTGACCGTCGTCCGGTCGATGCCCCATTTGGGGTAGGTCTCGGGCGCCGTATCGAGTCGCGGGTTGATGGTCATGGTCCAGTTGAGACGGCGGACCGGATGGCCGATCTGCATCGCGAGCAGGAATTTCAACGCGCGGTCGAAGATGCCGATCTCGTGTGCCATCGGCACCGGCGCGTGCCATTCCTTGAAGCTCATGCCGATGTCGAAATCCAAGGACCAGTCGGCCTGGGAGGTGACGATGCCGGCATCCATCCAGAGGTCGCCGTCCCGCTGATCGAGGAGGCAGAAGTCACCCTGGCACTGGCGTGTGATGTACTCCATCGGCCGCAACGGGAGCGTTGCGACGTTGCCGAAGGTGAACTTGTCCTCGATCTTCATCGGACGATTGATCCAGTGCCACTGGTCGCCATCGCGAATGAGCGAGAAGTGCTCTGGGTAGTCGCGGGCCATCGAGGTCATCAGAAGTTCGACGAGATCCCACTCGGCCGTCAGCATGTGAGGGAGCGACTGGCAACGAAGCGGATCCTCGGCCAGCGTAATGGCGCGATCGCGCATGTCGGCGAGATAGTGCTCGTCGATGTCGATGGGGAATTCGTAGGCGGTGTTTTTGCGGCCCGGAACATGCGGCTCGATGTTGACCGCATACATGTACTTGTCTTCATGGAACGGGAACGGAAAATGGCGGATCGCGGCCGGGCTGTTCGCGAACGTGAAGTCGCCGCGATAGGTCTCGTCCTTGAACATCAAGCCCATGGT